>Ga0116129_1000628_pt1 | contig 21863 bp, 15 predicted proteins | sample June2015DPH_17_2_FD_89732 | JGI IMG/M metagenome (GOLD analysis project Ga0116129, IMG submission 89732) | Peatland microbial communities from SPRUCE experiment site at the Marcell Experimental Forest, Minnesota, USA - June2015DPH_17_10 | ecosystem: Environmental > Terrestrial > Soil > Wetlands...
ATCGGCCGCACTCACATGCAGGACGCGACGCCGCTCACCTTGGGACAGGAGTGGTCTGGCTATGTCGGGATGCTCGATGACAATGTTGAGCGGATCAATGATGCATTGAAGGGAGTCTATCGCCTTGCACTCGGTGGAACCGCTGTGGGGACCGGGATCAATGCCGCCCCGGGATTTGGAGATGCAGCCGCAGTGGAGATCGCAAAACTCACTGCCCTTCCCTTCGTGAGCGCACCGAATAAATTCACTGTGCAAGGTGCGCACGACGCCCTGGTGCAGCTCTCCGGCGCTCTGCGAACCCTGGCGGTGTCCCTCTACAAGATCGCGAATGACATTCGCATTTTGTCCTGTGGCCCGCGCGCTGGCTTCGCCGAACTTGTGATTCCGTCGAATGAGCCCGGTTCATCGATCATGCCAGGCAAAGTAAATCCCACCCAGGCCGAAGCACTGACAATGATCGCCGTCCAGGTAATGGCCAACGATGTCGCGGTCGGATTCGGGGGCGCCGGCGGCTACCTCGAAATGAATGTCTATAAGCCGCTGATCATCTTCAATGTCGCTCACTCCATAGCGATTATTGCTGACGGATGCACAAACTTCCAGACGTTCCTCGTCGAAGGCACAAAGCCCAATCTGAAAAAGATCGAAGAGTACGTAAGCCGATCGTTGATGCTGGTGACCGCCCTGGCACCGGTGATCGGTTACGACAAGTCATCGCAGATCGCGCACTACGCGCTCGACCATGACCTCACATTGAAGGAGGGTGCGCTGCAGCTTGGTTTTGTTTCGGAAGAGGAGTTCGACCGGGTTGTTGATCCAACAAAGATGGTTCATCCGTACGTCGCAACGGCAAACTGACTGGGGACTAAGTTCCCCCGACCCAATAACAAGGGCTCACTGGATTTCGTGCGCCGAAAAAGGAGAATTATGCCGCGTCTTCAGAAGCATGGAATCGACTTGCTCCAGGACTCCGCTCTGAACAAGTCAACAGCTTTCACGGAGACCGAGAAGAGGCTTCTCGGTATAGTCGGTCTTGTCCCCGATGTGACAGAGACTGAGGACCTTCAATTGCAACGCGTGATGTTGCAGCTCGGTAAAAAGAACACCGATCTCGATCGCTATATTTACCTGATCAGCCTGCTCGATCACAACGAGACCTTGTTCTATCGGACTGTCATGTCCGACCCGGCACGCTTTCTGCCGATCGTATATGACCCGACCATCGGAGAAGCGTGCCTGAAGTTCGGACACATCTACCGCCAGCCTCGTGGCATGTACCTGTCCATCGCTCGTCGCGGCAAGGTGAAGGAAATAATGAAGAACTGGCCGGAGAAGGATGTGCGTTTCATTTGCGTCACCGATGGCGGCCGGATCCTTGGCCTCGGCGATATCGGTGCAAACGGAATGGGAATCCCCATCGGCAAGCTGCAACTCTATACGGCATGTGCAGGCGTACCTCCGCGATTTTTGCTTCCGATGTATCTCGATGCAGGCACGAACAACGAGCAGTACCTGCACGATCCGCTGTATCTGGGTCTTCGCAAGACTCGGCCATCTACCGAGGATCTTTATTCCTTCGTGGACGAATTCGTAGAAGCAGTCCGGGAGGTGTTTCCAAAGTGTTGCATTCACTTCGAGGACTGGACGGGCGTGGACGCCGTTCATCTCCTCGAACGTTACAGAGACAAGTATTGTGTCTATAACGACGACGTGCAAGGCACAGCAGGAATTGTGCTCGCGGGGATGATCAATGCCGCGAAGATGAAGGGGAGCAGACTGAGCGATGAGAATTATCTCTTCCTCGGAGCGGGTTCCGCTGGGATCGGCCTCGCCGGTCTTTTGTGCTCAGCGATGGTTTCGGAAGGCTTGTCGCTGGAAGAAGCCCAGTCAAGAGTGCACATGTTTGACGTTAATGGCCTCCTTGAGTCGACCCGCACTGACCTTTTCGACTTTCAGAAGGTCTATGCGCACAAACACGCACCAACCCGCGATTTTGTTGCTGCGATCGAAAGCGTCCGGCCGACGACGCTTATCGGCGTCAGCACCGTCGGTGGCACATTCACGGAGAAGGTGGTCGAGGCTGTCTCGCGTATCAACGAACGTCCGGTGATCCTTGCGCTCTCAAACCCCACTGAACATGCGGAATGCACTGCCGAGCAGGCGTATACCTGGTCGCAGGGCAAAGCGATCTACGCAGCAGGCGTTCAATTCCCGCCGGTCCATTTGAATGGTCAAACGTTCCTGCCAGGGCAGGCCAACAATTTTTACATCTTCCCCGCCATTGGAATGGCCGTGTATGCGACACAAGCATCCCGAGTCACCGACGAGATGTTCATCGAGGCTGCGCGTGCAGTTGCGGATCAGGTGCCTGCCAACCTTCTGAACCAGGGGCTTCTCTATCCGATGCAATCGGGGATTCTCGAAATCGAAATCCAGACTGCCGCTCGCGTGGCAAGTTTGGTGTTTGATTCAGGGCTCGCGCGCGTCAAGCGGCCTAAAGACCTGGTCGCCTTTATTCGTGAGCATGTCTACCAACCGGAGTACTCCACGGAACTGATTGCGGAAACGACTGCCGCCTGAACTCATTCAGATCAGGCCTGGTCCCGGCAAAACCAAGAGGCTCCCGCAGATTCGAGCAATCAAGGGCTTGGAAATGCGGGAGCCGGTTTCTTGACTATCTTCTTCCTCCTCCCGCCTCCGACAACAACAGGTACGCTGGCTTCGGGCCTGGTCCAACAACTCGAGTGAATCAAATGGAAGCGCCAACCAACAACTCGTTCAAGTCTCATTGGCTGACTATCCCGGCCCTGACAGTCGTAGTCGGCATCGCCTCGGGCCTTTGTGGTATGAGTCTCGGTCTACTGCTGCGTTTCGTACAACACGCGGCCTATGGCTACAACCTCCATTCACTCGTCAACAGTCAGAGTTTCCTTGAAGGAGTCACTGATACCTCACCATGGCGGCGTTTGGCGGCGCTCTGTGTTTGCGGAGTTGTAGCCGGAATTGGCTGGTGGGCGCTTTTCCGCTTCGGCCGGCCATTGGTTGCTATCAGCAAAGCGGTCAATGATAGCGATATTCGGATGCCATTTCTCTCGACAATCCTTCACGATCTTCTGCAAATCGTCACCGTGGCTTTTGGCTCGCCTCTAGGTCGAGAGGTTGCGCCGCGGGAGTTCAGCGCGGTGGTTGCCACCTGGCTCTCGGATCGAGTCGGCCTGAGCGCGGAGGACCGCCGCGTCATGATCGCCTGCGGCGCAGGGGCCGGACTTGCCGCTGTATATAACGTGCCACTAGGCGGAGCTCTTTTCACTCTCGAAGCGCTGCTTGGGACGCTTGCTTTCTCCGCCGTGATGCCAGCCATCGCAACGTCCGTTATTGCGGCGATGGTCGCGTGGATTGGGCTAGGTAATGCAGCGCAATATTCTCTCCCGCATCTCGCCAGTTCCCCATCTTTGATTGTATGGTCGATAGTGACAGGTCCCTTCTTCGGTTTGGCGGCACACTGGTTCGTGCGCGCCGCAGGGGCAACTCATCGACGCGCTCCTCAAGGTTGGCGACTGGTTCCCTGGTGTGCCGCAGTATTTCCGCTCATCGGATTGATCTCCGTCACTTTCCCTCAAATTCTCGGCAACGGAAAGGGCCTTGCTCAGGCAGGTTTTGACAGCGACCTGGGGCTCGGTCTCGCTGCGGCACTTTTGCTTCTCAAGGTGCTTGTCATTTTAGCCGCATTGCGAGCCGGAGCGTCCGGCGGCCTGCTAACTCCAGGCCTAGCTGTTGGAGCACTACTTGCCAGCGTTTTCGGCGCACTCTGGAATCATGTCTGGCCGGCAGTGCCTGTGGGCGCTTTCGCCGTAGTCGGAAGTGCGGCGTTCCTCGCATCATCCATGAAGATGCCGTTCACAGCGATCATCCTCGTATTTGAATTCACCCGCGTCAGTCACAATCTTCTGGTCCCCATTTCTCTCGCAGTCGTTGGATCGGTCTTCGTGTTCAATTCTTGCGCTGAACGCACTGAACGGTTCACCTGGAGAGCGCGACACGGTGATATTGTCCTGGACTCTGAGGACACTCGACCGAAAAGGCAGCTTGCGATGCAACGGGTTTAGACGTTGATTACCACGACAATCAAAAACTCCTTGAACAAGCGCACGATGGAAGAATCCGTTAGCCGAAACGAAGACGCTGTAGTCGCGAAGCGTTGCTCTCGTCAAGGTCCTTGGCCAGTTGGAAGAATGGATGAAATGGCGACGCACAATAACACGGGGAAGCGAGGCTTTTGGATATCAGGGGCTCTTGCCGTATTGGTGGTCATGATGCCGCCGTTGGCTCGTCCACAAAATGTCCCAGTGTCTCCGGAGAAACCATGGCATTCGAAAAATGAAGCGGAATTTACACAAGATGTTAGCGCATACTCCAAGCGACGCTTCAGCCTCGATGTGAACCATATCTATACCTTGGCGGAACTCGTCGATCTGGCGGAGAAGCATAATCCGGAAACAAAAGCCGCCTGGGAAAACGCCCTTGAGCAAGCCGATGCTTTGGGAGTTGCTCGAAGCGAGCTATTTCCCACGCTGGCAGCCGCAGTGCTCTCGCAAACTGAGCGGGAAGAACCGTACTCCGGCACGAGTTTCTACCGCGAGACGATTCAGTCCTTCGATCTTTCCCTTGATTTGAACTACACGATTTTTGATTTTGGCGCACGTGCAGGCCGAATCGACGCAGCGAAAGCCGGGTTGCTGGCGGCCAATTTCACGTTCAATGACGTACATCGTCAACTGATCTACCGCGTGGCGAAGGCATACTATGAGTTGCTCAACGCGACCGGCCAGGAAGAAGCAGCGCGTTCGAGCTTGGACAACGCAGAGGCCGTTCAACGATCAGCTGAAGCCTTGCAGAGTAACGGACTTGCGACATTACCTGATGTACTCGAGGCGAAGAGCGCCACCGCACAGGCCGAATACGATCTTCAGGCTGCGCTCGGTGCTGAGGATGTGGCACATGGAAATCTTTTGACGGCGCTCGGCGCCTCTCCCACATCCACAATCCAGGTCCAACCCATCGTTCAGCTCGCTACCCCAGACTCGATCGAAGGCACTGTGGACGACGCAATCGACCGGGCTATACGACAGCGTCCAGACCTGATGCGCCAACTAGCGTCGATTCGCGCGGCAAATGCAGCGCTAAAGCAAGCTAGGGCGGCATACTTTCCAACTCTCCGTCTCGATGCGCAGCCTGATCCCCAGTCACTCTACGCGATGGAACAGATGAACCCAGGAGGACATACTTCCCAACTAGACGGCAGCTTCACGCTGAGCTTAAGTTGGACGATCTTCGATGGCGGAGCGCGGAAGAGCAACAGAGCGCAGGCCAAGGCCAGCTTACAACAGGCTGAGTCTCAGGCGGACACAACTCGAGATCTGGTTGAAAACGAAATTTGGACGGCCTACTCCAACTTGAAGACCGCTCTTCGACAGCGCCGTGCGGCGCAGGCTCTGCTCGAAGCTGCAAACCAGTCTTACAGTGCAGCCACCGAGTCCTATCGCTACGGTGTGCGCAATCTTCTCGATGTGACAGAAGCCCAACGTATCTTTGCCAAGGCCCGATCGGCCGATGTACTAGCCCAAGCTCAAGTGTTGACTGCATTGGCTGATTTGGCCTTTGAAGAGGGAGATTCTATCCAACCAGCACACGCGAGGTCGCAGCCATGAGACGCCAAATCATTTCGCAGGTTTGGCTCGGGTCAGTTCTCTGCACAGCCCTGGCAACGGCCGGATGCTCGCAGGCTCCTAGCTACGACATTGCAGGGTCCATCTTTCCGGCATGGCTCGTATGTATCGTCGCGGGTGCCCTGTTGGCAGTCTTCGGCCGCTGGTTCTTATTGCGCGCGAAAATTCGAGTCTTCTTCCCGATACTCGTCTATCCGAGCCTTGCCGCGGCTTTCACCTTTGCAATCTGGCTCGTGATTTTCCAATAGAAAGGATGGTCGTATGGCGGAAATCGATCAAGGCAGTGTACCGCGCCGGCGCGTGGATTTCTGGACCAGTCTCAGTATTGTTGCCGTCGCTGGTCTCCTGGGAATATTAGTCCTCTGGCGTTCGGCCCACCATCCTCGCACAGACGATGCTGAGATCTTTGCAAACTTCATCGGAATGGCCCCACAAGTAGAGGGGCCAATTATCGAGCTCCATGTTCAGGACAACCAGTTCGTCAAAAAGGGAGACCTTCTCTTTGTTGTCGACCCCCGCCCCTACGAATATGCCTACGACAAAGCAATTTCCGACCAAGCTGCACTGGAAGGTCAGATTGGAGACGAAGGGCGACGCATCTCTGCTCAGGTCAATGGCGTTTCGGTGGCCAAGGCCGGCATAGAGACCGCCAAGGCAGATGTCGCCCACTTCGTTGCGGCTGAAGATCAAGCGCGCGCAGGTGTGGAAAACGCAAAGCAGGGTGTCGCTCGCGTCAAAGCCGAGTGGACTTACGCCAACGATAATCTACACCGGCTCGAACCATTACTTGAAAAGCAATTCGTCACAGCGGACCAGGTGGAGCGAGCCCGAACTTCCGCAGACTCTGAGGAACAGGCACTCAAGCAGGCCGAATCCCAACTTAGCGTGGCTCAAGCAGAACTCGACTCCGTAAAAGCACAATTTCTCCATGCCACTTCTGCAGTGGAGCAGAGCCGGGCACAACACCAACAGGCGCAAAACTCAGTCCTGACGCTGGACCCATTGGTCAGTCAGCGCGGCGCTCGCGCATCAGACGTGCGAAACGCGAAGTACAACCTGGACAACTGCCGCGTTTACTCCCCATTTGACGCACGCGTCACGAATCTGAATATCTCCGAAGGTGAATACGCTCACGTGGGGCACCAGGTGTTTACTCTCATCGATTCGCGCGCCTGGTGGGCATTAGCCAACTTCCGCGAAGGACAGCTTAATCACATTCGGCCAGGCATGCACGCTGATGTCTACCTGATGTCTCGTCCCGATGAGCGCTTTCTCGCTGTTGTGGACAGCATCGGATTTGGCGTTACACCCGATGCCGATGTGGTAGGCCGACTCGCTGATGGGCTGCCGGACGTCCAGCGCACGCTCAATTGGGTCCACCTTGCGGCGCGGTATCCGGTGCGTGTCCGCGTTATAAATCCCCCTCCCGATCTCTTTCGCGTAGGGGAAACCGCTGTTGTCACGATTCGGGGACGCTGAATATGGCCATGGCTGTCGAACCGAGGCTAGACCGCTCTCAGTCGATCTCGTGGTTACGAGATTTTCTCCGCGAGGAGTTGGCACCGTATCCCGGCCGATCGGCCACTGTCTCGCGCATGGTGATTGCTGCGACGATCATTATGATCGCAGATATGACATTCAAGGTCCCGAATCCAGCATTCAGCATCATATTTGCCGTCGTACTTGCCCGCGAGGACCCTGAAGCTACGGTTAATCAAGCACGGACAATCCTGTTCTCATTCGCAATCGCGGTTGTGTACGTCTTGATTGGAGCCTTTCTTTTTTCTGGGGAGCCAGTGCTTCGTCTGGTCTGGGTAATTGCGAGCTTCTTTGTCATTTTCTTCATGCTCAGCGTGTGGACCAACTACACAGCCGCCGTCCGGTTTGGCTACCTGGTTGTCATCACCACTCCGCTGTGGGATGAAAAGATTTCGGCTGGCATCAAGGTCGAAGACACTCTGTGGGACGTTTTGACTATCACTGCCGCCAGTTTCGTAGCTGCCGCCACCGTGATTGCATTCAACAAGCTGAATAAAACAGATGACTTGACGGCCTCGCTCGTGGAGCGCCTCCAGAGCGTTGAATCTCTCCTGGGCTCGTACGCCGATGGATCTTCGAACGATAAGGCCGAACAGGCGGTCACGCGATTGTGTATGGTCGGAACATCCCGAATGCGGCTCGACTTGAAACGATCGGACTTTGGGCAGGATTACGCAGAGAAAATGGGCGCTGTAGTCGGATTGGTGGGAAGGCTTGTTGATATCGCCGCAAACCTCATCCAATTCCCACGTGAGAAGGTGAACGAAGAGAGTGGGGCCGGGCTAGCCAAACTCCGGGAAAACATCGCAAAGATAGGCGCCGATATTTCGGACAGACAAGACCGGCGCCGTGTCGCCGCCTCAACGGGTCAGGAATTCTCGCACTCGTTTCCGCTCCTCGTTGAAATGGAGCGTACGGTGTCGCTTATCGGCGACGCGCTCACTGAGACGCACGGATTCGAAACCACCGCGCGCCCTTCTGTCCCTTCGCCATCACCGAAGCGGCTGTTCTCTGCCGACGCTTTCACAAACCAGGACCACATTCATTTCGCAATCAAGGGCGGTCTTGCCGCAAGCATCTGCTATCTCACCTACAACCTGATCGCCTTACCTGGCATCAGCACAGCGGTGACCACTTGTTATCTGACTGCGTTGACTACGATCGGCGCTTCCCGCCAAAAGCAAGCTTTACGCTTCGCCGGCGCGATCGTGGGCGGAGCATTCGGGATCGGCGCGCAGGTCTTCATCCTGCCATCGCTCGATTCCATCGCTGGCTTGCTTATTCTCTTTCTCCCAATCACGATCCTCGGCGCGTGGTTCGCAACTTCCAGCCCTCGAATTTCTTATTTTGGAATTCAGATCATCGCCGCCTTTTACCTCATGAATTTTCAGGAGTTCAGCTTCCAGCCATCACTCGCTGTGGCGCGGGATCGCATCGTCGGAATTCTTCTCGGGCTCTCCGTTATGTGGTTCGTATTCGATCGGCTTTGGAGTTCACCTGCCATAGTTGAGATGAAACGAATCTTCATTGCAAATATCCGGCTTCTGGCACGGCTAACCAAGGAGCCGATCACGACCAATCTCCGTGAAGCCATCGAAAGGAGCTACTCTCTGAGAGAAACCATCAACGCAAACTTTAGCCAGGTGAGACAGCACGCCGACGGTGTAATGCTCGAGTTTGGATCTTCGCGGGAGCGAGACCTTGCCCTCCGCGCGCATCTTCTCCGTTGGCAACCAGAACTGAGGTTGGTGTTCATTGCGCAAATCGCGATCCTCAAATATCGATTGCAACTTCCGGGCTTTGAACTGCCTGTGCGAGTTCGAGAGGGGCTGCGCGAGTGCGATCTTCAGCGCGCCACCATGCTCGAAGGCATCGCCGACCGGGTGGAGGGAAAGGCACAACCCGTCATTGAGGCGTTTGGCTCGCCGGTCGTTGTCCTCGAGCAGATCGCGCGAGAGTCTGTACTGTCCCGGAATTCAGAGCACCGTATTGAGCAGTTGCAAAGCCTTCTTCCCCTGGCAAAGCGAGCTGACGAACTCGTGCGCGTTCTTCAAGAGGGAATCTGAAACGCTCTCAACTCCGAACCGTTCATAGCGGATGTAATCGGTTGTTTCTTTAAGCGTGATAATCACCCGAAATTGATGCTGCTCGGCCAAATTACGGCAGCAACGAATGTGTCGATATCCTTCACCTCTAGTCGATGCTTCGACAGGCCTTAAAGCACGATCGTTCGAATCCTCAATAGGCTCCGCAGAATCCCTCATGAATACAAACGGATAGGTGCATCGAAAGATGCGCCTGCCTTTGGCATCGTGCATGCAGTAATACGTTCATTGAGGTCAGTTGCTGACCTCAATGGAGGTTGCTATGCGTTCTGAATTGATTTCCGGAGCGATGTCTCAAGTGCCGAATCGCTATCTACTTGCAAAGCTTCTTGCAAAAGCGACTCGCGGTTTCCATAGACCCGGGTCTCGTATCCAAGACACGACCAATGATGTTCTCTTACGATTCAGCCGCTCCAATCCAATTGCTGATGTGCAGCCGGCCCAGCTTCTTTCCAATCCGCCGCGTGGCAACCGATCGGATCGCAAGATAGAGCACTCCTCCAAACTGCTCGCCCTTCCACGAGTGGCCACGCATTCGAAGGCCTCATTGGAGGCGATTCGAGTCCTCGGAATTTAAACAGGAGAAAACGGGATTGGATGCGATCCCGGGATAGAGGAGGTCATCATGCGAGCCCACCTTAAGGAATTGACGGTAGAGGAAGAGGCCGGCGGGCACATCGTAAGCCGCACGGTGCTCTTTCCTGTCTATACGGTTCTGCAATGGTTTGACGACTTCGGCGACCTACATCAGCTGATGCTCTGTGGATCAGATCTGGTGTGGTTATCAAGAATGGGCATCGATGTCGAAGGCGGAAGCGAATAAGGATCGGGTTCCGAGTAGAGACATCGGACTCCCAGCGGCTCCCGAGCACTCCGGAGACACTAAAAGCGATGCGCTTTCAGAATCAATATTCCGAGCTGGCAAATCACCGTGCTTTGGCCGTGAGCCTCCTTTGGTTTCCGGCTTGCGTGATCGTTCTGGGCTCGGCTGGGTGCACACATAATGTGACACCACGCTTGCCCGAAGTGGAGGTAGCAAAACCAATTCGCGCAGATGTCCCTTTATTTTCAGAGTGGATCGGAACTACGGTTGGGTACATCGACGCACAGATTCATTCCAAAGTTACCGGTTATCTTCTCGCTCAGAACTATAAAGAGGGCTCCCTCGTAAGCGCGGGCGATCTTCTTTTCGAGGTTGATCCAAGGCCGTTTCAGGCGGTCGTAGATCAGGCGAAGGCGCAACTTCAAGTTGCCAGCGCTGAATTAGTTCAGGCCCGCGCAGACGAAGACGCAGCTCAGGCAGAGATCGACCGAGCCAAAGCGGCTCAAACTAAAACCGGATTAGATGTCAAGCGCTATACACCTCTCGTGGCTGACGGCACGGTGAGCCAGCAGGAATTCGACGACGCGGATCAATCGAACCTCGCGAATCAAGCTTCGGTTCTGGCTGCGAAGGCGAAATATAACCGCGCTTTGGCTGCCGTGAAGGGGGCTGAAGCGCAAATCGAGGTCGCTCGCAGTACACTTCAGGGCGCTCAACTAAATCTGGGATTCACGAGAGTAAAGTCTCCGATCAATGGCATCGCGGGTATTCGTGTTGCCAACATCGGCGACCTTGTCGGAACGGATCAAAAGGCTCTCCTGACTACGGTTTCGCAAATCGATCCCATTTATGTTCAGTTTCCAATTAGTGAACAGGAGTATTTGAGTTTGCACAGCTTTTTGCTCGATCAAGCTTCGAATCGGGAAGATACTCTGCAACTGATCCTGCCTGACGGAACTGTCTACGATCATAAAGGGAAGATCGACATCATCGGACGAGAGGTCGATGCCGCAACCGGCACACTCAGGATTCGAGGCATCTTTCCAAATCCCGGAAATGTTTTGCGCCCAGGCCAGTACTCCAGGATTCGTACCGCAACCCGCATCGACAAAGGCGCTCTTTTGGTTCCTCAGCGAGCAGTTGAGGAACTGCAGGGAGAGTATGAACTAGCCGTCATCGACACAAATAATAGAGTCGCGTACCGAAAAGTCCTTGCAACCAACCGAGTCGGCTCCTACTGGGTCATCGAGCAAGGCTTGAGCGCCAATGACCGGGTGATAATCGAAGGTCTTCAGAAAATCAAGACCGGAGAAAGAGTCGAACCGAAAGATGTCCCGCTTCCGCCCCTGGATGTTGAGCAGGGCGACGTCCGCGGGAGGGCGCGATAATGTCACGTTTCTTCATCAATCGACCCGTCACTGCCATCGTAGTTTCGATTCTGATTGTGATTGTCGGTATCGTAGTTGCGCAGCGTCTTCCGATCGCTCAGTTTCCCCAGATTGCTCCCCCCGAAATCGTCGTGACCACAAACTATGTCGGCGCCGACGCACTGACCATCGAAAGCGCTGTTGCAACGCCGATCGAAGAAGCAATGGCGGGTGTTGAAGGCATGCTGTACATGCGGTCCTTCAATGCGAACGACGGGACAATGAAACTACGAATCGATTTTGATCCAAGCATGGATCCAAATATCGCGGAGGTATTTTCAGAAATCCGCGTGAATCGCGCGCTTCCGCAGCTACCGCCCTCGGTCCGCAACCAGGGCGTCACCATCGCAAAATCTCACGTCAGCCCTCTCATGATTATTGCGCTTTACGCGCCCAAGGGCACCCGGGATGCGACCTTTTTGGCCAACTACGCCAATATAAACATCGCCGATCCACTGACGCGGGTCAAAGGGATCGGCTCCATCGTCGTGCAGGGCGCGGGCGCGTATGCTATGCGGCAATGGGTCAAACCAGACCAGATGGCCAGTCTCGGCGTGACCGTGCCCGATCTTGTTAATGCGCTCGAGCAACAGAATACGGTGAATCCGTCTGGGCAGGTGGGCGCAGAACCTTCTCCGAGCGGACAGGAATTTACCTACACAATGCGCGCACAGGGGCGCCTAGTCACGGAAAACGATTTTGACAGCATTGTGGTTCGCGAGAACCCTGACGGTTCTGTCATCCGAATGAAGGATGTTGCACGAACTGAACTCGGGTCTCAGACATACAACAACATCGGCCGAATGAACGGCGCTCCGGCGGCGATCATTAACGTATTTCAACTACCCGGCTACAACGCTGTTGAGGCCGTCGACGGCGTCCGGAATCTGTTGGTCCAACTCAAGCAAAAGTTCCCTGACGACGTCGACTATGTCGTCTCCCTCGATACGACGCTTTCCGTCAGAGAGGGCGTTCGCGAAATCGTTCGAACCTTGTGGGAAGCACTGCTACTGGTAATCTTCGTGGTGTTTTTGTTTCTGCAGAACGTACGCGCCACGCTGATTCCCGCATTAACGGTTCCCGTGTCGCTTCTCGGAACTTTTATTTTCTTCCCACTTCTCGGATTCTCGATCAACTCCCTCTCTTTATTCGGCCTGGTCCTCGCGATCGGTCTCGTGGTCGATGACGCGATCGTCGTCGTCGAGGCCGTCGAGACGAATATGGCTGCGGGCCTAAATTCGAAGGAAGCCTCTCATAAAGCCATGGAGGAAGTTGGCGGTCCGGTAATCGCCATTGCCCTCATCCTTGCCGCGGTCTTTGTTCCGACAGCCTTTATTCCCGGAATCACTGGCCGCCTGTATCAGCAGTTTGCGGTAACGATCGCCGTCTCGGTCATAATTTCCGCCTTCAACGCTCTATCGCTCAGTCCCGCGCTCTGCTCCCTGCTCTTGAAGCCGCGCCAAGTGTCCACAGGTCCTCTTCATCGTCTGTTTGGCGGGTTCAATGGCATATTCGCGAGGGCGACGAGCGGATATGTCAGGATTTCCAGCTTACTCATTCGGAAAATTGCGGTCAGTATGATTCTGCTCTGTGCTCTTGGCGCCGCCGCACTGGTGGTGGGAAACAGGCTTCCTTCTGGCTTTCTTCCCAGCGAAGATCAAGGCTACTTTTATCTAAATGTTCAATTGCCAGATGCGGCTTCGCTGCAGAGAACAGACGTATTCGCCAGGAAGGTGGAAGCCGTTATCAGCAACACCCCCGGCGTCCAGTACTACAGCACCATTGTGGGAAACAGCCTCCTTACTCAGACCAACGCAACGTATAGTGCGTTCGTGTTCGTGGCATTGAAGCCATGGGATCAGCGCAGGAGCAGCAACACCAGCATCAACGCGATCATGGATTCGGTAAACGACAAGCTCGACAGAATGCCGGAAGGGCGCGCATTTGCCTTTTCACCACCGGCAATCTCCGGGGTTGGAACCTCTGGTGGCTTCAGCTTCATGTTGGAAGATCGTGCCGGCAGGTCGGTTGACTATCTTGCGGAAAATACAGATCAGTTCCTGCAAGCCGCTCAGCAACGCCCGGAGTTGGTTCACCTGAATAGCTCATTGAATGCCAGAGTTCCCCAGGTTCTGGTGGATGTAAATCGTGACAAGGTTCTGAAACAGGGAGTGGAAGTAAGAGATGTCTACACTACCATTCAGGCCTTCATGGGTTCCTTGTTTGTGAACTATTTCAATCGCTTCGGCCGCGCGTGGCAGGTGTACATCGGGGCAGAGAAAGGCTATCGAACCAATGCGGGGGATGTCATGAACTTCTTTGTCCGGAACAAAGATGGTCAGATGGTACCTCTCTCTTCGATTGCTTCGATCAAGGCTACGGCTGGACCGGAATTTACCTCCCGGTTTAATGAATACCGAGCAGTGGAAATCACCGGATCGGCTGCTCCCGGCTACAGTACCGTGCAGGCTATGAAAGCGCTCGAAGAGGTAGCACATCAAGCGCTCCCGAAAGATATGGGATACGATTGGAACGCTCTTTCGTACCAGCAGAATAAGGCTGCATCACAGATCCGTCCGACAGCCATCTTCGCATTTTCGCTGCTCGTCGTATTTCTCATCCTCGCAGCTCAATACGAAAGCTGGTCTCTCCCTTTTAGTGTTTTGCTGGGAACTCCAGTCGCTGTTTTCGGTGCCTTTCTCGCACTTTGGGTGAGGGGCTTCGAAAACGATATTTATGCCCAAATCGGTCTGGTAATGCTAATTGGCCTCTCGGCGAAGAACGCCATTTTGATCGTCGAGTTCGCGCGATCCGAACGCCTCCGTGGCAAGAGCCCGTTTGATGCGGCCATCGAGGGTGCGCGCATTCGCCTCAGACCCATTTTGATGACTGCTTTCGCTTTCATCCTTGGAACGTTACCGCTGGCAGTTGCGAGCGGAGCGGGGGCAGTATCCCGCCGCATTCTCGGTACCGCGGTCATCGGTGGAATGCTCGCCGCGACAATGCTTTCCATTTTCATTATTCCGGTAGCTTTTTACGCCGTGGAATCCGCCAAAGACAGATTGAGTTCCTGGAGGAAAACACCGTGAAACGCCGCGCACTCATACTTGCCTTCGCCATGATTCCCCTAAGCGGTTGCCTCTGGGGCCCGGCCTACAAAAGACCTGCGGTGCCGGTTCCCGATGTGTTTCGAGGGCAAGAGGCCGCCGCTACGCTCTCCCTGGCGGATCAGGCGTGGTGGAACATCTATTCAGACCCTTTGCTCGAATCGTTGATCAAAGAAGCCCTGAAGAATAACGACGATCTGCGCACAGCCATTGCACGCGCACAGGAGGCGCATGCTTACGTTGGCGTGGCGCGCTCCGCTTATTACCCGTCTGTGAGCTTTGAGTCCGGAGCGCAACGCGATCTCGGCGTGTACAAATACTCTCCCGCACTGGATCTTCCGGCGGCCGGAGCTTCAACGCACAACCTGTTTGTGGGCGGTCTCTCTACCGCGTGGGAGATCGATCTATGGGGCCGCATCCGCAACTCAACGGCTGCCGCAAATGCGATCTATCTCGAAACCGAGGAAGCTCGCCGCGGACTCATGCTGTCGCTCGTAAGCGACGTGGCCGTGGCTTACTTCGAACTTGTGGAATTGGACCGCCGCCTGGAGATCGCCAAGCAGAGCCGGGACGCATTTGAAGCGACCTATAAGCTCTTCAGCGAGCGCTATGGCGCAGGGATCGGTTCCCGGCTGCAGGTTACTCGCGCAGAGTCGGCATTGGCGGCCGCCGAGGGCACGATTGACGACCTCGAGCGGCAGATCGAACTAAAGGAAAATCAAATTTGCGTTCTGACAGGGCGAAATCCCGGACCGGTCCAAAGAGGTCAACCTGACTTAGAACTGAATCTTCCGCCCGTGGTGCCGGCCGGCATTCCATCTCAACTCCTGGAGCGGCGCCCCGATATTCGCCAGGCAGAAGACAATCTTAGAAAGGCCCTGGCAAACATAGGCGTAGCAAATGCTAATTTCTTCCCACGCATCGGCCTGACGGCGCTGTTCGGAAGGGCGAGTACCGATCTATCGTCCCTCACAAATGGAAGCTCAGAGGTTTGGGCGCTCGCGGCTTCCGCTTCTGGTCCGATTTTTACCGGAGGTCAGCTAGCTCAGCAGCACCGGGCAGCCAAGGCAGCATTTGATCAGGCAACATTCCAGTATTCCAAGAGCGCATTGGTTGCATTTCAGGAAGTCTCGGATGCACTCGTTTCATCTCAGAAGCTGAGCGCTCTCGAGGACAAACAAAAGCGCCAGGTGGCTGCTCTGACGGAATCTGTAGCGATTGCGAATCGGCGCTACCTGGGAGGGCTCGCTAACTACTATGAGGTCCTGGAAGCTCAGCAGCTTCTTTATCCAGCGGAGTACTCCCTTTCTCAAACGTCGCGCGATCGGGGGCTAGCCGTCGTGCAACTGTACAAAGCGCTCGGAGGTGGCTGGAACCTCGACAACGCGCAATTTTCTGAAGGTCACTGATTGCTTTGTCCCGGAGCTTCATGATCGCAGCAATCCCTGACAGAGGGGCGTTCAGGAATGGACCTCGTTTAGGTGCCATCAGATTAGCTCCCCGTCCATGCACGACCAGCCATCAGCAGCGTTCCCCGTTGACCTCGGCACTTCGGGATACCCGGCAACAAATCGCTTTCAAGGCCCCAAGGGCCTTCTGGCTCCAGCGGTCCCAATGCTCCGCAACGGCTACATCGTCGTCTCGGCGGGCTGCTTTGCGTGAGGAATTGAGGCTCGTTGATCGAGGGAGGGCTCAGATGCTTTCGAGCCGGTGTTTCTTAACGGGAATTGAGTGACCCGTCGAGCGCCAGATTCAGTTCGAGAACGTTTACGTGCGGTTCCCCAAGAACGCCGAATTGCCGACCTTGAATGTGGGCTTGCACAAGGCTCTCGACGGCATCTTTGGAGAGTTTGCGCGCAGCGGCGACGCGCGGGACTTGAAAAAGAGCGGCTGCAGGCGAAATATCCGGATCCAGCCCCGACGCAGATGTCGTCACCAGGTCGATCGGCACGTCTTTGCCCGGATTCTGTTTCTGGTAGGCTGCAGCGTCGGTATCGATCCGGTCGACCAATTTCTTGTTTGTCGGTCCTAGGTTAGAGCCACCGGAACTCGTCGCATCGTAACCATTTCCGGCGGCAGATGGCCGGCTGTGGAAGTACCGATCGCTGGTGAAGCCTTGCCCAATGATGGCGGAACCTAGAACATGGCCGTCTTGCGTGAGAAGCTGGCCATTTGCCTTGTTGGGCATCGTAATCTCCGCGATCGCCGTAACTACCAGCGGGTAGGCGATTCCTAGAAGGACAGTGGTGACAAGCGTGTAAAGAATCGCGACGATAAATGTTTTTCGCATGGAGTCTCCTCAGGCGAGATGCATGGCGTTGAGCGCCAGATCGACAAGTTTGATTCCAATGAACGGCACGATAATGCCGCCGATGCCGTAGATGATGAGATTGCTCCGCAGCAGCGCCTGCGCGGAACGAGGCTCATATTTCACGCCTTTCAGAGCGAGTGGAATGAGCGCAATGATGATCAACGCGTTGAATATGACCGCCGAGAGGATTGCCGAATGAGGAGTGGCCAGATGCATGATGTTGAGAGCATTCAATACCGGAAACACTCCTGCGAACATTGCCGGAATAATTGCAAAGTACTTGGCCACATCGTTGGCGATCGAAAAGGTCGTCAGCGCTCCGCGGGTCATCAAAAGTTGCTTCCCGATTTCGACGATCTCAATCAGCTTGGTTGGATCGGAATCGAGGTCGACCATATTTCCGGCTTCCTTCGCCGCCTGCGTACCGGTATTCATGGCGACACCAACATCTGCCTGGGCAAGCGCAGGGGCATCATTGGTTCCATCTCCTGTCATCGCCACCAGCATTCCTTTGCCTTGTTCACGCTTGATCAGATCCATTTTGTCTTCTGGCCTGGCCTGCGCGAGAAAATCGTCCACCCCGGCTTCCGTAGCAATCGCCGCAGCGGTGAGCGTGTTGTCGCCCGTAATCATGATGCTGCGGATGCCCATGGCACGTAGACGTGCGAGTCGGTCTCGAAGGCCGCCCTTCACAACGTCTTTAAGATAGATAACGCCAAGAGCCGTATTGTTCTCGGCGACCACCAATGGTGTCCCACCGAGTTTTGCTATCTCCTCGACCTTCTCGATAACGGCACGCGGTAGTTTTGTGCCTTGGTGTTCCAGGAATTTGGCAATAGCGTCGGAGGAGCCTTTCCGGATTTCTACTCCAGGCAAATTCACACCGGACATGCGGGTCTGCGCACTGAAGGGAACAAATTCGCACTGGATTCCGGCAAGATCGCGACCGCGCAGGTTATATTGTGCCTTTGCAAGGACCACGATGGATCGGCCTTCCGGGGTTTCATCGGAGAGCGAAGCAAGCTGTGCCGCATTGGCCAGGCGCTCGACGGTAACCCCGGGAGCTGCGAAGAATTCCGTCGCCTGGCGATTACCGAATGTAATGGTTCCTGTCTTGTCCAAAAGCAGCGTGGTCACATCTCCGGCCGCTTCTACAGCGCGGCCAGACATGGCCAGAACGTTGTACTGTACGAGGCGATCCATACCCGCAATCCCGATGGCTGACAACAGGGCTCCGATTGTAGTCGGGATTAGACAAACCAGCAACGAAACCAGAACGAAGAGGGTCTGCGGAGCGTGCGAGTAAAGAGCGAAGGGTTGAAGTGTCGCAACCGCCAGCACGAATATGATAGTGAGCCCGGAGAGCAAAATACTGAGTGCGATCTCATTCGGGTTTTTTTGCCGCCGCGCCCCCTCGACCAGAGCGATCATGCGATCGAGAAATGTTTCTCCCGGATTCGAAGTAATTCGAACCGTTATCCAATCGGACAGAACACGCGTCCCTCCGGTTACAGCGGAGCGGTCACCGCCAGCCTCACGAATTACAGGAGCCGATTCTCCCGTGATCGCAGACTCGTCTACCGAAGCAACGCCCTCGATCACCTCGCCGTCTCCGGCGATCTGTTGGCCGGCCTCGACTCTGATCAGATCTCCGGTACGGAGTTCCGCACTTGAAACATCTTCAACGACTCCGTCGCGGTTCAGTTTATGGGCAATCGTTTCGCCTTTCGCCTTCCGCAGCGTATCGGCCTGGGCTTTGCCCCGTCCTTCCGCGATAGCCTCAGCAAAATTTGCGAATAACACCGTGAACCACAGCCAGAGAGTAATCTGGAGATCGAATCCTAACGGTTGGTGACGCAGCGTTTCTTCCAACAGAAGTATGGAAGTGGCGACGCTGCCAACCTCAACCACGAACATTACAGGATTCTGAACCATGAACCGCGGATTCAGCTTGCGAAACGAATCAATCACGGCTGGCCGAATGATTTCTGGATTCCAAAGATTCTTTGATTTCAACATGGATACTTTCTCCTCTACCTACGCGAAAAGGGTCCCGTGCTGGAGCAGTAGGTGTTCAAGAATGGGACCGAGGCTTAGCGCCGGGAAGAATGTAAGTGCACCGAGAATGAGAACGACGCCCGTCAACAGAATCGTGAAAAGAGCGGTGTTGACAGGAAACGTACCTGGCGAGGGCGGAACGCTCCTCTTACCCGCAAGGTTACCGGCGAGGGCCAACATCGGAATCATCATCAGGAACCGGCCAACCAACATCGTTAGTCCGGTCGTAAGGTTGTACCAATTCGTGTTCGCATTGAGGCCACCGAATGCGGATCCGTTGTTTCCCGCCGAGGAGACGAAAGCATAGAGGATCTCCGAAAACCCGTGCGGACCGTTATTGTTGAGACTGCTAAGCCCAAATTGGGGAGAAAGCACCGAGATGGCTGTCAGCGTGAGGATGATGAGCGGGAAAATCAAGACATAAAGCATGGTCATCTTTACGTCATACGACTCAATCTTCTTGCCCAAATACTCTGGCGTGCGGCCTACCATCAACCCGGCAATAAACACCGAAAGCACAACATAGATCAGGATCCCGTAGAGTCCCGACCCCACACCCCCGATTACGACTTCGCCAAGCATGATGTTGATCAGTGGAATCATTCCGCCCAGAGGCGTAAAGGAGTCATGCGTGGAGTTGATTGCACCGCAACTGGCATCGGTTGTAATCGTGGCGAACAAAGCAGACTGCGAAATGCCGAATCGCGCCTCCTTGCCTTCCATATTCCCGCCCGGCTGCAGTGCGGTCGCGTGTTGATTGACGCCGTGAAGAACAGGGCTGGGTTGAGATTCGGCCCAATACGCGACCGTGAACCCAGAGGCAAAGAGCAATGCCATACACGCGAAGACCGCCCAACCATGCCCCGGAGATCCAGTCATTCGGCCCAGTGTGACAGTGAGAGCAGACCCGATCAGAAAGATCAAGAACATTTCGATGAAGTTGCTGAAGGCAGTGGGGTTCTCAAATGGATGGGCACTGTTTGCAATGAAAAACCCGCCACCGTTGGTACCCAGCATCTTGATCGCTTCTTGCGAAGCGACAGGACCCTGAGCGATGGTCTGGGACTGATGTTCAAGCGTCTGGGCCGTTGTATAAGGGTGCAGATTCTGCACGACGCCCTGGCCAACGAGGACCAGCGCGAAGATGATGCAGATAGGCAGCAGAACATATAGACAGGCCTGCGTCGTATCCACCCAGAAGTTGCCGATCGTCTTTGACTCACGACGAACAATTCCCCTCACCAAGGCAATGGCGACCGCTATTCCGACGGCAGCGCTCAGAAAATTGTGGTACGCAAGACCCGCCATCTGGGTGAAATAACTCATGGTCGTGTCGGTGGTGTAGGCCTGCCAATTGGTGTTTGTGGTGAAGGACGCAGCGGTGTTCCATGCCAGAAACGCCTCCACTCCCGGCAAATGCTGTGGGTTCCAGGGAAGGAATAATTGGATACGCTCGATCAGGTATGTCAGCAGTAACGAGACGAAGCTGAAGAGGAGCATCGCAACCGCATATTGCCGCCACGTCATTTCTTCATCGGCGCAAATTCCGCATATCCGGTAAATGACACGTTCCATCGGGCGAAGGAATGTTACTTTGCCCGAGAAAACCCGCGCCATGTAGATTCCCAACGGGCGCATGCATGTCAGCAGCACCAGGAAGTAAATGAGAAATTGAAGCCATCCATTGAGCGTCATGTCAGAACTTCTCCGCATACAGAAGTGTTAATACGAGATAGCCAACCAATGCCACGGTGACCACCAGGATCACAGCCGTCGTAAGATTCATCGCACTACCTCAACTTCTCGCAGCCGTTTGCGTACAACAGCGCGACGATAAAGAATCCGATCGTGATGCCTACCATCAGCAGGTCCCACATTGAGTCCCCCTCTACCAGGCGCCCTGTTTGCCGCCATACCACCAGACCAAACCGAGCGTTGCGGTGGTCTGATGATCCGAGGGCATTCCGGTCTGGTTTGTTTGAAAGTACGGACGATTGCTCCAGTCGCGACGGAACTCGAGAAAACCATCGAACCCTTCGCCAAACTTGTATTCGTAGGTACCGGTGGCTTCTTTCAGCGCCTGAGTAGACTGGCTGAACAACCCGCCACGATCTGAGAGGTACTCCCCGCGCGCCGCTACGGAGATGCGCGGCGAAAATTGGTATTGCGCGTAAGCGGCGCCGCCGTCCACATGGGCTGGGGCCGACGACTCACCAGGGGCCGCGTTCGCCCATTCCCGTTGGATCACGTAATCGGCCTCTCCCTGGAGCGTCAACTTAGGACGAACTTGCCAGGTGGCATACGTGTCGAAGATGTGCAGTTTCCCGTTCGGCGCCGGAGAAATAGGCGCAAGGCATAGCCCCGGTTGCACAGGCACGGGGCAATTCGTCGTCGGCACGGAATCCGGATGGTCCTGGCCCAAGTAGTAGTTGACGGTCCAGGTCAGAGTCTTCTTCGGCTGCAACACGTAGCCGAAGAGTTCGTCCTTGTATCCGTTTGTAGGCTCTTGCTGGTTTGTTCCATTCACGACCCAGTAGTTCAGCTGTAGTTTGTCGTTTACGTGATATGCGGTCCGAACACCAGCGTGGTAGAACGGCAGAAAGTAAAAGTAGAATGACCGCGTATAGTTGATTTGGTCTTTGGTGAAATTGCCTTCGGCGCCAAGCGAGCTCGCCCACTTCCCGATGTCAAGATTGAGCCCGCTTCCGATTGGCACCACGTAGGTGCCGTATGCCTGAAAGATGTGGCGATAGACTGCCGGACGAGG
>Ga0116129_1000629_pt1 | contig 21835 bp, 15 predicted proteins | sample June2015DPH_17_2_FD_89732 | JGI IMG/M metagenome (GOLD analysis project Ga0116129, IMG submission 89732) | Peatland microbial communities from SPRUCE experiment site at the Marcell Experimental Forest, Minnesota, USA - June2015DPH_17_10 | ecosystem: Environmental > Terrestrial > Soil > Wetlands...
AGCGCCCGACCCGGGTGGACAACGAAGCCAAGGCCTGCCTTGACGAAGTTGCCCTTGACCTGCAGCGTCAGACCGATGCCACTGCCGTGATCGTCGGTGAGTCCGACGCCAAGGAAAAGGATCAGTTTGCCAAGCAACAGGCTGCCGCCGCCCGCCACAAGCACATGAAGGTTGAACCAGACCCGGCTGCACTGCGCGCGGTCAACACCAAGGAATACCTGGTAACCGAGAAGGGCATTGATGCCTCGCGCATCAGCGTCGCTACCGGCACCACCGATGGTCAAACCGTGGAAGACTACCTTGTACCTTCCGGAGCCACCTTCAGCGGAGACGTCAACGGAACGACGCCTGTCGATGAAACTGTGGTCAAGCCGGTGGTGCGCAAGCCGCTCGGCGAGCGGCATCACTCGGCCCACAAGCAACCTGCGGCCGGCAACTAACTCGGGCGCCCAGTCCCGGCAGTAAATCGGGGCTGCGCCTGAAACAGGGAGTGAATCCGATCTCCGGGCCTATCCGTCGAACACGGAAGGGCCCGGGAGCGGTCAGGCTTAGCGACTCGTCGTGTATAAACCACCTTCGAGGCTGACCGGCAAGCCGGTCAGCCTCGTCAATTTTGCGGGCTCTAAATTATCAAAAGTGGGATTGGTTCTGGGGGAGCTTGTTGTTTCAATGAGCCGTAAGCGGATTCGTCTCAATTCATGCGGCCGGCGCGTCGGTCTGGCGCGCCTGGTCCCTTTTCTCGTGTTCTCTGTTTCTGCCATCGGCCTGGCTGCCCAGACCGCCTGGACTGCGGTAGGGCCGGACGGCGGGGATGCGCGATCCTTTGCGGCGGTTCCCGGCCAGCCCAATCATCTCTACCTGGGCACGACCGGCAGCTGGATCTATGAATCCACGGATCGCGGCGCGAACTGGCATCGGTTGGCCAAGCTGGATTCGAGCGACGATCTGGTCCTCGACAACATCGTTGTCGACCAAGCGTCCCCAGCCACCGTATACGCCGCGGCCTGGCAGATCGGACAGCCGGGCGGCGGCCTTTGGATCAGCCACGATGGCGGGCAAAGCTGGAAGATGGTCGAAGCCTTGCGCGCGCAATCGATCTTTGCCCTTACCCAGGCGCCTTCGAACCCGCACATCCTCTTTGCGGGCACGCTCCAGGGTGTCTTCCGCTCTACCGATTCCGGCAGTTCCTGGACATTAATCAGCCCCCCAGGCAGTAAGGAGATCCACGAGGTGGAGTCGCTCGCCGTCGATCCCACCGATCCCGACATTCTTTACGCGGGCACCTGGCATCTGCCCTGGAAAACCACGGACGGCGGCAAGAACTGGAAGAACATCAAGCAGGGCGTGATCGAAGACTCTGACGTCTTTTCGATCATTGTGGACCCTGCCAACCCGCAGCAGGTATTCCTCAGCGCCTGCAGCGGAATCTATAAAAGCCAGAATGCCGGCGAACTGTTCCACAAGATCAAGGGCATTCCCACCGACGCGCGCCGCACTCGCGTCCTGATGCAGGACCCCACCAACCACGATGTGGTGTACGCGGGCACCACCGAAGGCCTGTACAAAACCACGGACGCCGGCAGAACCTTCCAGCCCATGACCGCAGACGACGTGATCGTGAACGACGTCTACATCGATCCCTCGGACTCCAAGCGCGTCCTTCTGGCTACCGATCGTGGCGGCGTTCTTGCCTCGAACGACGCGGGCCAGACCTTCACCGCCTCGAACGCCGGATTTTCAGAGCGCAAGGTCGACGCGCTGCTGGTTGACAATGCCAACCTGGCGCATCTTTTTGCCGGCGTGGTGAACGACAAGACGTATGGAGGGGCGTTTGTCTCCCTGAACGGGGGCACCAGCTGGGATCAGATCAGCCAGGGCCTGGAAGGGCGCGACGTCTTCGCCCTCGCCCAGGCGCAGGACGGAACCGTCGTCGCCGGGACCAGCCACGGCATCTTCGTACTGAACCAGAATCCTGCCGCTGGCGCGGCGGCTCGCTGGGAGCCGAAAAACATCATTGCCAACACCATCCTGAAACCGGCCATCGAAACCCATGCCGGCAAACGGATCAACGTCGAAAAGAAGGTCAAAGTCCCGGTCATCGAACTCCAGAGCCGCGTGAATGCGCTTGACCTCAGTGGTGACCGCTGGCTGGCCTCGACCGGCATCGGCCTGCTGACCAGCAAGGACCAGGGCGCTACCTGGCAGGGCGGTTTCGTGATGAATTCCGGCGACTACCTGTCCGTCGCTGCACTGGGCGCCACCATGGCTGCGTCGCGATCCGACGGGATGGTCATCTCGACCGATGCCGGTTCCACCTGGTCGCCCCTGGGCGTGCCGTCCATGCTCACCCGCATTCATCGGGTGGCATTCTCTCCCGATGGGACGTTGTGGCTGGGCGCGCGCGAAGGCGTCTACTTTACCCGTGACCAGGGCAAACAATGGATGTGGATCGAACGGATGCCCTTCCGCGATGTCGACGATCTGTCCTACGACGCTGCCTCGGCCAGAGTTCTGGTCAGCTCTCACTCAAGCGACGAGATTTATGCCATCGACCCCAAGACTTCCACCTGGACCCGGTGGGAAACCGGCTACCGCATCGACTCGGTGCGCATGGCCGGCAGGCGCCTGGTGGCTGCTTCGCTCTACGACGGGGTCTTGGTCGAACCGGACACGAGCAAGGTTGAAACCAGCCAAAGGTGAACTGCGAGACCAACTTTCTGTATCATCTTGATATGCAGACCGAGATTGCCGAGTCCCGTACCGCCGCCGGCCCAAGTCCAGAAGCGCACTTTCGCAGCCACGATCCTCGTCTCGCACCGATCGCCGCCAAGGTCATGGCGGGTGAGCGGCTCGACTTCCATGACGGCCTGGCGCTTTACGACTCTTCAGATTTTCTGGCCGTCGGATGGCTGGCCAACCATGTGCGCGAGCAGTTGCACGGCGATGTGACCTACTTTAACGTCAACCGCCACATCAATCCCACCAATGTCTGCGTGGCGGCCTGCAAGCTGTGCGCCTTTGGCCGCAAAAAGGGCGATCCGGCTGGCTATACCATGGCGCTTGAAGAAGCCTGGGCGACAGCCGCCTCGGGGTATTCTGAAGCCGTCACCGAGTTCCACATCGTCGGAGGGTTGCATCCCGATCTGCCCTTCGAGTACTTCCTGGATCTTGTCCGAGGCCTCAAGCAGCGCTTCCCCAAGGTACACATCAAAGCCTTCACCATGGTGGAAGTGGCCTTCCTGGCTCGTCGCGCCAAGCTCTCCATTGAAGACACCTTGCTGAAGATGCGTGAAGCCGGCGTCGATTCGATGCCCGGCGGCGGCGCGGAGATCTTTTCCGCCCGTGTCCGTTCGATCATCTGCGACCACAAAATCGACGGTGAGGAATGGCTTTCGACGGCGCGGCTGGCGCACAAACTGGGATTCCGATCGAACGCCACGATGCTTTACGGGCATATCGAGAACAACGAAGATCGCGTCGATCACCTGCTGAAGCTGCGCGCTGTGCAGGACGAGACCGGCGGTTTTCAGACCTTCATCCCGCTCGCGTTTCATCCCGAGAACACGCCGCTCGATCATCTGCCGGTGACCACCGGCCTTACCGATCTCCGCCAGATCGCGGTCGGCCGCCTGCTGCTGGACAACTTTCCGCACATCAAGGCCTATTGGCAGATGCTCACGCCCAAGATCGCGCAGATCGCGCTGCGCTTTGGCGCGGACGATTTGGACGGCACCGTGATCGAGGAGAAGATTTACCATGACGCCGGCGCGACGACGCCGCAGGGCATGACGCGCAAAGACCTGTGCCGGCTCATCACCGAAGCCGGCCGCGTGCCTGTCGAGCGCGACACGCTCTACCACGCCGTCACCCGCACCGAAGACAGTTTCACGGTCGCGATCTAGGCGCAAACGGGCTCAACTTCGGGGCGCCGGACTTCGGGAGCGGGAAGGGGCAAGCACGATGGATTTCGGCCCTGCGGCGATCATCGGTTTGTCGATCGGCTTCCTGTGGGGCATCGGCTGCTCGCTGGCCATTCTCTATTCCATCTATCTTGGCGGCTATCGCAAGGCGGTTCAGGACTTTCTGCGGCCGGAAAAGTCGAAACGCTGGCGCGAAACTCTCAAGAAGGTGCAACAGCGGAACGCACAGAAGGCGGCAAACTCCGCGCCGGAGTGAATTTCGACCTCGTTTCTTAGCTCCAAACAGGCCGTGCTTCCGCTCTTCGACGTGCCCCCGGGCAAGCTCCAACGGGTCATACCTGCCGGATAAGTCGAAACGGATCGACTGACAGAGGCAGCTTTGTTTGTAATGCAAGATTGCATTACAATGTTCTTCAGCAACTGCAGAGCCTCGCCATGACCACCTTGACCGTTACCGCGCGAGGGCAGGTTACATTCCGGAAAGATGTGCTGCAACACCTCGGCATCAAGCCAGGGGAATGGATCGAGATGGACCTGCTGCCCGATGGCCGGGCCGCGCTGAGGTCCGTCCAACCAAAGGCATCGTTCCGCAAGCTGCAGGGATTTCTGGAAGGCAAGACCAACGGCAAGGTGCTGACCATAGAAGAAATGGACGAGGCTATCGCTGAAGCGGGCGCGGTGGCGGGCGCGAGCGAGTGAGAATCACTGCCGACACGAACGTCCTCTTGCGCGCGGTTGTTGGCGATGACGCCAGGCCGAGCCGCGCCGCGATCCGTCCGATAAAGCAAGCCGAAACCGTTGTGGTTAGCCAGCATGCATTTTGTGAGCTGGTTTGGGTTCTCGAGCGCCGCTAGGAGTGTCGCGGGCCGACATTGCCTCTACGATCCGCCAATTACGCGACACAAAAAATATCGCTCTGGACCGGCCCGCATTGGATGCCGATTTGGCCGTCCTCGATGTCACGGGGAACAGCGTAATACAGCATGTCAAGCGCAACCGGCTCAACAGCAGCCGCAACCCGCGGTGTCGACGGCTATCGACGTTCTCGAACATCTGTTTTCTCTCCAGTCTGGTTCTTATGGCGCACGAACGCGATCAGGATCCGGAGCGCGCTCCCGTCTTCGGTTGTTCCAGCATAAGAGAGCGTCACCCGCTCTGCTTAGAGATCTTCTCAGCGTTTCAAAATTTCCCGACCATTGGCCGGGATGAGCCGGGGAAATTTCATCCCCAGCCCCTAACAGGCCCAGACGTGCATGGCGCGGGAGAATAGCCGCAAGTCCGGCTGGTGATTCATTGTAAGAAAATGTCTGTTCCTCGTCCCAAACGGGGCTTCGTTGCAAAGCGTTGGATTGTGTTCGATTTCTCTGAGAGTCTTGGATCAGGAGACGAACAAAGTCATGAGTGAGGGATCGAAACTTTCGGCTGTATTGAGTGCGCGCTGGGTTATCCCGAATACGATATCGCAACATTTCTCGTTCCAGACTCAGCAAATATGCAAGCAGAAGAGGTACACAACCAAATACGTCGTGATGATTGCTGTATTGGTCGCAATATCGATACCGTGCTTGGCACGCGGCAGCAACTCAGCGCAAAGCTACTTTCCAGACGCCATTAGGGTTGTCACAACGATCCTGCCCGCTGGCGATTACGAAATGAAATGGGTCGTCGATTCAGGGTCGGGAGTGGAAGTGAGCTTCTTTCAGTCTACCGACCCTGATAACACCTCTTTTGTAAACAAGCCATCGGCGACGGTCCACGCAATACGCACTCCGGCTGATAACACAAAGACCGGTACTTCAGCACAGCACACAAGGTTCACCCAAATTCAAGTCAGTGGAATAAATGTTCTGGACAAGATCGAGATGCCACATCTCACCTTTGCATTTCTTGGGGAATTGGCACAGTAAAGATCTGCTGGGACACTCGGCCTGCGGCTGGGTTGAAGAATGGTCGACATCCGTGTTGATCATCCATCGCTCAACAATGTTCATGCTTCCTGCCTACAGGGTCGTCCATCTCAGAACGGTTGGAGTGCAGTTACGGCCTTGAGATTGTCTAGTGGGAGAGAAACCAGTCTATGCACAGGTATTGGATGAGTTGCTTGGTTACGACGACAATGCTGGCTCCAGTCTTCGCGTCAGCCCAGCGGACATGCGCGGGTGGAGTAGGGATCGAGGGAACCGTCACAGACCAGACCGGAGCCGTTATTCCGGGAGCCACCGTGCAGGCAGCAGGGACAGCGGTCAGGACAGATGGAACAGGACATTATGCCTTCGCATGTGTCCCTGCCAAGACAGTCATCTCGGCGCAGGCCGACGGGTTTGCCAAAAGCGCCGTTCGCATAGCTGCTGAGTCAGCACGAGAAGCGCACATCGACATCCAACTGACCCTCTCAGCTGTCCAGACGGATGTTGAAGTGAGTGGAGACTTAGACATCGACAGCGGCGGTGCCACAACGACTCTCAACACAAAGGCTGTACAGGGGATTGCCGATGACCCGGACGATTTTCTGCGCGAGCTTCAGGTGCTGGCTGCAGACGCCGGCGGCGATCCGACTCAGGCGATCATTATGGTAGACGGCTTCCAGAACCCGAGCGCCCTTCCGCCGAAGAGTTCGATCGCATCGATTCGCATCAATCCTGATCTCTTTTCGGCCAAATATCAGCGGCCTCCCTTTTCCGGTGGGGTCATCGAAATTACGACAAAGCCGGGGGCCGACACATTCCACGGTGCAGTCTTCTTCACCGATAGCGATGGCATCTTCAATGCCACCGACCCATTTTCCGTTACCGGCACGCCTGCCGGCAGGCGGCGATACGGCTTTGAACTGAGCGGTCCGGTCATCTCGAAGAAAAGCGGCTTTGACCTGGCACTCGAAAAGCGCGACATCGACGAATTTAATGTGGTGAATGCAGTCACGCTCGATGCAGATGGCGGCCTGGGGCCGAATGGAAACGGCGTTCCAGAGCAGCAGACGGTTTCGGCTCCGCAGCGGCTCTGGATTGCGTCAACGCGTGGAGACTGGCAGTTGACTCCGAGTAACATAACCAGTCTCTCGTTCTCTGCGAATGTGAACGATGAAGTCAATCAAGGTATAGGCGGCCTCACACTCGCCGATGCCGGGTATTCGAACCTGGTCAACGAATACGACCTGCGATTCCATAACACGCAGACGATCAGTCCGAGTATCCTGCACGAAACCCGCATTGGCTTTAACTGGAAACGAACAGAGCAAACACCGGTTTCGAATACTCCTTCCGTGCAGGTTACCGGATACTTCCTGGGCGGAGGTGCAACCAGTCAAAACCTGAACAACCGGGAGCGTGATCTCGAAGTTGACGACGATATGACCGTCGCGCGTGGAAAAAATGCGGTCGAGTTCGGCGTGCAGTCACTCGGCATCTTCCTACATAACTATGATCCAAACACATTCAATGGTGCCTATGTTTTTGGCGGCGGAAGCGCGCCTGTGCTCGATGCGAACAACAACCCAACCGGCGAGACAACGAGTATCAGCGCTCTCGAACAATACCGGCGCGCACTGCTAAATCTCTCCGGAGGGTCGCCGACGACCTATCAGGTCACTGCGGGAATCCCGCTGGTTCCCTTGACGATATGGCAAGCGGGTCTCTGGGCGGATGACACCTTTAAGCTCAATGGGCACTTGTCTCTCACCACAGGGTTTCGCTGCCAGCTTCAGACCACGCCTGGAATCTTTGGCAGCTACAATCCAAGACTGGGTCTCGCATGGTCACCCGACAAAAAACAAACATGGACGTTTCACGCCCGCGCAGGATTCTTTAACAGCGCTTTTGGCCAAAGCTACGCAACTGATATTCATCGACTGAATGGGGTCCGGCAGCGGCAGATCACTGTGTATTCACCGGATTATAGCGATCCCCTTACTCCGGTTTCTGGATCCGTTCAGGTATCAACGGTCAACCTGTTTCCGTCAAGGACCGTTCAACCCATGACATTCAGAATCTATGTCAATGCTGAGCATGATTTCGCTCATCATTGGCATGCCAGGGGTGACTTTTACTGGGCGGAGTATTGGAGCATCGTTCGCACGGTGAATATCAATGCCCCCGAGGTTGCCAGCAGCCTCGGTGTTGCGGCAGATCCCACGGAGGCGCTTAAGGCGCCACGTCCCATCGCTCCAGATGAAAATATGGTTGAATATCAAAATTCCGGTCATGGGGCAGGTAGCGTGGCTTCTTTCAGCGTCGATCAGCACAGTTACAAGCGGTTTGGTTTGGCGGCCAGATATACGCACATGAATCTAAAGTCCGATGTGCTGAGCAATCTCACGCCACAGTCGAGTTATTCAGACAAAGGAGAGTCCGCGCGAATTGCCTGGGAGAGAACGAATGCTTTCACTCTTTTCGGAAATCTCAACCTTCCTTTCAAGGTTCAAACGACGACCCAATTTGATTTCTCCGATGGGCTTCCGTATGACATCACCACCGGAACCGATAACAACGGCGACGGGAACTTCACGGATCGTCCCTCAAATGCATCTGCTCCAGGCCCCGGTGTCTACAGCACGCCGTTCGGCTTGATGACAACAAATACAGTCAACGGCAACGTTCCGGCCAATCTTGGAACTATGCCAAGCGTAATTCACCTCGAAAATAATCTGAGTCGCGCTTTCGCGCTGAATCCTAAGGATAAAGATCGTCCTCGCAGTCTTACATTCAACGCGCGCAGCGCCAATCTTCTAAACCATACAAATGTGACCGCCGTGAACACTGTTCTATCTTCGTCAGCGATAGGTCAGCCTGTTGCCGCTGAGACAGCGCGGCGAATTGAACTGGGGGTGCGGTTTACGTTCTGAATACACCGGGCGCAAAGCTGGACTAGAATCTCACCATAGGCAGAAGGGAAATGCGATGAGCGAGGGAATGGTCAACACAAGAATCCTTCCCATACGGCCAGGTGTCGGGTTTGCCGTGGTTTCGCTGGTTGGTGGAATTCTGGCAGTTGTGTGTGCAAGAGAGGCCAATAGCAATCTGGAGTTTTACCGTTTTCACGCCTCCTTCGCTCCCTCTCTGCTCTATGGCTGCGTGTACTGGATATGGTGGGTTGTCGTGACGTTGGTTCTGTGGACCCTCGCGGACCGATGGGCGGCCGCGTTCAAGCCTTCAGGACTGACAGTCATGGTCCATTTTGGAGCATCGTGTGTCCTTGCGACTGCGCATTTAGCTCTGCTCCAGCACACCATCTGGTTTGGCTCGTGGTATTGGCCTGCGTGGGGCCGTCGATTTGCTACGCTCTCGGTGGAGAACCTGGAACGCCTCGGAGTGGAACTTGTCATCTACGGATTTATCGGCGGCGTATGCGCGTTCCTCTACTCTCGCATGCAGACACAGCAAGCCCTGGTTCAAAAGCTGGAGGTAGAGCGCCAAAAGATGGAAGTTGAGCAGCAACTTACAACGGCGCAACTCAAGGCTCTCCAGATGCAGATGGAGCCTCACTTTTTATTCAACACATTAAACGCGATCACAAGCCTCGTCGCGCAGAAGAGAAATGACGAAGCGATGAGGATGCTAGGGCACTTGAACACGATTCTCCGTACGACTCTCCAGCGCAAAGCTCCTGAGAAAGTGCTGTTCGCCGAAGAACTTCGCGTTGTAGAAAGTTATCTTGCGATTCAAAAAGTTCGATTTGCTGACCGTCTTCGCGTCAGGATTGATGCAACGTCCGAAGCGCTGGACGGCCTTGTGCCGTGCTTTCTTCTCCAACCCATCGTCGAAAATGCCGTTCAGCATGGTATTGCGCCGAAAGCAGAAGGCGGATTGATTGAGACGACCGTGAAACGAATAGGGGACAAGCTCTGGATGCAGGTTCGGGACAATGGCTGTGGTCTGAATGCTCCCGCGGCAAAAACCGGAGGCCACGGAATTGGTATGCAGAACATTCGGGAGCGGCTGGAATACTTCTATCCCGATGCGCATGAATTTCAAGCAGTTGCGCCGGTTGACGGTGGCTATCGGGTCACCATTCAAATCCCGTATGAGCGTGCAATCGTATGACTCTCAAAACCGTTATCGTGGATGACGAGCCGCTGGCACGCGACTTCCTCCGCATGTTACTTGCAGCACATAAAGACATTGAGCTGGTCGCTCAATGCAAGAACGGTCAAGAGGCACTGGCTTACCTACGATCGAAGCCGGTGGACCTGCTGTTTCTCGATGTTCAGATGCCCGAGATGGGAGGCTTCGATGTTGTGGAGCAGCTGGGGCTGCGGCAGCTTCCAGCGACTGTGTTTGTGACGGCCTACCATGAGCACGCTGTCCGCGCGTTCGACATCCATGCCGTGGACTATCTCACCAAGCCCTTGGATGCCGAAAGGATGACATTGGCCTTGGAACGGGTGCGTGAGAAGGTTGCAGCGCAAGTTGCTCTCCTGACGCAGGAGCAGCTTACGGCGGTGCTGAAGGGATTGCATTACTCGACCGGGGAAGCGAGGTCCTATTCGCCGCGCTTCCTCGTAAAAGATGGGGAGAAGGAAGTTCTTCTGCCGGCGGAGAAAATAGACTGGATAGAAGCGGCGCAATACTACTGTTGCCTGCATGTTAATGGGCACAGATATATGCTCCGCGAGTCGATCAGCGAACTAGAGAATCGTCTGGACTCCAGACAGTTCATTCGCATCCATCGGTCGGCGATTGTAAACCTTGACCGGATTTCTGAAGTTCATCGGGAAGGCCAGTCCGAAGGGATCGTTGTGCTTACGAATGGGCAAACGCTCAGGATGAGCAGGGCAGGCCGTCAAAAGCTGATTGAGGTCGGAAAAGATCCGATTCCGCATCGTTTTTCCGCAGGATAGATCTCTGGCCAGTCTGATAGTCAATGGAACGCTAAGCCGGAAATGCGACCCTGATCGATGGTGCTGATGATGCGCGGAATTGATACAGACGCTCGAACCCCTGAGCAACAGGCAAGACAGAAAGCATTATGTATGCATAGGAACTAGCCAGGATCTGCGCCCTTGAAATCTCTCCGTTTACGGGGCCATTCTTAACATGTTAAGAGCGCCTCGGAATTGTTGAAGTATTCTTGTTTACGATTTGAGCCGTAAGAATCTATCTGACGTCCTCGATCACATCGAAAGGCCATTGGTGAACTGGCGATGGAATTAGAGCAAGGCTCCAGAAAGAAGAATGATTTGGCTGCGAAACGAAGGTGGGGTGACCAGTGGCTGAAAATTGCAATCTCTTTAGACTTGTGAAAATGAACGGCTGTCTGGCTTCACGGAACTGCAGGGCTTGATTTCGATTCAGGAGTGTACATATGACGGCTGGCACTACCGTTGGCAAGCGCCAACCAATCCGGAAACTGATGCTGATTGCGGCTGCCTGGATGATATCTGCCGTGCACCTCTTGGGGGGGCAACAAGCCTCAGAGAAAGCTAGAGCGACGCCCAAGCTCCCTGATACTACGACAGAATTGGCTGCATTTGAAGTAGCCTCGATCAAGCCAAACAGATCCGGCATGTCGGGTTCCCAACTCAACTTCCACGAAGGACGTTTGTCCGCAACAAACGTTCGGATGAAGACGCTCGTGCAGTATACCTATGAGATTGAGGCGCCTCAAATTCAGGGAGGACCGAATTGGCTTGCCCAGGATAGATTCGATATCGAAGCGAAGATGGATGATGCTACCGCCCAGCAGGCCAAGACGCTCAGTCATGACCAGGTGACCCGCTTTGACCGACAACTGGTAAAGCAGCTACTGGCCGAGCGTTTCAAGCTGGTCGTCCACTTCGAGACAAAGGAACTTCCTGTCTATGACCTGGTGGTGGACAAGAGTGGCCCGAAACTGGCTGTAACATCGGTTAAAGACGGAGGAACGAGCATATCTTCCGGACACGGAAACCTGACTGCGAAATGCGTAACCATGACCCGGCTGACGCAATCCTTGACGCAAGTCCTGTCCGGGGAACTGGGCCGCGTAGTGATCGATAAGACCGAGATCGAAGGATAATATGATCTGGTACTTATGTGGTCGCCTGAGAACAGTTCGCCGGCAATGGTGAACGCTTCGAGTGAAGGTTCACCGACCGGCCCATCAATCTTCACGGCGCTTCAGGAGCAGCTGGGGTTGAAACTGGAATCGGCGAAAGGCCCCGTAAAGACTCTCGTCATCGATCACGTTGAGCAGCCTTCGGAGAACTAGCACCTGTTTGGAGTGAATGGATGGCATGGCGGCGCTCTGCCTGCATCCCGCGGTTGTTAGCTCCGGCGAGTCTGTGCGTGTCAAGCTTGTTCGTCGCATTGAAGCACCACGGATGGGTTACATTCGGTGGTTTGCCCTTGCCAGAAGCGGCCGTCATCGCGTCCCAGAGGGCAAAGAAGTTCACCACCACATCCGATCAGCGTGGCACGTATCGCTTCGACGATCTGCCTGATGGCGACCGACCCGCTTCGGCAAACAGGTTATTGCCACCGGGCTCAAGCTCCGCGCCCCCGTCATCTTCATGCAGCTCGCCTCCGAATACGTGCAATCACTGAACCGTTTTCTGCCCGATCTGCCGGGAATCTCAATCGATCGGTAGCGAACAGGCATCATCGAGGATCTTTCCCTTGGCTTCGGTTCCCGCGCATGCGAGAGAATGGGATATGTCCTTACTCAAGGTCGTTGTCCTTGCCATCATCCAGGGCCTGGTAGAAATTCTGCCGGTTTCCAGTTCTGCTCATGTTGTCGTTGCCGAAAGGCTGATGGGGCTTGATGTTTCATCGCCGGCGATGACGTTGCTCCTGGTCATGTTGCATACCGGCACGATGTTCGCCGTCATCGTCTACTTCTGGAAGCAGTGGAGGGCCGCTTATTTTTCGAGCTGGGAGACCTTCAGGCAAATTGGATTGCGATTGCTCGCCGCGACCGCCCTCACGGGGATCGTCGGCTATGGCGTCGTGAAGCTCATCGAGAAGACGATTCTCGGCAACCTCCCGCATGCTCAGATCGAGGACCTGTTTGGCCATCTCGAATGGATTGCGCCTGCTCTGGCTGCTGCCGGCGTATTGATCATTGCCGCCAGCGTTCTGGCCCCCAGGGACGGCCGGGCTGAACCTGAAATCGAAGGAGATCAACAATTGTCTCTTCCTCAGGCTGTCTGGATCGGAGCTGTCCAAGGACTTTCTCTTCCGTTTCGTGGCTTTTCCCGTTCCGGGGCGACCATTTCGACGGCAATGCTGGCCGGGGTGACCAAGGTACGAGCCGAGACGTTCAGCTTCGCTCTGGCCGTGATCCTCACTCCTGGCGCGATCGCCAGAGAGGTGTTTCGGGTTGTAGAGCAGGAGCACGCTATCGCCCTGGCTGGGCCTTCCCCTACTTTTCGAGGTGTGCTTCTCCCCGGTCTGGTCGGCATGCTCTGCTCGTTTCTTGCTGGAGTGGTCGCCTTGAAATGGCTCAGCAGCTGGCTGGAAACCGACCGCTGGTACCTGTTCGGGATCTATTGCCTGATCGCATCGGTGGCTGTGTTCCTGCTTCACCGCGCGGGCTACTGATCGCAGATCGGAACGGTGCTCGGCAGCAACGGCCCCTTGCCGGCAGGAACAATTCGGCCGGTAGGAACCAAGTGACCGGCAAGGACCAAGCTCGAGGCGAGAGGAGCGCTGTCGGGCAGCGATCATCGAGGAGTCATGGGCCACTGAAGCGTTCTGGATCGAATGGCTCTATTTTTTGATAAACGTCTATATTTCAATCAATTGCAAGCTAGAGATCGATTCGATGTCCATCGTCTGACAGCGGGGGCGCCAAAGGCCGAAGTCTTCTGTTGCCGGCCTTCTGAGCGAAGGCGCCTTGGAAGGGGCGGCATTGGATTTGCTCCTGCCTGCCGCTCGCGGCGCCTCCGATCAATAGGACGGCCATGTCTCGTTGCCGGTTGGACATCACACTTCCAGCAGTCGATCTCAGTACTTCGACTTGATTGCATAGGTCAGTCCCAGAGTGAACTGGAACGAGTTCGGCTTGGTGGGCGGTTCGGTGATCGGAACGTCATTCAGATAACTGTCCAAGGTGCCCACCGAGAATCCCAGATTCTTGAACGCGGGAAGAGTGAGCGTATCGGTCTCGTTCGCCGAATACGCGTTCGGCTGGTTGTAGGACGGAATGAAAGAGAGACTCTGCGCAAATGTGATTTTCTTCAACGTCAGCAGATAGTTCGCCGAGAAGGTCGATCCCACAAGGTTCAAATTGGGAGTGGAAGCAGGTGGGACGGGATTGGCCGTCGTAGCCGGCGTGGGGATGAATTGCTGGCTTTCATACTGAACGGTTGCTTTCAGGTCAAGCTCCTGCTTCGGGCTCTTGATCGCTGTCCAACCAAGTCCACCGCCGTAAATCTGCTGCAAGGCCAGGCTCTGCGAGAAGTTGTGGTCAAATGCGGTCTGGACCAGCGCAAACACCCGTGGCGTAAAGTATTCATCGCGCTCTGCGTCGGCATGAAAGATGGCGGTCTTGGTCGTTTGAGCCGCCACAAAGTTGGCCGGTGTCGAGCTCGACGCCGGAACCTCGTATCCCGGCTGGGTGATCTTTCCATACGATCCACTGAAGTCGATCGAGGTGCGATCCCGCGGCGCGAGCCAGCTTACCGTCGGCACCGCCCGAACCAGGCCCAATGCCCCTGTAAATGTGTACTGATTCTGGGTTGCCGTGACCAGGGTAGCTCCCGCAGTCGCCGGCCCGTTCCATCCGGTAAAGAAGCCCGGCTCGTGGTTGATCTGCTTGTCGAGCGTGGCCTGGTCCATGATGAATTGCGCATCCTTCACCGTACCGGAGGCCAGCGCCGCTCCATTCTCGGGATGAATCGTCACTTTCTGGTCGGCAACATCCAAGGTGCCCTGGGGAATCTCAACCGCGTGTTTGCTGCGCCGTGTAGGGATATTTTTGCTGTTCAACACGCCGAATTTTTGAGTCGTGTGCAATTCCTTGACCTTGTCCCAAGTGAGAGAAACGTCGCCCAGCGGGTCGCTGTGAAAGGTTACTTTGCCAGCGGTTTCGCTGACGAGCTTGCCATGCAGCGTGTCGCCATTGTCGAGCACCAGCACATCGGGCGTGGGATTGGGCGCTGGCGCGGCAGGCTTGCTCTGCGCCCAAGCAAATGGGATGCCGCTCAAAAGAATGGCAACCGCCGGCAGCCGCAAGCCGCGAAATAGGGATGGGATGAGTGCATGATCGGGGAAGGTCATTATCGTTTCCTTTTCTGGGGATTGGGCATTCTGGTGTCAGGCGGAGGACAAATCTCCGCCGCTCGATGATTGGAAATGATGAAATCTTTGATGCGCCTTGGGGATGAGCCCGTTGCTGGCGCCCATACCGCCTCCTCGCCCTGGTCGCCACGGTCCGGTGATTTCACCAGGTCCCTTGAACAGTCTACTGCCGGATCAGTGTTCCGCCCTTCATCACAAAGCTGACGTGTTCGACAACGGAGATGTCCTCAAGCGGGTTGCCCGGCACGGCAATCACGTCCGCAAAGTAGCCCGGCTTGAGCAGGCCGATCTGCCCCTCCCAGCCCAGCAACCTGGCGCCCTCGATCATGTCCGCCTGAAGCGCAGCCAGCGGCTTCATGCCGTAGCGGACCATCAACGTGAGCTCGTGTGCCTGGGTGCCGTGGGGAAACGGGCCCACATCGGAGCCCACGGCGAATGGAATGCCGAAGGCGATCTGGCGTTTGAACTCGCGCACCTTGTATTCCAGCATGGCAGCCTCGCTCGCTGCCTGATCCTGCGAGGCGCGGTGGGTGGCAAAGTATTCGAAGATGGCAAACGTCGGCACCGCGGGAATGTGTTTTTCCTTCATCAGCCGCATCGTCTCATCGCTCAGCTGGGTGGCGTGATCGATCGATAGGACGCCGGCCTGCGCCGCGTACAAGGTGCCCGGCTCGCCCATCGCGTGGACCGCAACTCCGGTGCCCAGCCGGTGCGCTTCCTCCACCGCGGCCGTCAATTGCGCCGCAGTGTACTGGTAGGGCGTGTGGAGTGTGCCGTCGATCATGCGGTCCGGGCCGGTCTGGTAGATCTTGGCGAAGTCCGACCCTTCCTTGTGCTGTTCGCGCATGACTTCCACAATCTGCTCAGCGGAGTTGGCATAGTCGGCGTTCGAGAGAACATGCTGTGCGGGGTTATAGTGGTTGGCGTCCTCGTGGCCGCCCAGCAGATCAATGGCATTGCCGCTGATGCGCAGACGCGGTCCGGGGATGAGGCCCCGGTTGATGGCGTTGCGGATGGCAGTGTCGGCGGATCCGGCGCCCTCGGTACCCATGTCGCGCTCGGCAGTAAAACCGCCCATGAGGTCGTCCTTGGCGGCCTGCTCGGCGAGAATCACGCGCCAGGGAACGGACTCTTCCACGGTCTGCAGATCCTCCGCGCCCGGATGCAGGAAAAGGTGCACGTGGGCATCAATGAGACCGGGAAGCAGCGTGGTATCGCCCAGGTCGATCACTTTGGCGCCTTGCGGATGATCGACAGAGGTGCCCACGGCGCCGATGCGGTCGCCCGCAACGAGAATCTCGCCGGGTTGAAGCAGCGTGCCGGTGTTGACCTCAAGCAGGCGCGCTGCATGGAGTACGATGGGAGCCGGGCTAGGGGGAGTCTGCGCGGATACGCCGTTGAGCAAGGCGAGCGACAGGGCGAACGGGCCGAATACCCGGGCGCGCGAGACAGGATGGGGACGCAACCTGGAAAGCAGCATGGATTTGACTATGCCGCATCGGCTTGCGGCTTGTCGATGAATTTTCCCGCCTATCCTCGCAAAGCCCAGTCCTTTAGGGCGGAAATAGAGAGCGGATGCACTGTGTAATTTTTTCTCTCTAGGAACGATAACCCGAGTTCTTCGATAGGAAAACCAAGTTTCTAGAGTACCCAGGGGCCGGCGAGGCCCGGATCGGCTGTGCAGTGAGACCTGCTCGAACGGGGGCAAGCTGCAGGAACCCATCGAGGGACTCTCTCTAAAGTTCGGTAGGAGTCTCCGTCCTTCAGGGAGAGAGGATTGTCAGGTCGGTCTCTGGACCGCGGCCGCCTGCTGCTCGGTTTCCTGAGGCCCGCCATTGACGGGAAGCACGATGGTGAAGGCCGCACCCCGCCGGGCTGCACCGTCACTTGGCGTGCGCAGCAGAAGGCTACCACCATGGCGGTCGATGATGCCCTTGGTTACCCAGAGGCCCAGTCCCGTGCCTACATCCTGCTTGGTGGTGAAGAAGGGCTCGAAGATGCGCTCGCTGTGTTCGGCGGGAATGCCCGGGCCGTCGTCCTGGACGGTGACCTCGATGGTGCTTGTGCCGTTTTCTTTGAGGCATTGGAGACGGACGGTGATGGTTCCTTCCACATCGACCGCGTCGGCAGCGTTAGAAACCAGATTGGATACGGCCTGCTTCAGTTCGCCTGACAGGCCGCGGAAGGGAGGGCACTGGTCGAACTGGCGCTCGATGCGGATGCTTTTCGCGCGGAGCTTGTGCGAGTAAAGACCGATGACGGAGTCAATGAGCAGGCCCATATTGATCTGTTCCTCTACGCTCGAATCGCGATAGAACCCCAGCGTCTGCCGGGTAATATGGGCCACCCGTTCCAGTTCCTGCTCGGCCACATTGAGTTGCTGCACGACCGCCTCAGGCGCCTCGGGATTGGTTTTGGCGACGAAGACCAGGTTGAAGATAGCTTCCAGCGGGTTGTTGATTTCGTGAGCTACGGTAGCGGAAAGACGGGCCGCCGAAGCAAGCTTCTCGGTCTTGCGCAGCATCTCCTGGGACTTACGTTCGTGGGTGACGTCGCGAAAGACAAGCACCACGCCCTGCAGCTGCTTGCGATCATCAAGGATCGGTGCGGCGCTGTCTTCAATGGGAATCAGGGTTCCATTCAAGTGCTGCAAAACAGTGTGGTTAGCCAGGCCCGAGACGATGCCCAGGCTGAGAACCTTGCAGACCGGGTTTTCTGCCGGCTCTTGGGTGAACTCGTTGAAAATGGGATAGACGTTCTGGATGTTTCTGCCCTGTGCGTAGGCCAACTTTGTGCCGGTGAGCGCTTCGGCCATGGGATTGAGGAACGTCACGTTGCCTTCGGCGTCGGTGGCGATAACCGCCTCGTCAATGCTGGTGAGGGTGACGCGGAACAGCTCCGCGCTGGCGCGCAGCTCCTGGGCGTGCTGTTCGCGCAGCTCCATCTGGCGCAGCATGTAGTAGGCCAGCAGGACAAGTCCGACGGCGGCCATAAGGCTGGTGAGATAGATGCTGGCGACGGTTTCTTGAACGCTCTTCTGGTAGCGCTCGGTCCTGTCTAGATCGAGCGTGACCTCTTCTCTCTGCATTTCGGCAACAAGAAGACGGATCTGGTCCATCGAAGCCAGGCCCGCGTCGGTCAAGACGAGATCCCTTGCCGCGTCGAATTGTCCGCTCTTGTAGAGAGTGATGGTTTGTGCCAGTTCTGCAAGCTTGTTTTCCGACAGGGTGCGCAGTTGAGCCACGCGTGCCTGTTCGCCGGCATTGTCGGAGGTGAGCTCGGCCAGAGTGTCGATGTGCGGGCGGATATTGCCGATCGCAGCGGTATAGGGGTTGAGGTATTTCGAATCGCCGGTATAGAGAAAGCCGCGCTGGCCAGTCTCTGCGTCCTTGATCAGCGACTGAGTCTGAGACAGTTCATAGAGCACCTGGCGTGAGTGGTCGACCCGGAGCCGGCTCTCGACCTGCACTCCCAGCTCGCGGCGCGTGACGAAGGCGTTGATGACGAGGAGCGCCAGCAGGATTGCAAAACCGGTGATGACGCTCAGTCGCTTGCGGGCTGTCTGCATAGGCTAACGCGGATTGAGAGAGTCCATGGGGCTCCATCTCTGGCGCTCGATGGAAGCTCCCCGGAACTTTCCGGGGAGGAAATGGACGGCGGCGCGGGCAAGCAATCACTGGACAAACTGAGCAACTGCACTCGCCCCAGTAAAGTCAGCTGATTGATGGTATTGGTCTTCGAGCCGGCAGGTCAAGCAAAAGCCGGGTTCGGAGGCCGCCTTCGGGCAATCCAGAAGTTCCTGCCGTGAGGATGAGGCCAGGGCAGGTATTTCTGCCGCTAATAGGCGGCGATTCCGGTCAGATGCTGGCCCAGAATCAAGGCATGAATGTCGTGGGTGCCCTCGTAGGTCTTGACCGACTCCAGATTCATCATGTGACGCATGAGCGGGTAGTCCTCGGTGATGCCGTTGGCACCCAGAATGTCGCGGGCCATGCGGGCGGTCTCCAGAGCCATCCAAACATTGTTGCGCTTGGCCATCGAGATGTGCTGATGGCCGACTTTGCCGGCGTCTTTCAGGCGTCCGACATGGAGCGAGAGCAGCTGGGCCTTGGAGATTTCAGACGCCATCCACACCAGCTTCTCCTGGATGAGCTGGTGGCTGGCGATGGGCTGGCCGTGAAACTGCTTGCGCGTTTTGGCGTATTGCAGCGCCGTGTCATAGCAGGCCATGGCGGCACCGATGACGCCCCAGCTGATGCCGTAGCGGGCCTGGTTGAGGCACATCAGCGGGCTTTTCAGGCCCCCGGTGCCAGGCAGCAGGTTGGCCGCCGGGATGTGTACGTCTTCTAAGACGAGGCCGCTGGTGACGGAGGCGCGCAGGCTCCATTTGCCGTGGACTTCAGGAGCACGGAAGCCGGGACGGTCGGTTTCAACCAGGAAGCCGCGGACGGTGTTGTCTTCATCTTCTGCCTTGGCCCAGATCACGGCTACATCGGCGATAGAGCCCGAGGTGATCCACATCTTTTCGCCGTTGAGGATGTACTCGCCTCCGGACTTGCGGGCGGTGGTGGTCATTCCTCCCGGATTTGACCCGAAGCCCGGCTCGGTCAGCCCGAAGCAACCCAGCTTTTCGCCTGTGGCCAGAGCGGGCAGCCAGGTGTTTTTCTGCTCCTCGGAGCCGAAAGTATAGATGGGATACATCACCAGCGCCGATTGCACGCTGACAAAGCTGCGCAGGCCGCTGTCGCCCCGTTCCAGCTCCTGCGTCACCAGGCCGTACTCGACATTGGACATGCCGGCGCAACCGTAGCCTTCGAGGTTGGCGCCGAAGAAGCCCAGCTTCCCCATCTGCGGGACCAGCTCGCGCGGAAATCTGCCGTCGCGGAAGCAATCCTCGATGATGGGAATGATGTTGTCCTCGACGAATTCGCGAGCGGTGCGCCGGACCAGCAGTTCGTCCTCGGAGAAGCCGGCGTCGAGGGAGAGAAAGTCGAAGTTCTGAAACTTGAAACCCATGTTTGCACCTGTCGCTGTGAGCCAAAGCTCAAAACATGTCAGGGTAGCAGACCAGGCAGCGCTTCAGCCACACGCCTCGGCCAACCCTCGCTCAGCGAAGGCTGCTCGCCGGGCAAAGAGTGAGGCCCGGCGAGACAATGATCTTCCCCTGGAACCGGTGGTTTTTGGGCTGAGTCCCTATTCTGCGTGGTTTCCCCCCGGGAGAGAGACCATCGCCCGGAGGGCGGGGGTGCGACAGCAGCAATTGAATGACGGGTGCTCGGGTAAAAGTTTAATAAAATCAGGTGGTTAGTTGGATCGATGCGTTGCGGAAGCCGGGCGTCCGAAGTGTCCGTTGACCGTTGAAGACACCGGAAATCTCTCGAATCCGGGTAGAGACCCGGAGGGAGCCCGAGTCGCTCAGGCAGGAGGGTAACGAGGGCTTCGGCACCATGAATAGGACCAAAATTCACGCTCTGGATCGGAGCAGGGCAGGGGCTGAAAAATGGTGTGTCCCTGGTTCATGCGCCATGAACAGCGACTCCGGGAAGGGGGCTCCGATCATCCCCAGGGAAATCGAATCGCGACAAGGAAAAGTCCACATAACTAGTTTAAATTTATAGATTTAAAGGAAGTTAATTCGATTCTTAGACCGGTCCGGACCGGACTGGACAAGTATGGCTTGCATCGCGTCCGCGAGGGCAGCCAACGGCTGGACTCCAGGCGGCCGCTACTGAAGAAACTCCTGTACGAATTTGTTGTCGGTGTGGATGAGGTCGTGCAGGGTGCTGTCGAAGATCAGGCGACGTTCTTCGAGCATGAGAAAGGTGGTGTTGGGATTGGTCTGGCCCTGGGGCAGCGGCACCATGTGGCCCTGCTCGGGATCAAAGCGATGGGTGCAGAGGGCAAAGGCGTCCTGCAGGCGATGCGTCACCAGGATCGAGGGGACCTGGTACACATCGCGCTCCTTGACGATCAGCTCGATGATGGTGGTTGAGGTAATGGGGTCCAGGCCGCCGGTGGGCGAGTCGTACAGGATCAGCTCCGGCTGGTGAATCAGGGCGCGGGCGATGGCCACCCGGCGTCGCATGCCGCCGGACAGGCTGCCGGGGAAAAGCGCGAAGGTGCGGTCGAGCTCGACGAAGGTGAGCGCCTCGTGGACGCGGCGGTCAATCTCTTCGTCCGACACCCCTTCCTGGATCAGCTGGTAGGCCACGTTGTCGCGCACCGTCAGCGAGTCGAACAGAGCGCCCTCCTGAAAGACTATGCCGGTCCGGGTGCGCAGCGGGAAAAGCTGTTCCTCGGTCATGGCACTGATGTCTTCGCCAAACAGCTCGATGCGCCCGTGGTCGGGGCGTAACAGGCCATTGATGAGCTTGAGCAGCACGCTCTTGCCGACGCCCGCCGGACCGAGCAGAACGCGGGTCTCGCCCGGGCCGATGGTGAAGCTGATGTCCTCGAGAACCGGGGGCCCGTCAAAGGCGATCGAGACGTTATGAAAGGCAACCACCGGTCCGAGATCGACGGCGGCAGTCTGCCGGCCGAAAGAATTCGGGCCAGGCTGGGCGGCGGGCTGGGCGGGCATCTCCATCAGATGGGCGGAAACAGGGTGAGCAGCACCTGAGTCATCAGGAAGTCGGCAAAAATGATGAGCACCGAGGAGAAAACGACCGCATCAATTGTAGAGCGGCCAACGCCCTCGGTTCC
>Ga0116129_1000630_pt1 | contig 21789 bp, 19 predicted proteins | sample June2015DPH_17_2_FD_89732 | JGI IMG/M metagenome (GOLD analysis project Ga0116129, IMG submission 89732) | Peatland microbial communities from SPRUCE experiment site at the Marcell Experimental Forest, Minnesota, USA - June2015DPH_17_10 | ecosystem: Environmental > Terrestrial > Soil > Wetlands...
GTCAAGGCGAAAGTCGTCAAGGCGAAAGTCGTCAAGGCGAGGGTGGTCAAGAAAGCCGTTAAAGCTGCGCCGAAGAAGTCGAAACCCACGGAGATCCTGACGCCCGAGCCCGCGACGGCGCCACAGGTGATGCCGGTCTTCGAACCGGAGGCGCCGATCGTTTCGAGCAGCGAACCGACTCTATAGGTCCACGCGGCGGTATCAGGCGCGTATCGGCCCTGGGAGGGGGCGCGCGCCGCTCAAGTCTGGGAAACCCTTGGCATCGAGACTCTTGGCATCGATGGGCTTGCTCGCCGAGCACGGTCAAGGCGGCGGCTGCGCTGCAATTTGAGGCAAGGAGGCGTCGATACATGCCCAACCGGCCCTGAACACGTCTGGCCGCTCATCGCGCCGTCCAGACAATTTGCAGAACCAGCGCCAAAGCGAGCGCCGCGACGATCAAATTGAGCGCGACCCCCGCCTGCGTCCAGTAGCCTGGGGGTACCACGGCGGGATCGAGGTTCTTGGCGAACTGGCGGAACTGGCGCGCCGACACCAAGGCCACCGCGGCACCCAACAACAACAAAGCCACCCCGATAATCAACGAAAAGTTGTGTTGTCCACCGGATGGCCACTGGTGCGTTTGCATCTCGAGGAACAGCCCGAATCTCTCGACCACGAAGCCGAAGCCCATCAGGGCGATTGCGCTGCGTTGCCAAGCGAGCAGCGTGCGCTCGGCCGCGAAAAGTACTCGAGGGTCGGCGTCGTAGGGCATATGTCTCCGTAGAGCGACGATAGATTTCCGTCAGTCGAATCTGACACATTGATCAGGGTGCTCCCGATCGCGGTAACCGATGGATTTTAGCGAAACTGGTGGGATCGTAACTGCGGATTTCCACTATGGCCTTTAGGACGAGCAAATTGCTTTCGAGCGCAGAGGTGCCTGTGGTGAATATTCCGACCTTACGAAGCGTGATTTCGATTCCGACGCACCCCGACGCGGTGGACGACGCCGCAGAGCGCGAACTACAACACCTGCGCTCCATCAACGCCCGCCTGCGGCGCGAGTTGGCGGCGCTGCAGTTGCGCGAGGCTGAGGCGTTGCGGCTCGCGGATCGCGATGGCTTGACGGGCTTGTACAACCGTCGCCGGATGTTCGAGCTGCTGAATGCCGTCATCGCGGACGCCGCCCAGCAGAATCGATACGTGGGATTGCTGTTCATCGACTTGAACGGCTTCAAAGCCGTCAACGACTTTTATGGGCATGCGGCCGGAGACCGCATACTGACCACCGTCGCCACGCGCATGTCCGCCAGGGTTCGTAGCGGCGACATCGTGTGCCGCTACGGCGGCGATGAGTTCGTGGTGGTGCTGCCGAGCCTGCCCGACGCGGGCTGCTTGACGCGCATTGCCGCGGCATTGGGCGAACGCGTGGCGCTGCCTTACTGGATCCAGGGGCAGGAGCAGCATTTGAGCGCCGCGATCGGCGCGTCGATTTATCCGCATGATGGTGTCGATGCCGAATCCTTGCTGCAGCGGGCGGATCAGAACATGTATCAGCTGAAGAGCCGTTCGGCGCAGCCGACGCCGGGCGCAGCCGAGGTGGGCGCACCGCAACGGCTCTGTCGCCGCCGCAACGACAAATCCTAAGACAGGCTCCTGCTGAGGGCGCTATGCTGACGCCCGTTCTCCAATGGTCGCGGTCATGAATCAGCATAAATGGATCGGTGCCGGTTTGCTGTGCAGTTTGGTCTTGAGTGCGGCGCTCTCCGGTTGCGTGATGGTTCCCGATCAGCGGCATTATCCGGGCGGGGTCGTCATGGTGGCGCCGCCGCCGCCGCGCGAGGAAGTGATCGCCGTGCCGCCCTCCTCGGGAGACGTGTGGTTTCCTGGTTATTGGAATTGGGTCGGCGACCGGTACGAGTGGGTGGCCGGTTACTGGCATGCGCCCCGGGCAGGCTATCATTGGGTCGGTCACGCTTGGGCGCGTCAAGGTGACGGCTGGCACATGCGGCCGGGGCATTGGGAACGCGGCTAGCGCACCAGCGCGGCTGGCGAACTAACGCGATGCCGGCCAGGTTACGGCTCCGTGGATCTCACGTAAGGTCGGGCCGCCGCCGGCGTTGAACCAATTTTCGATCAAGCGAAACGATATCGAGATGTTGGGCGGAATCTTCGGATGGCCCGAAGCGAGGTCGGCCCGCGTGAACCAGCGCGCATCTTCCAGTTCCTGGTCGCGTAGATGGATGTCGGTGGTGACGGCATGCGCGCTGAAGCCCAACATCAACGACGACGGAAACGGCCACGGCTGCGAGGAGTGGTATTCGATCGAGTCGACTTGCACGCCGGTTTCCTCGAGCACTTCGCGGGCCACCGCATCCTCGAGCGATTCGCCGGGTTCGACGAATCCGGCAATGGTGGAATAGCGCCCCTCGGGCCATCCCGATTGCCGGCCCAGCAGCGCGCGCTCGCCGTCGCTGATCAAAACGATGATGGCCGGATCGATTCGCGGAAACTGTTCATGTTTGCAGGTAGGATTGGTGCAGATCCGTACGTGACCGCCGCGGGCCGCGACGGTATTCGTGCCGCAAGTGCCGCAGAAACGATGTTGGTGCCGCCAGTAGATCATGGCCCGCGCGTAGCTCAGCAAACCGGCTTCTTCGGCCGCCAGCAGCGGCGCCACCATGCGCAGATCCTCGAAGCGTGTGCCTGGAGCCAGGAGCGGCGCTTCGCCGCTGCCTTGGAATTCGAGAGCGAAGATGCTGCGCGCGCCGAAGCGGCCGAGAAGAATCAGCTCCGACTCATCCCGGCCTGCCGCCGGCAATTGCTCGAACTCCAGATATGCCGCATGCGGCGCGGCGCCCTCGGTCACGAGGTTGCGCGAATTCCAAACCGGCAGCACACGGCTGTCGGGGTCCGACAACGCCGCGCCGAACCAAGCCGGATCCACGCGCAAATGGGATGCCCGGTCCAGATATGGACCGGCGAAAACGTTTCTACCCTGCATGCGTCGATTCTATCAGGGCATACCCGGCGACGGACCAAGCGCAACATTCCGTGAGCCCAGAGCGGAATTGGCCCATCGGGTCGATTCGTGCAGCCCTGTGGGTGCGTCGGCTCATCGCGGCCGGAATGGATTCAAGCCTATCGACCGCGGCCGCCGGGATCGTGTGGCGCGCGAGTTCAACTCCCGGCGAAGCGCGCACCGACAGGCGGCCTGCGTGAGGCCGCCCGTGATGCGAACGTCGCTATGGAATCAGGTACTCGCGCCGATATGAGGATCGCTGACGCCGTCGAAGCCATTTTCGATATGGCCTGAGTACTGTCGCACGAAGCTCGAATCGGAGCTGGTCGTAACGATGATGTCGTACCAGTTGAAGCTGGTGACGACCGGCACGGTAAGCTGAGCGCCGGGAGCCAGGAAGAGACGCTCCTGCTGTTCCGTATATTGATTGGCGACGATGGCGGTCGTCGGCGAACTCGTTGCGTTCTTGATGATTACCGCGAGTAAGACGCCGTCCAGTTCAGGAAGAACCTGTAGTGAGAGATTGGCGGAAGCCGCGGTCAGCCCACCCGCAAAGCGGCGGAAGAACCCGTTCGGTCCGTAGACCGACAGGTCATAGGCCGCTCCTGTGGTTGGGCTCCAGCGGTCGGAGAGCTCCCGAGTCACCGGATCAAGGGTGTAGCCCCAGGGGCCGGTTCCCTGACCGCTGTTCTGTGCTCCTTGGGCGGTACGGACCTGGAAGAACGCACCGACCGTGCCGGTATTCTCGAAGGCGATGGAAACGGTCTCCGCGGCAATGTTGGCCGTGGCATCGGCCTGCAGACGATAGGGCAATGCACGGGCCGGACGCTGTCCCGGCTCTTGCGTCGGCATCGTCTGGACCGCCGGCGCGACAATTTCGATATCCGGTGCCGGCTGCTGGCCAGCCTCGATCACCGCTTGGGTTACCGGTACCAACTCGCCGCCCGAAACGAAGCTGACGAAATTGGTGGTGTCCGGGAGCGGTGGCGGCACGGGATCGGCTGCCTTGAAGTTCAGCGCCGAAGTCAGATCGCCGGAGATCGAGCGGCGCCAAGGCGTGAGGTGCGACTCGATCACGCCGAAGCGCTTCTCGATGAATTGGATCACCGAGGTGTGATCGAATACCTGCGAGCAGACCCAGCCGCCGCGGCTCCAGGGCGAGACAACGAAACATGGAACGCGCGTGCCGAGTCCGTACGGGCCGGGGGCAAAGTTCGAGTCGCCCGGCACGCCCGGATAGATCTCGTTGACCGTGCTCACCGTCGACAGACCACCGGCCGCACTCATCGGCGGCGTCGGCGCGATCAAATGGTCGAAGAAACCGTCGTTCTCGTCGTAATTCACGATCAGCACGGTCGATGCCCAGACCTCGGGATTGGAGGTCAGCGCATCGAGCATGTTCGACACATACCAGGCGCCCCAATTCGGTGGGAATGTTGGATGCTCGCAGTAAGCCTGCGGCGCGACGATCCAGGAGACCTGCGGCAAGGTGTTGTTCTGGACGTCGCTTTTCAGTTGCTGGAAGAGGGACCCGCCGTTGAAGGCACCGCCATTGAAAAGATTGGTCCCGGTCCGGGCCTTGTCGAACAGGGCGCTACCCGGCTGAGCGTTTTGATATTGCAGGAAGTAGAGGAGCGAGGTGTCGCCGAAGTTGCCGATGAACGGGTTGTCGGTGAAGCCCTCGAACTGGGCCGGTGTAAGACCGAGACCGATATCCTGATAGATCTTCCAAGAGATGCCGGCGGCCTCGAGCCGTTCCGGATAGGTCAACCAGTCATAGCCCTGCTCGTCGTTGTTGACCACTGGGCCGCCCGGTAGCACACCATTACCGGTGCTGGGACCGGCCACCAGGTCGAAGGTGCCCGGTGTGGCGCCGGAGAAGGGCTGCGCGACAGTGTCGGTCTGGGTGCCGTTCTGCCCGTCCCAACCCGTCCACATATAGTACCGGTTCGGGTCGGTCGGCCCCATGATCGAACAATGGTAGTTGTCGCACACCGTGAAGGCGTCCGCCAGCGCGTACTGGAACGGGATGTCGCCGCGGTTGAGGAAGGTCATCGTCTCGATGCTGCCTTTAGCCGCAACCCAGCCGTCATTGTTGCCGTTGTTCCAGGCGTTGTGCTGGTCCGACCAGTTGTGCGCCAGGTCGCCCACAAACTGGGATCCCAGGAACGGCTGCTGCGGGCGAAACGGCAGGATCGTGCCCGCACCGTTCGGCTGCTGAAACACCGAATTACCCGAGGGCAGAGTTACCGCACGCGGATCGCTGAAGCCGCGCACACCGCGCAGCGAGCCCAGATAGTGATCGAAGGACCGATTCTCCTGCATCAGGACGACGATGTGTTTCACGTCCTGGATCGTTCCGGACACGATCTTTGGTTCGATCGCCATTGCGCGCCGTATGGATGCGGGCAATGCTGCGCCAAGCGCGGCGGTACCCATGGCTCGAAGAATCGTACGGCGGTCTACTCTCGGCATCGGTGTCCCCCAATAAGTTAAAAGAGGACGGATGATTCGTCGTTTTCGTTACACCTTCTTGACGGAATGGTTACGGACATGACCCGCGTACGCTTCTTCTGGCACCGCCTCATCTACCTGGCCGCCTTTGCGCGATCAGCTCATCGGCGTTGCGCCGTTGATGACAGACGGCGCGAGCACGCCGGAGAGCTCGCAGCTCGCGCACGATGAGCGCAGATTTCGCAGCACGCGATGCCCACCACGTCGTGCCGGCCCAACGCAAGCAACAGGAACCAGGCATGTTCGAAGGAGATGATTGCCGGAACGTGGAGTTCGCGATATGCCTCATATGCGCGGCACAGCAGGGCACCGCAATCGAGCGAGCCGATCCGGCAACCCGCAACGCTGCCTGGCGCGGAGATTTGCCGCGATGACGCAGCACATCCTTCGTGCCCTCGTGCAGCACATAGCTCCGGTACAGCTTGGTGTTCTGTACAGATTACAAAGAGTTCAACAATGCAACCGGAGCTGCCCGGCCAACCCCGGCAAGGACCCTCCTGAACTCAGTCAGACAAGAACCCGCTGGCGAGAAGTGCCTCGCGTGCCAGTCAACGGCATGTCGACCATAAGCAGACAAATCGCTTTTCATTCATCCTTACCCAAACCGGCCATTTGAATCTATGATCAGCAAGCGCTGCCGCACGCGTCGATGTCAGTTGAGCCGCCGCGACTGGAAGCGAGCGCCAAACAATTTAGTCACGATAGATAGCGGACGGAACCGACCACATGTTTGATGTACATCCGCCTCAAGAATCCGTTCATACGTGGAAAGGCTTCCTGCTCCATACCTCGTGCGCTGACGGGAACAGTCTGTTGGCTAAACGTGCAACCGAGCTCCACTTGCGCATCCCTCAGTGCGTCCGTCCAGGCGAGCCCTGATGGCAATTGCCGCAGGTTTGTTTGCGTCTGGCCAGCAGATCGTGCAATCGCAAACCGCCGCAATCGCCGCAGCGGGCCATACCGACCTCGTCGCGTCGCGCCAGTGCCAGCAACAAAAACCAGGCGTGCTCGAAAGAAATGTTCACCGGTGCGTGTAGCTCGAGGTAAGCCTCGTACGCTTGGCAGACCAGGGTGCCCGACTCCAGGGAGCCGACGCAGTAACGTGACTCCAGGCCGCCGCCGGCCGCGCCCACCAACCCGTAAATCAGGAACAGACTTGCCAATTGCGCGGCGTGAAATGTCACTTCCGGATTTCTGAAGAAAAACGCCGCCTGGCGCGGCGACTTGCCGCGATGCCGCGTCACGACGGCTGAGGCACCGTGCTGGCAATAACTTCTATACAGCTTGCGAATCCGATCGTCGCTCAATCCCGTGAACTGACGGATCGTAAAGGTGCGGGCTTCGTGGCGAATCAAGCGCAACGCCAGATCCAGGCGCTGCCGGTCGCGCGTGTAGCGATCATCTGACACTCTCATGGGGGCTCTCCTTAGCGTTTTGCAAATCGACTGCTTTTGGCGCAAAAAGAATTTGACAGAAATTAATCACAAAGTTAGCGTGCTTGCCAAGTGGTGCAGAACCTGATTTGACGCTGGATTTGCGTCGAAATGCGCTGCCCCGGCGAAAACCCCGGTCAATTCAAGGACTCATCGTAAGGAGACGGTCATGCAGGAATCCTTTGTCGGTGCTTGGACCCATGAATCGCAGTTGTCCGGCGCAAATCTGCATTCGCTGCGTGATCTCAATCATCGCTTCCTGGAACTGGCTGCAACGGCGTGCGGCGAATGGGCGTGCCGCGGCGGTCTTGCGGGCGGCATCGCCGGGCGCGTTGCGCCGCTGTCGCCGGCGCAGCGCGAAGCGGCGGCGAACTGTCCTTACGCGTTGTTCGACTTGCGTTTTCGCGACGCCGCACACTGGCAAGGCCGGCTGCGGGAGGTGCGCCGCTGGCGGGTGGCCGATGAATGCGCTGTGGATGCGGACACGGTGGAATTCGTGCGCCTGGCGCTGTTCTACGCCTGGCACATCGCCTCGGTGGCCGGCCTCACCGCGCAGCTGCTGTTGGGGATGTCCGTCGCTACCGCTGCGGCATTCCGCGGAACCACCGTCGACAGCCTGCCCTCATTGGCGGTCACCGAGGCGGCGCACCTGACCGCACGTTGGAGCGACTGTGCAGTATATTGGAGTGCGCTGGTGGGCGCGGCATCCGCCGGCAACCCTGCCGTGCTGCGCCGGGTGCAATTGCATGGATTGCAGCTCGCTGCCGCATCGCGCCTGCCCTACTGCTGAATTTTACAGCGCGAATTGGCATTGCAGGGAAAGCCTCGCGAGGTTTAGGCTACGCGGCTCCTATGCACGCCCTAGTCCTTCGCAAGCTGACCAAAGTTTACAAGAACGGTATCCATGCGCTGAAAGCCATCGATCTGGATGTCGCCGAGGGGGACTTCTTCGCGCTTCTCGGTCCCAACGGCGCCGGCAAGACCACGGCCATCGGCATTACCACCTCGCTGGTCAACAAGACCAGCGGCGTGGTCGAAGTGTTCGGTCACGACATCGATAAGCAGCTGGAAGCGGCCAAGTCCTGCATCGGCCTGGTGCCGCAGGAGATCAATTTCAACCTGTTCGAGACGCCGTTCACCATTGTGGTCAACCAGGCAGGTTTCTACGGAATTCCGCGTCCGCTTGCGAAACAGCGTGCCGAGAAATATCTCAAACAGCTGCAGCTTTGGGAGCGGCGCAACTCCATCGCGCGCAGTCTTTCAGGAGGCATGAAGCGGCGCTTGATGATCGCGCGGGCGCTGATGCACGAGCCGCGGCTGTTGATACTCGACGAGCCGACCGCCGGCGTCGACATCGAGATCCGCCGCTCCATGTGGGAGTTCCTGCGCGGCATCAACGCGCAGGGCACCACCATCATCCTGACCACCCACTACCTGGAAGAGGCGGAAAATCTGTGCCGGCACATCGCCATCATCGAGGGCGGCAACATCATCGAGCGCGACAGCATGCAGAACGTCTTGCGCAAGCTGCAGACCGAGGTGTTCGTGTTCAACCTGCGCGACGCGCGCTCCGAGGCGCCGCAGATGTCGGGCTTCAAGGCATTGCTCGCCGATCCTCACACGCTGGAAATCGAGATGTCGAAGTCGCAGAGCCTGAACGACATCTTCTCGCAGCTCTCGGCCCAGGGCATCGCCGTGAACAGCATGCGCAACAAGGTCAATAGGTTGGAAGAATTGTTCATGCGGCTGGTCGACGGCAACGTCAAGGCCGGCGCCGTGGGCGGGCACTGAAGATCATGGCGGCTTCCCGCGCGCTCACCGACTGGATCGGCTTCAAGACCATTATCATCCGCGAGTTCAGCCGCATCGTGCGGATCTGGGGCCAAACCATCGTACCGCCCGCCGTCACCGCCACCCTGTACTTCGTGATTTTCGGCAGTTTGATCGGGCGGCGCGTCGGCCAGGTCGGCGGCTACGACTACATGCATTTCATGGCGCCCGGCATCATCATGATGAACGTGATCCAGACCTCTTATGGCAACGTGGTGTCTTCGTTTTTCGGCGCGAAATTCGGCAAGCACATCGAGGAGCTGCTGGTGTCGCCGCTGCCCAATTGGCTGATCGTGACCGGCTATGTCATGGGCGGCGTGCTGCGCGGTGTGCTGGTGGGTTCGGTGGTCACCATCATTTCGCTGTTTTTTACGCATCTGTCCATCACGCATGTGCTGGCGATCGTCACCGCCGCATTCCTGACGAGTTTCATTTTCGCGCTGGGCGGGTTCATCAACGCCTTGTTCGCAAAGAATTTCGATCAGATCTCCTGGTTCCCGACTTTCGTGCTGACGCCGCTGACCTATCTGGGCGGCGTGTTCTATTCCGTCACCATGCTGCCCGGCTGGGCGCACGCCGCGTCGCACGCCAATCCCATCTTGTACATGGTGAGCGCGTTTCGCTTCGGCTTCCTGGGGGTTTCGGATGTCGACCTGCGCCTGGCATATGGGATCATGGTGTTCGCTGCGGCCGCCATGTTCACCCTGGCGGTTGCCTTGCTGAATCGCGGCACCGGTATTCGCGACTAAAGGAGGGATGATGGCTACAGTCATGCGCGTTCGTCGCCTGCTCGGCATCGTTTGCGGCGCCTCGATCGCCGCGGCGGCCGGCGCCGCCGGGGCGGCCGATCTCGAAGGCTTCTCCGCCGCCGCTGCGCTCGGCGAAACGCAACTGGAACAGCGCTTCGATGCGGACATCTCCGCGGCGGACTTGAGTGCGTGGATGGAGCAGATGGCCTCGGAACCGAACCATGTCGGGTCGGCGCACGACAAGGCAAACGCGGAATTCGAGCTGGCGAAGTTTCGCGAATGGGGCTGGGATGCATCCATCGAAACCTTCTCGGTGCTGTATCCCACACCGAAGGAAGTGCTGGTGGAACTCACCGCACCCACGCATTTCAAAGCGCGCTTGAGTGAGCCGCCGGTCGAGGGCGATGCAGCGTCCGCGCGCACCAAGGATGAACTGCCGCCCTACAACGAGTATGGCGCCGACGGCGACGTGAGCGGCGAGCTGGTGTACGTCAATTACGGCATGCCGGACGATTACAAGGAGCTGGCGCGGCAGGGCGTCAGCGTCAAAGGGCGCATCGTGCTCACCCGCTACGGCGGCGGCTGGCGCGGACTCAAGCCGAAGCTGGCCTACGAGAACGGCGCCGTCGGCTGCCTGATTTATTCGGATCCGCGCGATGATGGCTACGGACAGGGCGACACCTACCCCAAAGGCGGCTACCGCCCGCGCGATGCCGTGCAACGCGGCTCGGTCGAGGATATGACTCTGTACAGCGGCGACCCGCTCACGCCGAATGTCGGCGCCACGCCGGCGGCGAAAAGGTTGGCGATCAAGGATGCGAAGGTCATCTTGAAGATTCCGGTGTTGCCGATTTCCTATGCCGACGCCGAGCCGCTGCTCGCGGCACTCGGCGGGCGGGTGGCGCCCGCTGCCTGGCGCGGCGGCCTGCCGCTCGCCTATCACTTGGGTCCAGGACCGGCCAAGGTGCACATGAAGGTGCTGTCGGACTGGAGCCAAAAAACGCTCTACGACGTGGTCGCGAAAATCCGTGGCAGCCAGGAACCTGACCGCTGGGTGATTCGTGGCAACCATCACGACGGCTGGGTGTTCGGGGCTGCCGACCCGCTGTCGGGACAAGTCGCGCTGATGGCCGAGGCAAAGGCCATCGGCAAGCTGCTCAAGGAGGGATGGAGGCCGCGCCGTACCTTGGTGTATACGAGCTGGGACGGCGAGGAGCCCGGCTTGCTGGGTTCGACCGAATGGGCGGAAACCCATGCAGTGGAGCTGAAGGGCAAGGCGGTTCTATACGTCAACTCGGACGTCAACGCCCGGGGCTTTTTGCGCGCCGAAGGCAGTCATGCCTTGCAGCACTTCGTCAGCGAGGCGGCCCGCGACGTCAAGGATCCGGAGACCAACGTCAGCGTATTGGCGCGAGCCGTGGCGGCGCGGCGCGTATCGAATTATGAGTCCGGCACGGGCGCGGATTCCGCACGCGCGCAAACCGGCAGCGACCTGCAGCTGGGCGCGCTCGGATCCGGATCCGACTACACGCCGTTCCTGCAGCACCTCGGCGTGACTGCCGTGGACCTGGGGTTCAACGGCGAGTCCGAATACGGCGTCTATCACTCCGCGTACGACACGTTCGAACACTATCATCGTTTCGTGGACCCGAGATTCGAATACGGTGTGGCGCTCGCCAAGGTTGCGGGCCGGGTCGTGTTGCGGGCCGCGCAGGCCGAGTTGATTCCCGCCGACGAAACCGATTTTGCGGCCAGCATCGCCGGCTACGGCGAGGAGTTGCACAAGCTGACCGAAACCATGCGCAGCAAATCGCGCGAACTCGCCAAGCTGCTGGATGACGATTCGTTCGCGCTGGCGTCCGATCCTGAGAAGCCGCGCGGCGCACCGCCGCGCGCCGGCGAGGTGCCTTATCTTGACTTCGCCGCGTTGGACAACGCCATTGCCAAGCTGGATCAAAGCGCGCAGGCGTTCGACAAGGAGTATGCCCGCGTGAGCGCGAGCGACGACACGCGCAGCGCCGCGGAGCGCGAGCGCATCAATGCGGTGCTCGCCAATCTCGAGCTGGCCCTGACCGATCCGCACGGCTTGCCGGGCGGCCGCGATTGGTACCAGCACATGATTTACGCGCCCGGCGCGCACACCGGCTACGGCGTGAAGACTTTGCCGGGAATTCGCGAAGCCATCGAAGACCGGCGTTGGGACGAGGCCAACGAGTACATAGGGGTGGTCGCGCGCGCGCTCAACGCCTACAGTAGCCGGTTGGACCGCGCCATTGCCGCTCCTTGAGAGCCCGTCAGAGCCCTGTAAGATTCGGCGTGGCCGTTCGAGTCGTGTATCGTGCGTCAGAACGACGCTAAGCAACCTCCAGGAGAACAGTGATGAGCGAAGAAAAGCAGCAAAAATTTACCGCCAAGGTGCGCCGCGGACTGGTCTGGGTGCATAGCGTGGCTGCCGTGGAACTGGCCAAGAAGAAAGCCGAGGCTACCGGCGTGAGAATCGAGGGGTTCACCGCCAGCGAACTGGCCGATGTCGAATCGGCGTTGACCTGGATCGCTCAGAACAAGGAATCGCCGGGCGCCGAACCCGCGGCTTGAAGCCCGCGCGGGGGCTCATTTGCTGCTGCGGCAACACGCGACGCGGGTGATACCGTCGCGAATTTGCGTCACTCGACGAATCCCCGTTCGGCAGGCACGGTGACTGAGGATGCAGGACCTGAGCTACACTATTCCCATGGCCCGCAAACGCGTATTGGTCGTCGACGACTCCAAATCCGCTCGAGTCATCCTAAGCCGCATGCTCGAGAAGTACGACATCGAAGTCGACATGGCGGAGGCGGCCGAGCGGGCCATCGAGTATCTTAAGGGCAATCGCCCCGACGCGATTTTCATGGACCATCAGATGCCCGGCATGGACGGATTGCAGGCGCTGCAGGCCATCAAGAGCAATCCGCAGACGGCCATGATCCCGATCATGATGTACACCTCGCAGGAAGGCGAACTGTACGTCGGTCAGGCGCGCGCGCTGGGCGCGATGGGAGTCTTGCCCAAGCAGGTGCGGCCCGTCGACGTGTCGAAGGTATTGTACGAGCTGCATTTGCTGCCCGACCGCCGCGACATGAACGAACCGGCGCTCGCGCCCGTGGAACTCGTGGGCGGCAGGCCGGTGGAGGTACTGCCGCTCACCAAGACCGTTGCGCCCGTGGCAAGCATCGATTGGGGGCGCCGGGTCGAGTCGGCCGTGAAGGAGCAGACGGTCGATCTGCGCCGCTTCATCGTTGCCAGTTTGGACAGTTTCGCATCGCGGATCGTGAGCGATGTGCGCCACTCAGGGCCGCCGCCCGCGGAGCTGCCGGTCGCGCCGCCGCCGAAGCGCAGCGACTTGGCCTTTTGGCTGGGACTTGCGGCTGCCTGCATTCTGGCCGTTGCCTTTGCCGCGAGCTGGCTGATGACGCGCAGCCAATTGGCGGATGCGCGCGCGCAGCTCTCGAGCATGTCGTTGGTGAATGCGGAATTGCAGCGTACGCGGGCCGACCTGTCCGCCACGGTGAAGGATTTGAGCGCAGCGGTCACGGGCGCGAATAACGGCGTCATGGGTGCCGCCGCCGCTGGCGCCGACGCCCTGGCGGCACCCGCGGCATCACGGGTCGAGCCCGTGCCCTACGGCGAGATACCCTTGGATCGCGCCCGGATCGATGTGTTGCGCGACTTCCTCGCCAAGCTCGAGTCGGAGGGATTCCACGGTGTGGTGCACATTACCAACTTGGCCGGGATGTTCTGTCTCAGCGGCAATCCCGCGGACGGATTCACGCCCGCGGCGGCGAATCTTCCCCTGAGCAAGTGCGATCTGATCGGTAATCCCTTCGCGGATTCGCTGGCGGATCAACAGCGTCAGTCCCTGGCCTTTGCGAATCTCATCGCCGGCGTGCGGCAGCGCGCCGGCGGTGCGATCACCATCGATTTGGAAAGCGCCGGGACTTCGCGGCGCAATAGCACGCCGAGCACCCCGTATCCGGTGCGCACCGAGGGACTCACGGCTGGAGAATGGAACCGCGCCGCGGCGGCCAACAATCGCGTCGAGTTCGCCGCCGAGAACGGCCCGGCGCCCGTAAGCGGGCCCCCGCAGGCGGGCCCCTGACCAGCACGCCACCTTAGTCCTAAAACGCCACCCTGATGAAAACTTCCGGGCCTTGCGTGCTGAAATTGAACTGGCCGGCCTGCGAGGCTTGCGACGACGCCAAGTGCGCTTTCACCACTTCGTAGCCGAGCGCGAACGAGACGTTCGGGCGCAGCCGGTACAAGGCATTCACTTCGTAGACTCCGAGCGAGCCATCAAAGCTATCGACGTTGGCGCTGAAGTACTGCGCGCGCGCATCGACATAAAAGCGTTTGCTGATCACGTAGGTGCCGTCCAGTCCGGCGGTCGGGAGGGGTCCGGCCTGATTCTTGGTCTCGTCCACGTTGCGGGTCGCCGTGTTGACCTTTGCCTGCGCGGACAGATCGGTGACATTCACGCCGAGCATGGCGGCGAGCTCGAACTTTTCGTTGTGTATGAAGGAATAGCCGTAGTTGATGCTGAGCACATCGATGGACAGATTCGAGTTCACCGGTTCGCCCGGCAACAGCGCGACGTTGCCAAATAGAATCTCCTGGTTGGGCCCGAGCGTCCTCAAGCTGGTGCGGTCCAGCGAAAAATAATCGAAGCTCAGGCGATTGCGCTCGCTGACCCGCAGCATCAGCTGGAATTTCGCTTCGAAGTCCGTTTTATCCAGGCCGAAATCGTTTTCGGCCTTGAACAAGGTGCCCGGCGCTCCGGTGCCGCTGTCGAGTTGCACGCTGGTGCTCGAGTCCAGGTACACGAAGCCCAGGGACAAGCGCACGCGCTCGTCGGTGGGGCTGGGATAATCCTCGGCGTGCGCCGCGCCCGCCAGCAGCACCAGCAGCGCAAGGATGCCGTTCCTGTTCATGTTGGGTACCTCAAGATCAACTGATCCGTCGCCGCCCGCCTCGGCGCCGCGGGCAAGGACGGTGCGATGCGTTCCAGTACGTGGGCGGCGGCCGCGCGCCATCCGGTGAGTTTGCCGCCGTAGATGCCGAGCACGCGCGGGCGCGGGTCACGGTCCGTGCTGAAAATAGTCTCGCGAGACCGGTCGAACGCAGCCTGGGATGCGGCAGGCAGCACCCGCAAGCCTGCGAAGCGCTGGGTGATGTCGGCCGCGGTGAAATGGCTCAACGCCGGAAAATAGTGGCGCACCACGGCCAACAAGTACTCCTCCTCGGCCGCCAACGGCCGAACATCGTCCGGCTCGCCTACGTACGGCGTCTCGGTTGTGCCGATCAAGGTTGCGCCGTACCAGGGCATGACGAACACCGCGCGGCCATCGGTCGGGCTCTCGACGTAGTAGACGCCGGCGGCCACCGGGAAGGGCAGCACGATATGAGTGCCTTGCACCAGGTCCACGTTCGGAATGAAAATCCCGGGCGTGACCGCGCGCGCCACCTGCGGCGCCCAGGGACCCGCCGCGTTGACCAACACGCGGGCTCCAAACTGCTGGGTGACGCCGCCCGTGGTCAGCGTCACCATAACCCCGTCCGCATGCAGCGCCGCCCCGACGAAGCTCGCCGGCATCAACACCTCGGCGCCCAGGTCGCGCGCCGATCGCACCACGGCGCGCGTCAACAAGGCATCATCGGTTTGCGCATCATGATATCGGATGACCGCGTCGAGACTCTCGGTCTTGAGGCCGTCGAGGCCCGGCCATTCGCGCCGAGGCACGCTGCCGAAGCGCGTGGCCGGCCCGAATCCGCCCAGCAACGCATACACCCACAAGCCGAAATTCAGCTGCCACGGACGGCGCCGCGTATCCCGATAAACGGGGATGAAGAACGGCTTCAGTTCGACCAGCTCCGGGGCGATGCGCAGAAGAATGGCACGTTCGCGCAGGCTCTCGCGCACCAGCGAAAATTGCCCGGACTCCAGATAGCGCAGGCCGCCGTGAATCAACTTGCTGGACTTGCTGGAGGTACCGCTGGCCAGGGTGCGCCGCTCGATGAGCAGCGCGCTGTGGCCGGCGGCGACCGCCGCCTGCAACACACCGGCGCCGTGAACTCCCCCGCCGATGATGATCACATCGTATTCTTTCATTGCACCAAAGGGTACGCGAAATGACAGGTCCGAGGATGCGCGAAGACGCCACAACACACCAATTTTGCCGGTCTGTCGCCAATCGCTAACAGCCTTAAGATTCGATGTCGCGCTTTTCCTCGAAGCGCAGCACCGGCGCATCGGAAGTGACTTCGATCTCCCCGTCGACGATGGCACCCTTGGCAATGGCGATGGTGCGGGCGCTGACCTTGCCGCGTATGACCGCGGTGTAGCCGATCTCCAATTGATCCTCGACCGTGATGCTGCCGATGACTTCACCGGCGATGATGGCTTGCCGCGCACGAATGTGGCCGTGCCAGCGCGCGGCGACGCACAGGTTCAAGCCACCCTCGATCGCGCCGTCGCCGTGAACTTCTCCCGAGACGACGAACTGACCGGTGCCGCGGATATTGCCGACGAACACCGATTCGCCACCGATGAACGTGGTGGTCGCGGCGCTGCTTTCCAAGAATCGCCGCTTCGGTGAACTCATAGGCCTCATTATCCGCTCCGGGGCGGGCCGTGATGTGACGAGCTTGGCGTCGCGGCGACATCGGGAATCGCAGTAGAATCCACGCATCCGTTAAATACGCCCGCTATCGGAAAGACCGCCATGTACAAAGTCGTTTTGATCCTAGGCCTTGCGGCATTGCTCGGCCTCTCGGCCTGCAGCCGCCAGCAGAGCGATTGGGAGAAAACCCGCGCCGCCAATACCACCGACGCCTACGAGCTGTTCCTTAAGAAATATCCGAGCGGCGAGTTCACGGCGCAGGCGCAGGCCCGGGTCAAGGAGTTGTACGAGGAGAGGGACTGGCAAAAGGCGCGCGACATCGACAGCATGGAAGCCTATCAAGCATTCCTGAAGCAATATCCCGAGGGCAAGTGGTCCGAGGAGGCGCGCATCCGCATCGAGAATTTCACGCTGGCGGCGGCGCCCTCCAACACGAATCCCGCCGCCCCGGCGGGGCCGGCTGCTGAGCCGCCCTCGCCGCCGGCCGCTGCGCCCGCACCGAAGCCGTCGCGAAAGCCAGCATCGAAGCCAGCCTCGGCCGCCTCGAACACTGCCGCGAAGTCCGCGCCGGCATCGAGCGCCGGCGCGTACGGCGTGCAGCTCGGCGCATTCAAGTCGGGCACGGAGGCAGCGAACAAGCATTGGGCCAATTTGTCGGCCAAGTATCCGAAACTGTTGGGCGACCTCAAGCCGCGGGTAGCGCCGCGCAAGGGCGCCTCGGGCACCGTATACCGGCTGCAAGTCGTGCACTTGAGCGATAAGCGTGCACGCTCGATATGCAAGAGCCTCAAGGCGCACTCTCAAGCCTGCGTGGTGCTGCTGCCCGCGCATAAGCGACTGTCGGCGCATAAGCAATCGCCCGTGCACCAGCAAACATAGCGCGCAACCGTAGCCACGATAAACGTAGCCACGACAACCTGGGCGACCGACAACGCCAGTGCGTCACCCACCGACAATTCTTGTCACCCTCAAAGGTCAGCGCCCGCAAATAACTCTTTGATTTTCAAGCGAGCGACCCACTGGCATGGGATTTGCTTCAAGCATCAGTGTCTTGGTTTCGAAAGGTAGCCGGATGCAATCGAAGATCATTGCCCTGCTCGCCCCTGAGGGTAGCCTCGAGGCAACGCTGTTGGTTCGCCGCGCCGATGGCCAGTTTGCGCTCGAAAGAATCGACGCTCGCGTCGCTCACGCGACTCGTGTCGCTGGTTCCTACTCCGGCACCAAAGTGCACGGTTCGCCGTTGCCGGAGGTGTCAGCGGCTTAAGTTTCGCCAAAGGTTCCCCCCCCCCAATGACCTTCGAGGTCAACCCTGGCGCCGCTCGAGGTTTCCCCCCTTGCGGCGCTTTTTTTTACTTGTCGACGTCGCTTTATTTGTCGATGCCGCATTGATCCAGGATGAAGGCGAATTCCATGGCGATTTCGCGATAGTGTTGGAAGCGTCCTGATTTACCGCCATGCCCCGCATCCATTTCGACATGAAGCAGCAGCGCATGATCGTCGGTCTTCGCCGCCCGCAGTTTCGCCACCCACTTCACCGGTTCGTAGTATTGCACCTGGCTGTCCCACAGCCCGGTGGTGACTAGCATGGCCGGATAGGAGTGTGCGGCCACGTTGTCATAGGGGGAGTATCCCAGCATGTAGCTGTAATACTGCGCCTCCTGCGGATTGCCCCACTCGTCGTATTCGTTGCTGGTCAGCGGGATGCTGTCGTCCAGCATGGTGGTGACCACATCGACGAACGGTACCTGCGCCACGATGGCGCGATAGTGCTCGGCGCCCATATTGGCAATGGCCCCCATCAGCAGGCCGCCGGCGCTGCCGCCCATCGCCAGCACCTTGTCGGCGGCGGCGTAGCCTTGCGACACCAGGGCACGGGTCGCATCGAGAAAATCGTCGAAAGTATTTCTCTTGTGCAGCTGCCGCCCCGCATCGTACCAGGCGCGTCCCATCTCCTGGCCGCCGCGTACGTGCGCAATCGCGTATACCAGGCCGCGATCGAGCAGGCTCAAGCGAGCCGACGAGAACACCGGATCCATGGAAAGACCGTACGCGCCATAGGCGTACTGCAGCAGTGCCGCCGAGCCGTCGCGCTTGAAGCCTTTGCGATACACCAGCGAAATCGGAATGCGTGCGCCGTCGCGGGCGGCCGCGAACAGCTGTTCGGTGTGGTAATTCGCCGGATCGAAGTCCCCGAGCACCGGATCGCGCTTGCGCAGCAGCTGCTCGCGGGTGCGGACGTTGTAGTCGTAGACCGTGGTGGGCGTGGTGAGCGAAGAATAGACGTAGCGCACCAGCTCGGTGTCCATCTCGGGATTGATGGAGAGCATCGTGCTGTAGGCGGCCTCTTCGCTGGCGATGAAGAATTCAGATCCTCCCAGCGGCTTGATGAGGATCTTCGACAGGCCGCCGGCGCGCACCGCTACTGCGATGAAGCGCTCGAACACGTCGAATTCCTCGATGAACACGCCGTCGCCGTGCGCGACCACCTCGAGCCAGCCGGCGCGGTCGCTCATTGCCGCGATCGGCGCCCGCGCCAGACGAAAATTGCGCGCGCGCCAGTTGCTTCTGACGATGAAGGAATCGCCGAGATGCTCCAATTCGTACTCGTGATCGGGCTCGCGCGGCAGGAACACCTGGAAGTTCAGCGCGGGATCATCGGCGCTTGCGTAGCGCCATTCCGAGGACAGCGTGCTTTCCATGTGGATGAACAGATAGCAGTCCGATTTCGACTTGCTGACGCCGGTATAGAAGCTCTTGTCGGTTTGCTCGAACACCAGCTGATCGCGGCTGCTGTCCTGGCCGAGCACGTGCTTTTTCACGTAGATGCCCAGCAGGGTCTGCGGATCCTTTTCGACATAAAGCAGGGTGCGGCTGTCGGCAGCCCAGGCCAAGTCCGATTCCACGTTGGGCAACGCCTGCGCCTGCAACTCTCCGGACACTAAGTTCTTGATGCGCAGCGTGAACTGGCGTCTGCCAACCGTGTCCTCGCAAAACGCCAGCCAGTTCGAGTCGGGAGACACCTCGATGCTGCCGATTTGATAATAGTCGTGGGCCGCGGCCAACAGATTGGCGTCCAGCAGGATCTCTTCGGCGGCGCCGGGCGAGTCCTTGCGCCGCGCAAAAATCGGATGCTCCTTGCCGGTTTCGTAACGCGTGTTGTACCAGTAGCCGTTCTTGCGGTACGGTACCGTCGCATCGTCCTGCTTGAGGCGGGCGATGATCTCCTCGTACAGCGTATTCTCCAGCGGTTTGAGCGGCGCCATGCTGCGCTCCCGGTAGGCATTCTCCTCGCGCAGATACGCCAGCACTTCCGGATCCGCGCGCTCATCGTCGCGCAGCCAGTAATAAGGATCGCTGCGCTCGCCGTGCGGCGAGCGCAGCGCGTGCGGCCGCACTGCCGCAACCGGCGGATTTGGAATGGATTCAATCACTAGGGCAAGCCCCTTGTCCCCGGGCGAGGCGCGAGTATAGTCAAGTCAGTCACTTGCAGAGGGAGTAGGTATGCACACCGTAGACCAGTTGCTCAAGGCCAAAGGCAATCAAATCTTCTGTGTGGCACCCCAGGACTCCGTGCTGCAGGCCATCGAAATCATGGCGACCCGCCACGTCGGAGCGCTCCTGGTCATGGATCAGGGCGCGCTGCTCGGCATTATCTCCGAGCGCGACTACGCCAGAAAGGTAATCCTGAAAAAGCGCTCCTCGCACGATACCCCGGTGCGCGACATCATGAGCGCCCCGGCCGTCACGGTGAGCCCGGAGGACAACGTGCATCATTGCATGCAGCTCATGACCGAGGGCCGCTTCAGGCATCTGCCGGTGGTGCAGGCGGGGCAAGTGGTGGGCATGCTGTCGATCGGCGATCTGGTCAAGGCCGTGATCGAGGAGCAGTCGCAGCACATCGAACAGCTGGAACGCTACATCGCCGGCTAAAGCCCGCTACGCCGCTTGTTTTCGCGCGCGCCACCGCGCCTGAGCGCGCCATTGCTAGCTTCGCGCGCCGCGCAGCCGCAAAGCTGCGATTGACGGTGCCCCGGGCGTAGGTATCATGATCCCATTCCGGCGCCCCTTGTAAGCGGCGCCCAACGGCGCCTCCCTTAAAGTCAGCGCTTGAACCGTCTTAACTTGTTGTTTTAAAAGGCTCCGCGAGTTATCCGCGAGGCTACCGTTTGGACGGGTCCATCATATGGTGACAGAAGACAAGGCAGCCTTAGGTACGAGCTCGAGCGGAGCGGACCCGCGCGCGCACGATTGGGGCCTTTACCGGTGCGCCTATGAGCGGGATTCCTGCGGCTTCGGATTGATCGCAAGCCTCGACGATCACGCCAGCCATTGGGTGGTAGCGACCGCCATCAGTTCACTGAATCGTCTCACGCATCGCGGTGCCATCGCCACCGACGGCAAGACCGGCGACGGCTGCGGACTGCTCATCAAGCAACCCACGACGTTTCTGCGCGCCGCCGCCGCCGCCGCCGGCTTCAAGCTGGCGCCGCTTTTCGCGGCCGGCCTGGTGTTTCTGAATCGCGACGCGGCCAAGGCCGCGCGTGCCCGTGAAGTCCTGGCGGAACAGCTGCAGCTCGAGCGCCTGAGCGTGGCGGGTTTCCGCATCCTGCCGACCGATCCCTCCGCCTGCGGCGCGCAGGCTCTGAAGACTCTACCCGCCATCGAACAAGTGTTCGTATGCGCCGGCGACGACAGCGACGAAGCGACCTTCAATCGCCGGCTGTTTCTGGCGCGGCGGCGCGCCGAGAAGATCCTGGAAACGGATGACCCGGTCTTCTACATGCCGTCGCTGTCGGCGAGCACCATCGTCTACAAGGGCATGGTGATGCCGCAGTATCTGGCGCAGTTTTACCCGGATCTCAAGGATCCGCGCATGGAGGCGTCCGTGGTGGTGTTCCACCAGCGCTTTTCCACCAACACCCTGCCGCAGTGGCGCCTGGCGCATCCCTATCGCTACTTGGCGCACAACGGCGAAATCAACACCGTGCAGGGCAATCGCAGCTGGGCGGTCGCGCGCGGCCCCCTGATGCGCTCGCCGCTGCTGCCGGATCTGTCGGACATCTTGCCGCTGGTGTCGCTGACCGGGTCCGATTCGCAGTCGCTCGACAACATGCTGGAGCTGTTGCTGGTCGGCGGCCTCGACCCGATGCATGCCATGCGCGCGCTGATCCCGCCGGCCTGGCAATCGGTCGACATGATCGACGCCGACCTCAAGGCTTTCTACGAATATCACTCCACGCACATGGAACCTTGGGACGGACCCGCGGGCATCGTGCTCACCGACGGCCGTTATGCATGCTGCACCTTGGACCGCAACGGCCTGCGGCCGGCGCGCTGGGTCATCACCAAGAATCGCCACATCACCATCGCTTCGGAGGCGGGCGTTTGGGATTATCTGCCCGAGGATGTGGTCAAGAAGGGCAAGCTCGGGCCCGGTGAGATGCTGGCGCTGGATTTGCAGACAGCCGAGCTCATGGACACCAGACGCGTCGACGATCTGCTGAAGAGCCGGCATCCATACAAGGTATGGTTGAAGAAGGGCGTGCGGTATCTGCAAACCGATCTCATCGATCCTCGGTTGGCGGCGGAACCCTTCGATCGCGATA
>Ga0116129_1000631_pt1 | contig 21785 bp, 22 predicted proteins | sample June2015DPH_17_2_FD_89732 | JGI IMG/M metagenome (GOLD analysis project Ga0116129, IMG submission 89732) | Peatland microbial communities from SPRUCE experiment site at the Marcell Experimental Forest, Minnesota, USA - June2015DPH_17_10 | ecosystem: Environmental > Terrestrial > Soil > Wetlands...
GTACCGTGCGGGTTGTGGCAATCGTCGCAGCTCATCTGTCCTTCCGGCAGGGGCATGTGCGAGCGGCGGTTGAATTGCAGGCGGATGTCCTTGTGGCACTGTGCGCAGGTGTCGCTGATCGACATCTTTGCCATGCTGCCCTCGACCGAGAATTTCGACATCGGATTGTGGCAGTCGCTGCAGGAGAGGCCGTTACGCTGATGCACGGAACCGAGCCAGTGATCGCGGGGACCCCCGGCATGACAGCTCAGGCAGGTCCCCGTCTGTACCTCGACGGGGGTTCCCCCCTTTTGTGTGAAAGCAATGATCAGGCCTTTGGTGAGGGGATTGGCCGCGTGCTGCGAACCGGGGCCATGGCAGGCTTCGCACACCGGAATCCTCGGATCGGAACGATTGGCGACGTGCAGGCCGAGGGCGTGAAAGGTGTGAGTGAAATGATCCGCTTCGAGCCGGTGGCAAGCGATGCAGGTCTTCTCGCCGACCGCCCTGGCATCGGGAGCCAACGGGTTGTTCGCGACCGTAGCAAGGGCAAATCCCGGAGCGGGCCGAGGCACGCTGCGATCCACCGGACTGTCGGTCGAGAGGTTGGTCGAAGGGAGGGAATTGGCCGGGTCGTCATGCGCAGGCTGCGGTTGACCGATTGCCGGCGCGCATAGGCAGAGCACTGCGCCAAGCATGGCTGTGATCACAAGCATGGCTGTGATCAACAGATTCATTCGACCTAGTCGCATGTCTTTCTCTTGAACATCCCCAAAGGGCGATGCGAACCGAGCAGAGTGTCAGAACTTCTGTGTGAACTTAACCCGTAGTTAGTGCCGGATTCCGACCCGAAGGTTTAAGGCCGACGCGTCAAGCTGCGATGTGCAGGACTTCGAGAGTACGTCGCGGCTACCTTCGGGCCTGGCGGGGGGACGAAAGCACGGATTCCTCTGCCGTCCCGGGCCGTATTGTAATAAGACGAATAAAAACAACCAGTTATTTATTTATGACAGGCCATCAATGGCCGTTAATCGAGGCACGTTCGTCCAAATCACGCAGCTTTTATCCTATTCGCCGACGCTGACAATCGATATGTTGTACGGGGCGGCCAGATTGAGCGGTGGGGGCAAGGATTACTCAAGCTGTTTGACCATCACTATAAAGAACAGCTCGTAATGCCGGCGGCAAACTATCGCACATCGGTTGAGAGCATTACTATCCAAGGAGCAAGTTTCATGCGTAAGCTATTTTTGAGTGCGTTTGCCACCGTCTTTGTGTCTAGCGTCGCGCTAGCGGCAGCTCAGCCCCCTGTCGCGGAGGGAGCAATACCATCTGCCTATGTATGGCTGAGCGGCGGCTCGGTTGCCATCGGCATCGGCTACAGCTGGGGTCACGGCACACTTTACTACAGCAAAGACCAAAAACAGTACAAATTCAAAATCTCGGGCGTATCGGTCGCCGATGTAGGGGCAGCGGGCATTAATGCCGAGGGTGAGGTCTACAATCTTGCCGATCCGGCGGATCTCAGCGGTAATTATTCGGCCGTCACTGCCGGCGTGACGATCGTCGAGGGTGGCTCCGTCGCCTATCTCAAGAACGACCACAATGGGGTCGTCATCAAGCTGCACTCGCAGACCGGGGGCCTGCGATTCAATCTATCCGCCAACGGTATGCATATCTCGCTCCAGCAACCAAAGTGAATGCACCGGAGTGAATGCACCGCAGGTTGGACTTTGCTGCGGCACATTGATGAGCGCAGGACTTGTTGAATTAATCGAGGCGGCTGGACGGCATGGTTTCCCCACCATTACCGTCCGCCCCGCCAGTTTCGCCCAAGCGCTCGATCAGGGCGTGACCGAAAAGGCGCTTCGCCGTCACCTCAAGGACGCCGGCGTACGCGTCACGATGATCGATGCGCTGACCGGTGGCCTGCCCGGCGAATCCACGCTGGATCCATCTGATCCAAGCCAGCGATATCTGCCGCGTGAAGTGTTTTTTCCGCCAGACGAAGATACCTGCTTCCGTGCGGCAGAGGCGCTCGAGGCGCCCTTCGTCAACGTTGTCCACTTCGGCTACAAGCCCATTCCAGTGGATCAAATGAGCGACGCGATTGGCATTATCTCTCGTCGTGCTCACGCGCGTGGGATCCGGATCGCGCTCGAGTTCGTCCCCGGCACCGGAATGCCAGACTTAACCACGGCGGACATTGTCGCCCGCTCCTGCGGGCCGTCGAATTGCGGGGTCACGCTGGATCCTTGGCACTTGGACCGTTCGGGAGGATCTGTCCAGGACGTCGTTCGATTGTCCCCCGGCGCGTTTGCCGGCATGCAGCTGTGCGATCGTATTCCTGATCCACCGGGCACCCCCTACGTCTCCGGGATCGGTCGGGTCATGCTCGGGAAAGGGCAGCTACCTTTGGCTGAACTCGTGCAGGCCGTTCTGGCAAACAGCCCTGGAATTTCGATCGAAGTCGAAATTATTAACGATGAAGTCCGCCGGATGACATCAGATGCCGCGGCCGCTTATGTCGCCGCCGGTGTCAAGGCATGGCGCGCCAACTTTGCAAGTCTATGATCGAACGTCACGCCGCCAACGCGCCCGGCAATTGGTATGTAGATACGCGCTGCATTGATTGCTCCGCGGCTCAAACCGTGGCTCCAGGTCTCATTGTGGAACGCGAAGGCCAATCGGTGTTCGCCAGACTACCCGAAACGCCCGAGGAACTACGGATGGCTTGGCGCGCGAGGCTGCTCTGCCCGACGGCCTCGATCAGGACCGAAGGCCATTTGGACGCGCCCGAAGGAATCTTCCCAGAAAAAATGACCACGGACGTGTATCGCCTCGGATTCAACGCAAAATCCTCGTACGGGGCCGGACGATGTCTCTTCACAGGAGATTCGCTGGCCTGGAGTTTCGAGCACAACGACCTGACGGCGTTCCGCAAGTATTGCTGGTCATGGCGCACTCAGGCCGAATCGCTGCAGCGCCTGGCTGGTTATGAGTTCGAATGGATTCTGGCGGGCCATGGCGGGAGCCATAGGCTGCCGCCCGCCGAGATGAAGGATCGGCTTCGAGCCCTGGTAGAGCGAATGAAGCTACTTGCTTAATGATGTGCATATCGCCGGTACGATGAATAACACGCGCTTCTTTATGAAGTGACCAAGATCAGATGATGCCGCCATTAGCTCGCAGAACCTGGCCGTTGATCCATGCGCCATCGGGCCCTGCGAGAAAGGCGACGGTACCTGCGATATCTTGAGGTTGCCCGAGTCGCTCGAGCGGAGCGAGCTTGGCCAGGTGGTCGACAGCTTCGCGCGACTTTCCCTTAAGAAAAAGCTCCGTCGCCGTCGGTCCAGGCGCAATCGCGTTTACCGTGATGTTGCGGCCCCGCAGCTCTCTGGAGAGGACGTGAGTCATCGCCTCCACTCCAGCCTTCGTTGCGGCATAGACGCCATAAGTGGGCTGATAGAGGCCGACCACGCTCGAGGAGAAGCTGATAATTCGACCGCCGCTGCGCATATACTTGGCCGCAGCTCTCAAGCCGTTGAATACGCCCTTTAGGTTGATTGCAATGTGGCGATCGAAGAAGGCGTCGTCCGCATCTGCAATGGTCGAGTTTTGCATGATGCCGGCGTTATTGACCAAAACGTCCACGCCATCAAAGGCGCTGAGTGCGGCATCAAACATTTCCTGAACCGCAAGCGCGTCGCTCACGTCGGCCTGATGAGCAAGAGCACTCCCTCCGGCTTGTTGAATCTTTGCAACCAGAGTGGCAGCCGACGCTCGCTCGCCGGCATAGTTGATGACGAGGTTGAAGCCATCGCCAGCGAGACGCTCCGCCACAGCCGCTCCGATGCCGCGCGAGGCGCCGGTCACTATCGCAGTCCTGGAGTTGCTTTTGCTCATGACTTCCTCCGTGCGGGGGTTGGACACTGCACTTACCGGTCTCATTGCGCGGGCGCTGTCATCGCAACTGCATGAATGATTTCATTCAGCATGCGTAATGATGGTGCTCGGCGCAGCGCTTCTTGGCTTGTACGCGAATGCAAGATTGCAGATTCCTCCCATAATCAAGCGCAACGGCATCCTCAAGCTGGAGGGGCCGGGCGGCGACTCACCGGTGTTGCTAGAATCGAGCGATAGTTGTGCGCTGCCATGCCGGCGACCCTGCTCGCCATCCTGTCGGCTTCGCCCAGTCAAAGGAGTGCGCTATGATCGGCCCAACGTTCTATCGAACGATTCAAGTCGACGGCCTAAGCATTCTTTACCGAGAAGCAGGACCTACCGGGGCACCCACAATTTTGCTCCTGCATGGCCTCGGACCCGGTCCAGTTCAATTACACCTTCGACCACATTGCCTTGGTGATGAATGGCTTCGTGCAAGCCATGCATCTATCGCACTACACGCTGTACATGCAGGATTACGGTGGGCCGGTTGGTTTTCGCATGACATTGATGCACCCAGAGTGCGTGCAGGCTCTGATCGTTCAAGATGCGGTCGCGCACGTACACCTGCTCGATGCGGGACACTTCGCGCTCGATACCAAGGCAGATGAAATCGCGCGACTCGTACGCGAGTTCGTGAACGTCCCGGAATAGCGCAGCGCTCCGGAACGGCGGCATCAACTATCCAAAGCGAGACGTCATGGATGTAAACTATAACCTTTGGCCAAAATATACATGCAGAATCATCACCAACACTTCTATATTGACGGTGCTTGGGTCTCGCCCTCCGTGCCGGCAACCCTCGATGTAATCAATCCCGCAACAGAGAGCGCTTACACGAAGATTTCGCTCGGTGGCGCCGCCGATGTGAATAAAGCCGTCGCCGCGGCGAAGGCCGCTTTCCCATCCTTTGCGCGCACCGACCGTGAACAGCGCCTTTCGATGCTTCGCCAAATTCTAGAAATTTACAACGCACGATACGATGAAATCGCTGAAGCAGTGTCCGATGAAATGGGGGCGCCCCTCAAGTTTGCGCGCACCGCCCAGGCCTGGGCCGGGCAAGTTCATCTCGAAGCCACGATCAAAGCGCTGGAGTCCTTTGAGTTTTCTTTTCAACGAAACGCAACTCGCGTCGTGCGCGAGCCCATCGGCGTAGTCGGCCTCATAACGCCTTGGAATTGGCCGCTCAATCAAATTGTTTGCAAAGTGGCGCCTGCGATCGCAGCAGGCTGCACGATGGTGATCAAGCCTAGTGAAATTGCGCCAATCAGCGGCATCATTTTTGCCGAGATTATCGATCAAGCCAGGATTCCGAAAGGAGTATTTAATCTCGTCAACGGCGACGGCCCCACGGTCGGGCAGTATCTGTCAGGGCATGCCGATGTCGCCATGATGTCGTTTACCGGGTCTACACGCGCAGGTGTCTTGGTGGCCAAGGCTGCCGCAGATACCGTTAAACGGGTGAGCCAAGAACTGGGCGGCAAGTCGGCCAACATTATCCTTGCCGATGCTGATTTCAGCGATGCAGTGACTCGCGGGACGGCCGCTTGCTTCAGCAATACCGGACAATCGTGCGATGCGCCGACGCGAATGTTTGTGCCCGTTAAACGTCATGCAGAGGCACTCGAACTTGCCAAGGCGGTAGCGGCAACCCACATTGTCGGCGACCCCCGTGCGGCAACCACAGTGCTTGGACCGGTCGTCAGCCGCGCGCAGTTCGACAAAATCCAGCGACTAATTCAATCCGGCATCGATGAAGGCGCCACGTTGGTTACGGGAGGCGTGGGCCGACCTGCCGGGCTTGAAACTGGCTTCTATGTACGTCCTACCGTATTCGGAAATGTCCGCCACGAGATGACGATATCGCGGGAGGAAATCTTCGGACCGGTCCTGTCGATTTTGCCCTATGAATCGGAACAGGACGCGATTGACAAGGCAAATGATTCTGTTTACGGACTCGCTGCGTACGTGTCGTCCAAAGACCTTGATCATGCAAGACAAGTCGCAGCGGAACTACGTGCCGGTACAGTCAACATCAACTATCCGGACTGGGACACATTTGCGCCGTTCGGAGGATACAGGCAATCCGGCAACGGCCGAGAATACGCCGATTGGGGGATCATGGAATTTATCGAAACCAAGGGAATCGTCGGCTTCGGCGCGGGGTGATACGAATCGTAGCTCGGACGGCTGGCGCCGCTATAGGCGGGGGCGAGGCGCCAAACACAACGTTCTTTCGGACTTTTTTATCGGCGCGCCCGCCGCCGTAATGCGCTGGCCGCTTCTTACGCGCGATGCGGGTCGCTACAGAACATACTTTTCGACCGTGGATATCGTCACGCCGTGAAATGTCCAAGCGGCGCATACCCGAGGCCGAGCATGACCACCCGACGATTGAATACTGAAGTTCGCCAGAGAGTGCCCCTGCATGAGGGCTTTCTCCGAGTGTATCGGTATGTTTTTGAAGTCGAGAAACACGCAGGCGGGACCGATTTGATTACACGGGAAGTGATGGAACGTGGCGACGCCGTCGCCATTCTTGGCCATGACGCAAAGCGTGATGAAGTAGTGCTATGCAACGAATTTCGCCCTGGCGTGAAGGTAGCCGGCGAATACCCGTACCGCGACAACCTGGTGGCCGGCGTCATTGGCGATGCGGAAACTGCAATTCAAGCCGCCATCCGAGAAATGCAAGAAGAGGCGGGTCTCGAACTGCGCCAACCCATCGTCATTCACCAAGGGGCATTCGTCAGTTCCGGCGGCACATCCGAACGAATCGTTCTTGTCTTCGGCTTGGTAGATACCAGCAATGCCGGCGGCGTTCATGGAAACAGCGAGGAGCAAGAGGATATATTGACGGTCGTTTTGCCTGCAGAAGTATTTATTGCTCGAGTGCGCACCGGCGAGGTTAACGACCTTAAGACTCTCGTGGCCGGATACTGGTTCGCGGAACGCCGAGCTCATGAGACAGCGAAATCGAACGCGAAGGCTCCGTAGCGCAAGTTTTGCGGATATTGGTGTTTCTGGAATGGTGACTACGGGCCGACCGAGGTGTCGGTGCTGGCCGCGGCCGGGCGGGCCGCGGTGGCGGTTTAAGCAATTGATTAATATATAAAAACAAAAAATCAGCTGGGGAACCTCTCATAAATCAAGTGGCGTAAGGTTCGCTCGCAACTACTTACCAGAATCTGGCAATGCGCCGCGCCTCATCGGTGCATAACGGATTTGAGGTTTTGACGCATAATAAGCGCAGCATCCGCAGTCCACGCTCCTTGGGGGGGCCGGTGCGTAGAATCTCGGTTTTGGCGATCACGGCGCTTATCCTATTGACCCACACTCGCGTCGCCGAAGCCGATGCGGTGCCGCTTAGAGCGGAAGACGGGACCTTGGTCGGTGTCCCAGTTCTCATCAACAAAGCGATCGTGCTGAGTTTCACCATCGACAGCGCTGCATCGGACGTTTCTATTTCTTCTAGTGTGTTCTCGACGCTCGTCCTTGCGGGCACGATCAAAGCCGACGACATGATCGATACTCAGAGCTACCAGCTGGCAGATGGCCACCAGCAAAGTTCGCCACGCTTCCGCTTTCGATCCCTGCGAGTCGGCACAGTCGAAATCCGCAACGTAATTGGATCAGTCGCCGCCGGGGAAGGTGATCTGCTGCTCGGGCAAAGTTTTCTATCCAAGCTAAAGTCGTGGTCGATCGACAACGAAAGCCACTTGCTGCTGCTGAACGAATCGCCCAAAAGCGCAAGACCGGCCGGTGAAAAATCTGCCGCTACCGTCACGACAAGTTCAGGGGATGAGTCAATGCAACCGAGCGGCAATTTGTTCCGCAATATGCTCGCCTATCTTTTGACGGGGGACGACCTGGGCAAGATTCGGATTGTAGATCGCGCGCGATGCATCGTTGAGGTCCGGCATCGCATCTGGCCGGACACCCCGGATCTCGTCAGCATAATTCACTTGAACAACGTGGACCGCACCCGTTCGGGCATCCAGGCGGTGAGCGACGTGCCTAGAAATCGAGTGGATATCTCTCTACGTGGCGAAAGCGTGGTCGATTATTTGGCGAGGCCCGCATTTAAATTTGGGCAGCGAGAGCTGCCAGAAGCTCCAGCACACTCTGTCTCTGAAGACACCATCACACTCTACACAGATGAGGTCACGCGGGTACGGCGCGCTTGGGACTACATCTATTCTCACGGGTGCAGAGGAGTCAAAGGGTGAGTAAAGACTGAAGAATCAAGCTGCGTCGCCACGCATCAATGCATCATCGCGGCCGTGCGTCCCTTAGCAGGTCGGACAAACAGCAACAGCGGCAGCATTGCAAGAAAGATGAGTCCAACCACTTTGAAGTCCTCCAGATAGGACAGCAGCGTCGCTTGGTCCGTGATCTGCTGATAGAGGCTCGCCAGCGTGGTAGCGGAGTCCGGCGTGGTACCCAAGGCATGAGCCAGCTGACTGGCATAGTCCGGGTAAGCTCCGTTTAACGACTGTGCGGTCTCGACCAGCCGACTCTGATGGAACTGCTCACGGCGCGTTAGGAAGGTGGAAGCGAACGATATGCCGATACTGCCGCCGAAGTTTCGTGCCAGGTTGATCAGCGCCGAAGCGTTGTTGGTTTGGGCGGGCTCGATTCCTCTGAACGCCATGGTGTTTAGAGGCACGAACAGGAAGCCTAAAGCGATTGCCTGGACTATCCGCGTCGTCATCATGAATCGAAACGACACGTCGAGATAGAAGTTCGTCATCCACAACAGGCTGACGCCCCCTATGCCCAAACCGATGGCAACCAGAAGCCGAGCGTCGACCTTGCTCATGAGGCGGCCAACGATCGGCATCATCAACATGGCGGCGACGCCCCCAGGCGTGAGTATCAGGCCGGCATCGGTTGCCCGATAGCCCATCAGGCTCTGGGTATAGGCTGGAAGCAGGTAAGTGCTGCCGAGGAGCATGAAACCGAGCATCAGCATCAGAACGAAGGTGATTCCGAAGTCGCGGTTGCCCAGCAGCCGCAGATTGACCATCGGATGATCGTGCCGCAATTCCCACCAAATGAGCAGCACAAAGGCCATGGCTGATATCAGTGCGAGCGCCGTGATAAAGGGAGAGCCGAACCAGTCGGCGTCCTGTCCACGGTCCATCACGACTTGCAGGCAGCCGAGACTCATGCCGATCAGTCCGAACCCGAACCAGTCGACGGAGAAGCTTTTGGCCTTGTTGGGGGCGGCAGTCGGCTCCTTGATAAGTGCCATCACGAGGAACACAAGTGCGATACCAACCGGCACATTGATGAGGAATATCCAGCGCCAATCGTAGTTATCGGTGATCCATCCTCCCAGAGTTGGCCCTACGGTCGGTGCGACGACGGCGGCGATGCCATAAATCGCGCTCGCCATACCACGCTTCTCAGGGGGAAAGCTGTCAGCAAGGATTGCTTGACCGGAAGGCTGCAGGCCGCCGCCGGCAGCGCCCTGCACGGCGCGCAGCGCGATCAGTGAGGCCAGGTTTGGCGAAAGTCCGCACAGTAACGAGGCTATCGTAAAGCCAATGATGCACGTGAGGAAAAAGCGTTTGCGGCCAAAACGGTTCGAGAGCCAGCCAGATATGGGCATCACAATCGCATTGGTGACGAGGTAGCTCGTAAGCACCCAGGTCGACTCGTTCTGGCTCGATGACAGATCGCCTGCGATATGCGGCAGCGACACGTTCGCAATGGATATGTCCATGATCTCCATGAATGCCGCCAGCGCCACGACGGGAGCGATCAACCAGGGATTGATTGGGGAGGCGGGCTGATTCATCGCAGGTTTTCGCCGGCACCGGAGGGGGAGACGGTCGCGGGGTCTTTGCCGAGATTCCTGGCGACAATCGCCTGGATCTTGCCTTCCGCGCCGGACAGCTGGTCGGAGTAGGCCGGAGTCTCCAAGGCAGCCGACCAGATTGGCGTCTGCGAGAGTGATGCACCCCGCAGATCGTGGATGTCCACGTGGACGGTCGTCGACAATCCTAGAAACAACGGGTGTTGCGCGAGTTCCTGGGGATCCAGACCGATTCGCACCGGCAGGCGCTGCACGATCTTGATCCAGTTGCCGGAGGCATTCTGCGCGGGAAGAACGGCGAGTGCACTGCCGGTCCCGGCGTTCATTCCCAGTAGCTTGCCGTGATATCTCACATGCGAACCATAGATGTCGGCCTTGACGTCGACCGGTTGCCCGATGCGCAGATCACGCAGCTGATTCTCTTTGAAGTTCGCATCGATCCAGACCGAGTCGATCGGCACGATGGCCAGCATTTCAGTGCCAGGCGAAACTTGCTGACCGAGCTGCACCGCGCGCCGGACAACGTACCCGGACACCGGGGCGACGATTTTCGTGCGTGCGGCTGCAAGCCACGCCGTGCGCACGTTGGCCTCGGCCTGCAGGACTCGAGGATGATTCTCGGGACGGGTGCCGACAATCTGGGCGCGGGTGCTGGCGAGATTCGCCCGTGCCTGGTCGAGCGTCGCGCGGGCGTTATGAACAGTGTGCTCATCGTGCACGATCGTCTCTGCAGAAACGCCGTGCACGTTGAACACGCTGCGATCGCGAGCGAGGTCCTGCGTCGCCTGCGTCAACTGGATCTGTGCGGCCGTCACTGCCGCGGCGTCACGGGCTTGTTCGGTAAAGAGCTGCGCTACGTCACGCACGGTTTGGCCGAGGCTCGCCTGGGCTTGTTGTAGCGCGACCTCATTGTCATGCGGGTCGAGCACTGCCAGTACCTGACCGCGCTGCACGAACTGGGTCTCGTCCGTGTTGATGGCGATGACGGTACCGGCAACCTGCGGCGTCAAGCGCACCATGTTGCCGTTGACATAGGCATCGTCGGTTTCGACCTGATTCCGCAGGAAGGCGAAATAGTAAATGGCAATGCCGGCAATGGCGACCAGGGCACAGACCATGGCGATCGTGCCGCCGCGTCGGGACTTGCCGGACTGGGGTTTGTCCTGCGACGGCTGCTTGTCCTGCCGGGATTTGGCATCCTGGGAGTTGTTTTGCTGAGAATTTTCTTGCTCGCTCATGAGGGTTTCACCTTACCGGGTAGCCGCCGCTGCGGCAGCGTTAGGAGGGGACCGTGTGGAGGTGACCGGCTGCAAGGCTGGATCGCGGGTTGCGTTCCACCAGCCGCCCCCCAGAGCTCGGAACAGCACCGCGACGTCGGTGAATCGCTGCGCATCGGCCTGCACCTGGGTGAGCGCGGCCTGCTGGTATTGCTGCTGGGCGATCAGTACCTGCAGTTCGGTGTACCGTCCGGCGCGAAACTGGTCTTCCGCCAGATCGCTGCTGGCACGGGCGGCATCGAGCGCGCGCGTATGTGCCAGGTAGCTATCTCGATCGTGACCGATGGTTTGCAACGCATTCGCGACCTCGACGAAGGCAGCAACGACTGTCTTGCGATACGCCGCCTGTGCCTGAAGGAACTGCTCCCTGGCTTCTTTCTCACGAGCGGCCAGTGTGCCGCCGTGGAATATCGGCGCGCTCAAATCGGCACCGACCGACCAGATACCACCGGGACGCGTGAGAAACTCGTTGATGAAGCTGGTTTGCTGCGCGTACTGAGCGGACAGGCTGATCGACGGAAGCCGGGCGGCCTCGGCCACACCGATGCTGGCGCTGGCCTGATGCAGGTTGTCTTCGGCCGCAAGGATGTCCGGGCGGTGTTCTACCAGGGCGGACGGCAATGAAACCGGAACATCCAACGGCAGATTGAAGTCTCGTAGTGAGAGTTCTGGCATCCTAAAATCGTCGGGAGTCGAACCGGTTAGTTGCGCCAGGGCGTTCCGGTACGCGTCGCGCTGCTGCTCGAGTCCGGGCAGCGTCGCAGCTGTATTCTCGAGTTGCGTCTGGGCCTGCAGAGTGTCGCTGCGAATGCCTTTGCCGGCCTGCTCGAGCTGCTGCGTCAGCACAAACTGCGCACGCAGTTCCTTCACGAGCGACTGCGTTACCTCGATCTGCGCGCACGCTGCGGCATAGTCAAACGCGTTGATGACCACCTGGTCAACCAGGGTAACGTAGGTGTCCAACAATTGATCATGGACACTGGCGGTCTGCGCGCGCTGAGCCTCGATCGACCGACGAATGCCGCCGAACAAGTCGAGGTTGTAGGCCAGCGATGGCCCTGCTTGGAACTGATCGGCAGTGACATTCAGTTCATTCACCGGCCCGTAAAAGAAGCTGCCATTGGCGTGGGCGCGGCCGACCTCGCCGGAAGCACCGATCTGCGGCAACGCCGTGCCGGCAACTGCCTTCAATTCGTACTGTGCCGCGACCAGCCCGTGACGAGCGGCCTCCAGATCCGGGCTGTTGGCAAGCGCCTCATGCACCAACGCATTCAGACCATCCGAATGAAACAGGGTGTACCAATCGTCGGCCACATCGCCACCGTAGGTAGTGCTCGCCGTGCCGGAGGGGGGCAGTGACTGCGAATACACCGGCTTGTCCGGCGCAGACGGCCGCTGGAAGTTGGGTCCCACTGCGCAAGCAGCCGTGATGGTGATAAGGGTACCCAACGGGAACAAACGCATCTTGTGCATCGCTGTGCTTCTGGCGGTTATTTTCGGCGACTTGCCCGACGGGCGCCGGACGAGGCCGCTTTCTGTTCCATGCGCGAAGAATGTTTCTTCGATTCTTCGGCTACGTTTTCCATGTGCGCCAACATACGTTGCAGGAGTGAGATCAAAAGGTCGGTCTCCGCCCGGGAGTAGGGCTCGACGACATCGTTAGCGAGTTCCAGAACGACGGCCTTGGTCGCCTTTGCCAGGCGGCGTCCCTCGGCCGTAACGGTGATCTGCACAGCGCGGCGGTCCTGCTCGCTGCGCTGACGACGCACGAGCTTCTTTTTCAGCAGATCATCGACGATTCGCGTCAAGGCTCCGATATCGTGTCCCAGTTGCTCACTGAGTTCGGTGGGCGTCAGGCTCGAGTGTTCGGAGAGCTGCGCAAGTACGACCCATTGGGTAAATGTGATCGGCTGCGACTGGAAGCGCTGTTCGGCGATCTGTGTCATGAGAATCCCGCAGCGTTTGACCAAGTAGCCAACGCTATTGTTGGCCTGCAGGAGTTCAAGGGTGTAGTACGGCGCGGTCATTGATTGCCTCAACAGTAGTTGTACAAACAATAGTTGTGACGGCAAGCAAATGCAAGTGGGAGTTCTCGGGTAGCACAGGCGATCGACGGAATCTTGCGAACGAAGGAATTCATGGTCGATCGACCAGAACAGGTCGTACAGGCGTTGCGCGTGTACAAGACCGGATCGGCGGACTTCGCCGATTGTCTGCTTGAACGCGGCGCGAGCGCGGGGTGCGAGAGAACTATGACCTTTGACGCTTGCGCAGCGAAGTCAGCCGGGATGACGTTGATTGATTGACCGGCGGTCGGGCGCATTTCTGCTTGGAGAAGGCGGTTCGGCCGGAAGATCGGGTGAAAGTCGGATCCGCGCTCGCCGCCTTTGGACAGCGATTTGGAGGCGTAGATCTCGAAATCGCCAGCCATGACAGCCCGCCCCGCGCGGCATCGTTCGAGTGATTATCCTCGATACGAACGTTGTTTCGGAGCCAATGAAGCCTCACGGGCATCATGAAGTGCAAAGCTGGTTGGATGAGCAAGTCGCCGAGACGCTCTATATCACGACCGTTAGCCTTGCCGAATTGCTATTGGGAGTCGAGCTGCTGCCTGAAGGAAAACGCAAGGAAGGACTCGCCGCGGCACTCCGTGATCTGGTCATGACGCTCTTTGGCGCACGTGTGCTGCCCTTCGATCTGCCTGCCGCGACAATGTACGCGTCACGGATAAGTCGCGCTCGCGCCGCCGGCCGCCCTATTTCGATGGGTGATGGGCAGATCGCTGCCATCGCTGCTGTACACGGATTTGCGGTGGCCACGCGCGATACAGCCCCTTTTATCGCGGCTGGTGTGCCAGTGGTGAATCCGTGGGAGATCGGCAGCGGCAGTGTGAAATCTTGATACTCGGAACGCTCATTCGAAGTTGTATCTGACTTCTAAGAACTACAAAGAAAAAAGGATGGTAGTGTGCGACGGACCGCTTATGGCGCAAGGATCGCTATCATTCCGCGCGATCTTGGAGGGGGCGGTTCGGCCGGAAAATCGGGTGAAAGTTGGATCCGCAAAACGTGGCGAATAGGACTGCGAAGTGGCTCGGCATGGGTCTGATCGTTGCGAGCCTGGCCGCCTGCGGTGGCACGCCGCCACCGATATCCCAGAAGGTAATCAATCTCTATCCCGCCTCGTCAGCGAGCGGAAACCGACTACCGCGCCGCAGCCGATGTTGACCGTCGGCCTCACCTCGACGTTGGAAGCAGGCTTCAGCACCGTGGACCTCACTTGCCTGCCTCCCGCAAACACCTATGTTGGCCCGACCGCGATGGACGGGTATCCGGTCTGTCTGGCCGCGATTCCTGAAACGACGATTGCTGTGTCGGGTCTCGCCACCGGCACGCTGACGGGCGAGGTTATCTTCGATACAGGAACTCCCTCAATGACTGTGAGCGTACCGGCAGGAATTAGCTTTCCCGCCGCAATACCCGACGGCGCTGACGTCTTGATCACGACGCCGTCGGGTTTCACCTACCCTTACACTTCCGCGCCCGGAATCACGAACGTCGTCGTGGAGGGCAACTCCACGGTCGCGAGCATAATCGGAATCGCGTACTTCACTACAAACTCCCTGTTTATCGATTTCGCTATGAGTATTGAAGGGTGGAAGTGATAGAAATTGACTTGAGCGCTACCGTTCCGCGCCTGGGCCGGCGTCCGCCATAGCGTCACTTCCGGACGCGAGAAGCGTTGCTCGAGGCCCTGCTCCGCGCGAGCTTCCACGGGCTGACAACGGAAGCGGGCGAACGAGTGCAATTCTGGCGAAACGAGGGAACAGCCATAAGGAGAATGAGATGGATACCGTAGTAGCGATTACTGGTGCCAGCAGCGGCATCGGAGAGGCGACCGCGCGGCTGTTAGCCAGCCGCGGATGTAAAGTGGTGTTGGGCGCGAGGCGCGAGGCGCCTCTGGCAGCGTTGACATCCGAGTTGAACAAGGCCGGCGGGCGCGCGGAATTCCGAGTGACCGATGTCACAAAGCGGTTTGACCTGGAGGCACTGGTGGCGCTCGCCACAGAGCGTTTTGGTCGCCTCGACGCTATCGTTAACAACGCCGGTATCGGCCCGATTTCTCGATTCGACGCACTTCGCGTGGAAGATTGGGACGCCATGATCGACGTTAATCTTCGAGGCACCCTATACGGTATCGCCGCTGCTCTGCCGATATTCGCTAAGCAGAAGAGGGGGCATGTCATCAACGTCATCTCGACGGCAGGCATCAAGCTTGTCCCCACGATGGGCGTATATGCCGCGACGAAGAATGCGGTTCGCACCGCGACCGAAGTGCTGCGTCAAGAAGCCGGTCCGAATCTGCGCGTGACCGAGATCTCGCCGGGAGTGATCGCCACCAGTTTCGCAAGCTCGATGACGGATCAGGCGGCGAGGGAAGCGGTAGAAAAGCGCCTCGGCCCTATCGCCATTTCGCCAGACGCCGTTGCGCGAGGCATCCTTTTTGCGCTTGAGCAACCTCCCGAGGTGGACGTGGGGAGCATTGTCATTCGGCCGACCGCGCAAGACTGACGGATTCGGAACGAGCTCACACGGCCTTTCAGGCTTGGTAATAGCTCGGCTGATCAATGTCGGCGAGCAGCTTCGGCCCTTTCGGCTGCCACCCTAGCCACTTGCGAGTCAGCGCGCTGGTGGCTGGGACATCCGCTTGATGCTAGTGTTTACCGGGCTTCAGCACCGTGATCATGTAATTGACGGCAAAGTCGATGAATGTTCGAACGCGCATGGGTAGCCGACGCTGCGCGGGGTAGACGATGTGGGCGGGTAACTCTCGGGCCTGCCACTTTGGCAACACACGAATCAGACGTCCGGAGACCATGTCATCCGCCGTCAGCCATTCCGGCAGTATCGCGACTCCAAGGCCCATACGGATTGCCTCGCGAAGGCTCGTGACCCCTTCCGAGATCATGACGGGCGTGATCTCAAGACGCTGCTCGCCCTGTGCCGAATACAGCTCGACTGACCGGGGTCCTCCAAATTGGGCGTTGGACAACGATAACCACGGCCAGTGTTGAATATCCGCCGGCGTCTTCGGCGATTTGCGCTCGCTGAGAAACGCGGAGGCGGCTACAGGGTAGCGTCTAATCTGTCCCAGCGAGCGGGCGACCACCGTATCGTCGGTGAGATTCCCGGCGATGATGCCCGCATCGCATCCCTCCTCAATCATGTGCAGCGGGCGATTCGAATACGCGAGCTCCGTTGTGATTGCCGGGTGCATGTGAATGAAGCTCGCGATCATGCGGCTCACGACGCTTTGACCGAAGTCGATGGTCGAGAAGATGCGGATGTTCCCCTGTACGGCAGACTGGTCATTGCGCAGTCGCTGCTCGGACTCTTCGGCAAAGGCGAGGAGTGCTCGCGCGTCGGCGAGCAGCCGGTGGCCGGTATCGGTCAGGCTCATGCGATGGGTATCGCGGCGCAGTAGCACGGTCCCACACTTGTCCTCCAGGCTCTGTAGCTGGCGACTCAAGGTCGATTGCGTGAGGTGAAGGTGGCGCGCGGCGGCCGAGATACTCCCGCTCTCCACGATAGAGACAAAGCCCCTCAACAGGGTGAGATCCGTGAACATGGTCATGCGCTAACAGCATAACCGACATACGCATCATGCGGCTACCGCGAAAGGCCGCCAGAGGGGAGCATGACCCCCCTCAGTGAACCCCGTCAGAAACTACCAGGAGACAACACATGACAACTCAAGCCCCCAAAGTCGCCATCGTCACCGGCGCATCGCGCGGAATCGGCGCCTCAATCGCCAAGCGCATTGCGACTCATGGCATCAGCGTGATCGTCAACTACGCCGGGCGGGAAGCCGAAGCCAATCAAGTGGTCGCGGATATCACGGCTCAGGGCGGAAAAGCCGCCGCCCTCCAGGCCGACGTTTCGGTGCCCGAGCAAGTCGCCGCGCTCTTCGATCAGGCCATCACTCTATTCGGCGGTGTCGACATTCTCGTGAACAATGCCGGGATCATGCAGCCAGGACTCACCATGCTCGCGGACACGGATGACGGCTTGTTCGACCGTCTCGTCTCGATCAACCTCAAAGGTACCTTCAACACGATGCGCGTCGCTGCGAAGAAACTGCGCCGCGGTGGGCGAATCGTGAACTTCTCGAGCAGCGTCAAGACGCTCGCGCTGCCGGGGTATTCGGTGTACGCCGCCACCAAGGCGGCGGTGGAAACCATGACGAATATCTTCGCCAAGGAACTGCGCGGCCGCGACATCGCGGCCAATGCCATTGCGCCGGGACCGACCGCGACGGAGCTTTTTCTGAAGGACAAGACGCCTGAACAGATTGAGCATTTGGCGAAGCTGCCTCCCCTGGAGCGCCTGGGTCAGCCGGAGGACATTGCCAACGTGGTCGCTTTCCTCGTCGGGCCCGATGCCGGGTGGGTCGATGGCCAGACGCTGCGCGTCAATGGCGGCATGGTCTGATCCCCCATCCAAATCTTAAGGAGCATCGACATGAACAAAGTTATCATCGTCACCGGCGCTTCGAGCGGTTTTGGGCTGATGGCGGCCCAGCACCTTGCGCGGGCAGGTCATACGGTCTACGCCGGCATGCGCGAGACCACCGGCCGCAATGCCAAGCAGGTCGAGGCGGTCAGGAGATTCGCTGCCGACAACCAGGCTGATCTTTGCGCACTCGAACTGGATGTCGTCTCGCAGAGATCCGTCGACGCCGCGATCGACAGCGTGATACGCACCCGAGGCCGCATCGATGTGATCGTGCATAACGCGGGCCACATGACCTTCGGACCAAGTGAGGCGTTCACACCGGAACAGTTTGCGGAGCTCTACGATGTGAACGTCTTGAGCACTCAGCGGGTGAATCGAGCCGTGCTGCCACACATGCGTAAGCAGGGAATGGGTTTGTTGCTGTGGGTCTCCTCCAGCAGCGCAAGAGGCGGCACACCGCCGTATCTGGGGCCGTACTTCGCCGCAAAAGCTGCGATGGACTCACTTGCGGTGACGTATGCAGGGGAGGTGGCTCGCTGGGGCATCGAGACCTCGATCATCGTGCCGGGTGCCTTCACCAAAGGCACCAGTCATTTCTTACACGCTGGCGTCCCCGCCGACAAGCAGCGCGCCGAGGAGTATGCCCAGGGACCCACGGCATCCATTCCTGACACCGCCCTCAAAGGGTTGATTGCCCTCGAACCTGCGGATGCCGACCCGACGGAGGTGGCTCGAGCGATCGTCAGGATCGTCGAGATGCCTCATGGCCAGCGGCCATTCCGCGTCCACATCGACCCGTCACAGGATGGAGCCGAAATCGTCAATGGCGTGGCGGATCGGATGCGCCGCGAACTCCTGCGCCGCATTGGCTTGCAAGACCTCCTCGCGCCGTCGCATGGTGCGTAATGCGGAACTGCCAAGGTCCACACCGGCGTCAGTTCCTCTGACGCCGGCCTTGCCGCGTGATAAATGCCGTAAGGCGCTCGTGTCAGGGCGGCATGTAGCCGCCCTGACTGACGCGAAAGTCGTTCCCTTACTGGAGATCGAAGCGATCGAGGTTCATCACCTTGGCCCACGCTGCTGCGAAGTCCTCGGCGAACTTCTGCTTCGCGTCCGAGCTCGCGTAGACCTCGGCAAAGGCGCGCAGCTGCGAATGCGAGCCGAAGATCAGATCCACGCGCGAGCCGGTCCATTTCACCTCGTTGGTCTTGCGGTCACGACCCTCATACACACCTTCGGCGGCGGCTGGCCGCCACTCCGTGCGCATGTCGAGGAGGTTCACAAAGAAATCGTTCGTCAACGTCTCCGGCTTCTGAGTGAAGACGCCGTACTTCGCTTGATTCGCATTGGCGCCCAGGACCCGCAGGCCCCCCAAGAGCACGGTCATCTCGGGTCCCGTGAGCTTCAAGAGCTGCGCGCGATCGACCAGCGCCTCCTCGGGCGCCATGAACTGGGGTCCGCGCAGGTAATTGCGGAAGCCGTCGGCCACCGGCTGGAGAGGGGCGAACGATGCAACGTCGGTCTGCTCCTGAGAGGCGTCCGTACGGCCGGGCGTGAAGGGAACGATCACCGCGACGCCGGCGTTCTTCCCTGCCTTTTCGATCGCCGCGCCGCCGCCGAGCACGATGAGGTCCGCAACCGAGACCTTCTTCCCGCCCGCTGCCGAACCGTTGAATGCCTTCTGAATTGCCTCGAGCTTGTCCAGAACGCTCTTCAACTGAGCCGGCTGGTTCACCTCCCAATCCTTCTGAGGCGCCAGGCGAATTCGTGCGCCGTTTGCGCCGCCGCGCTTGTCGGAGCCGCGGAAGGTCGACGCCGAGGCCCATGCCGCTGAGACCAGCGCGGAGATGGAAACGCCGCAGGCGAGGATTTTCGCCTTGAGCGCCTCGATGTCCCTCTCATTGATCCATGCGTGCGAAGGTTTCGCGGATATCGCGTGCCGCAGCCACAGGGTCCGGCTTGCCATTGGGTCCCTCGGGGTTCACATAGATCAGCCCCATTTGAACCGCGCCGAGCGGGTGCTGCAGTTCGCGCTCGCCGCTGTAGCGCTCGTCGCCCAGCCAGCTTCCTTCAGGTCCCCAGTAGAGCTCTTCGGGCTCCCAGGTGTCCGCCCGTCCTCCGCCGAAACCGAAGGTCTTGAAGCCCATGGATTCAAGCGCGACGTTTCCCGCGAGCACGAATAGGTCGGCCCAGGAGATCTTGCGCCCATACTTCTGTTTGATCGGCCACAGGAGGCGGCGTGCCTTGTCGAGGTTGGCATTGTCGGGCCAACTGTTTAACGGTGCGAAGCGCTGCTGACCGCCGCCGGCTCCGCCGCGGCCGTCGGCGATGCGGTAGGTGCCTGCGCTGTGCCACGCCATGCGAATGAACAAGCCCCCATAGTGGCCGAAGTCGGCGGGCCACCAGTCCTGCGAATCGGTCATCAGCGCACGCAGATCCTGGATCACGGCATTCAGATCGAGGCTCTGGAATTCTTTGGCGTAGTCGAAGGTCGCGCCCAAGGGGTTTGACTGCGGGGAATGCTGGTTGAGGACCTGAATGTCCAGGCGGTCCGGCCACCAATTGCGATTGCTCCTCGCTTGAGGTCGGGCTGTAAACGGGCACTTGGTTTCAGTTGCCATGGTTTCTCCTAGGGTGTTCCAGTTAGATTAGGTTGCGCCGCGGCCAGTCCGCTACGAGCAGTTTCACGGTGAGCCCGAATCCGGTTTGATATGCATCGGCATCTCCAAAGGTTTCATTCGAGTGCGTAGAGAATATCTGCAGTTGTCGTGGCAAATGAAAGTGATTGTGTCTATGACGCCGATCCGGGGGCATCAATGATGTCCTGATGCTGTCCGAACGCTGGCCATGAAGAGCCTGCGAATCTTCGCGAAAGGAATTCGCGCATCATCCGGTCCGCAGATAGATATCAACTCAGCATGAGGACGATCATTTTCTCATGGGTCATGTCGTGCATGGTGTAGGGGATGCCGCCGACGCCATACCCCGATTGGCGGCGTCCGGCGAAAGGCATCCAGTCCGTCCGAAACGCCGTATGGTCATTCACGAGAACGGTGGATGCATCGAGAGTTCGAGCCGCCTTTAGCGCAACACCGAGATCGCGGGCGAAAACCGATGACTGGAACGCAAAGGGCAGACTGTTCGCCCGCGCGATGGCTTCGTCGATGTCGGAATAGGAATAGACGCACGTGACAGGTCCGAAGATTTCCTCCCGCGATACCCGAGCCTCAGGCGATGGCTCGACGATAACCGTCGGCGCGTAGACGCGGTCGCTGATCCGCGCGCCGCCCGTCGTCACCTTGCCACCGGAATTGACCGCCTCCTTGACCCAGTCGGTCACGCGGTCGACCTCCTTGGGAAGGATTAGGGGACCGACCTCAGTATCAGGCAAAGTGGGATCGCCGACCCGAAGCTCCTGGACCCGTTCGGTCAATCGCTCTACGAGTTGCGGCATGATGTCCGCGTGAGCGAAAATTCGTTGTACGGATACGCAGACTTGGCCCGCATGATAGTAGCCGCCTTTCACTAACTGGCCCACGATTTCGTCGACCTCCACCGAACGATCGACAATGACGGGTGCGGCTCCTCCGTGCTCGAGCGCGCAGCGAGCGCCCGGCGACAGTTTCGAGCGTAGGTACCAACCTACTTTCGCAGATCCGATGAAGCTCAAGAACGCGATGCTCGGATGGCTAGCGAGCCGCTCTGCCAGTGCATTATCCTCGACAATCAGCGTCTGGCACCATGCGGGCGGCAGCCCCGCCTCATGAACAAGTTCGACGAACCGCAGGCAGGACAGCGGCGTACTCGTCGCCGGCTTGATAATGACGGGGCACCCTGTGGCGATCGCTGGGACTACCTGATGCACCACGAGGTTCAGCGGGTGGTTGAATGCGGAAATGGCGGCTACCACGCCGATCGGCTCCCTGATGGTGAACGCCCAGCGTTCCTGGCTAGCCGGCGTCAAGCCCATCGGGATTTCGCGCCCAGTCAGATGCTCGAGTTCGCCGACGGCCCCCTCGACCCCATTGATTGCTCGCGTCGCCTCGACTCGCGCATCGGATAAGGGTTTTCCGCCTTCGCGGGCGATGAGCATCGCCAGAGCATCCCATTCCCGCTCCATGAGCCGCGCGAGATGCCTAAGGATCTCGATGCGCTTATACGCCGGAAGCCAGCCGGGTCGGTCGGCGAAACACCGGATCGCTTGTTCGAGCTTTCTCGTCAGAGTCTCGGCATCGTCCACGGCGA
>Ga0116129_1000632_pt1 | contig 21773 bp, 17 predicted proteins | sample June2015DPH_17_2_FD_89732 | JGI IMG/M metagenome (GOLD analysis project Ga0116129, IMG submission 89732) | Peatland microbial communities from SPRUCE experiment site at the Marcell Experimental Forest, Minnesota, USA - June2015DPH_17_10 | ecosystem: Environmental > Terrestrial > Soil > Wetlands...
CGCCGCTCCACCAGCGACCACGGCTTCAGATTATCCGAGAGCGACAGCGCGCAGAAGTCGTGGCCCAACGGCGCGCCGACGCGTGCGGCGACCGCAAGCATGCTCGTGACGCCGGGGACGATGAGCAGATCCAATTCCCGCCAAGCGACGGGACCATGCTCGAGCGCCTCGCAAACGGCCGCGGCCATCGCAAAAACACCGGGATCGCCGCCCGATACTATGGCGACGTTCGCACCTTGGGCGGCGGCCGCCAGGGCGTCCTTGGCACGATCGATCTCTTGTCGATTGTCCGACGCGCGGCGAATTTGCCCAAAGCGCTCCGGGACGCGATCGAGATAGGGTCCATAGCCGAAAAGCAGTTCCGCCGCGTGCAGCACTTCGGATGCTTCGGGTGTGAGTTGGCTTGCCTTGCCCGGACCCAACCCGACCACAGTCAGCTTGCCGCTCATGGCTTCCACCACCGGCCTGCCACCAGCACGGTGGCAAAATAGGGTGCGGCATCGTCCGGCTTTTCCGCGAGCGGCATCAACCGCTCACTTTGCATCGTGCCGCGCTCGACGTAGATGGCGTTGGCCAACCGGTCTGCCGCGATCAGCGCGCGCCTGACTTTCGCGAGGTTGCGGCCGATCTTCATCACGACCGTCGGATCGTTTTGTGCAAAGCGCCGTATCAACTCCGTCTCAATCAGGGTCGCAGGTACCACAGTCAGCACATCGTCTCCCTGCGTGATCGGCAGGCCGGCCGCAGACCAGCAGCCCGACATTGCGGTGACGCCCGGTATCACGTCGGTGGGAAAGCGCTTCATCAAGCGCATGTGCAGGTGCATGTAGGATCCGAAGAACAGAGGATCCCCTTCCGACAGCACGGCGACCGTGCGCCCGGCCGTCAAGTGCGCAGCCACCGATGTCGCGGCCGAGTCGAAGAATTGCTCGATGGCCGAGCGATAACCCGGATCATTGGTGGGGCGTTCGGTCGTCACCGGATAGAGCAGGGAAAGCTCGGTCAAACCCGGGCGCAGATATTTCATCGCCGTGTTGCGCGCGTTACTCGGGTTTCCGGACTTTGCAAAATGCGCGACGACGTCCGCGACTTCCAGCGCGTGTATGGCTTTAATGGTCAGAAGATCCGGATCACCCGGCCCCACACCGACGCCAATGAGGCTTCCGACCTGGTTCATATGCCGGCGTGCGCCAAGCCGTTGACGGCGGCGGCGGCCATTGCGCTGCCGCCGATCCGTCCGCGCACCGAGATAAACGGTACGCCGAGCGGATGGGTAATCAATGCCTCCTTGGATTCCACGGCGCCGACAAAGCCCACGGGAATTCCCAAGATTGCGGCCGGACGCGGGGCCCCGGCATCCAGCATTTCCAGCAGCCGGTACAAAGAAGTGGGCGCATTGCCGATCGCGACGACGGCGCCGTCGAGCCGATCGGTCCAAAGCTCCAGCGCCGCCGCCGAGCGGGTTGTCCCCAGACGTTCCGCAAGCGCAGGCACGCGCGGATCTCGCAACGTGCAGATCACCGCGTTGTTGGCGGGCAGGCGCGCGCGCGTGATCCCTTGACTCACCATTTCGGAATCGCAGATGACGGGCGCGCCCGTGCGCAATGCGCGCCGCGCCGCGCCGACGACGCCGGTCGCGAACACGATGCTGTTGGCGGCTTCGACCATGCCGCATGCGTGGATCATGCGCACGGCGACACCCGCCTCGTCCTCCGCGAATCGCGATAGATCCGCTTCGGCACGAATGATGGCAAACGACTGCTCGTAAATCGCAGTCCCGTCACGCAAGTAGGCGCTCATGCAGTGATCTCCCCGCCCAGGTACTCGACCACGCGTGCGGCGCTGAGCTGGGGCGTCAAACAACCGCCGCGCCCGGCAATGAGGGAAGTTCTTGCCGGGTCGGCCTGCAAATGGCGCAGGCCGGAGAGCAGCGCCGCAGGGCTGATTATGCCGTGCGGCACATCGTTCGCGCGCCCCCGTACGACGAGCCGATCGGGCCCGACCAGAGTCAATGCGGCGGCGTTGGGATGCGCGCATCCTTTGATGCATCCCGAGAGATGGATCGTCGTCGAACTACCGAGGAGCGCTCCTGCGGCAGCGGCGACGGCCGGTGCCAACTGGCGCGTGGATAGCATCGCGGAGCCGCAGGCAGGGGCGCCGGCGCAGGCGATTACATGGCGGCGCACGTCGGTGGCCTGCACGATGAGACCTTGCGCCGTGGCGGCAGCGGCAAACTCGTCTGCGGTGATCGCGGTCAGGCCAAGGGCGAGCAGGGCGCGACCCGGTACCGGACGAATCGCCGTGGCTCCGCACCGCGCAGCCGAAGCAGCCAGCAGCAGCAACGTGCTTGTGTCGGCGTGTCCGAAGGGCAGGGCGACCCCGCACGCGACCTGATCCTTGTTGAGCCTATGCATACCGATGGGTTCGCTGCGCGATCTCGGCGGCGGCCGCGATCCAGCGACGAGTACATCAGCCAGGCAGGCGCGAATGGCCGCGAGATCGGGCGCATTTACAAAATCTCTTGCACGCGCTTCAGGTCCGCGGGCCGCAATGACGCCGAGGAGTTTCAGTATGGCTCGCACGGCTTGATGCGGTTCCACCCAGCCCAGGCTCGTTGCAGTTGCAGCCGTGCCCGCGATGCTCAGATGCAGCCGCAGTACATCAGCCGCCCGGATTCTCACGTCGGCCATGAGGTCGTCCAGATGCAATGCGCCGTCGCCATCGATGAGGAGCGAGACTTTTGGGCTCAGCTTCAACTCAGGGGCGCCGCGGCTGAATTCTGCGCGCAATGCGCCGGCCAGGGCGGGCAGATCAATGGATTCTTGGGCCTGCAATCCCAGCAGAGGCGGCGTGACCATGGGCGGCCCGACGGTTGCGCCCAACCCGAGTGTGGCCAGCGTGTGCGCAAAAGAAGCTGCGCTCGCGGGTCTAAGACCTCGGAACTGAAAACTGCCTCGCTGAGTTATCTCCACGATGCCATTGCCATGCTCTTGGGCGGCATCGCATAGTGCGACAAACACGTCGAGTGGGATGGGCGCCTCGAGCAACAATCGCGCCAGTAGTCCATCGCCGCTGGGCATGGGGTCCGCGATACTCGGGCAGATACCGCGACGCAGTGCGCTCACAACGATTCCTCATGAAAATGCGGCGGAGGCACGCGCGCTATGAGTCCCTTTTTAAGCGCCTCAGGGCGTCCGCGCCAGGGCATGATCCCGTCCGGGGCGTGAGCCAGCAATCGCGCGCCCTCGATCAGGGAGAGTCCATCCCGCGTGGCATCGAGGCCGCCGAAAACATAAGTCCACGCATTGTCGCAGCGGATTGCGGCGCTCAACCCACGGCTGCAGTTGCCGAGGCAGCGGATCTGCTGCACCGAAATGCCGGTGGAATTTGCCGCAGCGATTGCCGTTGCTTCGGCGAGTGCCAGGCCGGCGCGCGGCCCGTCGGCGGGATCCGCAGCGGCGCGACAGGTAATGCATACCAGCACCCTTGCTCCACCAGGTGGTTCGAGATCGCTCATCCGCATTGCTCCTTGTGAGCGAATTTGGGGTGCGGATACCGGCGCGAATCGGCTGAGGCCGACCACGCACAGTCGAGACGAACTCGACCGTCGCCGAGGCACCCCGCCCGGCACGCGACCAATCGGATGGCAGGTCTCCTGGCTCGCGGGTCCGTGCAGCTTGCCGCCTTCCCGACTCGTCGTTTTTGCGACAGAAATCAGTGGCTTCGGGCAAGTGCTCGCCGCTTACAGTTGCGGGGGCAGCCGTGGGTTTGTATCGCTGCGAAAGTAACGCGCGAGACGTACCACATTCCCTCATAGCTCTCTCCTCGGAGAGAGGCCATCAAGGGCGGCAGTACAACGTTGCGCCGTCGCATTGTCAATGGCCGCAAGGATGTGCCTGTTGTTGTGGCCGCCGCGATGCATTACTCTGAAAGCGTTGCCAGGTGCTCGCGGATACGTTCGCGGCGGGCGAATTGGGCTATGTGAGAGGTCGCGCAGGTCGTCTGTGGCCTGTTTTGCCCAAGGGCGACACACTCCCCTCTCGTTCAGTTGCAAAGCCTGAAGCGCCGTCGGGAGTGAGCATGACTGATCCAGATACCGAGCCGGAAGCGCATTCCGTCAAGATGCAGCGCCGCAAAGAGATTCAAGACCGGCGCATGTCCGAAACGGTCATAGATCGTGGTCTCGTCATCGTTCATACCGGCGCGGGTAAGGGCAAGACCACGGCGGCGCTGGGAATGGTGTTGCGTAGTTTGGGCCATGGGTTCCGCGTTGCGATCGTGCAGTTCATCAAGGGCGCCTGGGAGCCTGCGGAGAAGCAGGCGTTCGCGTCATGGGGCGAGCAGCTTCAATTCCACGCCACGGGCGGGGGATTCACCTGGGAAACACAAGACAAGGCGCGCGACAAGGCCATGGCGCAGGCCGGTTGGGAGCTTGCCGTGCGTTATCTGGCGGATCCAGAGTTCCGTCTCGTGCTGTTGGATGAGGTGAATATTGCACTGAAAAAGGGTTACCTGTCGGTCGAACAAGTATTGGCCGGCATCAATCAGCGCCCGCCATTGACTCACGTCGTTCTTACTGGGCGAAACGCGCCGGACGCATTGATCGAACGCGCCGACCTGGTGACCGAGATGAGCTTGGTCAAACATCCGCTGAAGCAACAACGTATTCGCGCGCAGGCGGGCATCGAGTTCTGACGGGGAACATGGTAAAGAACATTGCCGACACCACGGCGCCGCGTGTCCGGATACTCGTGGCGATGCACTCGCTCGACGCCGCCGTTTGGACGGACTGGCAGACCGCGAAGCAGGCGAGCGCGCACCCGGCCGCGATTGTCCTGCAGCGGGTATCTCGCGCCGCTGATGCCAACGGCGGGTTTGGAGCCGCCATCGGTTTCGGCGAAAGCCTGCGTTGGTTTGGGCCGATTGATGATGCCGGCAAACGCCGCATGATCATCGCGTACGCTGATGCCGTACTGGACGCGGGTCAGTTTCCGGAACCAGAAGCCGCGCTTGCCGGCTTGGCGCATGCGCAGGAAGCGCCCTTGGAAAAAGCAGCGATCGAGGCAGCTCCTGCCACAGGCCTGGTGCTGCTGTCCCATGCGGAAACCGACTTGCTGGCGATGCAGCGCGCGCAGGCGGAACTGCCGGCGCAGTTTCCGGCCGTGGCCGGTCATTCATTGGTAGGTCTCGACAGTGCCGAGGCATTATTCGCCCTCATCGGTGCACCGAGATCTCGGCAGTTGTTCGTGATCATCCGCATTCACGGGACGCTATCTTCCGTGCCGGGCCTTGCCGATCTGATCGGCTTGGCGCACCAAGAAGGCTGGGGACTGGTCGTCATCAGCGGCGTTGGGGGCGGCGTCGATATGCTGCCCCGCACCTCGAACGTCAAACCGGAACTCGCCTCGAATCTGACATCTTATTTCATGTCCGGGGGTGCGGCCAATGTCGCTCATGCCCTGCGCCGGGTGGCGGTGGAGCACCTGGGATGGCCCGGCACATACGAACCACCCCGCCCCATGCCTGCCCACGGTCTGTATCACCCGGATTTATTGGTGACCAGCGCCGCGGAATGGAGCGCGCACCGTGATCCCGACAGACCGATCGCCATGGTACTTTTTTATCGCGCGCACGTGTTGAGCGGAAATCTTGCGTTCGTGGACGTGTCGCTGCGGGCTTTGGAACGGCGCGGGTTCGCCGCCGTCGGTGTGTTCACGAGTTCGCTGCGCGACCGGGACCCGGCGGGTATCCCGATCGCATTGCGCCTGCTGCCGGTCTTTCCGGACATTGTCGTCAATACCATCAGCTTTCCCGTGTTCAACTTGAACTCGCTGGAGCGCACACCCGCGGATGCGGATTTGACCGCGTTCGAGTCGGTCGGCGTGCCCCTGATACAAGCTATCTGCGTCGGCACGCCGCGCGCCGTGTGGATCGAATCCGCCCGCGGCCTGAGTCCGACCGAGGCGGCGATGAATGTTGCGCTGCCCGAATGCGACGGACGCGTGATTTCCGTGCCCATCTCGTTCAAGGAAGATCATCGCTATGTACCCGACCCCGAGAGAGTCGAGCGCGCCACGAATTTTGCACATCGGTTGGCGACGCTTCGGGTCAAGCCTAATTCCGAGAAACGCATTGCCATTGTGCTCAGCAATTCGGGCGGCAAGGCGCAACGGGTTGGCGGCGCGGTTGGCCTCGACACGCCGGCGTCGCTGCTGAAGTGGCTGAATGACATGGCCGAGGCAGGCTACCGTGTGGGCGCACTGCCGTCTTCGCCGGATGCGCTGATGGCGCAGCTCCTGGCGCAGGGTTGTTACGACGACAAGCATCCGATGAACTCCGCGACTGCGTGGCGGATGCCGCGCAAGCGCTACGCGAATTGGTTCTACGCGCAGTCCGCTGCATTCCAGAAGTCGCTCGCCGACATGTGGGGCAAGCCCGAAGCCGTGGGGCCCACGGTGGCGCCGCCGTTCTGGCGCAACAATAAACAATCCACGCGCCGCTCGCCGCTGCTCGCGCTCCGGGAGCCGCATTCGGATGAGCATGACTATCTATTCAGCGGTGTGCGCTTCGGCCATGTCCTCGTCTTGATTCAGCCGCCACGCAGTTTCGGCGTCGATCCGCAAGTGGCCTATCACGCTGCGGATCTGCCGCCCTGCCATCACTACGCGGCGTTCTATCGCTGGCTCGCGGATGACTGGTGCGCCGATGCGCTCATTCATTTCGGCACTCACGGTACGCTCGAGTGGCTGCCCGGTAAAAGTCTGGCGCTGTCGGCCGACTGTGCACCGGACGCATTGCTCGGCGATGTGCCGCTCCTGTACCCGTTCGTCATCAACAATCCCGGCGAAGGTGCGCAGGCGAAGAGGCGCACGCATGCGATCATCATCGATCATCTGGTACCCCCTTTGACGCACGCCGACTCCTACGGTCCGCTGGCAACGCTCGCGCGGCTGGTGGAAGAATACTATCGCGCCGAAACGCTCGACACGAATAAGCTGCCGGTGCTGCGCCGGCAGATTTGGGACCTGGTGCGCACGGCCCATCTCGACGACGACCTGAGGCAAATCCGCCTTGAACGTCACGGCGACCATGAGCATCCCTGGGATGAGAGAACCAACGAGCAAGGCATACCGCGTGCCCTTGAGCGGCTGTCGGGACGCGGCTTCGCACATTTGCTCGAGGATCTGGATACCTACCTCTGTGATCTGGGCCGAGCGCAGATCCGCGGTGGTCTTCACGTATTCGGTACACCGCCGCAGGGTGCGGCTTTGCTGGACCTCGTGTTTGCAATTCTGCGATGTGCCAATGGCGACATTCCCTGCCTGATCGATGCGGTGGCGCAGGCCAGCGGCGTCGATTCCGCGCTATTGCGCGAGCAGCAAGGTGTTTGGCCGGAGCCGTTGCCGCCGGTGATGGCGTCAGGCCTGAGCGGAGCGGTCACCGCAGGGCAGGTTAGAACGGCCCTCGACGAACTGGCCCGAGAGACGCTGCGCGATCTTGCGGCCCAGCGCTTTTCACCGGCAGGCATCGACGGCGTGATTCAGAAGCGCTTTGCCGTCCAGGCGCAAGCGGCCGCGTCCGCGGATCTCTCGAGGATCTTGCGATTCGTGTGCGAGACGTTGGTCCCGAACCTCATGCGCACGACGGACGAGACGCGCCAGATGCTCACGGCGCTTGGCGGCGGATTCGTGCCTGCCGGGCCTTCGGGATCGCCGACTCGCGGGATGGCGCATGTGCTGCCGACCGGGCGAAATTTCTACACGGTCGATCCGCGTGGTCTACCGACGCCGGCGGCTTGGTCGACGGGTGCAGCGCTCGCGCATGAGGCACTCGCGCGCCATTTTGCAGACAAGCAGCGCTGGCCTGAAAGCATTGCGCTCAGCATCTGGGGGACTCCGACCATGCGTACCGGCGGTGACGACATCGCGCAGGCCCTGGCCTTTCTCGGAGTGCGCCCTCGCTGGGAGCCGGAGACTCGCCGCACCTGCGGCCTCGACATCATTCCGCTGTCGGAGCTGGGTAGACCACGCATCGACGTGACGCTGCGCGTCAGCGGCTTTTTCCGCGACGCCTTCCCGGCCTTGATGCACCTTTTCGACGAGGCTGTCAGGCGCGTTGCCATTCTGGACGAATCGGCGCAACAGAATTTCGTTCGCAAGCACTGGTTGGCGGAGACATCGATGTTGACTGCACAGGGGTGCGATCCAGAAAGGGCGCAGCGCCGAGCCTCGTACCGCGTGTTCAGCTCGAAGCCCGGCGCGTATGGGACCGGACTCATGCAGCTCATGGAGTCGAGCGCGTGGCGTGATGGCGGCGATCTAGCGGAAGCCATGCTGCTGTGGGGCGGCTGGGCCTACTCGTCGGAGCGCAGTGAAGGCGTCGAGGCGGCCGAATCGTTGCGGCGCAAGCTGGCGGGCATCGAGCTCGTGGTACACAACCAGGACAATCTGGAGCAAGATTTATTCGATTCGACCGATTATTTTGAATTTCACGGTGGTTTGGTGGCGGCGGTAACCGCCCTTACGAAGGAGTCGCCGCAGGCATATTTCGGCGATTCATCGGATCCTTCACGTCCGCGGGTCCGCACCCTGCAAGCGGAGGCTCTGCGCGTGTATCGCACGCGCGTGGTGAACCCGAAGTGGCTGAATGCCATGCAACGTCACGGCTATCGCGGCGGCCTCGAAATGGCAGCAACGGTTGACTCGCTGTTCGGGTTTTCAGCCACCGCAGGCATCGTCACTGATTGGATGTTCGAAGGTGTAGCCAAGAGCTTTGGCGACGGGGAAGTGCGCGAGTTTCTACGGCGTGATAACCCGTGGGCGTTGAATGCCATCGTGGAGCGGCTGCTCGAGGCGGAACAGCGCCAGTTGTGGGTGCCGCAGCCGGACACGCTGCAAAGGCTGCGCGCGGTGCTCTTGGAGAGCGAGGCAATCATCGAGGAGGCAGCCGACAGCCCATTATGAGAGTCGATTTTCCGTTCTCCGCCGTCGTTGGACAGGACGACCTGAAGCTTGCGCTGCTGCTGGTGGCAGTCGATCCGAGCATCGGCGGCGTATTGATCAGCGGCGAGCGCGGCACCGCCAAGAGCACGGCGGCTCGCGGTGTCGCGGCGCTTTTGCCCAAAAGGCCGGATGGCAACGCAGCGCCCTTCGTCGAGCTGCCGCTCGGGGCTACTGCGGACCGGGTGATCGGCGCGCTCGATATTTCCAAGGTGCTCAAGGACGGCAACACGGAGCTGCGCTCGGGATTGCTGGCTCGCGCCGACGGCGGAGTCTTGTATGTCGACGAAGTCAATCTGCTGCCCGACCACATCGTCGACCTGCTGCTGGATGCGGCCGCCAGCGGTTGGGTTGCGGTGGAGCGCGATGGCATTTCGGCGGGTGAGGCGGCGCGCTTCATGTTGGTCGGCACGATGAACCCCGAGGAGGGCGAGCTGCGGCCGCAATTCGTCGATCGCTTTGGACTTTATGTGCAGGTGCGTGGACTCGACGACCACGACCTGCGCATCGCCGCGATACGTCAGCGGCTGGCGTTCGATGACGCTCCCGAGAAGGTTCTTGAAACCGCGCGCGGCGCAGAACAGGCGTTGCGCGCAGCGATCCTGGCTGCGAGAGAGTGGTTGGGGAGACTAGCCGTCACGGACGCCCATCTTGAGCTGGCCGCGTCGCTTTCGATGGAGCACCATTTGGATGGCATACGCGGCGACCTCGCCGTCATCAAAACGGCCCGAGCCTTGGCGGCCTGGCAGGCCGCGCCGGAAATTCTGGATGCACATATCCGGCGCGCGGCCGACTTGGCGTTGCCGCACCGGATGCGGCCGAGAGCCAAGGGTCAATCGCCCGCAGCGGCGCGCCCGGATCCTTCCCGTCAAGATCATCGTCCACCCGGCGCGGAGGGCGCGGAGGGCGCGGAGGGCGCAGAGGGCGCAGGGGGCGCAGACGGCGCGGGCGCCGCGGCGGGTGCGGCTCAACCGGCGGAGAATGCGCCGCGGCAGTTCGCAGCGCCTGCCGCGGAGCGCGGCACCCTGCACTTGATGACGGATCTGATCGACCGGGACCGGCCTGGACGGCGCGGCACTGAATCGCTGGCAGCACAACGCGTCACGCGCGCCATCCCGTACGAGCGCACCGGCACTCTGGCGATTCACGAAACGCTGGTCGCCGCAGCGAAGAACGGCGCCCGGGTCGTGGAGCGGGGGGTGCCGCTCGCCGCCGCAGACCTCATGCAGCATGAACACCACGGCCCGGGCCGAAGCCATGTTCTGTTCTTGGTCGATGCCAGCGGATCAATGGCGACACAACGCCGTTTGGATTTGGCCAAGGGCGCCGCGCTCGGGCTGCTGACGTCAAGCTATCAACGGCGCGATGAGGTTGCTCTGATGGCCTTTCGCGCGTCCGGCTCGGATCTCGTGCTGCCATTTACGCGTCATGTCGCGAGCATCGAAGCTGCGTTGCGTGAGTTGCCGGCGGGCGGGCGCACGCCGCTTGCGCGAGCGCTGCTCGACGCGACGCCGCTGCTGCAAAGCCGTAAACCTGCGCTATTGGTGCTCCTGACAGACGGACGCGCCAATGTCAGCGTCAATGGTGGCGACCCCTGGGAAGAAGCGCAGGCGGCGTGCGCCTCTTTGCAGAAGGCTTGCGCGGGGGCGTTGGTCATCGATTGCGAGCCTGGGCCAATTGTTTTGGGCCGTGCGCGCATTCTGGCGCAGATGCTTGGCGCCGAGTGCGTGGCACTGGAATCCTTGGATGATACGGCGCTGACGCTTCGCATCCAGCAACATCTCGGCAGGCTGTGAGCATCATTTTGGCGTTGGTGATCGATCGCTGCTGGGGAGAGCCGCCGGCGCGGATACATCCGGTCGTGTGGATGGGTCATTATCTGAAATGGGCAGGCCGTACGCTGCCGGATCGCGGGCCGAAGTCGGCACTGCTCCTCGGCAGCCTGTTTTGGCTCACGGGCACGTTGCTGCTCGCGGCAGTATATGGCTGTGCCGGTATCGTGCTGGCAAGGCAGCCGCTGTGGTTGGATGTTCTGCTCACGGCCGCGCTCTTGAAGCCGCTGCTCGCTTTGCGCATGCTGCTCGACGAGGTGAAGGGGGTCGAGGAGTCCCTCGCGCAAGGCATCGAAAGCGGCCGTGCGCGGCTGGCTCGGATCGTGAGCCGCGACACCACGCAATTGGATTCGAGTGCAGTGCGCGAATCCGCGCTCGAATCGTTGGCCGAGAATTTGTCCGATTCCGTCGTCGCGCCGCTGTTCTGGTTCGCAATCTTCGGGCTTCCCGGCGCGGCGGTGTATCGTTTCGCGAATACGGCGGATGCCATGTGGGGATACCGCGGACGGTGGGAGTGGGCCGGGAAATGTGCGGCGCGGGCGGATGATGTGTTGAATTTGATTCCTGCGCGCCTCACCGCGATCGCGCTGCTCATGGTTGGACCGAATCGGCTGTCGGTGTTGCGGCGCTTGCCGCGCGAAGCCGCATTGACGAGTTCACCCAATTCCGGTTGGCCGATGGGCGCTCTGGCGCTATCTTTGAATATTCGCCTGCGCAAGCCGGGCGTATACGCGCTGAACGCCGACGGTTCCGGGCCTTCGGCCGTGGACACGTCCCAGGGGTTGCGCCAATCGGAAATTGCGGCATGGATTGCGGCAGCTCTGTTGGCATTGGGGATGGTGCTTATACCTGGGTCCTACCATGCCTAGACTTCGCGATGCACACGGCGGCGCGGACGCCATGCCGGATCCTCACTACGATTTCTCATCCAATGCCAATCCTCTGGGGCCGTGTCCATCCGTGCTTGCTGCCGTGCGAAGCGCCGACGTCACGCGCTATCCAGACCCTCTGTATACCCAATTGCGCGCCTCGCTTGCTGCTTTTCACCGCACCACGCCGGATCGAATCGTGGTGGGCGCCGGTGCGAGCGAGTTGATCCTGCGATTGATTCGCGTCAGCGACGGAGCCGTGCAGCAACTCTCGCCGACATTCTCGGAGTACGCGCTCGGCGCGCGTCTGGCGGGCCGCCGCTTGATTTCCGCACGCTCGCCGGCAGCGTTCCTGCGCGCTCAAGTAAAATATCCGGGAATCGGGTTCGTCTGCTGGCCGAACAATCCCACCGGCGATTTATGGCCCTTGCAATTCGTGGCCGATGCGGCCGACGCAGGACCTTTGGTGGTCGACATGGCGTATGCGCCGCTTTGCGATACCTCTCAGGCCGCCGCAATCGAGGCGGCCTCGAGCGGGGCCTATCGCCTCTACTCTCCGAACAAAGCCTTCGGTTTGACGGGTGTGCGCGGCGCCTATCTCGTCACGCCGGCAATCGATCGGCAGCTCGCGGGCGCGGCGCCGAGTTGGGTGATTGGACGCGACGCAGTGGCGTTACTCGAGGCAGGTTGCGAGTCGCGAGCCCGCGAGTGGCTTGCTGCGGGTCTCCCGCGGCTGAAGCGCTGGCGTCTGAGGCTGGCGCGTTCGCTGACACAGCTGGGAATTCCCGTTCGCGCGAGCCCCGTTACGTTTTTATTGGCCAAGGTGGGCGATGCCGCCCGAGTCGCCGCGCACGTAAGATGCCGGGCCATTAAAGTCCGCGACTGCAGCTCCTTCGGCCTCAAGCAGTGGATACGCTTGAGTGCGCAGCCCCCCGGCGCTCAAAGAGCATTGCTGGCGGCACTCAAGAGCGCACTATGACGCCGGCGCGGCAGGTTCCACGGATCGTGATCGCCGGTGCGGCATCGGGCGTCGGCAAGACCACGATTACGGCTGGGCTGATCGCCGCTTTGCGTCAACGCGGCTTGGTCGTGCAACCGTTCAAATGCGGTCCAGACTATATCGACCCGACTTACCACGAACGCGCGGCCGGTCGACCGTGCCGAAATCTCGATGCGTGGATGCTCCGCGACGCGCAGCTCCTGGAGGGATTTTCGCGGGCGTGCGCAGATGCGGATATCGCCGTGATCGAAGGCGTCATGGGACTCTTCGACGGCAGCGACTGGGTCGACGAACGTGCTTCGACTGCGCAGATCGCCAAGCTGTTGCGCGCGCCGGTCATTCTGGTGATCGACATCGGCGGCGTTGCACGCAGTGCGGCGGCCATGGTGCTGGGCTGTCAGCACTTCGATCCCGACCTTGCCTTGCGGGGCGTGGTGCTCAACTTTGCCGGCTCGGCCGGCCATGCCAGCGGCTGCGCCGATGCGGTCACGAGGATGACCGGCCTGCCGGTATTGGGCTGGCTGCCACGCGACTCACGCCTGGAGATTCCGGAACGGCATCTTGGATTGGTGCCGGGCGCCGAACATTCGAGCCCCGACGCGCTGATTGCTGAAATTGCCGCCGAAGTCAAGCGGCGATTCGATCTTGCCGGCGTGGAAAATATGGCACGAACGGCCGGCGAGCTGCCGCACGTGGCCCACCTCGAAGCAACATCGCGTGGCCGCCAGAATTACGGTCGGGCGACGATTGCCGTGGCGCGCGACGAGGCGTTTTGTTTCTATTATCCGGAGAATCTGGAGCTGCTGCGGGAGGCGGGAGCCACCATTGAATTCTTCAGCCCGCTACGGGGAGAGAAACCGGGTGACGATGTCGCGGGCGTGTACTTGGGCGGTGGTTATCCCGAGCTGCACGGGGCAGCGCTCGCCGCCAATACCGGCCTTTGGCAACGGTTGAACGAGCTGCGCGCGCGGGACGCGCCTATCTATGCCGAGTGCGGCGGCTTCATGGTATTGACCCAAGCACTGATCGACCGCGACGGGCATCACTGGCCCATGGCCGCGCTGATCCCCGGCGTCGCGCGCATGACCGACAAGCTGGCGGCGCTCGGTTATCGGCATGCCGTTGCATTGAAGCCGAACCTGCTCACGGGCGATGGCGACGCCCTGCGAGCGCATGAATTTCGCTATAGCAACTGGGTCTGCGATGGCGCCGTGAGCCACGAGCAGGCCGCGTGGGAAGTGCGCGGCTCGCGCGGCGCGGCCCCCAGCGACTCAAACGGCTTCGCCGGCGGCAATTTTCTGGCCAGCTACTTGCACGTTCATTTTGCTCAACGCGCCGGCATAGCGCAGCGCTTCGTCGAGAAGCTGCGGCAATCGAACTAGAACTAGACGCATCGGCTCGCTCACTTCAGCCGCAACGGGCATCCTGCCACCATGAGCCAGACTTGATCGGCAACGCCGCTGGTGAGCTGCGCCAGGGTGCCGGCAAGATCCCGGAACCGGCGCGACGAGCGTTCAACGGGCACCAAGCTCCAACCTAGTTCATTGCTCACGACAATGGTCGGCCAGGGGGCTGCTTTGAAGGCTGACAGCTGCGCACTCCATGCCGCCGTAATCTCGACATCCGAAGCGGCGAAGCGCGCGGCAGCCCAAAGCGTCAGACAATCGAGGATCGCGCCGCTTGGTGGCGGCGCCAGCCCGGCGAGGCTCGCCGACACGTCGAGCGGCGCTTCGAGCGTGCGCCACGGTGGCCGTTCGGCGCGGTGCCGGCGGATCCGTTCCGTCATTTCGGCATCGTCTTCGTCATTTCGACACGTAGCGACAAAAACCGCGTTCGGTCCCCATGCGTTTGCCAGCTCGACCGCACGTCTGCTCTTGCCGCTGCGGACCGGGCCCGTCAGAAAGGTCAGCTCACCCATTGGCGGAAGCCATTCGATGGTCGGCGTTCAAGAAATGCAGCACCTGCCGTACGCGATTCGCCACGGACGTCTTGTCCAGATCGATCAGACGAAAACCGCAGTCGCGATAGGCACGCCGGATATGTGTGCTCAATGCCTGCGCCGTGGCGAAAGTTTGCGGTCGTTCCGGATCGTTGGCATAGATGTCGCGCCAGGGCGGCGCAAAGAAGGCGATGTTCGCGTAGCCGCGCGAGGCCGCCTGCCAGGGCTGCGGTAATTTGCGGCCGCCATGGGTCAGGTAACCGATGACATCGGGTAGCCCGCGATCGAAAAAACACCGCTTCGCATGCGTACACTGTTGCAGTTGCGCGCGCATGCGCTCACTACACTCCTGCGCGAACGCCCCAAGATCGCCCCAAGGCAGGGCGCCGCCGCCCCACTCGAGCTGATCGCGAATCAGTACCCTGGAGACTTCCTCGTGGCAGTTCTCACCCGATTCAGCCAGCGCATGCAGCAATGCGCTCTTGCCGGAACCGGGACCACCGGCGATCACGAAACGCTGCACGATCTCGCGCGCTACAGACATAGGTAGCGCCGAATAGGGTCCAGATCGATGTGAGCGGCAAGATGTTGCGCCATGGCGCGATACACGCCGCTGCGTTGTTCGCTCCAGGGGATCGGATTCGCGCGATGTTGGTTCATGCCGGCGGCCGCGGCGACTCGTGCCCGAAGCTGCGGCGAGTCGAACCAAGCATGCAGGTAGGTACCCCAGACATTGCCGAGACGCATACCTTCGGATCGCGCTCCCTCATCATCCTTGACCACCTGCAGGGGCTCGACGTCGGCTAATGCTCGGGTGACGCCCATGTGGATCTCATAGGCTTGCCACTCGTGATCGGCGCAGCATGCGGTGACTTGGCGCAAGGTCTTGGCGGATCCAAAGTGCGTTTCAGCGGGCAGCAGGCCCAGGCCCGGTTCGCGGCCGGCATCACCGGCATGCCCCGTCTCGTCGATGAGCCGCTCGCCGAGCATCTGAAAGCCGCCGCACACGCCGATGATGAGCTTGCCGCGCTTCGATGCCGCGACGATTGCTTCGGCCAAGCCGCTGTCACGCAACCAACGCAGATCGGCCAGCGTGTTCTTGGTCCCCGGCAGCACGATCACGCGCGCGTCGTGAAGATCTTGGGCGCGCGCCGCCCAGCGCACCTGCACTCCGTTATCGGCCCACCAGGGTTGGCAATCGGTAAGATTCGATACGTGGGGAAAGCGAATCCAGGCCATGACGTCGCCGGACCCCCGCGTCCAATCATCCTGGGACAGACCGTCTTCTTCCTCGGGTTGCAGCTCAGCGGCGTACGGCAAGGTCCCTAACACCGTGAAGCCCGGCGCATGAGGTTCGAGCCAGCGCTGCGGGTCGGCGAACAAAGCGATATCACCGCGAAACCGGTTTACGATGGCGCCGAGGCCGCATGCACGGTCCTGCGGCGACAACAAAGCCCACGCGCCGGCGAGCTGCGCAAATATTCCGCCTCGGTCGATGTCGCCGACGAACACCCAACGACCATTCAGGTAGCGACACGGGCGCAGATTCACGAGGTCTCGGTGCAGCAGATTGAGTTCCACCGGGCTACCTGCACCCTCCATCACCAGCACATCACAGCGAGCGCGCCAGCCGTCGAGTACTTCCGTAACGGTCTGCCACAGCCGATCGAAATGCTGGTAGTAGTCGGCCGCGGCGCAATGCCCTTGCGAGCGTCCTAAAACGATCACCTGCGAACCTTGCGAGCCGCTTGGTTTGAGCAGTACGGGATTCATCTGCACCGAGGGAGTCAGGCCGCAAGCCTCTGATTGCACGGCCTGCGCTCGCCCGATCTCGCCACCGTCCAACGTAACCCATGCGTTGTTTGACATGTTCTGGGCCTTGAAAGGGGCTACACGAATTCCTTCGCCATGCAGCCACGCGCACAGCGCGGTCGTTATCCAGCTTTTGCCCGCACCTGAGCCGCACCCTAATACCGAGAGGGCTTTCATGACCCGTATTTGCTCCTTTACTCGTCGTGCCGCCATTATCCATCAAGCGTGCGAGGAGCGGCGGCGTTTGCCTTGCCAATCCGCGCGTCGGCAGTTAGGATCAGCGGCGAAGTTGTCAGGTGCTTTGCTGCGACCTCGGTAGCGACCGGGGCGGGCAGCGAGTGAAACGGGAAGCCGGTGCGTGTTTTAGGATATCTAGAACCAAACCCGGCACTGCCCCCGCAACGGTAAACGAGTGACGGTGAATCCTTAAAGCCACTGTGTCCTTCGAAGGTACGGGAAGGCGATTTACCAGCATCGATCTTAAGTGCGCTCGTGAGTCCGGATACCGGCCTGATAATGCTATCTGCGAACATCGCGGCGGGCGATTGGTAGGTTGCTGTAGGTTTGGTGCCGGGCGCTGTCGCGACTCTCCTCCATCCTCTCGGCGATCCCCTCATCGTTGCTCACCGCGCTGATTCGCCGTTGAATTTCAGGCGTCTTCGCGCGTTGCGGAGCGCAGGAGGCATCGTGGGCGCGTTGAATCGAATTCCAGTGACCGTATTGACCGGATTCCTAGGCTCCGGCAAAACCACGCTTCTCAATCGCATTCTCACCGAAAGCCATGGTCAGCGCATCGCCGTGATCGAAAACGAATTCGGTGAAATCGGCGTCGATCAGGAACTCGTCATCAACGCGCAAGAGGAAATCTTCGAGATGAACAACGGCTGCATTTGCTGCACCGTGCGCGGCGATTTGATCCGCATTCTCGGCAACCTGATGACGCGCCGTGACAAATTCGATCGCATCGTCCTGGAAACGACCGGGCTGGCCAATCCTGGGCCGGTTGCTCAGACGTTTTTCGTCGACGATGCCGTGCGCGATGAATTCGCGCTGGACGGAATCGTGACCATGGTCGATGCGCGGCATGTCGATGCGCAACTGAAGGAAAGCGAAGAAACCCGGACGCAGATTGCATTCGCCGATGTGATCGTTCTGAACAAAACGGATCTGGTGAGCGTTGCCGATCTCGACGCATTGGAACGGCGCATTCGAAGCATCAACGCTCTGGCGCGAATCGTGCGCGCGGATCCGGCGCAGCGGGCATCGGTGCCCATGAGCGATGTGCTGGGAATCGGCGGATTCGATCTTGCGCGGGCGCTCGAATACAAGCCGACATTCCTGGAGCCCGAGTATCCGTTCGAATGGGCGGCCGCGTACCGGCTCGATGCGGGGGATTGCTTGCTCGAGCTGCAGGAAGGCCCCGATCCGAGCATGAAGGTCGCACTGTGCGAGTCGCTGCCGTCCGACGAACTCGATCCTTCCAAAGCGGCCGAGCGAGTTTTTGCCTTGTTTTCAGGTGCGCCCGAGAGCGATGCCCCGGGCGCGGTGTTCGAGCCTGGACTCCGCTTGCGGATCCTCGAACTCCCGGCCGGTGCGCCATCGCAGTTTACGCTGCGCATCCGAGCGGCTGGCATCTATTGGCTGTTCACTCAGCACCTGCCGGAGGAATTCGCCGCGAGGTTCTCGACTGCGCAAGGCGCGGAACTCGCACCGCTGGTGCACAAGAACTTCGATCCGGGACATTCCCACGATGCGCGAGTCGGTTCCTTCAGCCTGCAGTCCGAGCGCCCGCTCGATGCCGAGCGGTTTCAGTCCTGGCTCACGTACACGCTGCAAACACAGGGCACGCAGTTATATCGGCTGAAGGGATTCTTGAATTTCAAGGATGCGAGCGAGCGGATTGTCATTCAGGGCGTGCATATGACGGTCGACACGAACGCGTTCGGACCATGGGGTGATCGGCCGAGGCTCACGCAATTGGTGTTTATCGGGCGCGAGCTCGACCAACGGACGCTGACTCAAGGATTTGAGAAGTGCCTGGCCTGAAGCCGCGACCGATCAGGGGCTCGAAAATGGCGCTCGCATCGGCGACCCACCTCGAGTATATTTTTGAGAAGCAACTTGCGAGATCAGTATGATAGATGCCACCGATATGCAGAATAATTCACTGCCGCAAAGGGCAGCATGGGGAGCCGTGCTGACCGCCGTCACCGTGCTGAGTACCCTATATCTGGCCTGCGCCACGCCCTTTGCTGCGCTGGCCACCATGGCAGCGATTTTTCTGCCGCGCCGCGACGCCCTCGTTCTTATTGGCGTCAACTGGCTCGCGAATCAGGCTATTGGCTTTGGCCTTCTGCACTACCCATTGACCTGGAGCTGTTTTCAAGGCGGCATCAATCTCGGCATCGCCGGGATGGCCAGTGTTGGTGCAGCCATGATCACCTATCGACCCCTTCGAAAAGTAGGCTCTGCGTTATCGGTGGTCGGCGCTTTCGCCGCCGCGTTCGTGGCATATGAAGGTGCTTTGTATTTGAGCGCGATGGGGCGATTTGAGGGGGATTTCAGCGTTCCCATTACGTTGTACATTCTCTACATCAATGGATTGGCCCTTGCCGGGCTTTTGGCTTTACAACTTCTGGCCGGCGCCACGGGACTGGTCGCATCGCATGCCAAGCCGGGTGCGAGGGTTGCACGCGCTTCATAAATTTCGGCGCTCGGCCGGGCGCTTCAGGTTCGTCCGAATCGGACTACATTCAGTTGAGAATGTAGATGATCCCCGCTGCTGTTTATTTTCATTTAACGTTGCGGTGAAAATAGCATCGGCCGGTGCTGGCAGCGCAAGCCGATTAATCTACAACTCCAACTATCAAAATCCCAAGGTGAGGCAAATTCATGAGAGGACTTAAATTTCTGATGTTGACTGCTGTTGCTGGCGGCTGCTTTGCGGCAATCGCCCCCAAGGCAGAAGCTCAGGTGAGCGTTAATATCGGTGTGGCACCTGAATGTCCCTACGGCTACTACGACGTCGCTCCTTATAGCTGTGCTCCTTCCGGCTACTATGGCCCGGAATGGTTCAACGGCGGTGTGTTCATCGGTGCCGGCCCGTGGTTTCACGGCCCCGCCAATTTTAGAGGCCACGTCGATAACCATTTCGACCCCCAGCACGGCTATAAGGGCCCAGCGCCGAACCGTGGCGAGAAGCCCGAGCCGGCGAAACGGGTCGACGCCGCTCACTTCAAAGGAAACGAAGCGCGGGATGGACATGGCCATGTCGCTGAGGACAAACGCTAGCGAACTTTCAATAACGGATTCCAAGGAACCTTCGCCGGGGGTGCCTCCGTACCCTCGGCGAACCCAGTGGCATCCATCGCTGAGGCTTTGGAGTCGCTGAGGCTTTGGAGAGGGAATGGCCGATTCAGCCGTGATCGCCGCCGTAGCCTTTGCCCGTTGCATCGAAAGCTTCCGGAGCACGTCCCAGATAACGCTGTGAAATGTCGCGCCACATGGCCAGGCGCGACCAAACAGGCGACTTATCGATTTTATCGCCGGCCGCGATAAATGGGCTTGCAAAGAAAATGCTGATCATCGGCTCGCCGGCGCCATTCTTCATTTCAAATCCCCAGGATATCGGGGCGCCGTCCTTGTCCAGCCTGCGGAAAATCTGCGCGAGGGAAGGTTTTCGCCGCAGCTTAAGATCTTCCGGGGTGCGATCGAGCGGCGGTCCCTTGTTCTCGCCGATGCAAAGGTGAAAGTGAGGGCCGCCGAAGCTCACGGTCAAATAACCATCGAACATTCGTATGGTGGGCTCGCAAGGGCAGGTGAGTTCATACGCGGCGCCCTCGATGATCGGGCCGAAGACGATCTGGTTCCAATAATTCTTGAAGATATGCGTCAGGATATCCTCGAGGAAGGCAGTTTCCGTGCTCAGGTTCCATCGCTGCATGGCGCGCTGGCCGCCCTGCAATTTTTCAACCAAGGGTTCAAGTGCTTGCGACTGCAACGCGGGTACGCTCATATAAATCTCCCAAGCCAGAGTAACAGCATTCTGCCATGTAATTTCGGTGGCCTGGGGATTCGGTGTCGGCCTGTTGACGGGCCCCACGTTTTGCGGCAACGTATGAAAACACTACAAGTTCCCCGCTATGGGGATTCAAGGGAACACGGGTGAAACGCCCGGGCTGCCCCCGCAACTGTAAGCGGTGTGCCTCGCATCGAAGACCACTGGATCAGTGAGATCCGGGAAGGTGATGTGGGGACTCCAAGCCGCGAGCCAGGAAACCTGCTTGTTGTGGTCGCCCATCGATCAGCCGGGGTGCGCTGAGCGAAAGGAACATCTCTTAGTGGCGACGGAGTAGGTCGCGCGTGCGCGGGCCTGCGCCGCTGCACCTGCCATCCGGTGACACGGCGTGAGCCGGGCTCGATGCGATCTGGAGATCGTCGTCATCGGGAGTCATCTTGAACATCAATGTTTTGTGCGTCGCTGCGCGCGTGAAATTGTTTTCTTGCCGCGCGTGTTTCAGCTCTTTGCAGTACGCATCGCCTGCGCCACCTCGAATTAAGCTCACCGTCATCGCATGTCTAAGTGCGGCCCTGTCGGCCTTTGTCGCGACTGCGAAAGCGGATGCAGATTCCAGCGACCAAGCTCCGGGGACCGATAACCTCGCGGATGTGACCGTCACGGCGACCAAGCTGAACATCACCCAGGCGCAGATGACCCAGACATCCGAGATCGTGACCCAGGCACAAATCCTCGCCCAGGCACAAAGCTCGGTCACCGACGTGCTGCGGCAACAGCCGGGGATTCAGTTCGAGGTCGCGGGTGCTCCCGGACAGTTCATCTATCCGCGCCTGCGCGGCTTCTCCGACAGCACCCTGTATGTGTTCGACGGCATCACCTGGAACGGCGGCGGCTCGGGCAGCATCAATAATCTGCTAGGGCAGTTGGACCCAACCATGCTGCAAAGCATTCAGGTTCTGCGTGGCCCGCGCGCCACCACCTATGGCGCCGACACCACCTCCGGGGTGATCGACTTCACCACGCTGGAGGCTACGGAGCGCTCAGCTGACATTTCCGCGGAAGGTGGATCGCTCGATTGGCGCAAAGTCCGCGCCGGCGTGCAGGACGTAGAGTCGGTCGGTGATGGGACGTGGCGCTTCGCGCTCAATGCGTCGTACGTGGACAGCAACGGCGAGTGGCAGTACGAATATACCAAGAACGCTACGGTGGTCGGGCGAACGTCCTTCAAGGACAGCAATTTCGAAATCGGTGCCAGCTTCTACCTCACCGACAACAAATTCCAGAGCGCCGCTCTGGACCAGTAC
>Ga0116129_1000633_pt1 | contig 21743 bp, 19 predicted proteins | sample June2015DPH_17_2_FD_89732 | JGI IMG/M metagenome (GOLD analysis project Ga0116129, IMG submission 89732) | Peatland microbial communities from SPRUCE experiment site at the Marcell Experimental Forest, Minnesota, USA - June2015DPH_17_10 | ecosystem: Environmental > Terrestrial > Soil > Wetlands...
ACCAACCGGCCCTGCGCGGTGATGGCATAAGTGAATTCCTGTCCGTGCGGCGTCGGCGGCCCGCCCACCAATCCGGAGGGATTGGGAGTATTTTGCGCGTTGATGGCGTTGATGATGTCATTGACCGTCAGGTTGAGTTTGGCGAGCTGGTCGGGCTTGACCCAGAAGCGCATGGCATATTGACCGGCGCCGAAAACATTGATGTTGGAAATGCCCTTCAACTGCGTGATTTGGTCCACGAGATTGATGTAGGCGTAATTGGCGAGGAAGGTGGCGTCGTGCGTGCCCTTCGGCGACGTGATGGCGATCAGCATCATCGGGCTGGTGGGTGATTTCAGCAGCGTGACGCCGTATTGTTGAACAGAAGCCGGCAATTGCGGCACCGCCTGGTTTTCGCGGAGTTGCGCCAGCACCTGGTCAATGTTCGGGTCGGTCTTGACATCGAAGTTGACGCCCATGCGCATGACCCCGTTGTTGGCGCTGACGGAATACATGTAATTCATGTTATCCACGCCGCTCATCTGTTCCTCGATGGGCGTCGCCACTGAATCGGCCAGCGTTTGCGCGTCACCGCCGAGGTAGGTGGTCTGGATGCGGATTTCCGGCGGAACAATATTCGGAAATTGCGCGACCGGCAGCGACAACATGCAGACCGCGCCGATGATCACCATCAAAATGGCAATCACCATCGCGACAATCGGCCGGTTGATGAAAAAGCGATACATGATTATTCAAAAAGAGCCGGCCTCAACCGCCCAACCCTAGAAACTGGAGCCGGCGTTTGGAATGTTTCATTGCTCCGCCGCATTGTTCGTTGGCTCCTCATACGGCACCGGAGTTACGGCGCTACCTTCTTTGACTTTTTGCGTGCCTTCAACCACGATGCGGTCGCCCGGTTGGAGACCATTTTGAATGACCCAACCCGAACCGACTTGCGCGCCGACGGTCACGTTCTCGAGGTGCGCCGTGTTCGTCGAGGTCAAGACAGTGACTTGATATGTGCCTTGCAGCTCAGCCACGGCGCGCTGCGGGACGATAATGGCATTCGTCAGCATTTGGGTCTCGGCCCGGACGCGGCCGTATTGGCCGGGACGCAAGGTAAAATCCGCGTTGGAAAAAAGGCCGACAATCTGCAACGTTCCCGTGTTGGGATTCACCTGCCGGTCGGCGAAGAAAAACTTCCCCTGGCCGGGATAAACCGAGCCGTCCGCAAAAATCAATTGCAGCGGGAAATCCTGGGGCGACGCCTGCGAAATGATGAACCGCCGCCAGAAAGTCAGATACGATTGCTCGCTGACTTGAAAATAAACCTTGATGGGATTGATCGTCGAAACCGTGGTCAGCACGTTGCCGGATGATTGCCCGACGAGATCACCGATCTGCGCCTGGGCCAGCCCCGCGAGACCGTCAATCGGCGACGTGATTTTGGTGAAACCGAGATTCAACCGCGCATTTTCAATCGCCGCCTCGTCGGCCTTGATCTGCGCCACCGCCCCGAGATTCGCCTGGACCGCGTCGTCCAATTCCTCCTGGCTGATCGCCTGCTCGCGCGCCAATGGCGTGTAGCGATTCACATCCAGTTCCGTCTTGTCCGCCTGCGCCTGGTCCTGCGCGAGTTTCGCCAGAGCCTGGTCCAGCACGGCTTGAAACGGACGCGGATCAATTTCGAAGAGCAAGTCGCCCTGCTTCACCTCGCTGCCTTCGGCGTAATTTTGCGAAAGCAAATAGCCGGTCACCTGCCCGCGAATCTGCGCGTTGACATAACCTTCCAGCGTGCCGATCCATTCCTCAAAAATCGGCAGATTGGTTGTTGTCAGCGTCATCACCTCCACCTGCGGCGGCGCCGGGGCCGCCGGCTTTTTTTTGCAGCCGACCGCGCTTGAAATCAAAACCACGAAGAAAAGCGAGCAGAGAAGCCGGCCAACCGGCATATATGAACAACGCATATAAGCGATTATAGAAATCACGCCGACAGTATAGGTTGCTTTTCCTTTTTGACAACCATCTTGGAAATCTGGCTCTCTCCTAATCTTAATCATACTCTTAATGCTAATCTCATTTTCATTAATTATGATTACAAATGCAGATTAGGATACTGCCGGAAATTTTCAAGCGATCTCCATGATAAAACAATCCCTTCGTTTCCCCGGCACGCGGGGGAAAACTTCCGTTCAAAACAGATATTGGCAGCATACAATTTTTAGATTCAGGGGCGTATTTTCAAAGACTGCGCCGGAGGAAAGACGCAATCCAATGGAACATCTGGCTGATTTTGAAAACAGGCCTCACCCAGCCATAGCAAAGATGATACCATCGCACGCGCGCCGGTTGGCTCCCGCCCGGACAAAGCCCGACAATAATCGAGCGGATATGGGAGTTTGCGGGCAAATTCCCAGCCGGCATCCGATTTTATTTTTATTTCAGGAAAAGCAAAGCAACGTGCCGGGGCGAATGTCCCTGCTTAAGAAATATGCCAAAGTGCTTAATGAGTTTGCTTTAAACCGGTCATGCCCCGCCCGCTTGCGCGGCGGTGTCGCAGCTTGTCCGCCGTAGCCCCGGTCCCGCCGTAGCCTTGGCGAAGGGGGGACCAGCCGCAGCGCTTACGTGCCCGCCACCTGCTGCGCCGACTCCTCCAAATCCGTGTTCAATCCGTGGCCAGAAATGAAAGGTCTTGAATGCGCGACGAAATTGCTTGCCGCCTTTTTTGATGGAGGCATAATCTTTGTCCGATGATTTGGACCGATGCGGTTTCCGGCTGATTTGTCTCCGTTCATCCGGGCAAATGGCCTTTCCCATCGGGGAGAATTATTTGCGCGCTTAGCTCAGTGGTAGAGCATTACCTTCACACAATTAAAATACCAATTTTAGCTATTTTTAGCCACCTTTGCCTTCCTCTTGCAACCATTTCAGAACCGTTGATTTCATTGATGATTATCGGTGTTTTGATGTCATCTCTTGTTATCTGATAAAATCCAAAATTTTTGATTCGGGTTACAAGTCAGGTGCAAGTTTTGAATCAAACTTTAAATCCGAACGCCACGATTCTGGCTTTGTGTGAGCGCCCGCGTTTCGGAAATGGCATGGGCCATTTTAATTTCAAATGACTCAACCACGATGCCCATGTCCTGGCGTGGATATTTGTCCTCCAAGTGTTCCTTGACCTGCGCCTTAACATCCTCCTTCCACAGACTCAAGACTTGTCGCTGATCGCGGGTAAACACTTGCAGCACCTCCCTGACGTCATGGCCGCTGTTCAGAACGTCTTTATGTTCTCCACATTTCAACGGGAGGCATTCAACCACGGCAAATTCCAGCCCTGCCGCCGTGCGCCGATGGCAAACGGAAGTGAGGCTTGTCAAATCAAGGTCGTGCTGCCATTCCGCGCCGTCATCAGTCTGGACAACCCGCCCGGGCGTAAGCAAAGCGGCTTTGAGTGCGTCGGTCGCGGTCGTGGACAGGTTGTTTTCGATATGGTGGAGCGCGTCACAGTTCGCCTTGAACTGATTCAAATGTTCCGCGAAAGCGGCATTAGTTTCGGCGGCGGCTTGTTCTTCCTGTTCGGTGGGTCTTTGGTAGTAGTTCATAGTTCACCTCATTCGGTTCCCAACAATTTCAATAATTCACTTCGGGGCACGAGCAATTTGCCGCGCAAGGCGCGGCAGGGTTTCAACTTGTTGCGCTGAATCAACCGGTAAACGCTGAAATAATTTACGCCAAGCATGTCTGCAGCTTCCTGGATCGAATAGGCAAGCCGTTCGGTGGGTTTTGGGGCTGGTTCTTCATTTTGAGGGATGGTTTCCATACGGTTTTACTGGTTTGGGGTGTTGCTTCGGGAAACAAATCATCTTTTCGACCAGCTTGCGCCAGTCAATTTCGGACAGGAAATCATTGGGGCCGATGCGCAAAGCCTCGGCAATGTAATATACTTGCATCAGGTCAATTCGCAGGGAACCATCCTCGATCTTGGAAACGGTGCTGCGGGTGGCGTTATACCAGCCCGCAAGCTGCAATTTATCGGCGAATACATCCTGCGTCCACGCGTTTTGGTCGCGTTTGCGTCTGACCAGCCAACCGATGAAATTCCGTTGCTTCATGTCCAAACGACTCAAATTCTCATATTTGCCGCCACCCCATTGCCCAACTTTCTGGACAAAATGGCGTTCAGCCTCATTTTTCACTCAAATCCATATCCACTGTTCCCATTCTGGAACAAAATTTTGGCAATATTTTATCAGGATTGGTTTCACTAGGTTGTGATGAATTCGCCACAACTTTTCATTCCTGCCCCGCCGACAAATGACGGGCTTTCGCGGTTCTGTTTGTAGCAGAATCCGGCATGAATTTTGTGCCAGACTGACACCAAATTTTTGATACATTATGTTTTCATGGGGTATTTTTACCCCATTTTCCAAAGAAGGTTGTAACGCTGTCATTACAACTTTCAGGATTCAAAACCGGCTTCCCAAGGCATGGCAAAGCCAGGCAAAGGGAAGTGTGGGGTCAACAAACTGACAGCAAACCGGCGTCAGTTCTCGCCAATAAGCCCTCAATTGAGGGAGAAAAAGGCAAACAAGCCTTAAAGGGCATCATCGCATCGGCTTTCGCCGACCTAGCCAAGAAGGAGAACCGGGAGAATCCCGTCTTAAGAAAACCAATAGCACAGCCTGAATAAAACGCAAGCCGTGGCAGCCGACGGACGTGGAAGTGATTGGTTGGGGGGCGTTTCCAAGGGCAACCAATCACATGCGCCGCGCGGCGCAAGAGCGCAGAAGCAAACAAACATGGCCAGTCAACACAGCCAGCAAAATAGTCATGCGGATTTACAACGAGCAGGGAGAGCCCAAAAATACCACCTTAAAAGCGCAACGGGAAACTTTGCGTCTTCAGCCTTATGATCGCTTATACAACAAAAATGGCCATAAAAACCACCAAACTTCCGACAATACAACAACGAATGCCCCGTAAATCAGTTTGCCATTTTTGATTGCGGTGAAACAAAGATACCATCAATTGGATTCAACGTCACTTGAATTCGGACAGCTTTCCAAGCGCCATATTCTTTGCGGCATACTGCAGTTCAGAATGAACAGAAATCCAGTTCCTTGCCGTCCGCCAATCAGACGGTCTTCTCGGTTGCCACATTAGAAACATAATCATCGCCAAACAAATCAATTTTAGAAAACGTGAGGCGATGAAGCCATAATATGGCATTCTTTCTATTACGCCAATATTATTCGAAAAAGAAAAATGAAGTTCAACTAAACTGTCCGTCAAACTCCAAAAATCATAGCTTGTTTTTGGCGACCAATAATTTACCATTGCAGGATAAATCCATCGATCTTGCGAAACAAAATGTGAGATGAGAATCCGGTTTAAGAACGTCGGCGGTTCTGGCGCGCAGAAGTCAAGGTGGTTGGCTCATGGTATAAGATGAAATCAACCATGGTATTCTTGCTATGACGAGCTAAAGAACCAACCATCACCTCGACGGCCCAACATGAGTCGAAGATGAAGCCGCAACTAATTCTTGAGCGTGCGCAGCCCGCTGCTCAATTCAAAGTAGACTTAAAAATAAATGACTAAAACCGATTTACAAATGAAAATGGGTTGCAAAAACCATCATAATACAGCCGTGGCAATATTTTCTTTCAACCGTCCGCGCTATCTCAAGGAAGTCATCAAATCCATTGAGAAAAATACTTTTCTTGACGACTTAGATTTCTATTTTTTCCAAGACGGGGCAGTTAATAAATTTTCCGGTCGAGTTGCCGCTTCGGAAGAAAAAATAAAAAAATGCTTATCGATCTGGGATCGTGCTGCACTACCGAACAAGCATCTCATTCGGAATAATCTAAATCTAGGCATAGGCATAAGCCAGTTTGAAGCTAAAGAACTTTTGTTTTGTCAGATGGGATATGATCGAGTGATGTTTTTTGAGGATGATTTAGTTCTTAATCGAAACTATATTAGGACGTTGCGGATAATGCTGGATCAATTTCAAAATGAGAATGGCGTTGGTGCTGTAATGTGCCATGGAGGCGAACCTCGCATATATACAGAAAGCGAGACGCGATTGCTTTTGTGCCGCGTACGAACGGCAAATGACCAGTTATGGGGATGGGCAATGTGGAACGATCGCTGGCAAAAGATCAAACCAGCATTTTTAGAATACTATAAATTTATTAAAGATGTTGACTATAAGCGAAAACCACGAATGGAAATAACTGCATTTTACATCGAACGCGGTTTTAATATTAAAGTCACCTCCCAAGATGCAGCCATCTATTACGCTCTTACAACAAATAATCTAGTTACTTTAGGATCATTTACTCACAGGGGGAAATATATTGGAGCAAAAGGCCTACATATGTCACCCGATCAATTTAAAAAGCTTGGCTATGAAAAAGTATCTCTTGTCAAGCTTGAGGAAGATGCGAAACTTGAGAAATTCATTGGATATGATGAAAAAGAATTTCTTGCCTGTCAGAAGTCCATCTTCATGCTTAATCCTCCGACGCAATTGCTTTGACCTCATCTTGGATTTACAGACTATGCAAAGCATGGGGCTATTGTAAAATTTACATTAAAACAAACAAATGTATAAGTGCCTTTTATGGCAACCTGCATATTTTTGGCACTTGCTTCTTCGAGCATAAAAAGAGCATTTTTAATGCGACACTAGAATAATTTGTTAAGCGGCTATTCTGAAATACACCCCAAAACCCTTAGAGCCTGTCTGAAAATGATGAAACGTATTGCTTTGGCAATTGCTTTTTATCTTGGCACAGTTTTCAGCTATCTGAATGCGTGGTTCATGAGAGCAGCGGAAACCGTTTCTCCCTCTCCCTGGGGGAGAGGGCCGGGGTGAGGGCGAGCTTTAAACCAAAATTGCACCCCTCCGATTTTTCAGACAGTCTCTTACTATAATTTGATCTAAAACGATTATTTTAGACCATGCTATGGACATCTTAATATCTTGCACTGACTTGATCCGTTTAGGGTCATTGCCAAACTCGAAAACGACGACCAAGAGCTTCCCAGAACATATTCCGACCTACCAAGAAGGAATAGGTCAATTAAGTCGTCCTCCGTGTAGGCTTTATTGAAAGCACGCGGCCATCGCCGCTTTAATTTGCATCGCTTCGGATAGATCAGCAAATCATTTGGAAATAATTTTATAAACTGTTTTTCCGTTTCGATATTATCCGTACTCAGAAATATTTTTTTCCCGGATTCGATCGTCTGTTTAGCCTGATCCAGGAACAAAATGTCGGGTGAATGCTTCAAAGAAGCTGAGCTGTCAGTACGTCGAATGTGAAAGCCAACAACATTGTTAATAAATTGCTTACTAAACTGATTAACAATGGTTTCGAGCGAGCTATTTAAGCTTGGAATATAATTTTTGATATCAGAATAATCGATTGGCGCTTCATGACTACCCCAAAAAATATACACAGAGTGGACTATAATGTCGTTTTTAGTTACATCCACTGATTTAAACAACGGGGTATGTCGTATAGCCATCTGAGACTCACCACGACATTCTGATATAAACATAACGTCAGCAGGATAAGAAAAGAACTCTTCAAATTCACCCCATGACCATACAACACGGCACTCAGCGCCAAATTGCGTGCAAAGTCTTCGAGCCGATGCTATTGTCCGAAGCCTATTGCATATTCCATTCGCCGTAACCAATGTTAACCTTGTCAACATAAATTCACACTGTATATAATTAGTAATCATAAGATGACTACCGTTTTTTATATTTTAGCGTCTCGTCTTCATAATTGCCTCCACGCTTGTCCAACTGGTGGTAGTCTGGCTTTTCACTGTGAGACACCTCAACGGAAGCTTACCTAAATTTTAGCGATAGACTATTTTCTATTGCCGTGCTTTCTACAGAGGTCAAAACATACCAACATGATGCAATATTCTTAGAAGATTTAGATTTGACTTGCCCCAAGAAAATTGCGATACGCTTTGCGCTGCCCTTTTTCCTAAAACAGCTGCCTCACTTTGATTATAATACACATGTCTCATATTTGCAATTAACGAATCCTGAATAGGTTCAGCCCAGAGTCCACATTCAGCGTAATGCCCATTCGCCGGCACTAACTTAAAGTCAATCGGATAGCCAAATTCCTTATCAAAAACTTCCTTTACACCACCATAATTGATGCTTATAATTGGCCGTCCTGTCGCTAGAGCCTGATGCTGCATTAACCCCCAACCTTCGCCACGGGCTGCTGAGACGAAACAGTTGATAGAGTTATACCAATTTGCCATTTCCTTTTCTTTCAAAAATTTCCGAGTGACAACGATTCGTGGATCACAAGTGACTGGAATTTCACAGTCAGGGAAGACTTTAACAAATAGCTTTACATCTTGTTCGGATGGGAAAGCCTGCAAAAAAGCATTAATCACTTGATCCACCCCTTTTCGTACCCCACCCGAAGCCAACCTGCCACCAGTTCCAAAAACACACATGCCCGTCGATGAAGGAGGAGAGTATTTAAAAATCGTTGTGTTAATTCCCAAAGGGACACGGAAAATTGGTCTTTTAACACCTTGGGCTGAAAAACAATCTATATTCCATTGGCAGGGGACAACGATACATTCAGCTTGATTCAGGCATTCCACCGCCCCTTGAGGCAATTCCGTTGATTCCCACATTGTAAAATAAACAGTTCTTTTACCGGATGTGATAGGGCGTCTAGGTGGATGAAGTATTAACTCCCAAGGGCTGTCATTACTGTCAGTGAAACGTTTAAGAACATCATTGGGTATGCGAGCAAACTTCTGTTCAATCCCTTCCGGGCGCAACTTCACATCATATCCATTTTTTACGAAGTCTGTAATAATCTGTATCGCATGAAGACCATACCCCGTGTAAGCGTTGATTGGCGCCCGCATCCAAATACATTTTTTAGCTGATGGGCTCGAAGATGAAGTAGGTTCGCCAGGTGATCTTTTGTGGGCAAATCGTTGTATGTTCCAAATTTTATTATCCACCGTTGCTTGCTTTTCCAAAAAGAAGCGTTTGCAATCTTGCACGATGGCCGTTCGCTGTTCAATATGTCCAGGCCTCTTCCAGATTGCGTGAGGGGCTGGCAATTCGATGAATGGCAAATCAAGTATCTTGTGTTTTTTGCCAAAATATCCAGTAAGGCAATATGAAAGAAAAATATCTTCGCCGTTAAATATCGGAACTGTAAATCCAGCCATCGAAAAACAATGCTCCTGGTGGAGAATTAAGGGAATCACTGTCTTATCTATGCATGCAGCACGGGTTAAAACAATTTCAGCCTCTTCCTTGACTTGACGGACACAATACTTATTGTCTTGACTTGGGGTTCGTCCATGAAGTGAATATGCCCGATCGCCATCAGATGAGACTTCCTTGATAAATTGGAGAAATACATTTTCAGGCAGTAGAATATCATCGTCTTGGAAAACAAGATATTTGCTACTTGCTAGGGCAGCCAATATCCACCTACTGCGGAGGCCAAAATCAAACGACGAATTTAATATCTTAACTTTAGGATGCGAATATTGAAAATTAATATCCTTGTTGTTATTAAAAATGAGGATTTCTCCAATATTTTCATAGTCGGCCTGAGTATCCAATATTTTCTTGAGATTTTCTGGTCTCTGCCAGTTCAATATCAATAGGCTGACGAGGTCTTTAGTGGAAACATGTCGGGTCTTAGAATAATCAGACATTCCGAATAAGCATCTGCCATTTTCTTGTGCTGCAAACGGTTTGGGTGCTTCCTCTTCCACTTTTCCCAGATTTGCGATATTGGTTTTCATCCTCAAAATTAGTATAGAACGTTTTTGCCAAATTATTAACTCCAATGGCAAAAATTCCTAGTATGTGTTTTCAAAATTAGTTTTCAAACCAATTCAAGGTAACGGCCAATTGTACAAAGGCCAGAAAGCATAGGTTGGTTTTCTCATAGCGCATCCCCACCCTGCGATGGCGTTTCAATCGTTGGAACAAGTCCTCGACCTTGTGTCGTTGTCGGTAATGACCACGATGCCAGCGGGCAGGCTGGAGCCGGTTGCAACGGGGTGGAATGCAGGGACGGCTTTCCCATTGCCGCAACTGTTCCCGGAAACCGTCGATGTCGTAGCCCCTGTCGGCCACGGTCGTCGTTCCTCGCAATGGCAGACGCATCACGCCTTTCGTTCCCTGCACGTCGGCGGATTGTCCGGGAGCCAGGCTCAAACTGACCGCCAGTTCTCGGCCATCCACCCAAGCACTGAGCTTGGTATTCACACCGCTCTTGGTGCGTCCCATTGCCTGATTTTGCCGGCCGCCGGCAGGATTGCTCGCATCCTGATGGGTCTTGATATGGCTGGCGTCTAAAAAACGCAGCTTGCCAGGGGCTTTCCGCGCCAGCACCCGCAGCAATTTTGCCCACAAGCCACTCAGACACTAACGTCGCCAGCGCGTATAAACCGAGTTCCACAATCCATAAATGGCCGACAGGTTGCGCCAAGGACAACCCACTCGTAAAAGATAAACCATCGCCTCGAACATCAAGCGGTCGTCTTTGGGTGGTCGCCAGTGGCGTTTCCAAAGCATAAACGATAACGGAAATCTTGAGCGCTAAGTTAGTATTCTTATCTGCTTCCAAAGCAGATCCGATACATGAAATCGACATGAGATTTTCATTTGTAAGAACCATTGGCATAGACGTTTCTAACTTAAATAGGTTTCAAATTAGATTTTGAAAACACGCCCCAGCTATCAGCCTGGAATAATCTGTGGATGAAAACGAGGGGTTCATTGCGATTAAAAAAGTGAACGGTTCAAGTATAAATACCTCCCACCCATAAAGGATAATAGTCTTGTATGAAAAGCAGGGGGTGCAGGCCGTTAAAATTGTGCGTGAACTTTCCAAGCCCGTCATCGCACAAACCGCCCCAACGAGCTTTGCTGCCGTCAGGTCGATCTTTATCTCCCACAACAAGCTGCTCAACCATACAATCTTTGCGTTCATTGGTTTATTTTTAAAAGATTAAAATAATTCAAACAAGCTGTAATATCTTATGATACATATGAATGCAAACTAATAAGTATTAATTTCAGCTTATTATTTGTCGATCTCCAGTGAGGAGGCGAAGCTCGACCAAAACTAGGAAATGTATGACTCCCCACCGCAAGAACCACTGAGCTCGTCATTGCAGGATGCAAAACTCTGGGCTTTCTCATTTTTAGAGATGCAACTGAATACGGACGATTCTAGTCTAATTGCATTGAAACGCCAGAATTCTCTCCAGTCTTCAACCGAATAATCGCACGCAACACGTTATGTTTCAATGTTAGTATAATATGTTAGAGTCAAAGTCTGTTGCGTTAAAGACTCAAGGAAAATTAGTGACTTGCATTTTAGGGATTATGAGTGTCATTTGTCAATGGCATAGAAATCGGAGAATTGCGACTAGATGGAAGACGTCTAAATGATTCAAATGAAAAAAGATATCCCGTGGCGGGTGTAAAACAGTTATTGTTAACCTTTTTTAAATATAAGACATATTCAGCATTTTTATTGGGAAGGAAACGAACAAAAAGCGGTCCACCTGGACGCGCTCGTTCGTATACTGAATAATTTTCTTGCTCAACCCCATCGAATAATTTGAGCAATATGTCCCTGTTAATTCCGTTGGTATCCGCTACATCTCGGTAATGCTGCAATATGAGGCGGTTGGTGTTGATTTGTCCCTTCAAGGTTTTTACCACCAGAAAGTCCGTTTCAACACTTTGAAATTGTTCTCTCACCGCTATGCCGAGTGAGCTTTTCTCCGGCGTGTCTCTTGTTGCAAGAGGTATTCCGATTGCAACTAAATCAGAAACATCATTCAATTTGGACTCGGCCCAACCGGTCGGGAAGTGTGCCCAAGCAATCAAGACTGCGCCTGAAAGGATCAAAACTAAAATGCTGATTCTCTTGTTCATAAAGCAATTAAATGTTTAGCGTCTTTTATTTTGTTCCAAAAAATAAAACCTAATCCGAATTGGTCGAATTACGGCGGCGGCGGCGGCGTAGGCGGATATACATTAGGGTCGGACACTTGGCATGTACCCGATGCTCCGGCCTTACTTACCTCTAAGGTTGTCGCATCGGGCTTCAGCAAAAAGAATTCGGAAACAGTTTTAAATGTTTTCCACGCTCCAGTTCCGACGCGGTATTGAACTGGGACATTATAAATTAATACCCCAGGGACGTAGGGTGCTATTTTAATGGGAACACTGGACCATACTGTATCATAATGGGGAGCGGCAGCAAAGTTTATCGGAGTTCCGAGACCTGAAACGACGGTATTATTCATTCCTACGATTGCACCCGCGGCCAACGGTGTAGAAGTGTAACCGTCGTAAACTCCTGTCGCGGACGAAGGGGCGCTCACAGATAGTTCCTGAACTTGAATATTGGAAAAATTGACCGTGTCCGGACCAACCCAGTAAATTAATCCAAAACCGATTGCGGCAGAGTTATAAGTGTGCCAAGTCGGAGTGGAAGCTTTAGCCGTTAAACTACTAGGTTCGATTACGGTAAACTTAATCTTGGCCGTGCATTTGGGCCCTTTTGCAGTAATTGTGACAACGCCACCTCCACTTGGCGCTCGATCAGGAGCGGTCCAGTTTACACTCATTCCGCTGGAAGAATCAAACGTACCGCTGGGAGCACTCCAAGTGGCGCTGTCTCCGCTGCCATCAGAATATGTCAATTTAACCACTTCTCCGACCCCCACCATTAATCTGCTTCGATTCGCAGGTTGGGTCGCAGCCGTCTGCGAGGAAATGCTGCACGGTGAACTACTTGATGAAGAGCTACTGCTTGGGTTTGTCGAACTGGACGATGAACTGCTGCTTGGGTTTGTCGAACTGGACGATGAGCTGCTGCTTGAACTCGTTGACTTGGATGACGAGCTGCTACTAGTGGAACGTGAGCTGCTACTCGACTTCGATGATTTTGACGATGAACTACTGCTGGACGAACTGGAACTTGATGGCGAACTACTGCTTGACTTAGATGAGGATGAGGAAGCGCTTGAACCAGAAGACGTACTGCTGCCTGACGAGCCTGATGAACCGCTGCTGCTTGATGAACGACTGCTGCTTGATGAACGACTGCTGCCTGATGAACGACTGCTGCCTGATGAGCCACTCGAACTGGATGGCGGTGGTGGTGCCGAAGAACTGCTGCTTTCCGCGTCCTCCTCGAAAACCGACACCCTTCGCTTTGCGGCAGTTTTCTTGATTTTACGCGAACCGTGAGACTTTTTTGCCCCGGTGGTTCTCAATTCCTTTTTTACCGTCTCCGTCTTTTTCTTGAACGCCATATCTCATCCCTTTAATCTCTAAGTAAATCCCGGCAAAGACCCCACATTTCGGGAACACACCACAAATGGCCTTCGTATTTCAGAAGAAATACTGAGCTTTCTGCTCCAATACTCTCTTTTATGGATTTTCAAGTAGAATGCCCAACTCAACGACGAATGTCAACAACATTTTGACACAACGGTTTTTACACAATGTCAGAACTCAATAAAAACATCCCTAATGGGGCGGGCTGGCGAAAGCAAGCCTGTTCTTTATCTGGAGACATTGACCACGCGCCGGAAAGAACGGAATCGGATGACCACCAGACTCAGGCGATAGAGCGCATTGCGAACACGTCCAACCAACCCACGAATTCCGGTGCTAATGTGTTTGGCGGGCGGTGCTGATGATCAGCAACGCCACCCAGCAGCTTGGGGCCAGAAGGGATATTGACCGAGAGCCGCGCAAAACGGTTCTATTTAAGTTCGCTCAAAGCCACGCGCAATACCTCGATCTTATTTTTATCGCGTGAGACAATCACATATAGATGTCCATCATGAACCATGCTGGTTGGATAGGCGGGGTAGCCGTATTCATCGCTGGTTTTGGGCAATTCATGATGCGCCTCGGCCAGAATATAATGTTGATCGAAATGCACACCATCCCGGGACAATGACAAAACGAGTGGCGTACGGCGCCATAAAGGGTTGCCGACATAATAAAACCGCCCGTCCGGCAACCGGCCAAAATGAAATTTTGAATTGGCATCACTAAATCCGGTGGGAACAGACGCCGACCAGGTCAAACCGTTGTCACGGCTTTCGGTGAGCCACAGACGGTGTGGAATTTCCTTCACACCGTTGCGCAGCAGCATGTGAATGACACCATCGTCGGTCTGATAAAATGAAGCTTCGCAAGGATCATATCCCGGAGGAATCTGCAGTTCCCGCCTTTCCTTGGCCTTTTTAGGAAGCGAGCCAATGCCCGCCATGTGCCAAGCTCCCAAACCCGAAGGATCATCTGACCACGGATACTCGGTATTTCCACTGATGATCAAACGCCCCGAGGCGAGAGGTTCCGGCCCATGATTGGGTGGCGATATGGGCAAGCCTAGGTCGTAGGGCGCGCTCCAGTGTTCTCCGTCGGAGGTAGCGAGTGCCCCGACAAATGGGTTTTTCTTGTGAGCGTCCGCAACTTGCACATAGGCAATGAGCAGGTTTCCGTGTTGGTAAAGACCCGAGGCCGTCAACACCTGTTCCATGCCGGCCGCGTTCCTCATCGTGTCCACTAACGGACGCAGTGCGGTCCAATTGGTGAAGTCTGATGAAGAAGAAATCATCACACGTTGTCCCGGCTGGTCCTCGGTCTTTCTACCATTTGACCAGATCGCGTAGAGCCGGCCTTTGAAAAATGCCAAGTGCGGGTGATGTGAATACGTCCAATCCATTCCTGGTCGTGAAATAAAAGCTTTCTCAATTTTTGGCCGTTGCACGTTTGGCAGTGCGACTGGCAGGCCGTTCGACCATTCCGCGCCGTTGGTGATCAAATCCGCCCTGACCGTTAAATCCGGCGGGCTAAAAGCTATCGCGGACGATAGCACCAGGCCCAACGGCAAAAGAAACACCGCGATCATCAATAGTCTTAAGGGCTTTACGGTCATAAATTCCGGGGCAGCAACAAAAACTTCATTTTCGCTAATTTCCGGTTTTCTTTTCAACAGCTTGAACAAGTTCAGTGAAAAATTTATCATGGTCTTGCGGCATTGGGCAAGCGCTTGCGATACAGGGTGCTGTCTAAAAGTCGTATTTGTGTATTAGGGCGTCGTATGCATGATTGTTATACGTTCAATTAAAAACCAAGTTTCACAGCTTTTGCATGGATCTCATTCTATAAATTTTCGAGTTTTGATTACAAACTCGAAACAGGGTGAACTCCGTCATCGCCACTTGCGCGCAGAATTGCAGTCACAACTTGAGACGGCTGGATCAGCTTCATACATTCAGGAATCTTTTGAGATCCCATTGTAATTGGACGCTTACAGCCGCCTTTTGGGGCAAACTTCGAATGCCCGCATGGTTTAAGCGAACAGGGAAGCTTACCAATGGTTGCAAGGACGATGTGACCAGGGTAGGTAACGTATGTGATCGGCTCCCGGCCGCCGGCAAGCACGACACAAGGGCGCGGATTCAGATACGTAGACTTCACTGGAATTGCTGCCGCCAAGTGCATTAGCGAAGTGATCGGACAAAGCACACCGTCGGCGTGATAAATCGTTCGAATCAAATCGCGCACTGAGGTCTTTGCAACCAAATTGGTGACATCGCGCAACGGAGGATGCCAACCGGCTTGTCTTGAACCGCACTGGACAAAATGAATCTTTCCGGCAAGAGCATCAACGACGGCCTGATAATTTACCGTGCTCCAACTTTTGGTTGGGACGCCTGTTTTGCATCCTGCAACGATAATCCAATATCGGCGTCCTTCTAAACCACTCGGCGGACGACTCTGCTCTTCATCGCTCAAATGGATGTCGCCGCGCATTTCATCGATTTTGATTTGAACATCGAGCATTTTTGCAAGTTTCTCAACAAAAACTTCGATGCAGTGTTTCCCGCTCGTCTTGTAGTTTCTAAAATTCCCGCCAATAGATTTGGTAAAAACTTTCACACTTGGGTCATTGCTAACGACTTTGGAAATATAAGGGTTATTCCATAGCAGATCGATATCCCGATCGATATTAATACCGGTGATGAAACGCTCGGGCTGTGACTTGTGAAGCGCCCGCAAAGCGCCGGTGAAGACAACTTGATCCCCCAGAAAACTGGGGAATTTAAGTATAACCTTGGTCTTCTTGGATGGTATCATTGTAGCGACTTTGTATTATGTTTTGTATCTATTCCAAGCTATTTGCTCCGACAATGAGACAAGCTCACATCTCTCGAGTATGAAAGTGGTTATCTAATCGCAAATCACAACTTTGTTTGCCCGAAACCCTGGCCTTGCCTCGATTTGACGCTCTGATTTTATTCTATTCATCGTATTGCCTTACGCATTAATTGCGATGTCAGTGACATTCGTCAACCCAAAGCCCAAAGGATCGAGCAAAGGTGCTGCGATCAAAGGCCGAGAACTCACGCTTGCTACACGGGACACGGCAATCTCGATCATCAGGCTTTTGTGCCGAAGGCCTTATTTCTTGCCCACAAGAAACTGGTCGCGGTTTGTGCGAACAAAATGAGCCCCAGTTTCTCATATCGGTATAATGGGGTCTGTCGGATTGGATGCACACACATCGTCCTTTCGTGCAATAACCAGCCTCGACGTTTCACCCCAACGCTTCCCCTGATTTGCGACAACTATTCCTGCTTCCTAATTTTGACGCATTTTTGCCAAATTAATCTTGTTATGACGTGAGTAGTCTTTTCCAGAAAACCCGGTATATTGCATATTCAACTCCAGCGAGTTACGAATGGCACTCCCAATTCTACCATCTTTAACCAAGACATGGCGAAGACCAAAAGCTTTTGCTCTATGAATCAAATCAACGTCCTGGCCGCCCATCGGTAAAAAAGATTCATCGTATCCTCCCAGAGCATAAAAGTAATCACTATGTATTCCAATTCGCCCAAATGTGCCGTCTCTACAACTGCCACCGTACATTTGCAGGCAAACTGCTTTGGATTGGTGGAACGTTTCTGCGATAAGTTCGTAAGAATCTCCAATAAAATTATCTGAATCCAAATTAATCAGAATATCGCCAGTGGCCAAGCGGTGTGCTTGATTCTTCGCCTTTGAGCTATGAAACTGTGTAGGTTCCGGATTTAAAGCGTACCGAATACGGCCAGATCTTATGTACTTCATCATGTGTGCTTGCATCCACATATGCAAACCGTCAGGTGAATTATAATTCAGAATCGCGAATTCAACATCGTCAAAACCAGCGGTACGAATAAGATTTGCCGGCAATGTTTGCTCCAGTTGAAACAGTCGCCCCATGCACGTGGTACAGAATGATATTTTCACTTTAAGTAAAGCCTAAATCAATTTAAATTTCCACATGCTAATAGCAGGAAAAGTCAAGCTTGTTTTTCACGAGGGAACGATACCAGTCAATCGTAGTTTGAGATATGTCCGACCGTTTCCCCTCATTGTCTCGATCAAGAAAGATAGCCATATTACGTGTAAAATTAGTTTGCTCGATACAACAAATCGCATTTGATGGAACGAATTTGTCACTCAAAGCCACTCGCTTATCGTTACCCCAAAAATCGAGCGGATCGCAAATCCTTCTGAAAGAAGTTTTTGGGGTAAAATGCTCGTCATCTAACCTACAATTCTTGCTTGAAGCAACATCTTTTTTCTCCCCAATGAATGTGAAACCCCATGAGCGACCTGTAATTAAGTAATTAAAATAGTCGGGCCATTCCCACCAAATATATTTCGGCGCTTCGTCTGAATTCAGCCTCATCCAATGAGTTGTCTTAACATGCTTTGAGACACCAAAGACAAAAGCACTAAACACAAATCCATTTCGACCTTCCGACATTCTTTTGTGAGGCCAGCGTACTATTCTTGCATTACGATATTTGGATAAAAAAGATATTTTCAACGCCCGCTCGGACTCGCTTGTAAAAACAAGAAAGCGTTGCTTCTTTAAACCCTGTAGTCGCACCCAATTCGGGAAGTTTCGCCTAAAATGAGCCGCGTTATTCGCGTTTACTGCGGCAACTACTGTTACGTCTTGGCGCCGACGATTTATGTTGATTGAAAATCTTTTTAAACGTCTATCTCCCCAATGCTTGCGCAGTTCTACGGCGCTTTCCGGAAAAGAAGCAAGCAAATCCAAATAATGATGTTTCCATGGGGCACAACGCTCGCTGCCGAGTATGCAATGCTTTTTTCCATGATAATGTATGATTCTTGCGTTGTTAATATCGCCATACACGGCGGAAGTATTCCAGGTATGATGAGCTAGGTGATGAGAATGGTGAGGTAATAATAGCTGAAGAGCTATCTCATCTACCACTCGGCGATTGCAGCCAGCAGTCGCGCCTTGTTTTGTAAGGCGCTCGTATTCGACAAGAATTGGGGCATTTTTACACCAACCTTGAACTCCGCTGTTAATTGCCCTGCGGTATTCCAGTGCCGGCCCGATTAAATTAGGTACTATGATTTTCCATTCTTCAATTCTGGCTCGTACTGGAACATTCATTGTTGACCACCCTGTAAACCAAGTAGCAACGAATCCTCTCTCTTTAATCCAGATAAAGAAGTCATTTATTGGCCCGCAAATAATCGTATCTGAGTCCAGATACATGGCATGGTCTTCCTTCATTTCGCGCCAAATTGAGGATTTTCTTGTAAGAATAGATTCTGTCGATTCAGGAACGGTTCGCACTTCAACACCCAATTTTGAAAGCACGTTGGCAATTGCATAGTGTAACTCACCTTCCTGTATTAATACGATATTCCCATGATAATACTTTCTGAGAGAAAAAACAGATGTCAACAGGCGAGGATAGCACTTTGTTCCTCGGTTTAAATAAAACACCGCTTCGCTCATTTGTTCTTTCCTAATTTTTTTTCTTCAAATTTTGTATCATATAAATCTTGCGTGCGTTCATTTTTTACATCGATGTTGCCAAATTCTGTGAGCACGCTTGAAAGAGCTTCCTCAAAGGAAACATAATCAAAAGCATCTAACTTGCTCTTCGAGTTGCAGTTAAAGATCAGGAGATCTTGCGCTTCAAAAAGCGGCCGCAATTCAGCAAGCCATTTATTTAACTTTATATAGGTCTCGCGGTTACCAGAAATGGAGTTTCTTTTACGATCTTGTGCAAAATGATATTTATTATTTTTATCCATCTTAAAATCAGCGCCCAACAAGTAAATGCGTCGAATTCCAAGAGTGAATAGAATACGAATGGCAGCCAACATGACTGAACGTCCACCACCATGATCTTTATGATTTCCCCAGTTGATGCAATCCTCCCATAGAAATTGTTTAGCCTTAAAGTGTTCGTTTCTTTTGTAAAAAACCATATTCGGACAATCACCAACCCGAACATCCATGAACTTCCATTCGTCACTATTAAAAATAAATTTGCTTGCATGACAAATAGGGGCAAACTTCATAATGGTGGGGTCCAGCCAGATGGATCGAAGGAAATGATCTGGCGAATCCACGCAGACCCATAGATTGGTCCGAAATGTTTTTATTGAATTATTTATCCCCATGGTAAGAATACCAGGCTGTCGTAGTCGAGAGTGGTCAAGCGAAGCGAATGAAGGCCCGCCCGCGATAAGAAAGGCAGAACGCCCCCGGTAAATATCTCCCAACCACAATGGATGGTGATCTTGGGTGAACAATAACGGAGCCGGCTGTAAAAAATTATGTTTAAACTTTAGATATCCTTCATGACGAGAACGACCCCACCGGGCAATACTGTCATCATTTTTATCTTTACTTCCGCTAACCGGCAATTCGTTAAGTCGATTTCTCGTATTCATATGTGTATAATCAAATCATTACATTTACACATTCCCAGCCCAAATTCATGAGGCACCCGCAAGGAGGAGCGCATAATCTCCCCAAGTTGCTACTGACTCGCGATAAACGCATCAGCATTGGTGAAGAATTCAGAGAGAGAATTGGTTGGCATTGCAGTTAAGTCAGTGGGTTGATATCTTTCATCATAGGATACAGGTTTTACGTACTCACTCGCCATAATATCAAACTCCGGATGAAGAGCAAACCGCCCCGGCGCGAGGCCTAATAAAAAGCCGTATGATTTTTGTCCTTTCGGCGTTATTATTGGGCTCATCTCTCGCGCGATAGCTTGTCCGTCTTCCGCAGGATTTTCTTTGTCTAGATTTTTTCGATCCGAATATCTTTTGTACATTTCTTTGGAAGTGTTGATGAGTAAGGCGCGTTTTGAAGGGCAAAACGCACCCGGTTCGTACACTGCAATAACAAAACCGTCAACATTGCTTCCTTTGCGATCTTCGTAAGCCCAGAAACATTTGAATTTTCCAAAATCACCATCATTATACCTAACATCGTCTGGAACATTGGTGTACATAGTCAGGTGGGCACCTTCAGGAAGACCTGCCCATTTTTTGACTTGGTCCACGCTTGGTGGATGAAGTGTCTCCAGAAAAGATTGAACGTGTTGTTGCCATGCAATATAACAGCCCCCCAAGCTGCCTCCCAGGACGATCCCGATATGAATGAAGCGTTTGAATTTCACGGCGGTGGGTAAGTGTAAGGCATGTCAATATTGGTATTGTCAAAAGTTACCTGGTAATAAAAAACCTGACCCTCCTTGTTGCTGGAACCTAAATACCCTGCCTGAAGGACTGCCCCCCATTTAAATGCATTTGCAAATCCAGGGACAGGAGACGGTTCATCAAAACTAAAACTATAAATACAATTAACGTTTCCGTAGATTGCTACTTGAAGAACTTTTAACGTCCCAGCCTGAACACGCACCCAGACAATATAGTTGGACAAATTAGCATGCCGCATAGCAAAATACAAATCGTCTTCAAGATCGAAAGCTCCTAGGTTGAATGTCATGGTTGTTGGACCGTCCCAATGGAACCAGTGATCAGAAGCACTCCCGAAGTTGTAACTTTGGACATCGCTGATCGCGCTTGGTGATGTCATTGTACTTTTAATTGTGTTTCTAAAATCGGAGTTGGCTTGTACTTTCTTTGATAAATCGGTAGCGCTATTAAACATGTATAATGGTATCGTCCCTGCAGTTGAAGAAGTCCAAGATACTCCGGTATTATGATGCAGCGTGGCATTTAAATTTGCATAATTGGGCTGAATTGGCATGCTGCCAGTGGACGTTACTCCACTCGGAATGGTGCCGTTAAAAAAAGATTGCAAGAAATTTTGTGCATCCGGATATAACACCCACAACGAATATATGGTACTTAGACCCGCATATGCACCCTCGAGTGTTGATTGATCGGCGATTACAATTTCACACCAACCGCTTGTATCGACCTTTTTATCCCCTGGCTCATATGCACCTGATCCATCCCAAACGACAACAAAGTACTTGGAATTGTAAATATCTAATGGAAAACTCGATATACTAATATTCGCCGTTCCGTCCGCACCAAATGAAACTGGAGATCCAACAAAGACGTAATTGCCGCCGCCGTCGAAGTAGCAAAGGCTGGCTTGTAACTCGGGAAGAATTGTATCACTTGCATCCACGCTAACGCCTACGTTGGCTATATTTAGTAAATTCACACCTACCATGATATAGGGGTCATCATTAGCGCCAGAACTTCCAGGTAAATAATTGGCGCCAGAACTTCCAGGTAAATAATTGGCGGATGGTACAGGGTACAATAGATTTGACCACACTTTTGTAATACTGAAATCCTC
>Ga0116129_1000635_pt1 | contig 21681 bp, 20 predicted proteins | sample June2015DPH_17_2_FD_89732 | JGI IMG/M metagenome (GOLD analysis project Ga0116129, IMG submission 89732) | Peatland microbial communities from SPRUCE experiment site at the Marcell Experimental Forest, Minnesota, USA - June2015DPH_17_10 | ecosystem: Environmental > Terrestrial > Soil > Wetlands...
GCGCTGTTGGGTTTGAAAGAGCCAGGCTTCGGTATGCTCGACGCCAGCCATCGACTCCACGATATCCAGGCTGATTACAGCGCGAGCAAACTGAATCAGAGACTGGTGGTAGAGAAGGGCTTTAGGCTCGATGGCAAACTTGTGACTCAGCTCTTCGAGTAGCTCGACCATCTTCTCGGCGCACAGATTGAACTGGTAGAGCTGCTCATAGACCGGAAACCGCAGCGGCGGAGTTCCTGTTCCGGCGTGGCGCACGGCGTCTTGCCATTCCTGTTGGCGCTTGTCCGAAATATTGCTGTTGCGGAAAAGCTCTCGAAAGACAGGGTTTGTCCCCGGCTCTCCTTTGCGGGTATGTTTAGAGACAGCCATATTGTCGCCTTTCGTAAGAAGGTGAATGTGGTCAGGGATGCGCTAGTGGTGACACACTATCGCATCCCGTTGTTAGCGAGTTGTGCAGACCGGGATGACGTCGAGCAGAATCCCGGTTCAACAGGATATTAGCACGAGTCAAGTGAGAAATTCAATTGAAAAATATCGGAAATCTGATAAAACCTGAAGGCTGGATCTCTCAGGCCGAAGCGGCGCGAATCCGAGCCGTGTCTCAACAAGCCATCGACAATCTCGTGAAGAGGAACCGTTTCAAAACATTAAAGTTTGGCGGAAGAACCCTATTGAATCGCGCAGATGTCGAGAATTACCAGCAGCATCCACCTGGTCCTCGCGCTAACAAGAATCGCAACAAATCAGAATCCACATTATCTCAGGGGGAACGCCCATCTTCCGCACAGCAGAATCAAAGCAGGGCTCAGCTACAAGGAAAGCGCAATAAGTGGCTGACGATGACAGAACAAAGAGACAGAAATCTTGACGATTATATTTCTCAATCGGAAGCCGCTCGGACTCGTGGTGTTGCTAAGCAGTCCATCGCAAACCTGGTCCGGAGAGGCCGATTGACTTCAGTCACAGTCGCGGGCAGGACTCTCGTTCTTCGCTCCGAGGTTGAGAACTTTGTTGCACAACCGAAGCTTGGCCGCCCACCAAAGAAGGCAATCAGTTTGAAAGCGACCAAGGAGAAAAAGCTCAACAAATAAGGATCTCTCATTTGTAACCATGCTTTCAGATGACCTTAGACCCCGCGGCGGCAAATTTTCAATCGGCTCACTTGGAACTCTAATTACAGATGGTCCCAAGACATAGCTGCGCAAGTGTTTCGTTAGCAGTACAGATGCAAACCGGGTATTGACGGCAAACCGGAACTGGGTTCGCGCATATCCAGAACGGATTGATTGATGCCGGTATTCCGGCGCGGAAGACAGAACTCAACAAACGCGATGCCTTCAAGGCAACGTGCTCATTCCGGCAAACGCTCAACGGGCTCAATCCGGCCGAGGTTCCCAATATGGACAAGGCCAAGTTCAACGTCCTCAGATCTGTCGAGGGGGCCTCTGCACGTCTCGCAGTGGAGCAGGGCGGCAGGAGAGATGATCGGAAACTTTCAACTACGGCAGGTGAGGCAATCTCGCGCGTTACCAGGTCCGGCCATCAGAGTTCAAATCCTGGCAGGACGTCTGGGAGGGAAAGCCGGCGCACTAGGCGCCGGCGCTCCCGTCAGTATTCCTACGGAGGTAATGCGGGTTCGAAGCGTGGCGCTATCTCAGGCCATGGAAAATGGAACCGTCGATTATCTCTTAATCGACCACGAAGAATTCGAGGACGCGCCGAAGTGTCGTCCGGCTTCCCCTCCCTGTGTGGGAAGAGTGTTTAGAGCATTGGCAGTTTTTGCGCGAGGGTGCCGAGGCGGAAGTGTCGAGGGCATTAAATACGGCTACGTGGTAGTAAAAACGCGAGTTTGCACGTCCTGAATGTCTGTCCCAGAATTAGGGCATGTCGCAACCGCCAATCGACCTCAAGTACGTCAACGACAATCTTCCCTTTGAAAATCAAACCGGGGTTGTCCTTCCTTGGGCCGAACAATTCGGTTTTCCGAATTTTGCCGCCAAGCTGCAACGCGCCCTCGATGAGTCGGAAGAACGGAAGCGGATCGAGGGTTGATGACGATCAGCCATTCGACAAGATACGTGATGCGGCTTTCATACTTTGCGCCTCTTTGTCGGCATCTGCAAACCAAATTTTCCAAAAATCCTCTGCTCAAATAACGGCAGTGTAAGTTCACTAAATCCCAACAGAGTTGATATGCCTATAACGATTAGTATCTTGATGGTCGTGCAGGAATGGGCATCCGGTGCTGTAGAAGTGATTTTTGTGCAGGCGTTGGCTAATTCCTCAAAGACCTTGTTTTCGATAGTTAGAGGAATCCATGCAAGCAACGCGCAACCTATGACAGTTCCAATGGGGCCGGTAGCCATCGGCCCGGTTAGTGACGGAATCTGCCCCCTGTCCCGCCGGCACGATTCTTAATCCTCTTCAAGCTCGGCTGTGCGGCGTTTGATGAAGTTTGTGACTTCAGCGAGCATTTTCTTGTCTGTCCTACTGCAAGCGGTCTTAAAGCGCCGGTGCAGGCTTTCCGGCAGATCAATACTCAGCCGAGGCGTCGGCTCCGCCTTTTCCACTTTGGTGGGCTCCCTCTTTTCCACTTTTGGATAAATGTGGGTTTGAGTGTCTTGTCCTGCCCCGCCGCGCTCGAATACAGAAATGACCTCAGCCGTAAACGGCTTTGGTTTCTGGGCTTGTGCGAATGTTTTGCTCATTGAGAACATCCAGAAGTTCATGGGTTAAGGCTTGAATTTCACTGACGGCCTGTGCGGACAGACCGCTCGAAAATCGTTTGGTGGCTGTTCGCTGCGAATGTATTTTTGAATACTCGAGAGTCTTTATCGGGCTGAAAATTGTTTGACCTCATGGGGTACGAATGCTCTGCGACCTTTAGCGGTCGAGAGTCAAATCACGTGCTGAAAAACCCAGGCGCTGGGTTATCGTCGGCAATTTATAGCTTCAAGGAAGATCGATGGCGTGAGCTTTTCTGTCTACTCGAATGATTACTTCCTCGGCACATTCATGCGGTGATTGGAAGCAACAGAATCATTATCGATCTGGCTACGCCAGAGAATGTTCGACTTACATATCGAAAAGCCTGCCCGACACGAGGCACCAAAAGAACGAGATTGCTCAAGCCCTCAAGGTGGCCGCCAAAAATTTCGAGAAACTGCCAAACTCCGGGAGGAAATCCATGGCAAAGCACAAAGTCCTGAGCACGGACACCGACATCGAACAGCCGCTGGCAGAGGCGGCATCGGCTCCTGCCGAAGCTTCCATTGCCACCGCCCAGATTGATGTTGAAAGAGGAAGAAGATAACTCGTATTGACGATGCGGGACGGTAGTAAGTATTCACTCCCACTCGCGAATCTTCAAGAACTTGAAAAAGCCCCAAGGAGTCAGTAGCCAATATCAAGATTTCAAAAGACGGACTTGGACTTCATTGGTCTGATCTAGATCTGGATCGATACGCCCCAGCGTCGGTCTATGGAATCTTCGGCACTAAACAGTGGATGAAAGCCTGGGGGCAGCATGGGGGGAGTATGCGGAGCGCGGCAAAATTGAGAGTTGCACATGAGAACGGACGCAAGGGTGGCCGCCCACCCCGGCCCCGCCTGAATGCTGTGCGTTTGTTGGCGCAGCAGAAGGTTGCGAATCGACTGAAGTGACGGAAATACGCGCGCATACTACATTTCACCCGACGTTGAACTAATCGCATTTACATTTTGCTGAAGGAGACAACAACGCCCATATCGGGATCGACCGTTCCCGACATCAGGCCATTTGACGGAGTCAAAATAGTAGTGTGTGCCGACAGATATGGCGGCACTGTTCCGGTGCTGCACGAGGCGACTCTGAATGTCAACTTGTTGCGCAGCTTGTCGAGATTCCCAAACAACGTACAACGCTGAGAACCGCTGGAGTTCTGCACCGTGAGAACTCCGCTGATAAACAGGTCATTGGGATCGTTTCCGGGGCCTTCTGAAAGGTTGAGGGTGGCGGCGGACACGCTGTTGTCGGCGTAATTCGTGTAGCGTCCCTTCCAAAGCCCGGAAACGATGCCAGTCGGGGCCTGAGGAGTGGATGGGATGGTCGTAGGGGGGACCCGAGGCGCAAGCGGTTTCTTCGCAGCGGGCGCAACGATGGGCGGGGGAATATCGTTACCGCTGCTGCTGGTTTTCACCGGGGCTTCGGGCTGGGGGAGGTGGAACTGGCCCTTGTCGGGGGCGCCTTGGCCCATGTTTCCCACTGGCGAGCCACCGCCGCCCGCGGCGCTCTCACTCCGCGAAGGTGGAGCAACGGGTCGCAGCATGATCATGAGCCCGAAGCCGCCGGCGGCCAGCAGAAGAAGTGCGGCGAAAGCGATTGCCGCCACGGCAAGCGGTGATCTTCCCTTGAACCCAGACCGTGTCGGAATCTGATGTTCGGATGCACCTTGCGGAGGGGGAGGGGATTGACCTTTGGGCACGGTACCAGGGTTGACTGGGCCAGCCGGAAGGCTGGTTGCGCTGTCGATAACAGTTCGTTCAAAGGAAGCGGACCGGACGGAGACCGAAGAGCGGTTCGCCGTACCGGATTCTGGAACAGTCGTCGCGGCGTGGTTCGTCAAGGCGGAGATTGCAGGGGGGAGAACAGCAGACACGCCGAGTTCCGTAGTCTCGAGGTTCACTTTGTAAAGCGCCTCGGAAAACTCTTCGGCTTTTTGAAAGCGATGCGCCGGGTCTTTGGCCATGGCGCGCAGAACCGCATCGACGATCGGCGCTGGGATGTGCGGATAGAAGATGGTAGGAGAGACTGGCGCCTGTTCGAGATGGGCACGCTGGATGGAGTACTCGGTTGCTCCTTTGAACGGAACCTCGCCGGCCAGAAGCTCGTAGAGCGTGACTCCCATCGAGTAAATGTCGGTGCGGGCGTCAGCACGGGTGAGGCCGAATCGCTCCGGATCGATCTGCTCGGGGGCGATGTAAAACGGCGTTCCCATGGCGATCGAGGTGCGGGTCAGCCCCGGCGAGCTTTCGATTTTGGCGATGCCGAAGTCCATGACTTTGACGATGCCGCTCTGGCTCAGCATCAGGTTGGCGGGCTTCAGGTCGCGATGAATGATGCCGCGGCGGTGGGCTTCCCCGACCCCGGCCAGTGCATGCCTCACGAGCGGAACGCAGACATTTGCGGGAATGGGCCCGCGGCGGTCAATCATGCGGTTGAGCGGCTCGCCTTCAAGAAGCTCCATCACCATGACTGGCCGGCTCTGCCATGTGAAGCTGGTGTAAAGCATGGTGATGTTGGGATGGTTGAAGCTGGCCAGAACTTTGAGCTCGTCGCGAAAGCGCTTGATGAGAAGCTGATTGTCGCCGAACTCGGCCTTGAGGAACTTCAGGGCGACCAGCCGGTCAAGTTCCAGGTCAAGAGCCTTGTAGACGACGCCCATTCCGCCTTCGCCCAGAAGTTCCAGAATCCGATACTGCTCGTGGATCACGGTACCAATCATTTGTCCCCCCGCCGGATGCCTAACATTTGCACGGTGATATTGTCGGGTCCGCCGCGTACTTTGGCCAGAGCCACCAGTTCCCTGCAGGCGTCAGCAAGTGACTGGTGTTCCAGGATGAGAGCCATCTGCGCGCCGTTCACCAAGCCGTGCAGACCATCGGTACAGACCAGGACGACGTCTCCGACCTGGAGATCGAGTGGCTGGGCCGGAAAGTCGCCTGCAAGAGACTCGGAATTGACGCCCAGAGCCTGGGTGAGCACGTTGCGCTGCTCATGGCGCTCGGCCTGCTCAGGCGTGAGCACGCCCTCGCGCACCAGGCGGGCCACCAGGCTGTGATCTTCGGTCAGCTGTTCGGCCTGGCCGTTACGAATCAGATAAATGCGGCTATCGCCCACGTGGCCAAAATACATCTGGCCGTGGCGAAAGATGGCTGCGCAGCAGGTGGTTCCCATCCCATTCAGCTCCGGCTCCTCGGCGGCAAGATCAACTACGGCCTGATGGGCCGTCGAGAAAGCTTCAATCAGCAGCTGGCGCGGGTCGTCGTGATCGGCGCCGAGAAAGAAGTCGCGCACGGTCTCGGCGACCAGCCGGCTGGCAACTTCGCCGCCGCTGCGCCCACCCATGCCGTCGGTCACCACCAGGAGCCGTCCGCGGCGGGCAAACTCGGCATCGTCATCGGGCTCAATATAGAGGAAGTAGTCTTCGTTTCCGGTACGCACGCAACCCAAATCGGAAGCGTTGGCCAGTTCCACATCTGAACGAATTTTCATCTCAAGCCTACAGGCACTTGAACTTCAGGGTTGTTTCGCCTACGCGGACGGTGTCGTTGTCATGCAACTCGATCTTCGCTACGCTCTCCGGATCATCATTGACGAAGGTGCCGTTGGTCGAGTCCAGATCCGTGAGCTGGAACTTGCCGTCTTTGTAGTTGAGGCTGGCATGCTTGCCACTGACTGCCGGATCCTGCAGCAGGACCTCGGAATCGCGCGAGGTGCCAAGCGCGTTCCTTCCTTCCCGTAGGCGGAAGTCCTCGCCCTTTTGTGCGCCGCTGAGCACCACCAGCCAACCCACCACGGGGGCTCGTTTGAGCGCGGTCAGCGGCACTGTCTTGCCGCCGTCGAAGGCTGCTGCCGGCCTGTCTTCGGGCCGGGTCTCACCCATATCGGGTCTGGTTTTGCCCGCTTGTGCGGTTGAGGCAAACCGGTAGCCCGTCCTCACGCAGTACGGGCAATCGGTCCATGAGTCGTCCATCTGGTGGCCGTTATTGCAGAATTTAGCCATAATCCCTCGTTGTTGCTCCCTTGAAGGCTCTGCGGTGCGTGCGGCAGAGATTCCCGTCCCTGCCGCCCGGCGTTAGGAGTTGAAATAGGTGATCTCGGTCGGGTTCTTACGCCCGATAAAGATGCGGTCGCCGTTTTTGAGCTGCATCTTGCCGATGCGTGGCGAATCGACTGAGTTGACATAGGTCCCATTGGCAGAACTGCGATCGATGACCACCACTCCATTGTCGAGAGGCACCACCCAGGCATGTTCTTTGGACACCGTGTCATCGGGCAGAATCACGGTGCAGAGCGACGGATCGCGGCCGATGAGCAGGCCCTTGGAAGGAATCTGGAAGCGGTTGCCGCTGAGCGGGCCGCTGGCGATGAAAAGCGAGCCAAAGAATTCCGGGCTGAGTAGAGCGGGCGGGGCGACGGGGTTGGGGGCGACGGCAATTGGGCCGGCGGCGGGCGACGGAGCTACTCTCGGGGCCGGCGGAGGCGCGGAAGGCTTGCGTATGACAAACACCACTAGCGCAATCAAAGTCAACAGGAGCATGCCGGCGAAGGTCAGCAGCGGGGCCAATCCCACTCGATCAACCCAATAAGCAATGGGCCCTTCGGTGCGGAGGTTCTCAGCTGCTTGCAGCTGAAGCTTCATGGCATCGGGCTCCTTGGGGATCATCTCCAGAACGCTGCCCATCAACTCGTGGGCCTGGTACCAGTGCTGCCCGGCGTAGGCGTCAAGCGCCCTGTGCCACATTTGATCGAAGGGGCCGCGCTCGGGATCGGCGCCAGCCTGGCGGACGAATTCCATGGCCGTGTTGATGGGGACGAAGAAGTTCAGGCCGGCGACTGCGCCTTCCGATTTGTTCAGCGTATAGGTGGCGATGCCAATGACTTTGCCGTCGGCGTCAAATGCCGGGCCACCGCTGTTTCCGTGATTGATGGTTGTTTCCGACTGCAGAACCGGAGTCCCCCTATAGTCGGTCTTGTCGACTGCGGAGATGCGGCCGCTGGTTACGGTGGGAATCAGAGCCGATTGCTGGCTGAACAGGCCGGCCATCGCGGCATTAGTCGCCTCGCCCGGGTAACCCACCACCGTCATTGCGTCGCCGACGTTCACGTCGTCGGAGTTGCCCAGGGCTACGGTGGGAAGGTTCTTGCCGTCGATTTTGATGATGGCGACGTCTTTGCCATTTTCCGTGATCGGGTCGCTATAGGCTTTGATCTCGCCCTGATACGACGTGCCGTTGCTGAGCAGGACGGTAAGGCTCATGCCTTCAATATGCATCTTGCCTTCGTCGAAAAGCTTGTTCAGCTGATCGATGTATGCCTGCTTTTCTGCGGGCATAAGGGGACGCTTCAGCTTCTCCGCCTCGCTCTTGAGAACAGCATCGGTCACCATCGGCGCGGCGATCACAACCCGGTCATGGTCGGCCTTGGAGTTGTTCTCGTTGGCCATTTGCGCCACGTGGCCGTTGGTAATTAAGTAGCCATCCGGGCGATAGAGAAAGCCGCTTCCCAGAAAACTGGGAGTGACGGTCCAGGGCCCCAGGGTGGCTTTGAATTGCACGAGAATCAATACTACGCCCGGTTGCAATTCCAGATCCTTGCGGCTCTCCGTGGAGAGCAGCGACTGGGCGGCGAAGCAGTTTGCAACGGACATCAGCAGTGCCGCCAGGAGCCCGAAAACTGCCGCTTTGCGAATGGCAGCCTGAGAGTCGGGGAACGCGCCGGGCTGAAACCGGAAGCGATTCAAACCAGCGAGCAATCCGGTCAATAAGGTCTGCCTGTTGATCGATTTATACATGAAACACTCCACTTTCAATCGTTTGGTTCGAGCTTTTGGACTTCGGTGACTCTCCCGTTGGTGAAGACAACCTTCAGTTGCGGATAGAAGTAGATGACCTTGGCCCCCAGATCGGCAACTCTCGATGGCGCTCCCACAATGGCTTGAACCTGTTCCGGGGTTTGGCCCTTGGCAACTTCTCCAGGCGACGATGAGCGATGGCCGGCAGGATCGGATTGGGCAGCGGGTTTACTCTGGTTCGCGTCGGGCGGGGCGTCATTTGCCGGAGTCCCGGAGGGTGGCGTCGTTCCGGAGGGTGCTGGCGTCTCGGAAGGCAGAGGGGCCGGGGATGGGTCCGTCTGTTCGCGGGGCGGAGTCGCCCCCGGTGCCGGGTCAGAATCTCGGTCAGGGGGAGGCGGCTGATCCGGTGGGCGCCTGGCACCCGAGTCGGTGCTGTGCTCGAGCTGGGCCGCAGGCTCAGGCTCATCGGCGGACGACAGAATCGTTCCAATGGTGTCCTCAATGCGCGCGGCATTGGCGATGCGCACGAATCCCTTCGGAAAGCGCACGACCAGCATTGCACTATAGGTGTGTGAAACAAGCGCCCATTTGCCGCCGTCGCAGGCGATCAAATAAAGCGAAACGGAGTCGTTTCCCGCAGATGCTGTCAGCGAAGTGATGCAAACCGGGTCAGATACCTGAAAGTCTCTCCTGGTTTTCCGGGAAGATAGATTGCAGAGAGCGCCATTGTTCGGGTGCAGCGCGCCGCCGCGATACTCGGTCGGACATAGCTCCTCCATGTCCCGATCGGAGTCGGCAAAGCCGACAATGCCTTGCTGACGTACGGTGAGAATATCGCCGGGCCAGATTCCGGCAGCGCCGTCGCGGGTGAGCCGGGCAGTGGCCAGCTTGTAATGCTGGCGGAGCTCAGCAGTAAGCTGGCTGGAATCTCCCGCTGTGGCCTGGGCTGCGGCCGCTGGCACCAGCCCAACCGCCAAGGCTGCGAGCCTCAATGCCCGCCGGTACCTCCACGGCGTTAACCTTCCCTCCTCCGGTTTTGTTGTGCGATTCCTCCCTTTGGTCATTGCTCGTCGGAGACCTTTCCAGCCCGGAAGACGACCTGCATGTCCTTGTACACGTAAATCTTCTTGGTCCCGAGCTCGATGAACTTTGGGGTTTGACCGAGGGCTGCGGCCACCTGGCCGATGGCTTGTCCGATGGCGACATGAATGGTTCGAATGGGTTCGGTAGATGCGGCGAAGGTGGCGAGAGAGCCAATCGGCGTTGTCTGAATGGCGTCAAGATCGACCTGATCGACAAACTTGAGCTGCGCGTTCACCTCGGTGGCGCCGTTGACCTCCGGCCGAGGCGCATCCTGGGTAAAGGCCGATGGCGACGTGGAGGCCATCCCCGAGGCCGGTGCAGGGGGGATTGGGTCCTTGCCCTGTTTGGTCTTCAGTTCCCGCATTCCCTGGTCAACAGTGGCGCGAATGCCATTCTGCATCGGCTGCTTGTTGCCTTTTGCACAAAGAGTCCGGCACGGATTTACGGTTACCGCACCTGGGCGGACTGAGGCTCTTGCCGGAGGACAAAAGGCCGGAATCCTCTCGAGTTTGCCCCCAACACCGAGGCCGGGTGAAAATCTTCCGGAGAAGTTAGGCCAACGGTGGAACTTCGGGCACCATGATTCAGTCTGCTGCCGGATGAGCAACGTTGAGGGAGCCAGGGAACGCGGCAGTTTGCTTGTGGTTTGACACGACGACAGCTCTTGCGCCAAGCAACCACCTCCGCAGCGTCTTCCGGTCACTTATTCGAGGAGTTCAACGCACCCAGGTCAAGCTTTGAGGTTTCGAAAATATCCGGGGGGAAAGCGAAGTCTAGCATCGCTCGAGTCGCTTTCGCAACAACTTTGCCAGGGAAAATTGCGAATTCCAGGTTACTGATGCGCCCGATTGTGGGCCATCAAGATCTGGCCCGCGTGTTGCCTCGGATCTGATCGATCTCCGCCACCGCCCCATCGACACCACAATGATCAATGGCGGATGGTTTTGCAAAATTCAGCGATTTTTCCTGCAAGACCCGCTTTTGTCGGCGTTCCTCGGCATAGAGGAGAAGCGATGAAGACATTTCTGGCATTTTGGCGCAGGGAACGGACCGCACCGTTCGAGCGTCACCTCGGCCAAAACGGAGTGGCATTGCATCCGGCGCAGTCGCTTGGCAAGAATCCTCCATGCGCTGGATATCGGACGCGGGCGAGCCTGAACGCAAGGTCGGCTATCGCCGCGTTGCTTGCCTTGGGGGCAGTTTACTCAGCGCCGAGCCTTGTGCAATCGCAAACCGGAGAAGCGGTAGCGGCCAGGCCGCACGATCAAGGGCAGCAGCCGCGACTGAAATTCGACGTGGCGGCGATTCATCGCTCGAAGTCAGGAGCGCGCGGCGGTTGGATTAAGCCGCCGCCGAATGGAACCGGATACATGGTCGAGAACATGACCGTGAAATCGATGATGACCGCCATCTATCGTATTCCTCCCGGACGGATTCATGGTGATCCAGATTGGTTCAGCACCTCTGCCTTCGACCTCGAGGCAAAGGCGGACCGGGCTTACGGCCTCGACGACCTGCATACTATGTTCAAAAACCTGCTGGCAGACCGCTTTGGGCTCAAGTTCCATATCGAGACCAAACCGGGCCCGGTTTACGAGCTGATGGTGGACAATTCCGGCGTGAAGATGAAGGCCGACGGCGACGCGGGCAACCTGAACATTCCGATCATCCCGAGCGGCCCTGCCGGATTCATCGGAACGAAGGTTCCGATCGCGTATCTTTGCTGGTTTCTCGGACAACAAATGCAAAGCGATCCGCGGCCCGTGATCGACAAAACGGGATTGACTCAGGCTTATGACTTCACGCTCGATTTCTTGCCGGAGTTGCCCCCTGGCGTCTCGATTGACGCCTTGCCGCCGGAGATAGAGAACCGGCCGACGATCCAGGATGCGCTCCAGCAGCAGCTCGGCCTGCGGCTGGAGTCAGCGAAGGGTCCCGTGGAGAATTATGTGATCGACCACGTAAACCAGCCGTCGGAGAATTAGCCGTCGACACGGCCATTCGGGAAAATTCCGGCGAGATCGTCGCCCCACACCTCCCCAACCGGAGTTTGATTGGGGACAATTCAGAAAATCATGGTCTCCCCCTCTTGCAAAGATCAAAATGCGGCAAAGGATGGAGCACCCGCACTGCGTGCGGGAATCAGGTTGGGAATCACGTTTAGCGATACACAGACGGCGCTTCGATCCGCCGCACCTCTCCGCGCAGCTTCACCTTGCTGATGTGTACGTCATAGCCGGTTGCTGGCAGCAGCGACTCGAGTATGAACGTTTCGGTGCTGCCGGAGCGAAGCTCGCGATAGCGATAGACTCCCACGTCGCCGATGCTGGATTCGGTCCCGCCCGTCGGAGTATCGAGGAATTGCTGCGCGTCGGCAATGGTGGGCGCGGGATGAGTGTCGCCGTCGAGCAGGCTTTCCGCAGCGTAGGAGCGAACCAGCTTGGTCCAGTAACGAGCCAGGAGGTCGGTGTCAGAGAAGATGTCTGCCCATACGATTTCACCGCGCACTGCAACTACGACGCCGACGGCGCGTTGCTCGCGTAGTTTCTCGAGCACCTGTTCACTTGATTCCATCACGGGCCGAGCGGCCTGGTCCACCTTGGCGCTGACGTCGCTGCTCTGCATGACGCGCGCATAACTGGTGGTGCCAAGGCTGGCTGGCCTCGCCGTATTCTCAGTGATTTCCGGCGAACGCGGCGCGGGAGCAGCGAGGGCTGCGTCGATCGAGCCATGAACGGAGTTCCACACCTCCTGCTGGTCCTTCTCAACCATTGCCTTGGCGCGGACCGAGGGCTGCACCATCAGGCTCATGGCGGGCGATTTCGCCGACGCACCGAAGACGGGGGTTGCTTCGGTCCAGCGGCCCGGTTCGATACAGAAGACATTTAGGTCGATGGGGTCGCTGCCGGCGGGCACAATGCGATCCTTGGCAATCACGCGGTCCTGCTTGCCGCCGGTTACGATTTCGCCGGCCAGGAGCAACAGCGGCTTATCCGAGTTGTTTAACAGTACCAGAGTGTTGACCTGATCGTCGCGATCGTACTGCGGTTGAGAAAGCGGCCGAAGGATACCGTCGTTGATCGGACCTTGGGCAGGGCGAGGGCGCACCAGCCCTCGAACGTGGCCAGCTTCGGTGACTTCGACCGCGCCGCTCTTGATTCCCTCATCGAGAGTGAGGAAAGGCGATGAAGGCGTCTTGCCGGATGCAACTACGGGAAACAGAAGCAGGTTGCCGCTCTTGATTGGATCGAGGACGCGATAAGCGGTGTGCGCCGCATCGACCGGTCCGGCGGCTTCTACTTGATTCGTGCAACGCAGCGCAAACCCCGCTGCCAGAGCGACGCCGAAAAACGTCAGTGGGAGAAGTCCAGGTCTGATTCGATGGTTCATGAGAATCCTCCGCCGGTTTGGAAAGGCTCCGGTTACATTCGGGGAACGGACGAGTCCAAGTTTCTTGCAGGGAATCTTTGGCGTATCTTCTTGATGTGAACGCAGCACCCCTTCAGCCCGCGGATGAAACGCTGCCGGAACTTCCGGCCGCCGAGGTGAATATGCATCCTTCGTTGCTTGACGAGCTCTGGCGGGAGTGCGGGGCAGGGCGGTGGGGGCTGGAGCGGGAGCAATTTGATAAGATCGTTCTGCTTGCGGGGATCGGGCAGAACTTCGGACTCGAGGCCGGTGCGAAAGCAACGCACGCGCAGCAGGCCGCGTTCTTCCGGAACGTGAAACTCGCGGATCTCGTGCTGGCGAAGGCATGTGCGGCGGGAAACGAGCGCGCCTGGGAGGAGTTCATGGCGCGCTACGGCCAGCCGCTGACTCGAGCCGCCATCGCCATCAGTCGAAGCGAAACCGTGGGCCGCGATTTGGCCGAGGCGTTCTATGCTGAACTCTACGGTCTAAATACGCGCGCCGGTCACCGCAATTGCCCGCTCGATTCCTATCGGGGGCGCGGCTCGCTTCTCGGATGGCTGAGGACTACGCTGGCGCAGCGGTTTGTCGATCACTACCGGCGCACATTCCGATTAGAGTCATTGGAAGAGCAGACGATCGAGGGCGGAGCGCCTGATTCCGTTGCGCAAGCCGAGCCTTCGATGCTGGCCATGCTGAGCGAGGCGGTACAAGCGGCACTAGGTCATCAGCCTGCAGAGGAGCGCCTTCTGCTGGCAGAGTATTTCGTGGACGGCCGGACCCTGGCAGAGATCGGCAAGCTGCTCGGTGTCCACGAGGCTACCATAAGCCGGAGACTCCGGCGCGCCACCGACTCCGTCCGCAAGCAGTTGCTCCGCAATCTGAAACAGAGAGGATTGAGCCGCAAGGCAGCAGAAGAGGCGCTCGGCACCGATCCTCGGGATGTGGACTTGAAGATCGATGTGAAAAAACTGCTGCAAAATCCGAAGGGGGAGCCGTTCTCAAAAGAGGCTCTGGCGAATGGGGTCTCGTCCAAGGAAACCTTTGCGGTCCTATTGCGCTCAGATATGAGAGAGTCGCTCAAAAACCCGGGAGAATCGCTCCCTGAACAGGCGAAAAGCGCAGGATGACCCCGACGATCCAATTCGGCATGCATCCCGACGCGGACACGCTCACCGCGTTTGTGGAGCAGTTGCTGCCCGCAGATGAGCGCGAACAGGTCGCGGCGCACATGTCCACCTGCACGCGGTGCCGGGAGGTTGCGTTTCTCGCGCACCAGGCGGGGGAAGCGGAGCCAGCGAGGTTGGCGGTGCCGCCCGGCGCTGCCGCGCAAAAGACGCATGGCTGGCGGCTTGGCGGATGGCGCTGGGCGTGGGTTCCGGCAGGCGTGTTCGCCGTATTGGTGGGAGTTGCGACAGTATTGCACTTCCGGCATGAAAAGACAGAGACGCAGATGGCCCGAAATAGTGCGGAGAGCCATCCGTTGCAACAGGCGCTGCCAGGACCCGGGAGCGCAGCTCAAAGAACCATGCCGCAAAGGGAGCGCAGAAATGCTCCAGTGCAGCAGGAAAACGGCGTGCTCAGGGCTGAGAAGGAGAAGCCAGTTGCCCAGAAAAACAACTTGGCTATTGGCGCGGTTGCTCCGCCGATTGCTGTGCAGCGTGGCCATGCAGGCGGGGCGAATCACAGCGCGGTGACCGCAAGCCCGCAAGACCCGTCGCTAGACGGATCGATCGAAAACCACCAGCAGCAAAGCGAAAATCAGCGGGATTTGAATCAGCAGAACGCTCAGCCGCAACAGAATCAGTTTGAGTCGAGCCAGAATCCCAACGAATCCCTCCGAGGCCAGCGAGTCATTTCCCGCCTTGCTCCTGCGTCCGCTTCGAAGACTGTCCCGGTGGAGACCGAAGAGGCGAAAGCAAAACCTGTGCCGGCGGCGCCCGGGCTGCCGCCCGTCGAGCTTTCCTATTCGCCGGGGGTGGAAGGCAGCTTTGAACTCTCCTCCGCTGCAACCATGCTGCTGAAGACCACAGCGAAGATTGCCTTGCCAAGCGGAGCGCCGGCGCTCTCGGTGGCATCCGGGGCAGGACGAACTATCGCGATCGATACATCGGGTGTGCTGTTCCTGAGCGAGGACCAGGACCAGCACAGGGACCAAGACAGGCACTGGGTGCGGGTCGCGACACAGTGGACGGGACGAGCTGTGCGGGTGCGCAATTTGCAGGCCGGCACGAAGGATGCCGCACTGCAAGCTTTGCCGGTCACCTGGTTCGAGCTTGTGAACGACAAGCTGGAAAGCTGGGCGAGTGCCGACGGCAAAACCTGGATAGCAGAGAGCCCAGCGGTGAAGTAAGTAAATGAGTACGCGAGTGTTTGCGTTGGTGCATTCAGCAGTTCGCTCTGCGCTGCGAGTAGCACTCGGCCAGGCCATCGCACTGCTGAATTGACTTATCCGGGCTCGATCGGCGCCGGGGGGAGTGTGCACTGACGTGGGCGGCATCGCGACCGTTTACCAGCACTCCTCTAGCCTCGGATGGGTCAGGAGCTCTTCTGCTGGCTTTGTATGGGACTTCAGCATGATCAGAACTTTGGGGGGCTGAGGGGGGTAAGGGTTTTCAACAGTTGGCCCTAAATGAGTAAGCCCCCTGGTGCGCATTCCTTGCGGAAGAGGCGCGGGGGCTATGATCAAAATGATCATCGGTGATACGCCCCGAAAAGTAAAGTGCAAATCCATTATCTTATCGAATCGTTTTCGTAACCAGATGTGTTCTTGGGAATTGAGTTTCGGGGCATCGGGCGGTAGGCGAAGCAGGCGGATGTTCTCCGGGACTACAAGATCCTTGGCTACATGTCTTTCGCTCATCAGCTCTTTTTCTTCCCGTCATGAGGTTCTGTGGTGGGCCCGGGATGATCATCGAGTGCATCAAACAGCGGGGTTTTGCTTGGAAGGATGGCGAGTTCCCGGGTTGAGACGACCTTCATTCCAGCCTTGGTCGCGAACTTCCGCACATCGTCGTCGCCCGAGTAGATGGTATGTGCGCCATTCACCTTGGCCACGGCCACGATCTGTCGATCGAACTTGACCTTCTGGTAGGGCGCGTCGGAACCGGCATTCTTCCCGACCTTGTCTCGGTCTGCCAGTTCCATGGCGGCCAGTTCAATCGCAGCTCGCTCATCAAATGACCGTAACAAAAGCGTCTTCGCATCCTGGATCTTCTCGAGGTATTGAGGTCCTACTCTGCCGGCCCGGATCAGGAGCTCGCTGAGTACCGGTGTCGGTAGGATGATCCGTTCATCTTCGGCATCAAGGTCGAGTATCAGTTACTCGATTCGCTCTTTGGATGATTCGAGCGAAACCCGAGGTGGCCGCGGACAGTTCGCTGACTACTATTCTGCGTGAAGGATGGAATTCACGTTGGTGCGCGCGGCATTTCTGGCTGGCACCGAGCACCCCACAAGCGCAATCAGCGTCATCAGTCCCCAGGCAAGTCCAAGAGAGACATGATCATGCACCTTTACACCGACAAGCATACTCGCCAGAAGGCGATCGACAAACCATGCTCCCGCAATCCCTAGAACGCCGCCGGCCAGAATCAAACGCATCGCTTGCGCCACGATGAGACGCAACAGTTCAGGCCGTGATGAGCCAAGGGCGAGCCGAATCGCCAACTCCTGTTGGCGTTGGCTCACCCAGTAGGAGAATACGCCGTAGACGCCCACTCCCGCCAGAACCATGGCCAGCACGGAGAAGGCGGCAATCAACAGCATAATGAGCCGCCGCTGGGCGAGCGACTGCGAAAGGCGGCTCTCCATGGTTGCGACATCGAACAGAGGCTGCGTGGGGTCGGCGTCGAGGACAGCTTTGCGTATGGCCGTGGTCAACGAGGCGGGCTCGATGCTCGAGCGCAACAGGATGTTCACCTCGTGCTGCGGTAGCTGGTCAAACGGCAGATAGAGGATGGGTTGGATATCTGCTTCGAGGCTGTCGAGGTGGACATCCTGAACAATTCCGACGGCGGTGACAGGTGTGAATAGGTCGTGGGCGTCAAGGTTGATTCGGAATTGTTTGTCGACAGCGTCGCCGTTGAAATACTTGCGGGCGAACGCCTGATTGACGATGGCAACGGGAACGGCACCGGCTTTATCTGCAATGGAAAATGCGCGGCCCTGAAGCAGACGGGTACCCGTGGCTCGGAAATATTCAGGACTGATGCTGATGGTGAGGACTCCCGGGCGCTGTCCCACCGGCAGCGGAGGTCCATCACCAAAGGCGAGAGTCCTCCCCTGGTAGTCATGTTCAAGCGGAAGCGTACTGCCGATCGCTGCAGCATACACGCCGGGAATCGCTTTGAGCCGTGGCAACAGTTGTTGCGCAAACGCCATCATCTTTTCCGGCTCCTCGGAAGGGTTGCGCTGCACTTTCGCGGTGAGACACTGGCTCGAGTCAAAGCCGGCGCCATTTTGAAGCACATGCGCAAAGCTGCGGATGAGCAGGCCCGCGCCGGTAAGCAACAGCACCGCGAGGCCGATCTCCACGACAAGCAGTGTACTGCGCAAACGGCGGTGCTGACGGCCTGAGGAGGCGCGGCCTCCTGCGCTCTGAAGCGAAGTGCGCAGATCGGCGCGCGAGGAGCCGATGGCCGGAGCAAGGCCAAAGAGAAGCGTGGTGAGGAGCGCGATATTCGCGGTGAATGCGAGGACCCATCCGTTGACCTCGACGGCGGCGCTCAGCTTGCCGAACGGCGCCTGGAGCAGATTCGCAATCGGCGAGCCGGACGAGAAGGTGTCGGGCGTGCCGCTCTGGCGGATGAGCCATGTGACGGCGGCGGCGATGGCAAGACCGAGCACAGACGCGATAGCAGAGAGCGTGAGGTTTTCAACGAGAGACTGGCGAATGAGGCGCAGGCGTCCGGCGCCGAGCGCGCCGCGCAGTGCCATCTCGGACTCGCGGGTAACGCTGCGCGCCAGTTGCAGGTTGGCTACGTTGGCGCAGGCTATGAGCAGCACCGCTCCAACACATGCAAGAAGAACTAACAGCGGCTCGCGATCGTCTCCGGTGAGAGAACGCTGCAACGGCTCGGCAATGATCTTGCGGCCCTGGGCCCAGTTTGCGTAACGCGGGCCGTAGCCCTTCACCCGGTTTTTTTCAAAGAGATTGAGGTCTGCCTGCACCTGGGGCAGGGTTACGCCGTCGCGGAGGCGCGCGATTGTCAGCACCATCCAAACCTTCACATTGGACGCTTCAAGACTTGAATCGGTGTCCATCCCGGCAGGGACATAGAGGTCAGGCTCGGCTGTCAAGTCGGGAAAGGTGAACTGCGCGGGTAGAACTCCCACCACCGTCTGCGCCTTTCCAGCGAGCGTGATGGTACGGCCGATAATTGCGGGGTCGCTGTTGAACCTGCTCTGCCAGAGACGATGGCTCAGGATCACGAGGGCCGAACCTTCTTTGCGGTCTTCGCTGCTCAAGAAGTTTCTGCCCAGTGCCGTCGTCACGCGCAGCGTGGGGAAAAAGTTGGCGGTCACTGGCATCGTCGACACGCGGAGCGGAGCGCCGACGCCGGTCAGGTTCTCATCGAAGGTTCCGAGATATCCTGCCACGGACTCAAACGATTTGAGGGAGGGCTGAGCGGCAGAGAAATCCTGATTGAGCAGGCCCATATCCTCTTGTTTTATGTGCTGGTAGATAAACATCAGCCGGTCCGAGCCCGGATAAGGGAGCGGGCGCAGCAGGAGCGCGTAAACTGCTGAAAACATCGCGGTGGTTGCGCCGATTCCGAGCGCAAGCGTGATAATTGCGGTCAAAGAGTAGGCGGGATTGCGGCGTAGCTGGCGGATTCCGAAGCGAACATCCTGCGCAAGCGACTCAGCCAGGGTGCCGGCGCGTGCATTCCTGACAGCCTGCTTCATCTGCTCGAATCCACCGCTTTCAGCCAGGGCGTGGCGACGAGCTTCCACGGGAGTCATGCCGGTAGCGATCTTTTCCTCGGTCACGGCGTCGACATATCCCTGGATTTCTTGGTCCAGATCGGACTCGGCATGCTGCTTGCGCAGCAGATTACGGAGCGCGGATTTGAGCGTTGGCCACATCGACTTCGTTCTCCTGTGAGGTCTTCAGCGCGTGTCCGATGGCGCGGGAAATTGTCGTCTACTGCCAGGTTTCAACACCGAACCGGCGCCCGCCGGCTTCTGTGCGCCGGTAATACTTTGCGCGCCGGTTGTTTTCCGATTCGCCCCAGAAAACACTCAACCAACCGGCTTCTTCCATGCCGTGAAGAGCGGGAAAAAGAGACCCGGGCCTCGCCATGAATGTGCCCTGGGTGATCTGCTGAACGCGCCGGGCGATGCCAGTCCATGAAATTCGCCATCGCCCAACGCCTTGAAAAGGAGCAGGTCCAGCATGACCTAGAGAAGATTCACCTGGTTTCACCCCTCTCGCCACGCTCCTACTGAATGACGATAGGAGTTTATGGAACGCTCATAAAGAATGTCAATAGGTGTACGTTGGAGCGGAGGGCGGCCTGGAGTGACTTCGAATTACCGGCGTCTCTGACTCGGTTTTTACGCAGAAAGCGAAGAAAGAGTTCCACTTCGGAATGAACGTTCCGGAGCCTGAAAACACTGTTTCTTGGACCATCCGGCATAGCGCCAAAAAAAGCTCCTATACGGCCGGCGCAAGTGCCCACAAAGCTCAGGACAGTCGGTTTTGCCTCTGATCGGGAGAACCTTCACGATGAGGTTTCCGGGAATGGATACGTCGCCCCTTCCTCCGCCCTGTTGGATTACCTGCCACAGCCCCAAAATTTGCATCAACAGGTCCAGAAATAGCCTGAAGCTCGAAAGGAAATTCCCTGGAGGAGCTTGCCGATTATTGGATTCAGTCTGGAACTGCGGAGGAGATCCCACGCCGTGTCCCTCGATAGCCGAAAAATCCCAAAAAAACAGCGAACGTTTTTCCGCTTCGATGCTCTTTACTGGTAAGTAGTCATGCAAAACGCGATGTTCATCATAAGGCGGGGAGAACCTGTGCCGGGAACAACGGGCGAAGGCGCGCCAGAGAAGGGTTCGTTTGCCGCGCTCGTCGAAGGGCACTCGCGTCTTGTTTTTCGCATCGCGCTGGCGATCGTGCGCAGCCCGCACGATGCAGAAGACGTCGTACAGGAAACATTTCTGCAGGTCTACAAAGGGAACCGATGGAGACAGATCGAAGATGAGCGGGGATACCTGGCGAGGGTGGCCTGGAGGCTTGCGGTCCGGCAACGAAAACTCGGAATTCGTGAGCAGGAACTTTCGCCAGAGACGCGCAGCCGCGAAGTCAGCCCTGAAAAGTCGGCCATGGACCGGCAACTCGAATCCTGGCTGCATGACCGCATCGACGCGCTTCCTGAGAAACTTCGCCAGCCGCTGGCATTGGCCGCGCTGGGCGAATTGAGTCTGGTGGAGATTGCAAAAGTTCTCGGTCTGCCGGAGGGGACGGTGCGGCGCAGAATGCACACGGCGCGGGCCAGGCTAAGGCAGGAACTGATGGAACGGAAAGGAGAAAGCCATGAACGACGATCATGACCGGCTCCATGGCCAGGACAACCTGGACACTTTAGACAACTTGATTGATCGCGCGCTGGATAGTTATACGTCTGGCGAACCGGGACCGGGACTGACAGAACGTGTCTTATCTTCTCGAGCCTCGGTGGCTGCCTTGAACCGCCTCCGGCTGCGCAGCGATAAGCCGATCTGGGCGCTGGCAGTGGCCGTTGCTCTCTTAACCGCGGCCGTGATTCCCCTATGGTTCAAGTCGCCGCGGCCGTTCCCAACCATCGTTCACCCTGCTGCAGGTGCGCCGCAAGATTCTTCGCGCGCGACTTCGACTTTTACGTCCCTACCCCATTCCCATCCTGCTGGGAACTCTCGCGCTTCTGTCATTCGGCATGGTGTCCGAGAACCAAAAACTCGGGCAAGATTGGCCTCCAATATCGATCATTCTGCGATATTCGCGCCCATTGTGATGAAGCCAATCGCGATGGCTCCCATCCGGATTGGAGAGCCGAACTGAGGCAGACTTATGCGAATATCACGACTCATCTTCACCTTGCTCCTACTGGCTGCACCGATGCTTCGCGCGCAACAGGCAAAGGAAGGAGCCACAGCGAAAACTTCGGCCAAGGCCGCACCGGCTCAAGGCTCCACGCGCTTGAAGAAAGCGCCGCAGCCGGAACATGAAGCGTTGCAGATCACAATTATCTTCAGGAGGTTCCGCGACGAGAAGCTGGTGACTGACAGGAGCTATACGCTGCTGGCTACCACGGGCGAGGTTTTGCCCGCGATTCGCGACGATCAGCGTTACCGCACCAGCTTGAGCGATGACAAGGACTTTGTGGATCACAATATTGATGTAGACATTCTCGGCCTCAAGCGGTCCGGCGAATCGATCTACGTTGCCCTCCGGATTTCCACGCAAAACTTCTCTCTGGATGTTCCAGGCGGTCTGCCAAAACTGCCGCTTGTTGTCGATACGCATCAATACCTGATTACGCCTACCATCCCCTTCGGCAAGCTGGTTACCGTCTATGCGGCGTCTCAACCTCTGAGAAACCAGGAAGTTCAGCTTCTGGTGCAACCCATGGGCGCGCCTGCGCCC
>Ga0116129_1000636_pt1 | contig 21659 bp, 21 predicted proteins | sample June2015DPH_17_2_FD_89732 | JGI IMG/M metagenome (GOLD analysis project Ga0116129, IMG submission 89732) | Peatland microbial communities from SPRUCE experiment site at the Marcell Experimental Forest, Minnesota, USA - June2015DPH_17_10 | ecosystem: Environmental > Terrestrial > Soil > Wetlands...
CGCAATGCCGTGACCGAGACGACGGCGGGGAAGCGGCTGCCGTCCTTGCGGATATACGTCAACTCGTAGATGTCCTCGATGCCTCGGGAGGCCTTGAAGACCAGGGCCTCGAACCCGGGCGCGATCTGGGTTTGGAGTTCGACGCTCAACGCTTGCGCACGAGCTATGATTTCCTGAGGGTCAGAGATATCGGCTGGGGTGATCTTGTTGAGTACTTCCTCCGCCGTATAGCCGAGCATGCGTTCGGCGCCGACGTTGAAGAGCTGAATGACTCCCCTTGCATCGGTGGCAATTTTCGAGAAATTGGTGCTGTTGAAGATCGCGCTTTGCAAGGCCTCTGAGTTCAAGGCGGCCTCTTCCGCATGCTTTCGAGCGGTGTTGTCCGTGTCCATCATGATTAGTTCTGGGAAGACGCGACTTGGGGGCTGATGAGGTCGGCAATGTCGATCACTCTGGCCTGCCCGTCACCAGCACGCCTCGCACCCCTGAGCGCCTTTTCCGCGGCTGAAATCAGATCATTCGGCACCGCGCCGGTAGCGTCCTTCCAGGCGGTTGACCGCGCATGGTCGCGGCAGCCGCCGCCTACGGATATTGTGACTCGGGCGGGGCTTCCCGAAGCGCTATGCAATATCTGCAAGTCGTGAACCGCATCGATTGCGCGTTGTGCGACGGTGCTTGCACCCCGGGCGTCCGTGTCGGGCAGGAGCACTGCAAATTTCCCCCCTGCATAGCGTCCTAATATGTCGGTGGGCCGGTGTGCGGCTGAACGCAAAACATCGGCAATGGATTTTAGACAGTTATCCCCCTTTTCCTCGCCAAACTCGGCGTTGTATGCAGTAAAACCGTCGATGTCCACGATCAGAAACGACAGTGGTGCTGTGGAGCGCTGTGCGCGTAACCATTCCTGCGTCAGGGCCTTCTCGAGCTGTCGGCGGGTGGTGGCACCCGTCAGGAAATCCATCTTTACGGCGCTGCGCACAGTTTCGGAAAGCGCCTTTAGGCGTTGATAGGTGCGCACCCGCGCCAGTACCAGAGGCCCGTGAGGCGGTTTACTTATAAAATCCGCTGCGCCGAGCTCGAGCCCTTTAGCCTCCAGCTGCGCACTTTCGTGGCTGGTGATGAAAATGATCGGCACTTCCGCAAGCGCCGGATCGTTCTTGAATGCCTTGCATACTTCGAAGCCGCTATATTCCGGCATATCCACATCCAACAGCACCAAGTCCGGCGTGGACTCACGCGCCAGCTTGAGCGCCGCGCGGCCGGAAGATGCGAATCGCAACGGCGAGAAATCGATCAAGATGCGGTTCAGAACGCGAACCACCATGAGGTCGTCATCGACCAAAAGAATGCTGAAATTCTCTCGTGCTTGCATACGGTGTCCGAAATTTCTAAGCCTGCCGGGCGTGCTGCGGTGTGACGGTTATGCTTGTTTGGCCTGGGGCTGCCAGGCAGCCGCCGGCGACAGGGCTGTTTCGATGGCGTCAGCCAATGTCGTGGCATCAAAAGGTTTCATCATAAATGCCACGGCACCTAGCTTCATCGCGCGCTCACGCAGCCCAGGTTTTTCACTCGCCGTAACGAATATGATCGGCGTCGTCGCCGATGAAATGAGTGTCTGAAGACGCTCAGCCACCAAGAAACCGTCGCCGGCCGGCAACGACACATCCAGGACGATGACGTCAGGGCTGGTTTTGCGAACGACGGAAATGGCGCTGGCCGCATCCTTCGCCGTACAAACGGTGTACCCCATGCTCTTGAGGCGCACGCCGATGGAGAGCAAGAAGACGTTATCATCGTCGATCAATAAGACGGTTTTCATTTTTTGGCTACCTATGGTCAGGACTCCCGATCGCGAGGCAGCTTAGCGAGAGGAAAATGGCGATGATGTAGGGTAAAACTCGACACATCGCTCAAACAAACGAGATGTCCGAAGTGGGGGCGTGAAACTGCGCAGTGCGTCACGCGGCTGGGAGCCCCAGCTCTCGACGAAGCCCCTGCCTAGGGGCCCGTGCGGTCTGACTGCTCGAGCGAACATTTCAGAGCGCGCTCATAGGAAAGGATGCGTTGCGCGCTGCTTAGCCGCCTAATAATCTGAGCTTTTGACGTCCCTTTACAAAGGTAGTCGTCCGCGCCGGCATCCAGGCCCTCGAGGATGTCTTCATCCGTGTCTTTTGAGGTGTGCAGTACGATGTACACATACCCGGAATAGGTCTGGCCTCGAATGGCGCGGCACAGCGCCAGTCCGTCCATGCCCGGCATGCTGATATCCAATATGGCGATCTGAGCAAAGTCAGTTTGCATGGAAGCCAGGGCGGCCTCCCCGTTGGTCGCCTTAACGACGTCGTAGCCTGCAGCGGCAACGAACAGGCTCAAGTAGTCGAGCACGATCTCGTCATCATCAACCAGCAAGACTTTTGTTGTCATTGGAGACAGCTCAATGATGCAAGAAGACACGCAATATACACATTCATGCCGCCGCGTTCTGTTCACTAACGCGCTCAGCGAAAGAATGTTGGGTCCAAACCCAGAGAAGGTCCCTTCTGTGTTGGACAGCGCACTTTCAGCTTGCCGCGCTGAGCGTACCCTACATCTCTGAGAAGCAAAGCACCCATTGCCGCATCGCACCAGGAAGGTATGAGATGATCGATTCTCTTGTTGGACGTTTCCTTTCCGCAGAGGGATTCATGCCCCACGGCATGTGCTATCAGTGGCAACCCGACATACTCGCACTCCATGTCATCTCCGACGGAATCACCGCTCTCGCGTATTTTTCGATCTCCGGCACGCTTCTCTATTTTGTCCACAGGCGTATTGACTTCGGGCACAACTGGATATTTCTGTGCTTCGCCATCTTCATCATCGCCTGCGGTTTTACGCACTTCATGGAGATTTGGACGATCTGGTACCCGACGTATTGGCTTTCCGGCGGCATAAAGCTAATCACCGCATTGGCGTCGGTCTGCACTGCAATCCTCCTCATCATGTACTTTCCTCGCGCTTTGCGCCTTCCGAGCCCCTCGGCGATGGAAAATGCAAGATTGGACGTGGAGCGCGAGGCCGGCGAACGCATTCGTGCGGAGGCAGATCTTCGACGCCTGGTGATCGAAGCGGCGCCGACGGGGATGCTATTGATGGACCTCCGTGGATCCATCGTATTGGTCAATGCACAAATCGAAAAACTCTTCGGTTACCCGCGCTCGGAGTTATTGGGCCAGCCAATCGAGATACTGGTGCCGGAGCGATTCCACGGAAATATCCCGGACTTTCGCAAGGGATCTTTCAGCGCACCAATGGCGCGCGCGGGGGACCTTTACGGCCTTCGAAAGGATGGCTCTGAAGTACCGATAGAAATCGGGCTCAACCCCTTACGTACGTCCGAAGGGGAGTTCGTTCTCAGTTCGATCCTGGATGTTTCACAGCGCCTCGAAATAGACCGCATTAGAAACGAATTTGTATCGACAGTCAGCCACGAGCTTCGGACACCCTTGACCTCGATCCGCGGCTCTTTAGGGCTACTTCAGGCCGGCGCAATGGGCGCACTCCCGGAAAACGCGGCCGCGATGGTGGCTATCGCATATAAGAACAGCGGGCGCTTGGTACGAATCATCAACGATATCCTGGATATCGGCTCGATTGAGGCGGGAAAATTGACGCTCAAGATGACCATCGTGCCCTTGGCGGAGCTACTTCAGCAATCGGTTGAAGGCAATGCGGGCTTCGCAGAGAAATGGGGGGTCCGTTTTGTGCTCGAGCCGGTGTCCGCCAACGATCGGGTAATGGCCGACCCTGATCGGCTCATGCAAGTGGTCGCGAATCTTTTGTCGAACGCTGCCAAGTTTTCCCCGCCGGGCGCTGAGGTCCGGATTCGCGTCCGACCCGGTTCGACAACGATGCGCGTTGAGGTGGAGGACTCAGGTGCCGGGATTCCGGAAGCATTCAAAGCCCATATTTTCGAAAAATTCGCGCAAGCCGATGCCTCTGCGACACGCCGCTTTGAGGGAACCGGCCTCGGACTCAGCATTGCGCGCAAACTCATGGAGGCGATGGGCGGGAGCATTGGATTTGACTCCATAGTCGATCATGGAAGTGTCTTTTACATCGAGCTGCCCCGAATGGACGCAGCGCCCGCGATGCTCCGGACCACTCAGCTGTCCGAGACGGCGGCCTACAAGATGCTCCTTAACTTTGCCAGTGCAGCTGAAGTAGGTGCGAGCGCCCACCTGCCGAGACTGTTGTATGTGGAAGACGACGAAGACTTGATCAGCGTTATTCGTGCTGCCCTATCCGGCAGAGTAGAAATCGTTCCGGCGCGTACGCTGCGGGTGGCGGAACGACTGCTTCGCGAAGAAGAATTTGGATTGGTCATCTTGGACCAATCGCTGCCGGACGGAGACGGAATTACGTTGGTGGATCTCATTGCGCAAAATGCAGGGCATTTGGTGCCGATAATAATTCTCTCCGCCGCCGACGTGCCACATGACGTATACCAGAAAGTGGCCGCGGTGCTGATAAAGTCTCAGGTGTCCGCCGCGCAAGTCGCGACCACGATTTTGTCCTACCTCGCTCCGATGGGGCCTTGAAACATGGCGTCGCTCTGAGGCGCAGTTTGCCAGGCAGCTTCCACCTCTTGTGCGAGTTGTTGGCTGAATTCCAACGATTGTCGCAGCACCGCCGGTTCGCGTGCGGGGTCGGGTGCTTCGACGCTTGCCACGAGTCCCCCGACCAAGCGCGCCATCGTTCCACCGAGGTCGCTTATCTTGGGAAAACCGAACATGGCTCCCGCACCGTGGAGGGAATGGGAGACGCGCTCGATTTCCTCGAATACCGATCGGTCCCCGTTTTGCGCGTGCTCAATCATGTTCGCGAGGTTGATGACATCGGTCCGCGCACGCTGAAGGAAGGTGATGGTCAATGAATCTATCTGTGCCTGCGCTTTGGCCTGTCCACCGCACGCGATTGAGCTTTGGCCCGCGGCGTCTCCCTTGTTCCACAAATCATACAGCTCGCCGTAAAGCTTCAGAGGATCGAATGGTTTGACAATGACACCGATCGCGCCCAATTGAAGAAATTGACAAATCTCCGCCGGCAAGACTTTGGCGGTCATGAAGATGACTGGAATATGCGCAAGCAACGCGCTCTCGCGCATTCGCTTAAAAGTAGAGGGACCGTCAAGGCCGGGCATCATGACATCCATCAGCACGAGGTCCGGCCGAAGCTCGTAGGCAAGGTCGATCGCACGTTCGCCGGAGTGGGCGGTTTGCACATGTAGACCTGGAATCAAGCGAAGCGTCGCTTGCACGACGCTGCAAATATCCGCGTCATCGTCAACGTATAGAACCGACTGAAAGTCTCGCGTTGACATGCTTTGGCCGACGACGGTGCGGCTCCTTGGGGTTAGGGGTTTAACATCGGCGCCCGATGCCAAATCGTCGCGTGGGCGGCCTCGTGAGCGCTCATAGTGGACCTTTTTGACGATGCGGCACTGCGATCAATACGCTGCGATTCTCTGACCGCACCGCCAACGCGAGCGCGCAGCGGCATGGCTCGGTTGCCCCACGTCTTACCGAGCGCCACCTGGACGAGTTCCGCCGTCATTGGGCGCCCGAGCAAGTACCCCTGAGCCTGTGGGCAGCCAAAATCCCTCAACATCTGCAGCTGCTCTTCGGTCTCCAAGCCCTCCGCAATGACTTCCATATCCAGTTCCGCCCCCAGTGAGACGACCAATCGCACGACCGCAGCGCCCTTTCTGTCCAGCGTCATCCGCTGCACGAGGGATCGGTCCAGCTTTAGGCGATCCACGGGCAGTCTCGAGAGAGAACTTAAGCTCGAATGGCCGGTTCCGAAATCATCCATCGCAATTCGAACGCCGAGTTGCTTCCACGCCTTGAGATGCTCGATGCTGAGGGCCAGATTGGCAATGAGAGCACTTTCGGTGATTTCCAGTTCGAGCTGTTTTGCCGGGAAGCCGGTTTGCTCGAGCGTGCGCTCAATGGCGCTAAAGAAGAACTCATCAATTTGAAGTGCCGACACGTTGACCGACAAGGTCGTCGGCTGCGCGGCGCGGCTGCACCACGCGGATGCCGTCGCGCATGCGGAATGGAGTACCCAGGCGCCGAGGGCATGAATCATCTCGGCCCGTTCTGCGACGCGAATGAACACCGACGGCGCGACGATCTCGCCGGTTGATCGAACCCACCGGGCGAGCGCTTCTACGCCGCAACCCCGGCCGCTGGCAAGGTCGAACTGCGGCTGGAATTCAACGCGCAGTGTGCGCAGTCGTAATGCCTCCGCGAGTTCCGATTCGAGAAGATTGACTGGTTCGTCCATTACCCACTCCTTTTGGTACTCGTCGGTGACAGCCTAACCAGAGGAAAGTAGGACGGATGTAGGGAAAAACAATACACATCGGTTCGGCGAGCGGCATGACGGGCACCGCGGCGTGAATCTGCGGAGGCTGTCACACCAGCGGCAGTTCGTATTCCAAGGCAAATCGAATCAGGGCCGACCGATTGGTCACACCCAGCTTTACCATGATTCGCCCGCGGTAGGTGTCGACGGTTTTGCGGGACAATGACAGATGCAGCGCAATGTCCGAACTCGTGGATCCGGCAACGATGAGCTGTACCACCTTGCGCTCGCGGCTGCTCAAACGCTCAAACGGGCTTTTGGGGATGGGCATGCTGAGCGCGCCGTCGGCAAACAACGCGGTGATAGTGGGGCTAACGTATTGTTTGCCGGCGCTCACCACCTGTACGGCCCGCAACAGCTCCGTGGCCGCTGCTGTTTTCAGCACAAAGCCAAGCGCGCCCGCACGCAACACGCGGCGCACCTGTTCGGGTGTGTGGCAGGCAGAGAGCGCAATGATCCGGATCTGAGGAAATTCAGAGATAATGCGTTGCGTCGCGTCGATACCGTTGAGGGCGGGCAACATGAGATCCATGATGATCAGGTCCGGCTTCAGGCGCTGCGCCACCGTCACAGCCTCCTCACCGCTCCCGGCAAATCCCACGACTTTCATGCCGGGCTCGAGCTCGATGAGCAAGGCCAATCCGTCGCGCACGATACTGTGGTCGTCTACGATCAGAATGCGGGCGAGCGGTGCGGCCAATTCGAGACTCATGCAATTTGACTTTTCGATGGCAATATGGGTAGCAGTATGCGCGCCTGCACCGTCAATCCCACGCCTTAAAGTCTCAATTCGGCACTCAACCGGAATGGTGCGCTGCATTCCGCGAGCTTGATCGAAACAACCACCCGTGAGGTGCCCTTGCTAAAGCTGTATCACTGCTCAGAGACGCGCTCCATGCGCTCGCTCTGGCTGCTCAACGAACTGGAGATATCATTCGAGCTGGTCGAGATGCCGTTTGATTTGAAAATCATGCGATCGGCTGAGTATTTGTCGGTACATCCGCTTGGGCGGGTGCCCTGCCTGGTGGATGGCGCTTTCCGCTTGTTCGAATCGGGCGCGATCGCCGAATACTTGTGTGAGCGCTATCCGCAAGCAGGATTGGGTCGGCTCGCCGGAGACAGCGAGCGCTATGAATGGCTGCAATGGATTCACTACAGCGAAACCATGGCAGTGCACGCCGCCTCACTCGTGCAGCAAAAGTATTTCATCGCGCCGCCGGATCGCTCAGCGGTGATTGCCAAATTGGAGGGGCGTCGATTGGAAAAGGCCGTGCAGGTGTTGGAAGCGCAGCTCACGGATCGCGACTATCTTTTGCGAACGGGCTTTAGCGCCGCCGATATTGGCGTTGGCTACAGTTTGCATCTGGCGGATCGTTTGATCGAGCTGGCCAAGTTTACCGGCGTGTCGCGCTACCTCGCGCGGATTCGGGCGCGGCCCGCATTTCAGGCATCGCTGCCCGAGGGCTCGACGGGTCCGATTGCGTGGCTTCCTGACACGCCTTCTCCGCCTCGAGGCTGAGCGTCACTTCAGGATCTGACGGCTTTGCCATGCCGTCCGGCGCCGCTTCCGAAATTTTTCGCGCCGGACGCTGTCTCGCCGGAGGCAATGGTGACGAGACCATGGGAAATTTCGTTGGCGATGGCCTCATCTTCATCCAACCCCCACTGCTCGATGACCGAAAGCCGATCCTGACGCATGGCGGTCTGTGGGAAACTCGAGAGCTTCTGCGCCAATGTCATCGCAGCCGCCAATGCCTCCCCGTCGCGCACGCATCGATTGATCAATCCCATGGAAAGCGCTTCGGCAGCATCGACGGACCGGCCGCTCAAGATGAGATCCATCGCCCGCCCGTGACCAATGATTCGCGGCAGCCGTATCGTGCCAAGATCCACCAGCGGAATGCCGAAGCGGCGGTTGAACACGCCAAAAATGGCACTCTCGCCGGCAATCCGGATGTCCGCCCACAGGGCGAGTTCCAAGCCTCCTGCCACCGCGGGACCCTCAATCGCGGCAATGACCGGTTTCGATAGACGCAGCCGGGGCGGTCCCATGGGCGAATCGCCGACGGCGGAGAGCTCCACGCGCGCACCCGACGCGATGGCTTTCAGATCCGCGCCGGCGCAGAAGACATCGTCAGCGCCGGTGAATACGGCAACATCCAACCCTTGATCGGCATCGAAAGTCCGAAACGCATCGGCAAGTGATTTGGCGGTGGCAGCATCCACGGCATTGCGCCGTTCGGGACGCAGCATGCGGATGACTGCAATTCGATCGGTTGTCGTCACTGATACGGACATGGTGATACCTCGTTCCGCGCGCAGCTGCGAGGCGCGTTTGCGCCGGCAGTATAAAGGGGATGGGGATTTGCCATGTACTTTACGCTAAGCTGATGCAGCCCGGCTCGGAGTGAATCAGGACGCGACGAATGAACTTGAAGCACCATGTGGTCATCGTCGGGGCCGGCTTCGGTGGGCTGGCCACCGCTCTGGAACTTGCGGGCGCCGCGGTTCGCATCACCCTCATCGACCAGCGCAATCATCATTTATTCCAACCGCTGCTCTATCAGGTCGGCACTGCCGCATTGGCGACCTCGGAGATTGCGTGGCCCATTCGATTTCTGGTCCGCAAGCGCAAGGAAGTGACTACCTGGCTGGGGGTGGTGAGCGGCGTCGATGCGCAGAGTTGCAACGTCCTCTTGGAAGACGGGGCCACCGTGTCTTTTGATACTCTGATTCTCGCGACGGGCGCCCGTCATGCCTATTTCGGACATGATGAATGGGAGGCCTTCGCACCCGGATTGAAAACCCTGGAGGACGCCACCTCGATTCGCCGCAGAGTTCTGCTGGCGTTGGAGCGGGCCGAGCGCGAGCCTGATCCTGCGCGGCGCGCGGCCTTGCTCACCTTCGTCATCATCGGCGGCGGCCCCACCGGGGTAGAACTGGCCGGCGCCATCGTTGAATTGGTGTATCAAAATCTCGTCGGAGAGTTTCGCCAGATCGATACGCGCAAGGCGCGCGTGCTGTTGATCGAGGCGGGCCCGCGCATATTGCCGAGCTTTGCGCCCGACCTGTCCGCTTACGCGCATCGGGCCTTGGAGCGCTTGGGCGTGGAAGTGCAGCTCGGATCCGCGGTGACCGACTGTCATGCGGGCGGTGTCGTGGTCGGCGGCCGAACGGTGGCTGCCGATGTCATTCTCTGGGCCGCCGGTGTGCGCGCATCGGCGGCGGCGGCCTGGCTCGGGGCGCCGGCGGACAATGCCGGCCGCGTCAGGGTCGCTGCCGACTTGAGCGTTCCGGGACATGCAAATATTTTTGTCATCGGTGACACCGCCACGATCGATATTGGGCACGGAAAAACAGCGCCCGGCATCGCGCCCGCCGCCAAGCAACAAGGCACGCATGTCGCTCGCACGATCAAGCGCAGGCTGGCGGGAGATTCGCAGCCCCGAGCCTTTCGCTACCGGCATGCCGGTGATCTTGCGACCATCGGCAAGCGCTCCGCGGTCATTGACTTCGGCTGGTGCAAGCTTCGAGGGTGGATCGCCTGGTGGGTCTGGGGGATGGCGCACATCTATTTCTTGATCGGACTGCGCAACCGGCTGGCGGTGGCATTGAGCTGGCTTTGGATCTATATGACCGGCAATCGCAGCGCCTGTCTCATCACTCAAGTCGATCACCGTGACCCCTTGACGCAGGATCGACATTAGTAGAGCTTTCCCCATGGCAACCGCAAAGGCTAAATCCAAAACCGCTGGCTCCAAAGGAGCAGGGCATGATTGAGCGGCAGGTAGAAATCAGAACCCAAGACGGTCGGATGAATACGTTCATTTGTCATCCCGAACGCTTAAGTCCCCACCCGGCGGTCATACTGCTCATGGACGCGCCGGGCATTCGGGAAGAGCTGCGGGATATGGTGCGTCGTTTGGCCACGGTGGGCTACTTCGTGCTGCTGCCGAATCTTTATTACCGCTCCTACGTCGAAGAGCTCGGTCCCTTCGTGGGTGAGGCGAACATCGCCACGCGCCAGAAAGCGTTGCAGCTCATGGGCACCATCAACATCGCGATGGTGATGCAGGACGTCGATTCATTGCTCGCCTTTGCCGACACGGACCCCGCGGCGTCGACGAGTGCCATGGGCTGCGTCGGCTACTGCATGAGCGGCCAGTACGCCGTCAATGCGGCGGTACGCCACAAGGATCGGATTCGCGCGGCAGCCTCGATGTACGGGGTGGCGCTGGTGACGGACAAGCCGGACAGTCCGCACCTCGCCCTGCGGCACACGGACGCCCGGCTGTATTTCGGCTGCGCCGAGACCGATCAGTATGCGCCGCAGGAGATCATCGACAAACTGCGGGCCGAGGTTGAGAGCTGCCGCGCCAATGCGGAAGTGGAGATTTATCCGGGGACTGCCCACGGGTTCGCCTTTCCCCAGCGCCCCGTGTACAACAAGCCGGCGGCAGAGCGGCATTGGGAGCGTCTGTTCGCGCTATTTGGCGGTGCACTCAAGGGCGCCGGCAAGTGACCCCCAGGCCGGCCGCAACCACCATCCTGGTGCGCGCACGCGGTTCTCAACCTGAAATATTGCTGTTGAAGCGCGGCGAGCATGCGCGCTTCATGCCCAATGCCTACGTCTTCGCCGGCGGCGCGCTCGATCCTCAGGACGGCGGCGCAGAGGTCCGCGATCTATGCGAGGGCCTCGATGACCAAGCCGCCAGCGAGCGGCTGCGGCTGCCGTCGAATGGCCTAAGGTTTTATGTGGCTGCGGTGCGCGAGGCATTCGAGGAATGCGGCCTGCTGCTGGCTTACGACTCGCGCGGCGAACTGGTTGACCTGAGCACGTGGGATGAAGCGCATTTGCGCGACGCACGACTGCAATTATCCGAAGGCCGGCTGAGTTTGGCCGCGCTCTGCAAGACGCACGGCTGGCGCCTGGCGGCGGATCAACTCGCTTTCTTCAGCCACTGGATCACGCCGCCGGGTGCCGTGCGCTTCGACACGCGTTTTTTTCTTTCCCGTGCTCCGCCGCGCCAGAACGCCTTTCTGGCCGGCAACGAAATGTCCGAGCTTGTCTGGCATACCGCGGCCGAAGCGCTGGCGGAGTATGCGCGCGGGGGATTGCTGCTGATGTATCCGACGCGTTCGATATTGAAGGACATTGCCGAATTTCGCGACATCGACGCCTTGTTCGAGTTCGCGAGCCGGCCGCGAACCATCACGGCCATCACACCCGTGCTGCCGCGCGGCGATCAGTCGCAGCGCTCGTAGATGCGTTAATGCAATCTCCCGGCCATACGGTCAATCTCTACTTTCACTCGAGACTTCAATCTCGTCGAATCGCTTCCACTGATAGACGAAATACGAAACGGCCCATGCCGCGGCAAATAATCCGATGATCGCAAAGCCCAGCGCATTGAAGTGCTCGGCGAGGCTGCTGGCCATTCGCCAGCCGCGAGTGTTCAGATCCAGCTTGTGGGCGATCAGTGCGGTGGTCTCGATGCCGCCGATGATGATGGCGACCAACGCCGAGACGCCTGTAATCGTCATGTTGTAGTAGAGCTTGCGAATCGGCTTTACGAATGCCCATTCGTATGCACCCAGCATCAACACGCCGTCGGTGGTATCGATGAGAGCCATGCCGGCCGCGAACAGCGCAGGAAACACCAGAATCGTTGCGATGGATACACCGTGAGCGGCTTGCGCTCCCGCCAGCCCCAGGAGCGTCACCTCGGTGGCTGTGTCGAATCCCAGTCCAAATAAGAAACCGAGGGGCGCCATTTGCCAGCTGTGCCGAATCAACGCAAAGAGCGGTCGAAACAATCGCGACAGCGGCCCGCGTCCGCTCAGCAGAATGTCGAGGTCATCGGCCGAGTACTTGCCGCCCTTGCGAACGCTATCGAAGCGCCGCCAAACCGTGCGCAGTATCAGCAAATTCATCGTCGCAATGGCAAACAAGAAAGCCGCCGAGGTGGCCGTCGCCACCACGCCGCCGATTTGAGAAAAGCTCTGGAAACGGGCCACCGCGCCCACCGTGAATGCGATGAGGACCGCCGCGATCAGCACGATGGTGGAGTGCCCCAGCGCAAAGAAAAATCCGACCGTAATGGGGCGCTTGCCATCTTGAATCAGTTTGCGCGTGACATTGTCGATGGCCGCGATGTGATCTGCATCGACGGCGTGCCGCAGCCCCAAGCTATAGGCAAGCAATGCCGTACCCAGCTTCACGGAATCACTCGAAAAAAGTACAAACGCCCAAGCGCCCGCCGCCAGGTTTGCGCCAATGAGCAGCGTGTACAGCGCGATGAGGCGCGCCTTGAAGGGTGTCATGCCGGTGCGCTCACGCACGTATCAAATCCGTGGCGGAACAATGGCTGATCCAGTTCTCGCCCGATGAACACGAGTTGCGTCTTCCTCGGTCGATCTCCCCACGGCCCGAGTGAGCTGGTATCGACGACCATATGCACGCCCTGAATGACGATTCGCTCATTCACGCCTTCGAAATTCAAAAAGCCTTTCAGGCGGTACAGCCGCGTACCCTGCGTCTGCAATGTGTGGGTGAGCCACGCCTGAAACCGCTCGGCATCGATCGGACGATCTGTCTCGATACTGAACGAGCCGACGCGAGCATCGTGAGAGTGTCCCGGATCGAAATTCCTATGCACGCGCGGGTTTGGCGTTTCGCCCCCGCTGTCGGTCAACGTCAGCGCGAACTCCTCAGGCAGGTGCTGCGTAAAGAGCCAGTACTTATCGCTCGCTCCAATCCGCAGCACGAATTGTGCATCGCCACCGCTCCGCGGCAGATCGAGCAGCCGCGAGCGCGACTCCGGCTTGATCACCGCGCCTGCACATACCAGGTCGATGTGGTCAGAGAAAAGAGCAAAAACCCGCTCGGCGGCCTTGACCGGATCGAGGTCATCGGACGGCAGCACCTCGCAAACGACGATCTTCATGGCAGGATCGGGCCCGTCCTTCAACGTCAAGGTGTAGTCGCCGGCCGATAATTCGTACGCTCCCGCCCACTCAAAGGGATATTCGGGTTCCAGAAATGTGGGCTTGTAATCGAGCGCGCGCGCCAGATCGAACCCGCCGATCCCCAGTACCGCACTCATGGGGACGGACGCTCGCCGCTTAGGATCCGCGCGCACGATCCGCGCCAACGCATTGATGGCGCGCACCCGCCGTTCCAATACGTCGAGATCTGCGCCACTCACCAGATCCGTCTTGTTCAAGACGATGACATCGGCAAATGCAATCTGGGTGCGCGTCTCCTCGCTCTCCTCCAGCTGTTGATCGAAGTGCCGCGCATCGACCATCGTGACAATTCCATCCAATGCGAATTCCGCGCGCATCCCGTCATCGACGAAGAAGGTTTGAGCGACGGGCCCTGGGTTGGCGAGGCCGGTGGTCTCCAACACGATGCGATCAAACTTGTCTCGGCGAGTCATCAGATTGCCCAGAATCCGAATCAGATCTCCGCGAACGGTGCAGCAGATGCAGCCGTTATTCATTTCGAAGATTTCTTCCTCAGCGTTGATGACCAGTTCCTGATCGACGCCGATCTCACCGAATTCGTTTTCAATCACCGCAATTCGCTGCCCGTGATTCTCCGACAAGATGCGATTCAGCAGCGTCGTCTTACCGGAGCCTAGAAAGCCCGTCAGCACGGTTACAGGAATTCGGCTCGCTTCACTCACGCCTGACGCCTCCCGCGCTCGCCCAAGGGCACGAACGCATGTAGAATCGATGCGAACGGAGCGCGAGAGGAAGATCAAGGGAATCGCCGGAAGGATTCGACGGTGGCGGGCTAATGCCGACCGCACCGACCTACACTTCAAGCAACGCACCGATCGCCCACCGCGATGTTCGCCAGTCTCGAGCGTCAGGCCGGTCTCCGGACTCACGAGCGCACTTGATTCATGCTGGCGAATCACCTTCCCACGTCAATGACGCAGTGGTTTTTGGTTCGCCGATACTCGTTTACCGTTGCGGGGGCAGCGCCGGGTTTGGTTCAGTCAAGCGACTGGAACACGCACCGGCTTCCCGTTTCACTCGCCGCAGCTTTCGGTCGACACCAAAAACTCCGGCAAAGCACCTGACAACTTCAGCGGTGATGCTAACTGCGGCCTGGGCGAATGGCAAGCCGCAAACTCCAGTCGATATCTTCAAAGCGTCTGATAGATTAGCTTCATCCATGAAGGCCTTGTCAATTTTTGGGTCCGGTTCCGGCGCGGGGAAGAGCTGGATCACGACCGCGCTGGGTGCCTGGCTTCACGGCCAAGGCATTCGTGTCGCGCCGTTCAAAGCCCAGAACATGTCCAACAATGCATGGGTCACCTTGGACGGGGGCGAAATCGGGCGCGCGCAGGCCGTCCAAGCGGAGGCTTGCGGGCTCACGCCCACCGTCCAAATGAATCCCATTTTGCTCAAGCCGAGCGGAGCCCAAGGATCACAAGTCATTGTGCTGGGGCAACCGCAAGGTCACTGCCCGGCGGCCGAGTACTACCGGCACTTCGATCGGCTCTGGCGGACCGTCAGGGAAGTTCTCGATGACTGGCACGAGCGATGCGACGTGCTGCTGATGGAAGGCGCCGGCAGTCCGGTGGAGCTCAATTTGCTGGACCGCGACCTCGTGAATTTACGACCCTGCCGGTACTTGAACGGTCGCTGGGTATTCGTCGGGGATATTGATCGAGGCGGTATATTCGCCCAACTCGCCGGTGTGTGGAGTTTGCTGTCGCCGGCGGACTGCGCCCGTGGACTCGGCGCCATCGTCAATCGCTTTCGCGGCGACCTGTCGCTGTTTGCGAATCCGCAACAGTGGCTCGAACCGCACGCACCCGGCTTTTCGATACTGGGCACCTTGCCCTTCAGAACCGATCTGCAACCCGAGGAGGAAGATGGCTTGTCGAACGACGATCGAGTTCGAGGCACCGGAGATGTCATGGCCTGGGTGCGCTTTCCTCACTTATCGAATCTCACCGACTGCCAGCCCTGGTGGGACGATGGAGGCGTTCAGGTTCGGTGGGCGGCGAGTGCGCGCGAGCTGCTGGACGCGCGCGTCATCGTGCTCCCGGGAACCAAGAATACGCTGGCGGATTTGCGTTGGTTGCGCACAAACGGAATGCTGGACGCGATCATCGCGGCCTGTCACCGCGGCGCACTCATCATCGGCGTCTGCGGCGGCTTTCAAATGCTCGGCGAGTCCTTGAGCGATGAGAAGGGCGTTGCCGGCGATGCAGGGACTGAACGGGGGCTCGGCCTGCTGCCGGCCGAGACGCTGTACAGCGCATCGAAGACCTTGCTTCAGGTGACGGCGAGCTGCGGCGAGAGCGAGTGGCGAGCGTACGAAATTCATATGGGTACCACGCGTGGGCTCACTGCCGTCGAACCCCTCCACCGGGTGCGCGATGATGACGGCGAGCGCCCCGAGGGAATGCGCCTGGGAAAGGTGTGGGGCACCTACTTGCACGGCTGGTTTGAATCGCCGGCATTGCGAGCGCAGGTCGCCGCCGTCGCCGGAATGAATGACCACCGCCCGCATCCCGTACCGTGGGCCGAGCAGCGCAGCACCACCTATCGCGCCATGGCGGAACACCTTGCGGCGCACGTGAATTTGGATCCCGTCAGGCGATACCTGTGTCTGTGACTGCTGTGGTGCCGCAACGGATCGTCATCGCCGGCGGCCCGGGATCCGGCAAAAGTACGCTGCTGCAAGCACTGGCCGATACAGGCGAGGTTTGCTATGAGGAATCGTCACGAATTCTGATACGCGAACAAATCGCCGCCGCCGGCCCGCTCCTTCCGTGGTCCGATCTGTTCGCATTCGCGCAGGAATGCAGCCAGCGTATGCGCGCACAGCTCACCGACAGCGTACGCCACCGGCGATGTTTTTTCGATCGCGGTTTGCCCGACCTCATCGGCTATCTTAAGCTCGGCGAACGCACTGTGCCCGATGAGTGGCGGGAGATTTCGCGCGCCTACTCAACGACGGTCTTTTTTGCTCCCCCATGGCCTGAAATTTATGTGAACGATGCTGAGCGGCCGCAAACCTTTGCCGAAGCGTCGGAGTTGAGCATGCACATCCGTCGTGCGTACGAGGACTGCGGGTTTCGTCTCGTAGAACTCATCAAAGGCTCGGTCGCCGAGCGTCGACGGCAAATCTTCGACTACCTCGGTACGCATTGGCACGAGCCTCAATCATGAGTGAACTCATCTTCATTACCGGGCCCTCGCGCAGTGGCAAGAGTCGGCGCGCCGTAGAGCAAGCCGAGCGATGGGGAGGCGACACAGTATTCGTCGCGACGTATAGCGCCGATGCACGAGATTTGGAAATGACGGAGCGCGTGCGGCGACATCGTGCCGAACGGCCCGGGTGGCGCACTCTCGAAGCACCGGCCGATGTCGCTGCGACTCTCGCGGCCCTCTCGCCTCCACCGAGCGGTGTGATCCTCGATTGCCTGACCCTGTGGGCGAGCGCGAGGTTCGCCGATACCGATGAGGCCATCGCGCGAGCCTGGGGCGCGCAGCTGTCCGCTTTCAAAGCGGCACGCTGGCCGATGATCATCGTGAGCAATGAACTGGCGTGGGGCTTGGTGCCCCCGGAGTCGCAGGCGCGCAGATTTCGCGATCTTGCCGGCACCCTGGCGCAGCTGACCGCGGCGGCGGCAACCGAGGTCTGGCTGATGGTTGCCGGATGTCCCTTACGATTGAAATAGGCGAGAGGGTCGAGGACTCAGCACTGACAGGGTTCAGGCGCCATGGTGCGCCGCCAACCTGGCGACGAATCGATCGGCGAGACCGGCGCGTTGCCCAAAATGGATATGCAGATAGCTCGCCAGCAGATTGCCGCTGACGAATCCTCCGGAGTCGCCGGGTGCGTCGGTCCGGGTTCCGCGCACTTGCCAAGCCACCTGGTCGCCGCCGATCGGTGCATGGCATTCCCAGGTGCTGTAACGAAATTCATGCCCGCGCAGGACATCCCCGCCATCGGTCAGCAAATTGGAGCGTGCCGCCGTGGCATGCCGGTAGCCCAGCGCGGCCAATTTGTCGGTCATGCGTGCGACGCCGGGGATGAGGCCCGCCATGGGCCAGCGGCGACCTTCGCCATCGATCAGGGCTTCGGTCAGCACCATGAAGCCGCCGCACTCGGCATAGATCGGCGCGTCCTGAAGTCTCAGGTTCTTGAGCGCCTGCCACAGTCCGACATTTGAGGCGAGTTCGCCGGCATGCAGTTCCGGATAGCCGCCGCCGAGATACACGCCGGCCGCGTTGGCAGCGGGTCGTTCCCCCTGCAACGGGCTGAAAAACGCTATGTCTGCCCCGGCCTCCATCAGCAATTCAAGGTTTTCGGGGTAATAGAAACAAAATGCGTCATCGCGTGCCACGGCGATGAGGGGGCGCTCGAGTGCAGGTTCACGGCGCGCCACGGCCGCGGTAAGCGGAGTCTCGGGCAAGTCGCCTGCCGTTCGAGCGATCTGCGTGATTGCGCCGAAATCGAAGCGCCCGGCAACCGCATCGGCGATGCCGGCGATGAGGGACTTTGGATCTCGATGTTCGCCACCCGGCACCAAACCCAGATGCCGCTCCGGGATTTGCAGCTTTGAATCGCGAGGCAGCCACCCGAGCATCGGCAGCCCGGTGATGTCGGCGATGGCTTCGGCGCAGCCCTTGGCATGACCCTCGGAACCGGCGAAATTGAGAACCACACCGCGCAGCGGCAAATCCGGATCGAAATGCTGACAACCCAGCACCACGGCCGCCGCACTTCGAGCGGCCCCCGCAATATCGACCACCAGAATGACCGGCGCGTCCAGCAGCTTCGCGATCTGGGCAGTCGAGGCTCGTTCGTCGTGCCAGTTGCTGCCGTCAAAGAGTCCCATGACCCCCTCGATCACCGCGATGTCGGCATCCCGACACGCTCGCGAGAATCCCTCCACGAGCTGGGAGTCGTTCAGCATCCAAGCGTCCAGATTTCGGCACGGCCGGCCGGCCGCCCGTTCGTGATAACTCGGATCGATGTAGTCGGGACCGCACTTGAAAGGCTGAACGACCCAGCCTTGGCGGCGCAAGGCGGCGATGATGCCCGCCGCAACGGTCGTCTTGCCGGCGCTCGATGCGGCGGCGCCGATCACAATCCGAGGTATCTTGCGCGCCTCCATTACAGGGCGTCTTTCAGCGCGGCGAGAAGCGCTCTCTGCGCACCCGGGGGTTGCGCACTCAAGCGTATCCATTGCCGCAACCCGAACGAACTGCCGTCGCGGACCCGCACGCCGTGGCGTCTCAAATGAGCGGTGACAGGCGTGGCATTTCCGACTTTTGCCAGAAGGAACGTGGCGGGACTTTCCCGAACCGACAATCCGAGCTGCTCGAGCGAGCGTGCGAGCCGTGCGCGCCATCGTGTCAACTGCGGCATCCCTTGCTCGAGCCAACGGCGCGCCCGCAGTTCGGTGGCGGACTCGAGCAGCGCAACCGCTTCGCGGCCGATCACCCAACTGGGAGCCAAGGTGGCGAGCCGTCGATCGGTTCGCGGCGTGATGAGGTACGCGCCGCGCACGCCCGTCAGGCCAAAGGCCTTGTTCGGCGAGTACAGACGGTATGCCGCTGCGGCGGCGGCCTCGATCGCGGCGGTACGATGCGCATCACACAGAGGTGCATAGGCCATATCCACGACCAGCGGGCCGGCCGTGCTCGCAGCCGCCACAAAATCCGCAGACCACAGTTCGCCCGTCGGGTTATTCGGCCAGCAGATAAACCCTACGCCCGGATGCGCCAATTGTGCGCGCAGGAAGGCGCCGGGCGAGCGCGCCGAGATCAATCGCCGACCGGCCAGCCGCGCGCCGCGCGCATACTCTGAAAACGTGGGCACGAGTTGCTGAACGGGTCCGTCGATGTGTCGAATCAAGCGCAGGATTAACTCGCTGGCGCCCGCACCCACCACGATACGGTCGGGCTTCGTGTGATGATGGGCGGCCAGGGTCTCGCGCAAGCTCGCATACCGTGGATCGGGATAGCGCGTCACGTCCGCTCTGCGCACCGCGGCCAGCACCGAGGGGCAGGGCCCCAATGGATTGGCATTGCTTGAAAAGTCATAGCGCGGCTCGGGCATCGAATCAGTGCCGCCGTGCACGGGTTCCAGGTTAGGCATAGCCGGCTCTTGGCAGGAACTCGATGGCAACCGCAAACAGTGCGGCGATGACCCATGCGGTTGCCTCGGCGCGGTGCAGCGCCGTGGAGGTATCCGCCGTCGATGGGGTGAGCCCCTGTGTATTGAGTTCATAAACCTGGGGCTTGCGCAGCCGCACATTCAACGTCAGGGCCAGAGCGCCCATCGGCCAACCCGAGTTGGGTGAGGTCGTGCGCGCCGCTTCCCGAGGCAGTCGCCACAGCAGCGGCCATCGGTTTGGCCCCAACAAGAGCAACGCAATCGCAGTTATTCGTGCCGGTATGAGATTGAGGAGATCATCGGCGCGTGCCGCGAATTTTCCGGCCCACTCCCATCGACCACGATAACCCCACATGGCATCCGCGGTATTCGCGAATCGATACACCGCCGCGCCGGGCAAACCGAACAGAGCAAACCAAAACAGGGGCGCGATGACCGAGTCCGAAAGATTCTCGGCCAAGGATTCCAGCGACGACTCCCGAATTTCAGCCGGATCTAAGTTTGTCGTGTCGCGGCTCACGATGTGCGCCAGGCGGGCGCGCCCTGGCCCAAGTCCTTGCGCGAGGGCAGCCTCCACGGCCGTCACCTCTTTGAGCAGCAGGCGCAATGCAAACAGAGGCTTGAGGAGCAACGCAGTCAGGATCACATCCAACCAGTGCGGCAACTTCGCCAACTCGAGGCCGGCAATCCCATAGACCGCCGCGACCAGACCCGCACCGACGAGCCACCCGACAGTGCCGAGAAAGAGCGCCATCCCGGGACCGTGGCTCGGCAAATCGTGCCCGATGCGCTTCAAGTAATACCCCATCCACACCACCGGATGAATGGGTGCCGGCGGCTCACCCCACCAGCGATCGATCAGGAGCGCCAGGATGATGCTCACAGGCTCTTGAGCCGTCCGTGGATGCGAATCGTCAACGAGGTGTCGTCCAGGTCATCGAGCGCAACACATTCCGCACCCAGCGCCTGGGCGAGCACCCTCGCTCGTCCCAAAACAATGGGCCCTGACTCACAATCGATAACCACCGCTCCTGCGCACGCCGTCCGCAGTCGTGAACCGGCGCCGAGCGCCTCCTCCCAAGGATCGCCGCCCTCGGCGCTGACATTGGCCCGCCCATCGGTGAAAAGCACCAACAAGGCGGGCGCGCGTGTTTGCAGCACGTCGGCCGCGTCCAGCAGTGCACGAGCCAGCGGCGTGCGGCCGCCGGTGGGTACATCGCTCAACGCGCGTTCGATGCTGGCAACGTGTCGCGTAAATGGCAGCACGAGATCGGTGCCGTCGGCGCGAAACGCCATGAGAGCCACTTCATCGCGACGCTGATAGCTGGACGATAACAATCCGAGTGCGGCGCCCTTCGCCAATTCCAGACGGCGCTTCGTCGCCATCGAGCCGCTGGCATCGACCAGAAAAAGCACGTGGCAGAGGCCTGGACCCCGGCGCTCATGCTGCTTGAGATCCGCTGCGGTCAGCTGAATGCGGTCTGCGCCCACACGCGCCCCGCGCCGCGCAGCCGCTGACAGAGTCTGTGCGACCGCCAGTGTCCCGGTGAGCTCGTAGGGAACAGCGCCGACCACGCGCTGCGAATTCATCGCATCCGTTGCACGTCGACCGATCGATTCGCGATCAATCGCATCCGTGATGAGCCGCGCCGGGCCCTGCACAGGGGCGGGGGGTGCGATGTGCAACCGTGGGTTCTCGACTGCCGGCGGGGCCTCGGTCGCGGGTGCCGGCTCGCTGTCCGGAGAGGTACGAGCTTGAACCGGCGGAGCCGGTTTCCCGGCAGCCCGCGGCACAGTCTTGGATCTCTTTTGTCGCGTGCGGTGCGGCAGGGCAAGTTCTGCGGCCCGCTGGATGTGCTCATCACGGATCTCGCCGGCCGTTTGCCAGGCCGCCAGCGCGCGGGCGGCTTTGATGATGGCAAGATCGCCTCGAATTCCATCCAACTGGTGTTCGACCGACAGCGCAGCGACCGCCGAGAGATGCGCGTTCGTGATGGGAATCGTGGATAGCCGCGCGCGCGAGGCAACGATCCCCTCGCGCAATGCTTGTTCTTGCGGTTCTACGGCGGAAAGAACGCTCGCGGCATCATCA
>Ga0116129_1000638_pt1 | contig 21566 bp, 13 predicted proteins | sample June2015DPH_17_2_FD_89732 | JGI IMG/M metagenome (GOLD analysis project Ga0116129, IMG submission 89732) | Peatland microbial communities from SPRUCE experiment site at the Marcell Experimental Forest, Minnesota, USA - June2015DPH_17_10 | ecosystem: Environmental > Terrestrial > Soil > Wetlands...
GCAGCAGATTGGCGACGTTGCCGCAGGCAATCAGCAATACCAGCGCAACCGCTCCCCACAGCAGTAAAAGAGCCGGACGGATGTTCGCCGTCACATCGTCTTGCAGGGACGATACGCGGATTCCCCAGCCGGTGCTGGTGCTGGGATGCTCCAAGGCAAGGCGAGTCGACAAAGCTTCGAGGCGCGCCGCCGCTGCTCGCGAAGTGACGCCGTTTTTAAGCCGGCCGATGAAGCCCGCCGCATGCCGCACCGGATTGGTAAGCTCATCGCCGTTCAGCGGACCGGGAGGCAGCCAGAGGTCTGCCCAGTCGGGAAACTTGAACGCCGCCGGCATGATTCCCACGATGTGGAACACCTGATCGTTCATCCGAATCGTCCTGCCGAGCGCCGCCGGGTCGCCCGCGAAGTGCGTCTGCCAGAGATGATGGCTCAGCAGCACCGAATCGACGGGCTCATCATCGCCGAAACCGCGGCCGTACAAAGGCGCGACACCCATCACTGGCAGAAAATTGGTCGAAAGGAATCCGGCCTGAGCGCTGATCGCTTCGGCGCCGGGCGCAGTGAGGGTGAGATCGTAAGGAACGTAGCGGTACCACGCCGCCGCCTCGAAAATATCGGTCTGTGCGCGCCACAGGTCCAGCTCCGGCGGAGAAGCTCCCAGTTTGGGGAACATGGGAAGCGATTTATCCTTCGGAAGGTAAGTGTCCCAAGCCACCAGCAGCCGCGCCGGCTCCCGATAAGGCAAGGGCTTTAGGAGCACCGCGTAAACCAGGCTGAAAATCGCGCTGTTCGCTCCGATGCCTAAGGCGAGCGTCGCGATCGAGACCAACGCGAACGTCCGCGCCCGAAACAATGTACGCAGCGCATACCGCGCATCCTGCAATAGATTGCCCATGTTTCAACTCTATACGGAAACCTGACCGGAAAATAAGGAATAGAATAATACTAGAGCGCCATGCAGATTCGCGTGTGTTCCCTATTGCTTCTGATCAGTTCCGCATGGGCGGGAAGCATGGATTTCTCGCTCAAAGACACCAGCGGGACCACCCACACCGCGGCGGAATTGGCGCGACAAAAGGCGACAGTCCTTATTTTTGTCGCCACCGATTGTCCGAACTCGAATACCTATGCGCCGATCCTGGCGCGGTTGTATCGCCAGTACTCGCCGCGCGGCGTGGCCTTCTTCAATGTGTATTCCGATCCGGCGGAGACCTCCTCGACCGTACGTAAGCATGATACGGATTTCGAGACGCCCTTTCAGGCGCTGCTCGATCCTCATCAGACACTGGCGCGCGAAACAGGCGCGAAATCCACGCCAGAGGTAGTGATTCTCGGTCCGGAGGGACAGCAGCTTTATCGCGGACGGGTCGACAACCGGTTTATCGAGCCGGGCAAGACGCGCTATCAGCCGACGGAAAATGACCTCGATGAGGCCCTGGACGCCATTTTGAAGGGTAAGTCCGCGCCTCATCCTGTCACGCGAACGATTGGCTGCGCGATCCCGGGAATAGATTGAGAAGAGGATGAATCAATGCGACTTTTGACGGCACCGCTGATGGTCGTGGCAATTGCCGGGTTAGTTTCGGCGAACGATGTGAACAAAGCGCCCGCGGTTCCGACGTTCAATCGAGACATTGCGCCGATCCTTTATCAGAACTGTTCGAACTGCCATCGGCCCGGCGAGGTGGCGCCGTTCGCGCTGCTCACATATCAGGATGCGGCCAAACGCGCCAAGCAGATCGCGGACATCACCCAAGCTCGCGTGATGCCGCCGTGGAAAGCCACGCCCGGATATGGCGAGTTCTTAGACGTGCGCAGATTGACTGATCCACAAATCGCGACCATCCGGAATTGGGCCGCGCATGGCGCTCCCGAGGGCGACGCCGCCGAAAAACCCACACCGCCGAAGTTCCCCAACGGATGGCTGGCGGGGGAGCCGGACCAAGTGTTCAAGATGACGCAGGCCTATTCGTTGCCGACCGAGGGTCCGGATCAGTTCCGATGCTTTGTGATCCCTTTAAACGCCGATCAGGATGAATACGTCAAGAAGGTCGAGTTCCGTCCAGGTAATCCGCGCATCGTGCATCATGCGATTCTGTTCCTCGATACCAGCGGGGAGGCTCGGCGTCGCGAGACCACGCCGGGTCAAGGTTATTCCTGCGTCGGCGGACCTGGGTTGGATATCACCGGTTCGCTGGGCGGATGGGCTCCGGGAGCGATGCCGGCGACTGCCCGCGAGGGCGTTGCGCATACCATCAAAAAGGGCTCCGACCTGGTGCTACAGATCCACTATCACTTGGACGGCAAACAGGAACTGGACCAATCCACCGTCGGTTTGACGTTTTCCAAGACGCCGCCTACCAAGGGGCTGACGTTGATGGTGCTTGGCAACGAAAAGATCGATATTCCGGCCGGCGATTCGCATTATGTTGTGAAGGCCTCCGGCGTGCTGCCCATGGATGCCGAGGCGATCGCCATTTTTCCGCACGCGCACTATCTCTGCAAGGACATGAAAGTGGACGCGCATCTTCCCGATGGATCGGTGATCCCGCTGATCTGGATCAAGGATTGGGATTTTAACTGGCAGGGTTCGTACCGCTATCAAAGCCCGGTGAAATTGCCGCAAGGCACGCGCTTGGAGATGCAATACACCTACGACAACTCGGCCGCAAATCCCCATAACCCGAGCGACCCGCCGCGCGAGGTAAAGTTCGGAGAAGAAACCACCAATGAAATGGGCTTCGCATTCGTCTCCCTGACGCTCCAGAATCCCGCTGAGGTTTCCGAGTTTCGAAGCGGTACGAGAGCGGAATTTATCGCGGACATGCTGATGAACGGTGTCGATAGCGAGGCACTGGGCCCACAGCGTGCGGCGCAATTGACGATGCTGTTGAATGCGTTCGATAAGAACCACAATGGAAAGCTCGATCCGGAGGAACGTCCCGCGTTGGTGCAATACCTGATCAAGCGCGACGAGCAGAAGAGATAAGGGAATGGGGCATCCTGATGAGAACAGAATGCCCCAGCGTCACTTGATGACTTAGAACTGATACTTCAAGGCGAATTGCAGGTTCCGCGCCCCAATCGATGTGTTAATCACACCCGTCGGTATACCAGCAGTATAGGTGGGATCGCTACCATAGAGCGCCTTGTTGATCCCGCCGCCGGGGTACACATCCGTGGCGTAACCATTTACGGCGAAGATCGGCGTATTGAAGGCGTTAATCGCATCGAAGCGAAATTCCAGCGTCTGATGCTCGGTGATGCCGAACTTCTTCGAAAGGCTCATGTCAAACTGCTTGATCCCCGGACCTCTCTCGGTGGAAATGGCACAGGTTCCAAGCTGTCCCGGCAGAGGAATCGACATCGTAGTTGGGTCGAACCATACATACCCGCCGCCTGCGAAGTTCTTGTACGGAGTCGCGATCGAGGGACTGTTGCAATCCGGACGAGGCTGGAAGTATGCGCCAGTCGGATCGTAGCCGAACTGAATCATCGAAATCGGGAATCCGCCGTGCAAGGTCGAGATCGCGTCGTAGTGCCAGCCGCCGAGAATCCCGTCAACGACCTTGTTCATGTTCTTGCCGAATGCGCGATTCCGGCCGAATGGCAGGTCGAAATTTACATATCCCGTAAAGTTATTCGTGATGTCAGCATCGCAGAGACCGTAGTCCAATTTGAGGTTATACACATAGGACTGAAACGACACGTCAGCGGTGGTCTGGGACGCAGCCGCGTTCCCATAGCGTCCATAGTAACCCTGGTTATTGGTGAGACACTTCGACCACGAATAGTTCAGTTGGAACACCAGTCCCTTAATAGGTTGTTCACGGGCGACCATCTGAAGCGCATCGTAATTTTGAATCGCGGTGGAAGTGTTCAGCCGCTGTTGGCCGGTACCATCATTGACTAGAGCCTGATTGCCCGCCAGATAGGGTCCGGGGGTGCTGTAGGGACCGCCGGGAGCAGGGTTCGGAATAAGCATGTTCTGCCCCATGTCGTAGATCGCGGCCATATGATCTGTGTGCTGGCCAACATACCCTGCTTGCAGGGTAAGTGTTTTGGTCAACAGTCGTTGAATCGTCAGGTTCCATTGATTCGATACCGCCGGCCGGTAGTTCGGATCTGTCGCGTGAATGCGAACACCGGCAAAGCATGCCGCCGGCGCTGAAGTCACATTGGCGATCGTACAACCACCGGTCGAGCCGAGTGCGCCAAATCCCTGGTCAAGTGTTACCTGGTTCGCCGGAATCCCGCCATACGAGTTGGTTGCGCCCCACTGTCCCACCAGATCAACATTCCAGGGAGCATTGGTCGCCAGACGATTATACTCGCCCGTTCCTTCTTGGAAGCTAGAGCGTGAAAAAGCAGCCCGAATGACTGTCTTGTCGTCGAGACTGTAAGCCAGTCCAAGGCGAGGCAGGAAGTTCGCAATACCGTTGTACTGGTTATACAACGCCCGGCTGTTGCCATCTACACCGGCAAGCTCAATCTGGCCGGAGTATTCACTGAAGTTCGTCATGCGATTGTGTACTTCGTAGATTGGCGTGAAGAGCTGATAGCGAATCCCTCCGTTCAAGGTCAAGCGCCGCGAGACACGCCACTCATCCTGGAAGAAGGCGCCGACCGCGTCATTACGCTGTCCGACGGTGCCTGAAAAGCCGAGGCCATATCCCATGTAAGCCGGAAGACCGAGAAAGAAATCCGCTTCCGAGTTGCCTGTGTAGGTCCCACTGAAACCAATCTGTCCAGCAGCTCCATCGCTACTGGTCGCGGGAACGTAATTGTTCCGATACCGGTTGAACTGGAAGCCCATGCGCATGGTGTGGGCCCCTTTGATCCACGTACCGGTATCGTCAAACTGAATGGAAGTCTGATGGAAAATCTCTGGACTATCGCTGGTGCCGAAGGCGAAAGGTCCATTCAGTTGGCCACCGATTTTCGAGCTCGCAAAAGAAAGCCCAGGCAGGTATTGAGTCGGTTGGCCGGGAATTAAATTGGCGCCCGCGGTAGTCGTGAGTTCTTGCGCGTTGGCATCGGCGGGATAGTAGTTCATTCCGACGCGAATATCGTTCAAGAAGTTGGCGGTGACCGTGCGTGTATAATCGAGCACCGCTTGTTGTAGCGGAAAGATATTGCTGCCGCTGCCGCTATATTGAAATACTTCGCTATTGACAATCGGATTCGTAATGTACTGCTGAGAGTAGCGCGCGAAGATATGGTCTTTATCGGTCGGATTCCAGTCTACCTTAGCGTCGCCCTGATTCCCGTGCGTATAGTTCTGCACCGTGTTATTCAGGTTGTTAATGGTCCCATTGGCCTGACCGGGAAGATTTGGCTTCGGCAAAGCATTAGCGATTTTCAACGCCGTGGGGCTAATGCCGTTGATACAAGGATCCACCCCCATCTTCTGCGTGCCGCTACAAATCGCCGCCTGGCTTAGATTCGACGGCATCGGAATACGATTTCCGTTCGCATCCACCGCGCCCGGATAGTATAGGGTCACCCCCAAATCCGTCAGATTACCGGTCAGGTCCGCCGCCGTGAACGTCGTCTTCGGAGCGGGAGTTGCCGGAAGATCGAACCGCGAGCCTTGATAGTCGGCGAAGAAAAACAGCTTGTTCTTCTTGATAGGGCCACCCACAGTCGCTCCATATTCATTCCATCGCTGCCGTGGGGTCGGCAGGCCGTTGAACTTATTCGACCATTCATTGGCATTAAAGAAGTCGTTGCGAAGATACTCGAACACGTTGCCGTGATACTGATTGGTACCCGACTTCAAACTCACATTGATGACTCCGCCAAGAAACTGCCCGAACTCGGCGTCGGGATTGTTTGTGATCACATTGAATTGTTGAATAGCATCGACACTGGGCGAATAAGCTACGTTGTTATCGACAAACTCGACGTTCTCCATACCGTCAAGTAGGTAGTAGTTTGCTTGCTCGCGATTGCCGTTCAGGTTAGGTCGAGCGGCATTGAAGGTCTTCAGACCTGTATTAAAGGATGCAGGACTGATGGTCACAGAACCCGGCACCAGCAAGGCGAGCTGATTGTAATTGCGAGTTTCAAGAGGGAGCTGCGCGATGGCGGCTGCATCCATTACTGACCCAACCTCCGTGGTTTGCGTCTGCAGCAGCGGGGCTGCGGTCGACACTTCCATTACCTGCGACACTTGGCCAAGAGCCATGGCAAAATCGACGCGGGCGGTCTGGTTCAGCTCAAGAGCGAAGGGTGAATGGATAGCGGTTTGGAATCCCTGCGCTTCGACGCGAACGTCGTATTTACCGATAGGAAGATGGGGAAAGTTGTAGACTCCTTCGACATTTGTCTGCGTTTTCGAAATCGTCCCTCGATCTGTGTCTCGCGCCGTTACCGTCGCCGACGGAACAGCGGCGCCTGAAGGATCGGAGACCGTGCCGACAATCGCGGCGGTCACCTGTTGCCCCCACGAGCGAGGGGCTAGAAGAACTAAAACGGCGACTGCCAGCAGCATCCGCGCGATACTACTGGAAATAGGTGAATGCGATTTATTACGTCTCATTGTACTCCCCTTTTGCTCCTTTTAACGATCTGTCGATTTCTGCTTTTGCTAACTCTGGGGCCGGGCGACCCGGATGTCCAGTTTAAAACGGTTGTGTCACGCGTTATGCATAGGTTCGTTACACATCGAACATTAGCCTTTTCAATCACTTGTTGAGACCTTTTGCTGACACTGCCTCCAGTAACAAGCGGACCGGCCTCGCCGCCGCCAGCATTACTTCGGCGTTCGGCTTTTGAATTTCGTTGACTACTTGCAACTGTTGCGAAACCCACCCCGCCGGGGGGGCTGCTCCCTTCTTGAGATACTCCAGGGCTCGGAGGCCGATTGATCCCAAAAGCGACAACTTTCGAGAGAGCGAAGCTAACTCCGCCGGCGGCTTCCACCGAGTCTCGTTTTTCGACCATTCCGTAAGGCTTACCTCCAGCTCCGCCAGGTCATTAGCCGCAAGTCTCTGGACTGCTAGCTCCAGATGCCGGACGATTTCGCTTTCCGGCCGTACCGCATCCACAAACCGGTTCAAAGGAACCTCACTCGTGTAATGGTGGGCGTCCCGCCGTCCTTCTATCCCCAGAGCCTCAGACGCGTCGGCCAGGACCCGCAGAGCGTCGGACGGATCAATCCGGTCCAGCATCCGTTCATAGGTGGAACGATGCTGGACGCCTACCCAATCCAGCTCTCGGCTCACCGACTCAAGACGGGAATACATTGCATCGACATCGGTCACTTCCCTTCCCGACCACAGTCTCTCCGCGACGGCTGCCGCACGAGGCCAAATGCGTGAGTCTACCGTCTGATCGCTGATATATTCAGACCACATACACGCCTCTCCGCCAAGGATTTTCGACGCCTGCTCCGAAGTAAGCAGGTCCGGCGCATCAGACAAAGGATCGACCCTATAATGGGCAGCCGCCGACTGTAGATGGTCAAGGTAATAACCGAATGAAAGAATTCCCCGGTAGCCTTTTCGAGCCGCCTCCGCAAGTGATGCCTGCCCCCTCCAGGATTGAATTACTGTGTTATGCGCAAGGCTTGCATTGAGAACTTCATCCCATCCGACCATCGTTTTGCCGTGTTTTTTTAACAGTTGCTGAAGGCGCAGGTTGAAGTAGGCGTGAAGCGCGCGGCTGTCGCCAAGCTCGTGCTGCTTTTCAAACGCTTGAATGGACGTGGAGTTTTCCCATTGCGTATCTTCCACTTCGTCGCCGCCAATGTGAAAATATGGATCCGGGAACAGACCCGCCATTTCCCCGATGAAGTCATCGAGGAAGGCGTAGGTTTCCTCGCGCGTCGGATCCATCGTCGGAAGGAAAATGCCCCATTTACGCTCAATCGCATACGGACCAGGAGCACTGGCTAACTCGGGGTATCCCACAAACCAACTTGTGGTGTGGCCCGGAATGTCGAATTCTGGAATCACGCGGATGCCTCGATCACGCGCGTAATGGACAATATGCCGGATCTGCGCTTGTGTATAGAAGTTTCCATCGGATCCGAACTCTTGAAGCTTGGGAAATCGTTTGCTCTCCACCCGAAACCCCTGGTCGTCGGAAAGATGCCAATGAAACACGTTCAATTTCACTGCCGCCATCGCATCAAGATTACGTTCAACCACCTCGACCGGCATCCAGTGACGGGACACGTCGAGCATCAATCCGCGCCAGGGAAATCGCGGATGGTCTTCAATGTGGACGCTTTGAACATTAGTTCCGGGCCCTATCCGCTGAGCAAACGTTTCGAGCCCTCGAAGTACCCCCGTAACGTTCGTTGCCTTGAGACGCGCCCCAAGTGGCGAAACATCCAGCACATACGCTTCGTCTTCGCCCAGTGTCGGATACTCACTTCCACCCTCCCGGCACTCGATCGACAGTGTAGCCTTTTGCCCAACCTTACTCATAGGAATCCCAGTCTGCCGCGAGACTCTATCGACGAACCTTTTGATCGCGGATTGGAGGCGTGCATCGGAGTATCCGGACGCAGCCGCGGTGAAGCTGGAATCGATGGTTAGCTTGCCCGCGGCAGAGACTACCTTCGACGGCAGAGGCATTACCTCAGCCAGGGCAAACGGCGCAAAAAACAGCAGGGTTTTTATCATTTGCATCCTAATCGACAATCGAGCTCCACCCACGGCGCGAGAGGTCCCAATAAATCACGGCTCCCCCGAACAGACCCGCGGCAAGTAGCCAAGCGCCTTCCGTCCACTCACTCAGCAGCAGCTTCCCAACGCCAAATAAAATCCCGTAGATCAAGACGCACCCAGCGATCCAATCCATAGCATTGTAGATTCCCACGCGAGAGTCCTTCACCTCCGGCACCAGACGCGCAATCGGTTTCCATCCAGCCGCACCCGGACGGGATCGCCGGTAGAAGCTCACCAGGGTAGCTTCCGATTCCGGCTTGGTAAGGAATGTAACCGCCAGCCAAACTACCGTGGTTACAGACACGGTAATGATCATGATCCACGCGAAGTCCTCCGGCTTGTCGCTATCGAACCGGCCCACAATTTGTAGCGAGAGTGAGGTGATAAACGCAGCGACCATCGCCGAAATTTCGCTCCACGCATTAATTCGCCACCAATACCAGCGAAGCAACAGGACAAGTCCGGTACCGGCTCCCGTAACGATCAACATCTTCCAAGCCCCCGCGATCGAGGTCATGTAGAAAGTAACGACGGCGGAGACTACCGTGAGCAAAACCGTGGTCCACTGCGACACGCGAACATAGTGCCGGTCGTTGGCATCCGGCTTCAGGAACCGACGATAGAAGTCATTCACGATATAGCTTGCGCCCCAGTTGAGCTGAGTCGCGATGGTTGACATATAAGCAGCGGCGAAAGCTGCCAGCATCACGCCCCGTAGCGAGGCTGGCAGGTAGGTGATCATCACTCGAACGTAGCCGGTTTCCGGATCTTCGAGACCCGGGAAAAGAATCAGCGAAGCCAGCGCCACCAGTATCCAGGGCCATGGACGGATTGCAAAATGGGCGATATTGAACCACAACGTCGCCAGTAGCGAGTTCTTCTCATCCTTCGCGCTGAACATCCTTTGCGCGACATATCCGCCTCCGCCAGGCTCCGCGCCGGGATACCACGTGGCCCACCAGTTGAGCGAAATATAAACAAAAAACGTGATCATCGGCATCCACGCGGAGTGCAGGTCTGGAACGAAGCTAAGCACTGAGCCCTGTGCCCCCCGCGCGTGGTCGATCGCCGCGAGCTTCAGCTTCATTTGACCCATTCCACCCACAGCCTGAACCGCGACGACGGCCAACACCGTGACCATCGTCATCTTGATCACAAACTGAAATAGGTCCGCCACCAACACTCCCCACAATCCCGAAAGCGTGGAAATAAGCGAGGTCACAGCGATCAGTCCCAGCACGATCAACAGCGCTTCAATACGACTGATCCCTAAAGCCAGCCCGAGAATCTTGACCATCGCCAGATTCACCCAACCTAGAATGATGCAGTTGATCGGAATGCCTAAATAAAGCGCGCGAAATCCGCGTAAGAACGCCGCCGGGCGCCCTGAATATCGAATCTCTGTGAATTCGATGTCCGTCATCACTCCGCAGCGGCGCCACAACCGCGCATAGAAAAAGACTGTCAGCATTCCGCTTGCGACGAAGCTCCACCACAGCCAGTTTCCGGCGATGCCTCCGCGCGCCACCATTCCTGTCACGGCCAGCGGTGTATCCGCCGCGAACGTCGTCGCGACCATTGAAGTGCCCGCCAGCCACCACGGCACATTGCGCCCAGAGAGGAAAAACTCGTCGACGCTTTTCCCCGCGCGCGCCCGATAGTACAGACCGATGCCGCCGTTGATCACAAAATAGAGAGCGATGACGCACCAGTCGAGATAGGTCAGTGTCATTTAGAGTGTTCGCGTAATCTTCGTAAGCGTTCTCGGACTGTCCGGATTGATTCCCTTGATCGACGCCAGATTGGCCGCGAATAGCTGCGTCGGCACGATGTAAGGAATCGGCGTATACAAGTCCTTAGGGCCGCGATCGGACCCCAGCTCGCTAGGGAGCAGCAGAAATCGCGCCGCGCGTCCACGAACCTCTGTATTCCTCAGGTCCGTAATAATTAGCGTCTCCGCCTTCAGCTCCTGTAAGCGATCGAGCACCAGCGAAATAGAGGGCCACGTCACTCCACAAGGGGCGAATACGAACACTGGAAACGATCGCTCCACCAGCGCGATGGGTCCGTGCATCAGATCAGCCGAGGAGAAACGTTCCGTCACCACATAGCACGTTTCCATCAGTTTCAGGCCGAATTCCAACGCGTTGGCGTAGTTCAACCCGCGCCCCACCGTCACCGCCCTCGACATGAATAGGTAGCGCGCGGCGAGTTCCTCGATATGTTCTTCCAGCTCGAAAGCGCGCTCCACCCACTGCGGAATGCGTTGTAAATCGTCCAGCCGGACGTCGCCCTCCAGCGCCGCCGCCAGTAAATAAAGCGCCAGAAGTTGGCAAGTGTACGTCTTCGTCGCCGCGACGCTTTCCTCCGCGCCGGCCTCGATCAGGAAGGGAAATTCCACGAGCTGCACCATCGCGCTCCGTGGATCGTTCGTGATGCCGACCGTCGTCGCGCCGCGCTTCCGGGCATCTTCGAGAACCGCGTTGGTATCGGTCGATTCACCCGATTGCGAAATCCCCACCACCAGCACATCGCGCAGCTCAAGCGGGCAATCATAGAGCGTCAATACCGATGGCGCCGCCAGCGACACCGGAATCCGCGTCGTAATTTCGATTAAGTAGCGCCCGAATTGAGCCGCATTGTCCGAAGTCCCTCGCGCCACCATCACGATCAACCGCGGCCGATGCGCTTCCAGATGGCGTCGCAAGCTGCTGGCGGTTTTCCAACCCGTTTCCAGGGTTTTGGTCAGCGCGTCCGGCTGGTGGCGAATCTCGTCGAGCATTTTCGACATGCTAGCGGGGAAAAATCTCTTCCCTCTCCTCTTCGGTGGGCCTGCGCCCGTATTCGCATATCTGAAACGCTTCGGCGTGCTGAATCTGCCCCGCCCGCTCCGTTCCGTAGCGCCGTGCGAGCGAAGCCCGCAGGCAGCTGTCGATTGGACGGCTCCACTGCTGGTCGAGCCATTCGCGCCGCGCCTCCGCATCCTCCGGAACTCCGCGCCCCTCCACCCAGGGCAGCCATTCGTAAACCTGCGAAGCGTGCGCGCTTAAAGCGTCCAGTTTGCGGCTCCAAGCATCATCAATATCCACCGCAATTTCCGGATTAAACCGCGCCGGTAAATGAAATTGGTCTTGAAGATACAGAAAAAGAGGATTCCGCCGCAGCGCCGGCGTATCCGCGCAAACACGCGGGACCACTACCAGGTAGGCCGAATCCTGAACTACCTGGCTGGTGTACCGATGGTCCGGATGGTAGTCCCAGGGCCGATGCGTTAGCACCACGTCCGCTTCCCATCGGCGAATCTGGCGGACAATTTCGTGGCGGGCATCGAGCGTCGGCGCCAACTCGCCGTCGGCATTCTCCAACACCTCCGACTCAGCGATCCCGATCCGTTGGGCTGCCTCCCACGCCTCCCGTTTCCGAATCGCCGCCGTCTCCTCCAGCGAATATCGATAATGTCCCGCCGCGCCGTTCGTCACCGAGAGAAATTTGACGGCGTGTCCCTGCGCGGCAGCCTTGGCCGCCGTCCCGCCAAACCCGATCTCGCAATCGTCGGGATGCGCCCCGATACAAATGATTCTCACCTCTGGAATCCTGCCCTGTACCCGGCTCCCTGTCCAGTTCCAAACGGTTGCGGGAGTGTTATGACCCGGTTCGTTACCAAATCGAACGTATTTGTTTTCAATACATTCGAGATTTTAAGAAAAGCGTGTTAAAATCGAATCCAAATTCTTGCGGGGGTAATCATCATGGCGCATGGCGAATCTCCCATGGCCCCTCCGACCAACGGTTCAGGGGACCTTCGGCCGGAGCGTGTTCCGGAAGAGACCATTAGAGAAGAGCTGGCGCGCGTGCTCAGCAGCCATGAATTCCGTGCAAGTAAGCGGAGTCAGGAATTCCTGCGCTATGCCGTTGAGAACACCCTCAATGGACATACCGACCTTCTGAAGGAACGAACCATCGGCATCGAGGTCTTCGGCCGTTCTACCAGCTATGAGCCTAGCGACGACGCTACAGTTCGCGTCAAAGCGGGCGACGTCCGCAAGCGGCTCGGTCTCTATTATGCCGAGCAGGGATCTCAGAACCCCGTGCGTATCGAACTTCCCGCCGGCACCTATGTGCCGGAGTTCAAATGGGAACTGACGCGGCCGCCCGAACCTCATCATGTCGAGACTCCCGTTGCGCCTGCTCCCAGGCGCGATTTCAAATGGCTCGCCCTGGCCGCCTTTGCGCTCCTCTGCATCGCTGTCGCCGGCGCAATCTGGATGCGGATCCGGCCGGCGCCGCTCATCGATCAGTTTTGGTCTCCGGTGTTGGCCAGCACGTCACCTGTGTCGCTATGCGTCGCTTACGTGCCCGTATTCGGTCTGAACCGCGACCCGAGTTCGACCAAGCCGGTTGGCTCGGAGGATTTCGTGTCCCTCACTGACCAGTTCGTCGGTGGAGGAGACTTGATCGCTACCTCCCGCCTGAGCTCCCTGCTCACCAGGATGGATCGGCCCTACCGTCTGCGCATCGGCAACGATGTGTCTTTTCACGATCTTCGTACCGCGCCCGCCGTCCTGATCGGCTACTCCTACACACGCTGGAAGGAAATCAGTAGCCAGCTCCGTTTCTTTATCGATGCCTCGCGTAGCCCGGTCGGCATCACCGATTTCGGCCATCCCACTCAATTCACGCTTCCCAACCTGCCTCCGGACCGTCACACGACGGAAGATTACGCCATTGTGTCGCGAGTTTTTCTTTCGGATACGCATGCCATGATGGTGGAACTTGCGGGTATCACGCAATACGGAACCGACGCCGCCGCCGATCTCGTCACAAATGCCGATCTAATGGCCGAAGCCCTGCGCGGCGCTCCTCCAGACTGGCGAGGCAAGAATCTGCAACTCGTCATCCATGTCAAAGTCATTTCCGGCACCCCCAGCTCTCCCAAGGTAATCGCCACACATTTTTGGTAGAAATCTCCCTTCCTTTTTATCACTTGGCGCCTTCGCGGGAACCCTCAGAAGCCTTGCGCTGCCACTATAAGCAGTGGCCTCAATAAAAGGACTTTGGGATCGATTTCAGTTCGACGCACAACCCTCTGAAATCAGTGGTTGGGTTCGTTCCGTATTTTCGAATGTTCAAGCCCCTCTTGGGTTCGTTCCGTATTTTCTCGGAGCTGTCTTGTGGGGCGGCCATTTTTTGCGGCAGCCGCCCTTTCAGGCGGCTCTTTCCTACACCGCGCCGTTGCCTATTTTCCAGTTGTCTATCTATATGACCCATCAGACCAAACCGCCCTCTTGGGTTCGTTCCGCATTTTCGCGCTGTTCTTCTCCACAACCATCCCGAGGCAGGCGTAGAATGAACTGGATAACATGAACTTCCGCGCGATCACGCTCGGCTTCGTTCTCTTTTCCTTCTTTCTGAAGGCCGAATTGCTGCCCGTCCGCACCTACACCACCGCCGATGGCTTGGCGGCGGATAGCATCTACGGGATCGTGGCTGACTCTCGTGGGTTTCTCTGGTTCTGCACCACTGAAGGCTTGTCGCGATTCGACGGGTACCGCTTCATTACTTATGGCGTCGAAGAAGGGTTGCCGCACCGGGAGATAGACTCTCTTATCGAAACCCGTTCTGGCGATCTTTGGATTGGCACCCCTCTCGGACTCAGCCGGATCGCGAACACCGGTTTTACCAACCACCGTATTGCCCCGGAAGCCGCCGCAAACGACATCGGCCCGCTCCTCCAAACCCGGTCCGGCGCAATCCTGGCCTCAACCGAAGCCGGCTTGTTCGAATGGACTGACCCTGCTCACTTCCACCGCAAGGAGCTATCAGGAATCGAGAAGTTGACCATCACCGACATGGCGGAGGACCGGACCGGCGATTTGTGGCTCGCGACAACAACGGGTATTTACGTTTATGGACCCGGTGGGTTCGTTCAGTATTTTGACATGAAGAATGGCCTGCCTGGAAACTGGGCCCAGGTCTTGTTATTCGATTCCAAAGGCCGATTATGGGCCGGCGTCCGCGGCGGCCTGGCGATGATCACCCGCGGCGTAGCGGGAAGCTGGAGCGTCGAGAAAGTCTATACCTACCCCTCCAGCCTCGTCGGCTTTGACGTGAAGGCTCTGCACGAAGGATCGGATGGCAGTCTTTGGGTCGGGACACAATTTGGAATCAGCAGGCTGAGTTGGGGCAACGGCGATTCTCCGCGGATCGAAAACCTGACCCGCGATCAGGGATTGAGCGATCGCACGATTCTCTCCCTGGCCGAAGATCAGGCCGGCAATATCTGGGCTGGAACAGAAGGTGCGGGCGTCATGCGGATCGACCGCGTCGGGTTCACCACCTATCGTGAGCAGGACGGCTTGGCGACCGACCGCGTATTTTCGGTGTTCGGAGATCGCGCCGGCGACTTACTGACGGTCACCGCTGGTCCGGGTAAGAAAACTCATGCGGTCAATATCTTCGATGGCGTTCGATTCCATAGCGTAGCGCCCGGAGTGTTCGCCGATAATCCCACCTGGGGCTATGATCGAATCCTTTTGCAAAGCCGGACGGGAGAATGGTGGGCCGCCACCAATCGCGGCCTGTGCCGGTTTGGCTCGGCGAAGCCTCAGGATCTGAACCGCCGCAATCCGCGGACCTGCTATACGAACGACACCGTTTTTCGCATTTTCGAAGACTCGCAGGGAGGCATCTGGGCCTCCGGTCAGTCCAAGCCGGGAAATCGTTTGATGCGATGGGATCCGCGGACCAACAAGATGTTCATCTTTCCCGTTCCGCGTTTCCCCGGCGGCCGCACCGACGATCTGGTGAGCGCATTTGCCGAAGACCGCCAGGGAAATATCTGGATGGGCCTCTGGGCCGGCGGCTTGTACCGCTATGACGGCCACCGCTTCCATTACTTCAAAAAGAGCGATGGCCTCCCCGGCGGGACCGTCAATGCGCTTCTGATCGAAGGCGACACTCTATGGATCGGATCGAATGGCGGACTGAGCAAAATCGCCGCCACCAATGGGCCGCAAGCGCGAATCGAGACATATAATACCGCTCACGGCCTGGCCAGCAACACCGTCGTCTGCATTATCAGCGACCTCCAGGGACGAATCTACGCCGGCACTGGTAAGGGCATCGATCGCCTGGAACCGAAAACAGGCCATATCCGTCACTTCTCCAGCGCCAACGGGTTGGCGCACGGCGGATTCCGGTCGGCATTCCGCGATCGCAGCGGCTCGCTCTGGTTCGCCACGTCGCAGGGTCTATCGAGGCTGATTCCGAGCGAGGACCGGGCGGTCGCGCAGCCTAGGATCCTCATCACCGATCTGCGCATCGGCGCTACGTCTTATCCGGTGTCGCAACTCGGCGAGGCGCACGTCTCGCGGCTCGAACTAAAGCCGTCGGAAAATCAACTACAAGTCAGTTTCGTAGGCATCGATTACGAACCCGGAGATACGCTTCGCTATACCTATAAATTGGAAGGCGCGGATTCCGGCTGGAGCCCGCCGCGCAGCGGACATTCGGTCAACTATGCGGCCCTTTCCGGCGCAAAATATCATTTCCTGGTGAAAGCCGTCACTTCGGACGGCCTCGAAAGCACGGTGCCCGCGGAAATCGATTTCATCGTGCTGCCGCCGTTATGGAGGCGCTGGTGGTTCGAAAGTCTGGCCCTCGCATTGGCCGTCGCCGGTGTATTCTCGGCGCACCGCTACCGGGTGGCGCAAGCCGTAAGCCTGGAACGGATTCGGACCATGATTGCCACGGACCTGCACGATGACATCGGAGCCAGCCTCTCGCAAATCGCCATTTTGAGCGAAGTCGCCCGCGTCAATGCGACCGCCAATGGACGCGAGCCGCTGGAACGCGTAGCCACCCTGGCCCGCGAGCTAGTCGATTCCATGGGCGACATCGTGTGGTCCATCCGCGCGGAGGAGCAGGGCACAGAATCCCTGGTCCGCCGCATGCGGGAATTTGCGATCGATCTGCTCTCCTCCCAGGGAATCGATTTCGAATTGCGTACGCAGATCGAAAACAATATGCAATTGAGTTTGCAAGCCCGGCGCCAGGTCTTCCTGATTTTCAAGGAGAGCATCCACAACGCCGCCCGTCATTCCCGCTGCACCGCGGTGGTGGCTGAACTGAAGATTGCCGATCAGGATGCAGTTCTTACGATCGAGGACAACGGGACAGGATTGAGGCCCGAAGAAAAAACATCCGGCGGTACAGGAATTTCCAACATGCGAAGACGATCGCAAGAGTTGGGAGGACGAATGCAATTGACCTCGAAGCCCGGCGGCGGGTGTTCGGTGGCGATTCAATTCCCCGTGCGCCGCGGCACGTTTGCCTAGGATCTCCCTGCGCGTTTATGTAGCTGGTAGACGCGGTTCCATGCATTAAACTGTCGATCAGTGGACGGAAACCAAGCGGAAATGATCGGGGTAGCGATCATTGAAGATCAGAAGGAGACTCGCGAGGGCCTGTCTTTTCTAATCAACAGCGCCGACCGCTTCGAGTGCCGGCATGTCTATGCTTCGATGGAAGCCGCCCTGGAGGGTATCGCGAGCAACCCGCCGCGGGTCGCTCTGGTCGATATCGGACTCCCCGGCATGAGCGGCATTGACGGAGTCCGGATTTTGCGGGCGCGCCATCCGTCGATCGCGCCCGTTTTGTTGACGGTCTATAAGGACGACGCACGAATATTTGAAGCCATTTGCGCGGGCGCCTGCGGTTACCTTCTGAAGACAACTCCGCCGTCCCGCCTGCTGGAAGCCCTCCGGGAAATTGCCGGCGGGGGAGCGGTAATGTCTCCTGAGGTGGCCATTCGCGTGGTGGAACTGCTTCGCAAATCACAACCCGCACAATCTTCAGCGAGTCTTTCCCCGCAGGAAATGCGTTTACTGAAGCTGCTGACGGAGGGGCATCAGAACAAAACCGCTGCCGCTGAGATGGGGATCAGCGTTCACACCGTCAGCTTTCACCTCCGCTCGATTTACGAGAAATTGCACGTACATTCGCGATCGGAGGCGGTCGCGCGCGCCCTGCGGGAGGGGCTGTTCCCGTAGGGCTGTCTACTTGTTCTTATTGGCCGACTGCGCCGCCTGCTTCAATTCGCTGTTGACCTGATCCAGCAGTTCTTTCGCTTTCTTCGCATGGCCCTGCATGTCCCATTCATTGGCCGTCTGGGCGGCATTGATCTTTTCATAGGCGTTCAGGCACATCCGCTGGGCGGCAGCGAGATTGGGGTGTTTTCCTTTGGATACATTCTGGGCGGGTGGTTGTTGGGCGATCGCGATTCCTCCGATAAGCAACAGGGAAGCAACGATAGGAGTGAGCACACGTTTTTTAATCATGCGGGGATTATAGGGTTCGCAGAAAAACCGGTCAACCCGCTTATTCGTGTAGGTCGGCTCAACTTTATGCCGCGGAGAACGGCCACTTATCGACACCCACGGCGAAGCTTAAACCCTTTGGGGCGACGGACGGAATCGTCACGCCCTTAAACCGAATCGATTCGGCGATGTTGAAGAGCTTCTTCGGCGTCACGCTCTTCACGGCTGTGGTGGGCTGTTTCTTCGCGGGGAATTTAATCAGGTCTTGCATAGCATACCGCTTAGCAAGCGAGGTTCCACAATCTGTTTCTAATAAATTTAAAGGGGAAACGTCCCGCACCGGCCCCATTAGACCGGCCAGTCGGCCATTTTTGTCGTCACTGACGAAAATCTTTCCAATGCACATGGTACAAACGGAGAAGGAGGAATCGCTTGCGTCCTGTACTGCTTTTTGCCGTTTTCCTTGTGGCCTGCTTGGCCGCACCGCAGAATGATTCTCCTGTCGTGCGAGCCACGCTCGATAACGGACTCCGCGTGGTCATCGTACGGGATCCGCTGGCCCCGGTGGTCACGGTTGAAGAGAATTACATGGTCGGCGGCAACGAAACACCGGCCGGCTTTCCGGGCATGGCGCACGCCCAGGAGCACATGGCGTTCCGGGGCTGCGCGGGTCTGAGCGCGGAGCAGATCGCCGCTATCTACGCGCAGTTAGGCGGCGAGCAGAACGCCGATACGCAACAGAACATCACTCAATATTTCGTCACCGTGCCGGCCCAGGATCTCGACGTCGCCTTGCGAGTCGATTCCGCGTGTATGCAGCAGGTCGAGGACTCAGACGAGCAATGGACCGAGGAGCGAGGGGCCATCGAGCAGGAAGTTTCGCGCGACTTGTCGAATCCAACCTACAAACTGATCACAAGGCTGAATGAGGACCTTTTCTCGGGCACGCCGTACGCGCACGATTCGTTAGGCACCCGGCCGTCGTTCGACGCGACCACGGGCGCGATGCTGCGCAAGTTCTATCACGATTGGTACGCGCCGAACAACGCGATTCTTGTAATCACCGGTGACGTGGACCCTACCGCCACGCTCGCGAAAATCAAGCAGCTTTACGGGCCGATCCCGCGCAGAACGCTTCCAGAGCGCTCGGCCGTCAACCTCCAGCCAGTGAAAACGGAGAGTTTCACACTGACCGGCAACCTCCCCTATGAACTGGTTTTCATCGCCTTCCGCATGCCCGGGACGGATAGCGCGGACTTCGCCGCGACCCGCATTCTGACCGATGTGCTATCCAGCCAGCGAGCTGACCTCTACAGTCTGGTGCCCGCAGGCAAGGCGCTGGGGACCGACTTTGGCTTGGCTGAAACTTATCCCAAGGCGAGCGTCGGTTACGCGCTGGCGGCCATTCCAGCAGGCGCCGATCCAGCGCCGATCACGGCGGAAGTCAAGGCCATCTTGGCCCGCTATGCCGACAACGGAGTTCCCGCGGAGTTAGTCGAAGCGGCCCGAAAAAGTGAGATTGCGAATGCCGAATTTCAGCGCAATTCCATCACGGATCTGGCGTCGGTGTGGTCGCAGGCGCTGGCTGGGGAAGGCCGTGATTCACCTTCCGCAATAGTCGACGCGATGAAGAAAGTCACGGCGGCGGATGCGAGCCGTGTGGCGAAGACTTACCTTCAGAATGCGATTATCGCGACCGTGAAACCTTCCCCTTCGGGTGAGCCGGTGTCCGACAAAGGCTTCGGGGGCGCCGAAGTCACAACCGCCGCGCCCACCAAACCCGTCACTCTGCCTGATTGGGCAGAGGCTTCGGTAAAGTCGCTGAAGGTGCCGCAGGCGGTGACGCATCCCACCGACGTGATGCTATCGAACGGTTTGCGGTTGATCGTCCAGACGGAGAAGTTGAGCCCGACAGTGACAATTGTCGGTTCCGTGAAACATCTACCGGAATTGCAGGAAGCGGCTGGCAAAGATGGCGTCGACGGCGTACTGGCGGAGCTTTTTTCCTACGGAACCACCTCGCGCGACCGGCTGACGTTTCAGAAAGCGCTGGACGATATCGCCGCTTCAGAATCGGGAGGCACGACCTTCAATCTCAAAGTGTTGAAGCAATACTTTGCGCAAGGCGTGGAATTATTGGCGGATAACGAACTCCACCCGGCGCTTCCCGCGGAGGCTTTCAAAATTGTTCGCGATCAAACAGCGAATCTTACCGCGGGTACACTGGCCAGCCCGGGATACAGGACCCAGAAGGCGCTCGAAACCGGGCTGCTCCCGAAGAACGATCCGGAGCTTCGCGAAGCGACTCCGAAATCGATATCGGCGCTGACGCTGGCCGACGTCAAGGCTTACTATGCCGCCGTTTTCCGCCCCGATATGACGACGATTGCGGTGATCGGAGATATTACTCCCGAAGAGGCCAAACCTATTTTTGAAAAATGGTTCGGCGGATGGAAAGGCATGGGTCCGAAACCGAATGTCACGCTTCCGCCGGTGCCTTCCAATGCGCCTTCCGCGGTCAACGTGCCGGACCCCACTGCGGTGCAGGATTCGGTGGAACTCGCGCAGGAGCTCGGCATCAATCGCTTTAGTCCGGACTACTATGCGCTGCAACTTGGCGATCATGTGCTGGGCGGAGGCTTCTATGCCACCCGCCTCTATCGCGATCTGCGGCAGAAGGCGGGCTATGTGTACACCGTCGATAACGCTCTGCACGCCAGCCAGACTCGCGCGACCTATTCGGTGACCTACGGCTGCGATCCGGACAATGTTTCGAAGGCCCGGCTGCTGATCGAGCATGACCTTACGGCCATGCGCACCGAAAACGTGAGTGAAGCCGAACTACAGCAGGCCAAGGCGCTGCTGCTACGCCAGATCACTCTCAGCGAATCGAGCGAAGACGCGGTCGCAAGCGGCTTCGTGGCTCGTGCATTGGCCGGCCTGCCGCTCGATGAACCGATTCGCGCCGCACAGCGCTACTACGCGTTTTCGGCGGACGATGTGCGAGCCGCATTTCAAAAGTGGATTCGGCCCGATGCTTTTGTGCAGGTGGTTCGAGGGCCCGCGCCGAAGTGAGGAACACCGGCGTCTGCTGCCTGATCGTCCTGGTGGGACCTCCAGGGTCAGGAAAAACCACCTGGGCGCGCCGCCAAGGTGCGGGCATCGTGCATGTCTCGCAGGACGACCTGATTGACGCCATTACACCCACTGGATTCGATCATCTCTACCGTCAGGTGTATCATGAGGCGGAAAACGCCGTGGCCCGGGCCGCGCTCCAGGCAGGCCACACTGTCATCGTTGACCGCACCAATCGGACGCGCGCCCACCGCGAACGTTGGCTCGAAATCGCGCGAGAAGCCTCTTGTCCCGCGGTCGCCGTGGTGATGACTACCCCCGAAGCGCTGTGCCGCGAGCGCAACGCCAAACGCCGTGACAACCGTCGCTTGAGCGACGATCGAATGGATCGAATGTTCGCAGCGCTCGAACCGGTGCAGCCCGAAGAAGGTTTCACGTCCGTGTATTTCGAAGACGGCGAGAGCATCGGCCTGGAGGAAATTTTTTCGCTTCA
>Ga0116129_1000639_pt1 | contig 21559 bp, 20 predicted proteins | sample June2015DPH_17_2_FD_89732 | JGI IMG/M metagenome (GOLD analysis project Ga0116129, IMG submission 89732) | Peatland microbial communities from SPRUCE experiment site at the Marcell Experimental Forest, Minnesota, USA - June2015DPH_17_10 | ecosystem: Environmental > Terrestrial > Soil > Wetlands...
AAGCCGCTCGTCATCGTCGCCGAAGACGTCGAAGGCGAGGCGCTGGCTACCCTGGTCGTCAACCGCCTGCGCGGCGGCCTCAAGGTCGCAGCCGTCAAGGCTCCGGGCTTCGGTGATCGCCGCAAGGCGATGCTGCAGGACATCGCGGTTCTGACCGGCGGTCAGGCAATCTCGGAAGATCTCGGCATCAAGCTCGAGAACGTCACGCTCGCCATGCTCGGCCGCGCCAAGAAGGTGATGATCGACAAGGAGAACACCACCATCGTGAACGGCGCCGGCAAGAAGGCCGACATCGAAGCCCGCGTGACGCAGATCAAGGCGCAGATCGAGGAAACCACCTCCGACTACGACCGTGAGAAGCTGCAGGAGCGTCTGGCCAAGCTCGCCGGCGGCGTCGCGGTGATCCGCGTCGGCGGCGCCACCGAAGTCGAGGTCAAGGAGCGCAAGGACCGCGTCGATGACGCGATGCATGCGACCCGTGCGGCGGTTGAGGAAGGCATCGTACCGGGCGGCGGCGTCGCCCTGCTTCGGGCTTCCGAGCAGCTCAAGCGCATCAAGACCGCCAATGACGACCAGAAGACCGGCGTCGAGATCGTCCGCAAGGCGCTGTCCTGGCCGGCCCGCCAGATCGCGATCAACGCGGGCGAGGACGGCTCCGTCATCGTCGGCAAGATCCTGGAAAACGATTCGTATGCCCACGGCTTCGACTCGCAGACCGGCACCTATGGCGATCTCGTCAAGAAGGGCATCATCGACCCGACCAAGGTCGTGCGTGCGGCGATCCAGAACGCGGCGTCGGTCGCGGCGCTGCTGATCACCACCGAAGCCATGGTGGCCGAACTGCCGAAGAAGCAGCCTGCCGGTGGCGGCATGCCCCCGGGCGGCGGCGGCATGGGCGGCATGGATTTCTAAAGTCCAGCCTTCACATCGCAATTGCAGAAGGGCGTGGCGCAAGCCGCGCCCTTCTTGTTTTGGGGGAACGTCTTCGGTAAAGCGCGGCCTGCGCGTCATTCCGGGACGCGCCACTTCGCGCGGGCCCGGAATCCATAACCACGGTCGGGGGTTATGGATTCAGGTCTCGACGCCACGTATCGCCCCGGGACGACGAGTGAACTCAGCTTGCAATACCCGGATAGAGATCAACCCATCCCGGGTTTTGCTCTTCGATCAGGCGACTCTTCCAATCGCGCCGCCATTTCTTCAACTCTTTTTCGCGTGCAACAGCAGTCGCTATGTCATCGTAAATCTCGAACCAGACTAGCTTGTCGACGCCATAGCGCTTCGTAAAACCATCGGCGACCTTGGTCCGATGTTCGTATGCGCGCCGCACGATATCGTTGGTCACGCCAAGATACAGCGTGCCGTGTCTTTTGCTCGCAAGGAGGTAGACGTAGCAGGCCATCTTGAGCAGTTGGGGTTATGGATTCCGGGCTCGCGCTTCGCGCGCCCCGGAATGACGAATGATAGTATGTGACGTCGTCCAATCAACTCGAACGCTGCGCAGCGCGCCGCTCACTCCACCCTTGCGACCACGGCGAGCCGCTTGATGCCCTGGTTGCGGTAGGCGTTCAGGAATGCGTTGTAATCCCTGAACGAGACGCAGCCGTTGGAATCGCCGTTGGGGCCGAGCATGTAGGTATGCGCCAGCAGGCCGCTTCGCCCGAAGATGGTTTCCTCGCCGCCGACCGGGTTCAGCCGCAGCGCGGGCACGCCGTGAAACAGCGACTCGCGCGGCGTCAGGTCGTAGAGATGCGGCGGTGTCGGTCCAACCATCCTGGCATTGACGTATCGCGGATCGTCGAGCCTGGAGCCGAGACCGGAATGCGCTTCCAGTCTGCTGCCGTCGGGCAGGTAAACCATGTGCGCGGAGATATCGTAGACCGCGGTGTCGCGATCGTAGCGCGGCGTGGCGCCCAGCGTCACGCTGTTCTGGCCCGGTCCGAGGTTGCCGGTGACGCTGGCATCGGCGGAGGCGTAGGACAACAGCGATCCATGCGGCTGCGAGGGTTGCGGCCTGCCCCAAAGCTTTTCGACAATCGTGGGCTTGTCGGCGGATGCGATCGACATGACCGCCGCTTTGGCGCGCTGCGCCATGTCACGCACCGAAGCCGCGGGGCCTTTCGGCTTTGCCTCCACGGGATGCGGGGGCACCGGCGCACTCAGCGCGACCCGGAGCGGCGCCGGCGCGGGTGCGACACCTTGTGGTGACGCCGCTGCAAAACGTTCATCGAATGTCAGCGCCGGGCCTGAAGGCTCGGTCGCAGGCGCGGAAATTTGCGGCGCCGATTCCAGCTCCGCCGCTTGGGTTTTGCCCACGGCCGATGCCGCGCCGTCGATGGCAACGGCCGGCCGCTGTTTAACCGCCGGTAAATCATAATCGGCGCCGCCCAGGGACGGATAGACGCTGGCGCCGAAAACATTGGCGTACACCGTCCACGCGCACCCCAGCACCAGACATGCGACAGCCGCGCTGCCGAACAAATTGCGCGGGATGACTTCGCGGGATGAATTTCTGTAGTGGCGGCCCGCGAAATCTTCGAGCGCAGCGATACTCGTACTCATTCGCCTTGCGTCCGGAATGGCTTCACTTTGTCCCCCTCGACAGCACCGGATCAATCGATTCCGATGCATCTGGCAGAGGCGCGGAGCGCTATTAAGGCGACTTTTAGTTAAATGCGGATTAAGTGCGGGCGAATGTTAGACAAGGTAAAAACACGGGTTTTTCGCGTTGGTGTCGCCCCGAAATGAAACATTTCAAACGCTTCCAAGGCCCGGATAATTCAATTTGGGAAGCCAATCGTTGCAAGCACCCCTGCATGCGTCAGGTCGAGGATAGCCGCCGCCGCAGAAATGCCTGATTGCGGAACCGGTGTCCCGGACGCGGTTCAACCCACCTATTCAAATTCGTTCGGCGGCGAATGGTCGAGCACGCTGCCCTTGGCGCCTTCGAGCAGATCGAGCTCGTAGGTTTCAAACGCGAGCGGCCCGCGCTCGCGCGGGAGCTCCGCGACCGGCTCGACCCGCTCGAACGATTCTTTCAGTTGCGGCTGGCCGCCGGGCCGCACCTCGTCGACAAAGAGCAGCTTGCCGGCAAGCAGCACCGGATCCGGCTCGGGCATGTTGACCCAGCGGAAGCGTTGCGTCGGCTGCACGACGCAGGTTCCCTCAGGCATATAGAAGGCGAGCCAGCTGGTCGTGCCGTAATCCGGCACCAGCACGCAGGAAGCACCGACTCGAATACGAACCTCCTCTATCCGGGAAGCCAGTTCGCGCCAGCCGACGCCGACGCTGCGCAAGGTAGCGTCGCGGCGATAGCCCGTAAGCACACCGGTATTGGCCTGCACCGCCAGCAGCGCGAACATCAGGATGCCGACCGGAGACGCCCAGCGCAGACAAAAATCGACGACGCGCTGCCGGCGCATATCCCAGCGCACGAGGTTGGCGGCGACCGCGGCTGAAATCGCGAACGCCGGATAGACCGGCGCGAACCAGTTGGCCTCGACGCGGGCGTGCAGCGAATGCCAGATGAAATACGCGACGATGGTCCAGAACATCGCGTTGATCAGCGCGCGCGTGGCCAGCGCGCCGGGCTTGAGCCTGAGCAGCGCATAAAGCCCCATCGCGCCGAGGATGAACACCAGCGGGGTTGCGAAAGCGATCTGGGTCGGGATCAGTTCGCTGACGAAGGCACCGCGGAAATCCGCGATTCTGGCCCGCCGCCCGATCTGCTTGATGAAGGATATCCACTGGTGGTCGGCGTTCCACAGAATCACCGGCAAAAACATCCCCAGCGCGACGACGCCGCCGAGATAGGGCCAAGGCGAGATCAGCCAGTGCCGCAATTTCGGAACGCACACAAGCCAGATCAGGATCGCCGGGCCGAAAAACAGCGCGGTATATTTCGACAACAGCGCCGCGCCGACCGCGGCGCCGGCCGCCAGCCACCAGGCGCCGCGCCCGGTCTCCAAAACTTTCGCCAGGAAAAACAGTACAAAGCTCGACGCCACCAGCAGCGGCGCGTCCGGCGTGACGATCAGGGTGCCGACCGCCGCCATCAGCGTGACGTTGAGCAGGATGGTCGCGTTCGCCGCCATGCGCATGTCGCCGAACAGGATCGAAGCGGTGCGATACACCGCATAGCTCATCGGCAGCGCCAGCAATATCGAGACCAGCCGGACCCCGAGTTCGGTATCGCCGGCGATCATGGTGCCGAGCCTTATCACCACCGCGACCAGAGGCGGATGATCGTAATAGCCGAAGGCCAGATGCTTCGACCACGTCCAGTAATAGGCTTCGTCGAAGGTCAGCGGCGTCCAGGCCGCGGCAACCAGCCGCAACGCCACCAGCGCCAGGATCGTGAATGCGGTGTTGCGGACGAGCCGTGCCTCGTTCGGGCTCATCGCAGCTTCAGCGCTTGCGCCAGACGAACAGCCCGGACATCGCGTAATTCCAGACCACGCCCATCAGCGCGCCGGCGGCGCCAGCCAGCCACCAGATCGGCTCCTGATCATAGACCGAGAACGCCACGCCGACATTGGCGAACAGGCCGACGCTGCACACCAGATAAAACAACAACAGGCCGCGCAGGATCGCAAAGCCTTTCAGCCGCTGGTCGCGATAGGTGAGAAAATTGTTGAGGATGAAATTGCTGGTCATGGCCGACAGCGCGCCACAGGCCTGGGCTTGCGGAAACGGCAGATCGAGAGATTCAAGGGCGATGAACAGCGCGCCGAGATGCACGAACAGGCCGATCGATCCGACCATCGCGAACAACAGAAAGCGCAGTGACACCACGTCGCGGGTCAGCTTCGCCAGCACCAGGCCCAGGAAATCCAGCGCCACCATGGAATCCAGCTTGCTTTCGCCATGCAGCCGCGAGCCGAAGCTGTAGGGAATTTCTTTCACGCGCAGGTCGCCACGCGCGGTGGCGACGACATCGAGCAGTATCTTGAACCCCTGGGTGGAAAGTTGCGGCGCCAGTTGCTCGAAGCGATCCCTGCGGATCATGAAGAAACCGCTCATGGGATCGGCGATTCCGACCCGCAGCACGCGCTTGGCGACCCCGGTGGCGAGCGCGCTGGCGCCCGCGCGCTGCTTGTTGAAGCTGTCGGCGCTGCCGCCTTCGACATAGCGGCTGCCGACCACAAGGTCGGCCTCATCGGCTTGCAGCAGCGAGAGCATCTTCGGCAGTTGCGTCTCGTCATGCTGCAGATCGGCGTCGATCACCGCGGCGCATGGCGCGCTGGAAGCCAGAATGCCCTCGATGCAGGCGCCCGACAGCCCGCGCCGTCCGATCCGCCTGATACAGCGGACGCGGCAGTCCTGCCGCGCCAGTTCCCGTACCACTTGCCAGGTGCCATCGGGGGAATTGTCATCGACGAAGATGACCTCGAAGCTCATGCCTTCGAGCGCGGTCTCCAGCCGCCGGAACAGCGTGGTGACGTTGTCGCGCTCGTTGAAGGTGGGGACGATGACCGAAAGCTGAGGCAAACCCAGGGCCTGCGGCGGGTTTTCGGCATCCCGTCTGATGGCTTCATTCATGCGGCATGCGTATATCCGCAGCATCTGACGATGCCAAGGCGCAGTTCCGCAACTGTGAGGCCGGGAAGGCGAAAAACGGCCAAAACAGGCCCAGAAATGCCAACGACCACGAACAACAGGCGCGCGTACATCCGGCGCAGCCAAGCTATTCAGTGGTCGTCCCGGCGCCGGAGCTATCAAACATCAACGTCGCCGTGACAGCCAACATAGGGACTGTCAGGGCCTTCCGCAAGGGGCGCCGTGACAGACCCTGCCTGTTAACTATTGCGGCACCTCTCTCACCACCGGTCCTCTGACGGACGGCGCTGCGGGGGCCCCCGCAGTCGGCTGCTCGATCTTTTGAATCGGCTTTACCGGCTTTCCGAATTGTCCGATCGGACCATAGAGGACCGCGACCACCAGCACGATCGATGCAACGATGGCGGCCAACACCCCTGCTACTGACTCAGAGTTCATCGCGATGTTCCCCGGTTAGCTCTCACGCGCTGATATCACGAAAAATCACAACGCAGGAATAGGCCCGCGACGACGCGGGGGCAGCTACTTCGGCACCGCTTTGTGCCTGATGAATGCGGTCACGATATCCTTTTGCGCCGATGCGATGGCGTTGTTGGCGGTGGTCATGTGGGCTCCGGCATCGACATCGGGGTATTGCATCGTCAGATAGCCGACCAGCATGACCCGAAAATTCTGCCGCTCGGAAGGACATACGCTGGCGATATGAAGGGTGAAATCCTGCCCCGACAGGTTCTTGTTGCTGTCCCGCTGATACTCCTGAGCGAGGCAATTCCAGTAGGAATCGCGCCCCGATACGGCCTGCCGGTGTGCATCATCGATGTCGTCGGCGATCGCAGCCGATGTCGTCATCGCTACAGCCGCCGCAATAAGCGCTCGCATGTCGTTTTTCCTTTTATTACGCGGTTCGCCCGCCCCGTCTTACAAAGTCGCGCTGTTTCTGTTAAGCTACTATATTAGCAGCGTATTTTTCTCGCTGCCACCTCGACCCGCCGCGGCGGGGTTCCGAATTCTTGATGCCAACACACCAGCGCCGCGCGAGGAACAAGGCAAAATCGCGATTCCAACGCAACAAAGGCGGACCCTGACGTTGATTCCTATTGGAGCATTGGAGGTCCAGGATAATGTCAAATCCAAACCAGAACAAACCCCCCGGGAAGTCCGGCCGGCGGCACCGAAACCCGGATCAAGCGCGGAACCAGAAACCGGATCAGCAGCAAAGCCGACCGCCGGAGCACCCCCAGGACGTCAAGACGCCGGAGCCGTTGCAGAGCCAGGAGCCGGCACAACAGCCGCAGGACACCAGACAGCAGGTCGACGCAGCCGTCGCGCCGGCGGACGACCTCGCGATCGACTTTCAAACAATCGCGACCGCCTATGGCGACTACACCAGGAAGTCGCTTGAAGAGACCAGGGCCTTTGTCGAGAAGCTTTCGGGCGTGCGCTCGCTCGACAAGGCGATCGAGATCCAGACCGAATTCGCCAAGCAGGCCTACGAGACCTTCGTCATGGAGTCGCAGAAGATTCGCAAGCTCTACCGCGGCCTTGCCAAGCAGAGCTTCAAGCCATTGGAGGACCTTGCCAAGACAAAGGAGCGCTGAAGCCTGCGGCTGGAACATCAGGCCGGGGCGGTGGCGCGGGTCGCGTGTGGAAAGGAAAGATCCCGGTTTTCCGGCGCCCCGTTTTTTGCGCTAGGATAGGCCGGGCGCAGCACGCGGGGGAGCGGCTTGAGGGTGGCCAGGAAACCAAAGACAGCTTCGGCCGGCGCCGGCAACATCTACATCGGCATCGGCGGCTGGACGTTTGCGCCGTGGCGCGGGGTGTTTTACCCGGACAGACTGACACAGGCGAAGGAGCTGGAATACGCCGCCTCAAAACTGACCTCGATCGAGATCAACGGCACCTATTACGGCTCGCAGAAGCCGGAGAGTTTCCGCAAATGGGCGCGCGAGGTGCCCGACGGATTCGTGTTTTCGCTGAAGGGGCCGCGCTTTACCACCAACCGCCGGGTGCTGGCGGAAGCCGGCGATTCCGTAAAGCGGTTTTACGATTCCGGCGTGCTGGAACTCGGCGACAGGCTCGGCCCGGTGCTGTGGCAATTCGCACCGACCAAGAAGTTCGACGAAGCCGATTTCGGCAAATTTCTCGAGCTGCTGCCGCGCAAGCTCGAGGACCGCGCGCTACGCCATGTGGTCGAGGTGCGGCACGCCAGCTTTTGCGTGCCCTCTTTCATCGCGCTGTTGCGCCAATTCGAAACGCCCGTGGTGTTCGCCGAGCACCACAGCTACCCTGCGATCGCCGATGTCACCGGCGACTTCGTCTATGCCCGGCTGCAGAAGGGCAATGACGAACTCAAGACGTGCTATCCGCCGAAGGCGCTCGATGCCTGGGCAAGGCGGCTGCAGATTTGGGCCGGCGGCGACGAGCCGGACGATCTGCCGCGGGTCGATCCGGCCAAGCCGGACAAGACGCCGCGCGATGTCTTTGCCTATGTGATCCACGAAGGTAAAATACGGGCGCCCGCGGGCGCGATGGAATTGATCGAACGCGTGAAGTAAATGGCCAAAGCCAAAAAACTCTTCACCATCGGCTATGAACAGACGCCGCCCAAGGCGGTGCTCGACGAACTCGAACATGCCGGCGTCAAGCTCCTGGTGGATGTGCGCGCGGTCGCCGCCTCGCGTCGGCCCGGCTTTTCCAAGAACCAGCTTGCCGCCGGGCTCGACGCACGCGGCATTTCCTACCTGCATCTGCGCGGGCTCGGCACCCCCAAAGAAGGCCGCGAAGCCGCGCGCAGCGGCCAATTCGGTGCGCTGCACCGGATCTATGCGGCGCATCTGAAGACGCCGCAGGCGAAGGAAGAACTCGACGGGCTGTCGGCGCTGGTGAAAAAATCCGGACCCGTGTGCATCCTCTGCTACGAGCGCGATCACACCCACTGTCATCGGCAGTGGATCGCCGAGATCATCAGGGACCGCGACGGCGTCAAGGTCGAGAACCTGGTCGCACCGCAGGTTTGAGCGTCTTTGCGCTCTGCCGCGAGCGCAATCCTGTCCGGCGTTTCCCTCACAATCAAGCATTTCCAAGCCCTCGCGGCCCGCTTTTGCAAGGCAGCGCGAAACTATCGCGCCGGATTGCGCTTGGTCCGCGCGCTCGCTTGGCTTAAATGACGACAGGCCCTACGAGGGAATGATCGGGTCAAGAGAGGCCGGCGACGGCCTCCCGTTTTTACAGGGATGAGGATCGACAAGGCATGACGACACCGACAATCGCAATCATTGGCGCCGGAATGGGCGGCATGGCCGCCGCCGCCACGCTTCGGCAGGCGGGCATCGACGTGCACGTATATGAGCAGGCGCATCAGTTCGGCCGGATCGGCGCCGGCATCCAGATGCTGCCGAACTCGATGAAAGTGCTGCGCGGCATCGGTGTCGAGGCCCGGCTGCGCGAGCGGGCGTTCGCGCCCTACTCCCATTTGAACCGGATCGGCGACACTGGCGAGATCAAGCGCGAATTGCCGATGCCGGAAGATCTGTACGGCGCGCCGTTCCTCTGCATGCACCGCGCCGACCTGCATGAGGCGCTGACCGGCGTGGTGCCCGGCGAGATCATCCATCTCAACAAGAAGCTGGTGGCACTGGAGCAAAATGGCGGGCCGGTGACGCTTCGTTTCGCCGACGGCACGACAGCCAGAGCTGATGCCGTGATCGGCGCCGACGGCGTCCACTCCCTGGTGCGCGAGATCATCATCGGCCCTGACCGGCCGCTGCATCGCGGCCGCATCGCCTACCGCTCGGTGTTCAAATCCAATCTGATGCCGAGGGAGATTTCCTCTTCCCGCACCAAGTGGTGGGGCGAGGATCGTCATATCGTGATCTACTACACCACGAAGGACCGCAGCGAATTGTACTTCGTGACCAGCGTGCCCGAGCCGGTGGACTGGATGACCAGGGAATCCTGGTCGGCGATGGGCGACGTTCATGAACTGCGGGCCGCCTATGCCGGTTTCCATGCCGAGGTTCGCATGGTGCTCGACGCCTGTCCCGACTGCCACAAATGGGCGATCCTCGAGCGCGAGCCGCTGCAGACCTGGAGCCTGGGCCGGGTGGTCCTGATCGGCGACGCCTGCCATCCGATGACACCTTATATGGCGCAGGGCGCGGCCACCGCGATCGAGGACGCCGCCGTGCTGGCGCGCTGCCTGAAGGACGTGCCGGTCGGCGGCATCGAGGCGGCATTCAAGCGTTTCGAGGCGCATCGCAAGCCGCGGACCTCAAAAATCCAGGCTATTTCCAGCGCCAACACCTGGATGAGCGGCGGCAACGACGATCCGAGCTGGCTCTATGGCTACGACGCCTGGAACGCCTCGCTCGACGAACCCGCGCCGACGCCGGGCGTGACGCCGATCCCCGTGGCCGCCGCGTGAGCGGCGCCATCGCCAACGCATCAGCAGGAAATTTCACCGCGTCGGATCGCTGCCCGATCGCCTGCACGCTGCACACCACGCCCGTGCACGGCGGCGCGCGTCACCGCTACGGATCGCGCTGATCCAGGAGAGAAACTTTGTCAGTAGTCGCCGACGCGTCCTTGCGGACCGAGACTTCCACCGTTCTTTCGTCCGCGCCGCTGTTGGCGCCCGCGGATGCCGCTGCCAGCCTGACCGCGCGCATGGAGCTGCTTCCGGCATCCGGCTGGCAGGTCCGCGCCCGCGTGATTATGGGCAGTGCGACTTTCTTCGACGCCTTCAACGCACTGTCGATTGCCTTTGTACTGCCGGTCCTGGTGCCACTCTGGCACATCGCGCCACCGCAGATCGGACTGCTGATCGCCGCCAGCTATGTCGGCCAGCTGGTCGGCGCGCTTGCCTTCAGCGCCGCAGCCGAGCGTTACGGCCGGATTCCCTGCGCCGCCGCGGCGACCGCGATTTTCGCGATGATGAGTCTGGCCTGCGCCGCGACATGGAGTTTTGACGGCCTCCTGGTGTGTCGTCTCATTCAGGGCATCGGCGTCGGCGGCGAGATGCCGCTGGCCGCGGTCTACATCAGCGAGCTTTCCAGGGCGCGGGGCCGCGGCCGGTTCTTCCTGTTGTACGAGATGATCTTTCCGATCGGGCTGATGGTGACCGGTCAGGTCGGCGCGGTGCTGGTGCCGCTATTGGGCTGGAAGACGATGTTTTTGATAGGTGGCCTTCCCGGTCTGCTGATCGCCGTGCTGCTGCTGCGGCTGCCGGAATCGCCGCGCTGGCTGATCGGCCAGGGCCGTCTCGCCGAGGCCGAGGCCGTGGTCGTTCGATTGGAGAGGGCCTCGCGCAAGGCAGCAACAGTCGAACCGGCCGAATTGCCGACGGTGGCGCTGCCGGAACTCGTCGCCGCGGCGCCGCACGCCCGTGGCAAATGGAGCGAATTGTTGTCTTCCGCCTATCGCGGCCGGACCCTGATCGTCTGGGTGCTGTGGGCCAGCGCCTTCCTGATTGCCAACAGCCTCAACAACTGGATGCCGACGCTCTACACCACGGTGTATCATCTGGACGTGCCGCAGGCGCTGCGCGCCGCTTCGATGACCAATGTGGCGCAGGTGGCGCTGCTCCTGCTCTGCGCCACGGTGATCGATCGTACCGGACGCAAGCGCTGGATGATGGGCGCCTTCGGCTCCGGCGCCGTGCTGCTCGGAATCCTGGCGTTGGGCGGCGCCCAGCAGGTCTCGTGGGTGATCGTCCTCACCACGTTGAGCTACGGGCTGATCGGAAGCATCAACGCCGTGGTCTATCTCTACACGCCGGAGATCTATCCGACCCGGATGCGCGCGATCGGCACCGGCGTCGCCACCTCATGGCTGCGCATCGCCTCGGCGATCGGGCCCTGGCTGATCGGCTTGATGCTCGGCGCAGGCGGCGTCGACTCGGTGTTCCTGATGTTCGCCGGCGTAGCGGTTCTGGGCCTGATCGCCTCCACCCGCATGATCGAAACCCGCAATATGCGTCTGGAGGAGATCGCGCGCTGATTGCGCGGAGGGCCGCCAGGTTGCGAATTACGGAATTACGGTGACAGTGCACTCAAATTGACCTGATGCGTCTTCGCAGGCAGCATTCGAATTAAGTGCCCCGTAATTCTCCCACCGTAATTCTCGTAATTCACGGCCGTATCCCCCACATCGCAAGAGCGACGGGTACGAACGAGACGCGCTAAATGCTTGGCTCGATGAGCGCAGAGTCTTACTCTGCCACAACGCGGACCATACACGACGTTTGTGCACCCTGCGTCGGGAACTCAAACCTTTCGGTCAGAACCGCGAAATTTCGCACCGGGTGATAGATTGGGCTTGAACAAAAGGAAAACGGAGGTCCATCATGCCGAAGTACGACGCGATTATCATTGGCGCCGGACAGTCCGGGCCCGCCTTGGCGCGGCGATTGGCGGCTGCAGGCCGGAAGGTGGCGATCATCGAACGCAAACAGTTCGGCGGCACATGCGTGAACACAGGTTGTACTCCGACCAAGACCCTGGCCGCGAGCGCCTACGTTGCACATGTGGCACGGCGCGCCGCCGGTTACGGCGTCAGGATCGAGGGGGCCGTCAATGTGGACATGAAGGCGGTCAAGGCGCGAAAGGACGCTGTTGTGGCTGTGTTCCGCAATGGCGTCGAGCAATCACTGAAGACCTTGCAAGGGTGCACGGTTTACGAAGGCCATGGCCGCTTTGTCGCAGAAAAGACAGTAGCAGTGAACGGTTCCGAGCTCGCGGCCGATCAGATCTTCATCAATGTAGGCGCGCGAGCCGCGATTCCACCTATACCCGGCCTCGACCAGGTTCCGTACCTGACCAACAGCTCGATGATGGACATCGACTTTCTCCCCTCACATCTCGTGATCCTGGGCGGCAGTTACGTCGGCATTGAATTTGCTCAGACCTATCGTCGTTTCGGAAGCAAGGTGACCGTGATCGAACTCGGACCGCGCTTGATCTCGCGCGAGGACGACGACGTCTCACAAGCTGTTGCCGGTTTCCTCAAGGAGGAAGGCATCGACGTGCGCGTCAACAGCGAGATCGTCGGTGTGGAGAAGCAGGGAAACTCGATCGCGGTGAAAGTCGAATCGACCGGGAGGATCTCAGAGATTGCTGGAACTCATCTGCTGGTTGCGACTGGTCGGCGGCCAAACACTGACGACCTTGGCCTCGACAAGGCGGGTATCGGCACAAACGCGCGAGGGTATATCCAGGTGGACGACCAGTTGCGTACCAACATTTCCGGTGTCTGGGCGATGGGCGACTGCAATGGTCGAGGCGCGTTCACGCACACGTCGTGGAATGATTTCGAGATCGTGGCGGCGAATCTTCTCGACAACGATCAGAGACGAGTGAGCGACCGCATCACGGCCTACGCGCTCTACACCGATCCGCCACTTGGCCGCGCCGGGATGACGGAAGCGGAAGTCCGCAAGACGGGCAAGCCTGCGCTGATCTCGACCATGGCAATGAAGGACGTCATGCGCGCGTATGAGAGAGGTGAGACCAAGGGTTTCATGAAAATCCTTATCGATCGAGATACCAAACAAATACTGGGCGCCTCCTTCCTGGGACTCGAGGGTGACGAGGTCATCCATTGCGTACTCGATATCATGTACGCCAAGGCGCCCTGCACAGTGATACAACGCGCGATGCACATTCATCCCACGGTGTCGGAGTTCATTCCGGCCATGATGGATAGGCTCAAGCCGTTGCAGTGATCGGGCAGCGCCGGTTTGCGCTGGCATCGAAGCATAAATACCGAAAACGCAGGCTCGTCGTCGACGGCAAGCAATTACGTGCAATTACGGTGACAGTGCACTTAATTGACCTTGGCTGTTTTCGCAAGCAGCATTTGGATTAAGTGCACTGTCACCGTAATTCGTGGACTGTCATCGTAATTCCACCCGCGATGATTCAGCATGGTTCGGATCGTCAGTTTGTCGGTCCGGGATGGGTGGACAATTATAAAACGATACGGTATAGTTTTATAATATTGTTGAAACGCCCTTCCGCCACCGGGTCCCCCAGCATCACTGAAAAATGAAGCAGCCCTTCCTATTTCTGGTCCGCGCGGCTTTTATCGCGGCATTGCTCGCCTTGGGACTGGCGATCGGATATTTTTCGGGGGTGGGCGAGGTGTCTCCCGTGCCTGTCGTAGATCAAATCCGGACATACTGATGATGTAGTCCGCCCGGCTAACCCGCGCCGTCGAGACCGTCGGGTATTCTGCCGGTGCCAATCCTGGACGGATTGCATCATCGATACGTACCGATCTAGTTTCCGACAGGGAGAGGCCCGGGAGGCTGGTTGCTTCATCCCCTTTTACAGTGATTTTTGCCGACTCGAAGGAAGGGCCGTAATGCCAGACTCTCACAAAATGGCGCTTTCTTTGTTGGTGCTTTGGATAGTTGCGGCGACAACGATGACGCTCGCGACGGCTCAAGAAGCGACGTTTTCAGAGGGAGAGCGACTTGGGCTTGGGGCGTGTTTGGCAAAATGCCCCGACGGCGACAAGGCGTGTAACAACCGATGTATCTCGCAATCTCAAACCAAGGGGCGCGTGTGGAGCGATGACGTGCGCGCTTGCATCAGGAATTGCCGGAATGGATATCAGCTTTCTCGCGTATCCCCCCAAACGGCGACCGACGGGATACTTGGTTGTATAGCGGGCTGCCGCCTTGATCGAATGGTCCAATAGCGGCGACATCGCTGTTCGCTGCCAGGTGCACTGTCACCGTAATTTTCGCGTGCGCTGGCAACGACGGGCCGCGCTTTTAGCCGAAACTACCCCCTGGCGTCGCAGGCCCAGGCACGGATTACGCATTCCTTGCCGCCGAATTCGTGGCATTTGCGCGTCGCCGCATTCAGCGAACTCGAAATTTTGGGCATGACCGCGTAGCCGTGGGCGCCGCAGGGATTGGTCATGTCGATCGCCAGCGCGGCGCAGGCGTGCTTCATGGTCAGCGTGGTAGGGCACCCGCCCTTGCACTGCTTCAGCGCCGCCGCGCGGGCATCCGCCTCGCCGGCGTAATCATAGGCCTGGCCATAGGCGCCGCATTTGCCGATCGCGAACGCGCCCGCGGCCCAGGATTCGCTGGCAAATCGCGATCCGGCCACCACCAGGGTCAGGGCAAGCACAACGATAGCGCGGCGTTGCGCGACGGCGGTCGAAACGATCAAAATCCACTCCCCCAAGGCGTGCGAGCGACAATCTAGCGCAGCGGATATTTCGACTTGGTGAACGGGTGATTGAAAATCGATCTTTACGAAGTGGTAACGGGCGTTCGGCCGCGTCGCGCCGCTTCCAGCGCCTGCGGCGTATCGATATCGAGGAAGGCGTCAAAGCCTTCGACCGGGACTTCCGCCACCGCCTCAGCGTGCTTTGCTATCAGATGGCGGGCGCCGATATCGCCGTCGAGCGCCATCAACTCGGCAAAAAAGCGTCGCGACCACAACACCGGGTTGCCGCGCCGGTTGTCGCTGACGGGCACCGCGATCAGATGGCCGCTATCCGGCGCGAAAGCCTCGATCAGCCGGTCGATCAAACGCGCCGATATCAGCGGCATGTCGCCAAGACAGATCACCGCGCCGTCGGCAGCGGCGGGCACGGCGGCGACGCCGGCCTTGACCGAACTCGCCAGCCCTTGCGCGAAATCCGGATTGCGCACGAATTTCACCTTCAGGCCCTGCAATGCCTTTTCAACCTCCTCGGCCTGGTGGCCGGTGACGACGATCACGCCTTCCGCTTTCGAGGCCAGCGCCTGCTCGGTCACAATCCGGACCAGCGTCTTGCCGCCGAGTTCGGCCAACAACTTGTTGGGACCGCCCATCCGGGTCGAACGCCCCGCCGCAAGAATAACCGCCGATGCATTGCGGTTGCCATCGGTGCCGAGCGCCGCGCGCGGTTGCGGTCGGGTGACGATTTCCATCAATAGCCCGCCGACGCCCATGCCGGTGAGTTCGGCCCGCGTGACCTTGATGCCCGCCAACAGGCGCATCAATACCCAATCGAAACCGTTCTCTACCGGTGAGCGCGCGCAGCCGGGCGCGCCCAGCACCGGCACGCCGCCGGCACTGCCGATCAGAAGCAGGTTTCCGGGATCGACCGGCATGCCGAAATGCTCGATGGCGCCGCCGATGCTGGCGATCGCCGCCGGAATCACGTCGCGGCGGTCGGCGATCGCTGAGGCCCCGAACACGATCACAAGCTCGGCGCCGAGACCGAGCAATTGCCTGATCGCGTCAGCCAGTACCGCTTCGTCATGCGGCACCCGGCGCTCGGCTATGATAGTGGCGCCGGCGGGCGCCAGCCTCTCCGCGGTGACCCGCAAGGTCTTTTCCACCACCTTCGGCGCCAGCCCGGGCAGCAATGTCGAGACCACGCCGACGCGCTTGATGGTGTAAGGCGCGATCCGCAACGCCCCGCCATTGGCCGCGGCCACCGCGGCATCGCGCAAGCGCGCCTCGACCCCGAACGGGATCAGCTTGACAGTTGCCACCATCTCGCCTTCCACCACCGGCTTGTAGGCGGCAAGGGTCGCGAAGGTGATGGCTTCGTCGACGCCGTTGATGCGGTCGACCGCGCCGCGGTCCACCACCAGCACGCCGGCCCTGGCGGCGAACAGGTTGGCGCGGCCGGTAAAGGCGCGCTCGACATTGACGCCGTCACCGGCGACCACCCTGGCGATGCTGGCCGCCGCGACGTCTTCAGAGACGTCGCCGTCCTCCAGCCGCACCACGACGATTTCCCTGACGCCGGCACGCGTGAGCGCCTCAACCTCGGCGGTGCCGATCGTGGTACCCTTCTTCAGCACCAGCGATCCCTGCCGCAGGGTATGAACGGTGACGCCGCCGATCGCCTCCAGCGGACTGGCCGGGCCGAACTTCATGCCGCGTTTTCTTTCGCGCTTTCTTGCACGTTTGCCTTCGCGTTTTCCGGCGGCAACCGCAGCTGCGCGGTGATCTCGGCCATGATCGCCACCGCGATCTCGGACGGCGAGACCGCGCCGATCGGCAGGCCGATAGGCGCGTGAATACGCGCGATATCGGCATCCCGCGCGCCTTGCGCCTTCAGGCGCTCGCCACGTTTGGCGTGGGTCTTTCGCGAGCCCAGCGCGCCGATATAGAAGCAGTCGCGCTCGAACGCGTGCAACAGCGCCGGATCGTCGATCTTGGGGTCGTGGGTCACCGCCACGAAGGCGGTGTAATGATCGACGTTGAGCGGCGGCAATGCGACGTCGGGCCATTCGGCGATCAGCGGCACATCCGGAAACCGCTCGGCAGAGGCGAACGCGGTGCGCGGATCGACCACCGTCACGTCATAATCCAGCGAGCGCGCCAGCGGCGCCAGGGCCTGGCTGATATGGACCGCACCGATGATCACCAGCCGCGCGGTCGGCGCATAGACATTGAGAAACAGTTTCTTGCCGCCGGCCTCGACCATGCCGCTCTTGCCCATGCGCAAGTGTTTTGACAGCTCGGCGCGCAGCGGGTCGGCGGCGATATCCTTCGCCTTGACCAGCCGCTGCTCGCCACCGGCGGTATCGGTGACCACGATCACCGGCCGCCGCGCGGCGCGCTCGACATTGACCTCGGAAAGCGTCTCGAGTTTCACGATTGACCGACTTTCTCGACGAACACCCGGATGGTGCCGCCACAGGAGAGACCGACATTCCACGCGGTCTCGTCGGCGACGCCGAATTCGAGCATTTTTGGTTTCCCGCTGGCGATCACGTCGAGCGCCTCGGTGACCACGGCGCCTTCGACGCAGCCGCCGGACACCGAGCCTAAAAACGTGCCGTCATCGTTGATCACAAGGTTTGAGCCGGCTGGGCGCGGCGCCGAGCCCCAGGTCTCGACCACGGTCGCCAGCGCCACGCCGTGACCGGCCTTTTGCCAGTCCTCAGCCGCTTTCAGAATGTCCTGGTCGCGATTGAGCATGGAAAACCTCTTTTCAAGCGGCGGGGCGGATCATACTGAGATGATGCGGCGGGGTCACGGAGGAGAGTGCCGATATCAACCCCTCGATAGAACTCAAATTATGTACCGGGCGAAATTCGTCAACATGCGGCAGCATCATTTTGATGCCCTGCGCCTTGGCCTCGAAGCCACCGTAGCGCAACAGCGGGTTGAGCCAGATCAGGCGGCGGCAGGAGCGGTGCAGCCGGTCCATCTCGAAGGCCAGCCTAGCATCGGCCTCGCGCTCCAGCCCGTCGGAGATCAATAGCACAATGGCGCCCTGCCCGAGCACGCGGCGGCCCCACAGCTTGTTGAAGGTATGAAGCGAGGTGGCGATGCGGGTGCCGCCGGACCAGTCCTCTACAACGGAGGAACAGCTTGCCAGCGCCTGGTCGGGATCGCGCGCTCGCAGCGCCCGCGTCACATTGGTCAGCCTGGTGCCGAACAGAAACACCGACACGCGCTTGCGCGCATCGGTAATGGCATGCAGGAAATGCAGGAACAGCCTGGTATATTCGCTCATCGAACCGGATATATCGAGCAGCGCCACGATCGGCGCCGGCTTGTCGATCCGTCCCAGCCGATGGATATCGATGATATCGCCCCCGGTGCGCAGCGACCCGCGCAGGGTGCGGCGCATGTCGAGCCGCAAGCCCCTGGTTTCAGGCTGATAGCGACGGGTGCGCAATTCGGCCTGCGGCAATTTCATCTGCGCGATGGCACGGGTCACCTGCGCGATTTCAGCCGCGCTCATCTGCGCGAAATCCTTCTTCTGCAGCACTTCCTTGTCGGACACCGACAGCCTGAGCTCGCGCTCCTGGGCCTGCGGCACCTCGCTGATCGAGGGCTGCGACAGCGCCTCCTGGACCCGGCGCGCCGCCGGCGGCGGCTTTTTCCTGGCGTGATCCGGCAGCGGCACCGAATCCAGCATGTGCTTCCAGTCTTCGGCGGCGCGGAAGAACAGATCGAAGGCCTGCGCGAAAATCAGCGCATGCTCGTGGCGCTTGACGAAGATGGATTCAAGCGTGGTGAAGACATCGGCGCGGTTGCCGATCTCGATCAGCCGCAGCGCCTTCAGCGCATCGATCACCGCGCCCGGCCCGACCGGCATCCCGGCGGCGCGCAGCGCGCGGGCAAAGCCGACGACGTTGTCGGCCATTTGTCCGGTCGGGGGCGTGAGGTGATCAATGGGCATTCGAATTGCTCAAATCGAGGACGCTCAAGTCACAACATCGGCAGTCTGCCCCCTCTCCCTTGGGACGCCGTTCCGCGTTCAACTCTCGCTGGTCGCTTCCTTCAACACCTTCTGCAACGTGTCGCCCTGCATCCGCGTGATGTCGTCCTGGTATTTCAGCAATGCGCCGAGCGTATCGCCCACCACCTGCGGGGTCAGCGAGCGGGCGTCGAGTTCGGTCAGCGCGGTGGCCCAATCGATGGTCTCGGCTACGCCCGGCGATTTGTAAAAGTCCTGCTCGCGCAACGCTTGCACGAATCCGACCACCTGCTGCGACAGTTTCGCCGATATGCCCGGCACGCGCGATTTGACGATCGCCAGTTCGCGATCGGCGCTGGGATAGTCCACCCAGTGATAAAGGCAGCGGCGCTTCAGCGCGTCGTGGATTTCACGGGTGCGGTTCGAGGTGACGATGACGATCGGCGGCGCCGGCGCCTTGACGACGCCGAGTTCGGGTATCGTCACCTGGAAGTCGCTGAGAATTTCCAGCAAATAAGCCTCGAACGCCTCGTCGGCGCGGTCGAGTTCGTCGATCAGGAGCACCGGGGCGCCGGCCACATCGGGCTCCAGCGCCTGCAACAGCGGCCGCTTGATCAGGTAGCGTTCGGCGAAAATGTCGCTGGAAAGCTGGTCGCGATCGGTATCGCCGGCCGCTTCGGCGAGCCTGATCGCGATCATTTGCGCCGCACTGTTCCACTCATAGACCGCGGAGGCGACGTCCAGTCCCTCGTAGCACTGCAGGCGGATCAGCTTTCGCCCCAATGCCGCCGCCAATACCTTGGCGATCTCGGTCTTGCCGACGCCGGCCTCGCCTTCCAGAAACAGGGGCCGGCCCATGCGCAGCGCCAGATACGTCACCGTTGCCAGCGAGCGCTCGGCAAGATAGCCGCGCGAGGTCAAGAGCTCGAGCATCGCATCGACGGATGGTGGCAGCGCCGATGCACTCATGAGAAAACCAGTCTTGATGAGACAGCAATTGGCAATGTCAGGCTTTGGCGGTTGCGGCTTCGACGGCGCGCCGCGTCAGCACCCCGATCAGATGCGCACGGTATTCGGCGCTGCCATGCAGGTCGCTGTTCAGCCCGTCGGCCGGTACGCTCAACCCATCCAGCACCTTGTGCGAGAAGCGCTTCTTCAGGGCCTCCTCGAACGCGGTGACGCGGAACACGCCTTCGGAGCCGGCGCCGGTGACGGCGACCCGCACGTCCGACGGTCGCTTGGCGACGAACACCCCGACCAGCGCGTAGCGCGAGGCCTGGTTGCGGAATTTGATGTAGGCGGCCTTCTTCGGCACCGCGAACATCACCTTGGTGATGATCTCGTCGCTCTCGAGCGCCGTCGTGAACAGCCCCTGGAAGAATTCCTCCGGCTTGAGGCGGCGCTTGTTGGTGACGATGGTGGCGCCGAGTGCGAGGCAGGCTGCGGGATAATCGGCGGTGGGATCGTTGTTGGCGAGCGAGCCGCCGATGGTGCCCTTGTGGCGCACGGCGGGATCGCCGATCAAGCCTGCGAGTTCAGCGAGCGCCGGGATCGCTTCGCCGACAAGCGGCGAATTGGCGACATCGGCGTGTTTTGCGGTGGCGCCGATCACCAGCGAACGGCCTTTCATCTCGATGCCGTCAAGCCCCTCGATGTGGGACAAGTCGATCAGATGCGGCGGGCTGGCGAGCCGCTGCTTCATGACCGGCAGCAAGGTATGGCCGCCGGCGATGACCTTGGCGTCCTCGTTCTTGATCAGGAGATTGGCGGCCTGCCTCACGGTCGCCGGACGATGATATTTGAATTCGTACATGAGACAGTCCTGACCGCGATGCGGCGATGTCGTTATGCGGGTTCGGAGTTCGCCATCGCCCTGGCGCCCGCCGCGATCGATAGAACGATGTTCTGGTAGCCGGTGCAGCGGCAGAGATTGCCCTCGAGTTCCTCGCGAATGGCGTGGTCGCTGAGATCGTGGCCCTTGCGGTGGACAAGGTCGACCGCGGTCATGATCATGCCGGGGGTGCAGAAGCCGCATTGCAGGCCGTGATGCTCGCGGAACGCCTCCTGCATCGGGTGCAGCGGCGCGCCGTCGGCGGCAAGGCCCTCGATGGTCTTGACCTCGTGGCCGTCGGCCATCACCGCCAGCGTGGTGCAGGATTTGACCGCCTTGCCGTCGAGATGCACGACGCAGGCGCCGCATTGCGAGGTGTCGCAGCCTACATGGGTACCGGTCAGCCGCAGATTCTCGCGCAGGAACTGCACCAGCAGGGTGCGGGGGTCGACATTGGCGTTTACGGGGTTGCCGTTCACGATCAAGGAAATCTTGGCCATTCAGCACTCTCTTCACCTGCACCGCCGCATATCGGCGGCACAGTCATCGAAATCATTGCAAACCCATAATATGGGCCATCCCGGCAATGGGCAACCTCACCCTGGGCATGGTCACCATGGCCTGGACCAGCCCTGGACTATCCCTGCACCGCCTTGGCGAAATTGGCAAAAAACTCATCGGCCAGTTTCTTGGCCGACCCGTTGATCAGCCGTTGACCGAGCTGGGCAAGCTTGCCGCCGATCTGTGCCTCGACGTCGTAGGTCAACAGGGTGCCGCCGTCCTTCTCAGCCAGCGCCACCGTCGCCCCACCCTTGGCGAAGCCGGCAACACCGCCCTCGCCTTCGCCCGAGATCCTGTAGCCATTGGGTGGATCGAGATCGCTCAGCGTGACCCGGCCCTTGAAGCGGGCCGACACCGGCCCGACCTTCATTTTGGCGACGGCGCGGAAACCGTTATCTTCGGTTTTCTCCAGCTCTTCGCATCCGGGGATGCATA
>Ga0116129_1000640_pt1 | contig 21481 bp, 23 predicted proteins | sample June2015DPH_17_2_FD_89732 | JGI IMG/M metagenome (GOLD analysis project Ga0116129, IMG submission 89732) | Peatland microbial communities from SPRUCE experiment site at the Marcell Experimental Forest, Minnesota, USA - June2015DPH_17_10 | ecosystem: Environmental > Terrestrial > Soil > Wetlands...
ACATGACAGGCCCCGAGCTGCATCGAGAGCTCATCCGTCGACGGCAAGACATCCCCGTGATTTTTGTCACTGCCATTCGAGATGAAGCATTGCGACCGCGGCTGCTGGCGGAAGGTGCGGTGGATTGCCTGTTCAAGCCCGTCAGTGAGCAGGCCCTCATTGATGCCCTTCACACCGCGCTTCGAGTGAACTGACGACATGCAAAGCGTGCTTCCAACCCGTAGGATAGATATGAATAGCAACGCATCTCGAACCGCATCGAGGCCATTTCCTATGATTTCTGCGACACCTATCGTGTTCGTCGTGGACGATGATCCATCGGTGCGAGAGGCGCTGGAATCGCTGATCGTGCAGGCCGGATGGCGAGCGCAAGTCTTTGAATCAGCCCAGACCTTTTTGAGCTTTCCACGAGCTTCAGCCCCTAGTTGCCTCGTTTTGGATGTGAGCTTGCCGGGTCTCAATGGGCTTGAGCTGCAATCATTGATCGCGGGCGATCGCATCGACATGCCTATTATATTTATCACGGGGCACGCTGATGTGCCGATGACGGTCAAGGCGATGAAGGCCGGCGCAGTGGAATTCTTGACCAAGCCCGTCGCGGAAGATGTTTTGATCAATGCGATCGGTAGTGCTATCGCACGCAGCCGACTAACCCTCGATCAAGAGAGCGAGAGTCAAGCGCTTCGTAGCCTTTACGCGAAGCTCACCCCTCGTGAGCGTGACGTCATGACCTTGGTAGTCCGCGGGCTCTTGAACAAACAAGTGGGCGGGGAGCTTGGCATGGCGGAGATCACCGTGAAGGCGCATCGCGGACAAGTCATGCGCAAGATGAAGGCGGCGTCCTTCGCGGACCTTGTGAATATGGGGGCAAGACTCGGGTTGGCTTCTGCGCCAAAGCCGTCGCCTAACAAGTAGATTCCGTGGCAGAGTGCAGGCGGACTGTCGTCTGCGTCCCCTACCATAGTTCAATATGTTGGCTGGCAGGAAACTGGTCTGATATCCCCGCGCTCACGCCAATCAACGCTCGAGGAGAAATTCATGAGACGGATCGGATATATCCTTACTGCCGCTATCTCCCTGACGGGAGCAGGCGCGTACATCAGCCTCGCGCCTGCACATGCAGACGGCGCCGCCACTCCGGTTTTCGACGTCTACCAGATGCCCTCCGGGTATCGGGACTGGAAGGTCGTATCTGTAGCGCACGAGGCAGGGAATCTCAATGATCTGCGCGCCGTCCTGGGGAATGACATCGCGATCAAGGCCTATCGCGAAGGAAAGCTTCCGTTTCCGGACGGGGCAATCATCGCCCGGCTCGCCTGGAAGTACGTCCCTTCTGAGGAGAACAACAAAGTATTTGGCCGTGAGCAGTCGTTCGTCGCGGGAGACGCGACCAACGTGCAGTTCATGGTCAAGGATTCGAGCAAATATGCCGCCACGGGTGGGTGGGGATTCGCGCAGTTCAACGATGGCAAGCCGGTCGATGCCGCTGGCCTTGGTGGTTGCTTTGCCTGTCACGTCCCTGTCAAGGATCGTGATTTTCTATTCACCCGTTACGCTCCCTAACCTGGCGAGTTGAGTCTTCGAATCAATGGGGCGCAGGTAACCGCCCACAGCGCACGATAAGGCTTCGCTTATCGCCCGGCCTGCCGACAACATGAAACTCCTGCCGCAAGAGCAGAAAATCCGCAATCGCTCGCTTTCAATGGCCGAGCTGAATCGAGTGACAACTCGATGAAATGATTGACCAGAGAAAATTGAAATCGACACCCAATCAGCGGCGAGAATCGGCTGTCTTTCGCAATTGGGATCGCAGCGCTTGCGGCGGCTGCCCGAGCAATCGCAGGAAGCTCTCGCGCATCCGATCCGCATCGCCCAATCCCGTCTTGAGAGCGATCGCATCCCATGTCGCCCGCCCATCTTCCACGGCCGGCCGCGCAGCCTCGACCCTCATCCGCTCGATCGCCTTTGCCGGCGTCATGCCGGCGGATTCTAGGAACGCGCGTCCAAACTGGCGCGGGCTTAGATGAACAAATTCCGCGACTCGGTCGATCGAGAGCGGCTCGGAAAGATGCTCCCGCATGAAAGCCAGTTACGCTGATCGCGTTCGTCGGCGCTTGATTCCGTCTGAAATCTCCAACGGGAGGTGCGCAGGGCTAGACGCCCCGCGCCGGACTCTCAACGAAGACCGCCGCCGGCCATGATCCTTTCGCCGGTGAGCCAGCGTGCATCGTCTGACGCGACGAAGGCGACAACATCAGCGATGTCCTGAGGCTGCCCCAGGCGTCCGAGCGGGGTCTGCGCGATGATGCTGGCCTCGAAATCCGATGCGAGCATACCCGCGGAGTGAGTGCCTTCGGTTTCGGTCAGACTTGGGCTCACGGTGTTTACCCTAATCTTCCGCGGGCCGAGTTCTCTCGCGAGTACACCAGTAATGGCGTCCACCGCACCTTTGCTAGCGGTATAGACTGCGGTCTGCGGAGGCGTAATGGCGGTGACGTCGGATCCGATATTGATGATGCTCGCGCCTTCGCCGAGATGTGCGGACGCCGCCTGTGTGACAAGGAGCAAGCCCAAGACATTGATGTCGAACATCTTGTGGAACTGCATCTCGCTCACCGTTGCCAGGGGCCCAAACTCATAGACGCCCGAGTTGTTGACCAGGATGTCGATTCGTCCAAAGGCCGCGATTGCTGCGCTGACGATGGCTTGCGCACCGGCGGTCTTCGACACGTCGGCCTGCACCGCGGCGGCCTTTCCACCGGCCGCGGTGATGGACTGAACCACCTGCTCAGCGCCCGCCTGGCTGGATGCGTAATTGACGATGATGGTCGCGCCATTCTTGGCCAGCGTCTTGGCGATGGCGGCGCCGATGCCCTTCGAAGCGCCGGTGACGATGGCGACTTTACCTGCAAGCTTAGACATGATCTTGTTTCCTTGAAATGACGCTCACGCGTCGGATTGATCGATTGCGTCGACGCGATCGGGGTAAAAAGCGAGATGGCCTTTGATTTGGGCGACGGAGTCATAAGGCGACTCGTAGGTCCAGATGGCGTTAACGGATCGTTCGCCGCCTGAAGGGATGCTGAAATACGAAGCCTCTCCCTTGTAGGGGCAGTAAGTTGCGTGATCGGTGCGCACCAGCGCCGACAGGTCGGCGTCCTCTCGCGGCAGGTACTGCACAGCGGGATAGCCGGCCTCTCGCAGCGTCAGCGCGCGATTGGTGTCGGCGATCACCTTGTCACCCAGCCGCACCACGACGCGGCGAGGATTGGACTCGATGCTTGCTGATAGGGTGATCGGGACCGGGGATCTTGACGATGCGATCGGGCATAGAGTCTCCGAAGGTCAGTCAGGAAAGGCGGTGCCGAACATCGGCAGGCCGCTGATGGAGGTAGCGCGGGTTGCCTCGTCCTGAAGCACATCCCAGTGCTCGGCGAGTCGGCCACCGTAGATCCGCACGATGTCGACCGCGATCCAGGCCGCCGGCCGGCCCGTGCCGGAAAAGCGCCCATGGATCATGACGCGATCGCCCTCGGCCAGGACCAAGCCGTGTTCGTAGCGCAGCGTCTCGGGCGTCGAGCGGATCAGATCGAACAGACCTTCGCGCCCAGGAGCGATATGGGCGCTGTGCTGGATATAGTCGGGTGACCAGAAGCGCGCGGCGGCCTCGTAGTCGCGTCGGTTGAACAGTGTGTCAAACGCCTCCAACACCAGCGCCTTGTTGATTTCCGACATGGTGATCTCTCCGCTACAACTTCGAGCCGCCGTCTACGTGCAGCGTGTCGCCCGACACCCAACGCGCGGCGTCGGAAGCGAGGAACGCGACGGCGCCGGCGATGTCTTCAGGCTGGGCCAGTCGCTTCAGCGCCTGTATTCCGAGCGTGAATTCTCGGCCGGCCTCGGTTTTCGTGAAGTTAGACATGTCGGTCGCGACAACGCCGGGAGCCACCGCGTTCACCCGTACGCCCTTTGCGCCCAAGATCAGGGCGAAGTGCTTGACCAGCGTATCAATCGCGCCTTTGGTCGCGGCGTAGGCCGAGAGGTTCCCGACGGCGGCATGCGCCGCGAGCGATGATGTGAAGATGACACTGGAGCCTTCCTTCAGGATCGGCAGCAACTGCTGAACGAGGAAGTAGGGGGCCCGCACATTGACAGCGAATAGCGCGTCAAAATCCTCTAACGTCGTCTCCTCGATGGTCGCGGCCTTGGAAATGCCGGCGTTGGCGACTAGGATATCCAACCGCTCTCCCACGATCTCGCGAACGGTGGCGGCGAGTTTGTGTGGGCCTTGCGGATCGAATAGGTCGCACCCGACGGCTTCGCTTTGGGCGCCAGCCGCCTTGATCTCATCGACGACGGCGCGTGCTTCAGCAGCATTGCGGCCGTAATGGACGATAACCTGCGCACCAGCCTGAGCGAGCGCAAGGGCGGCGGCACGTCCGATACCGCGTGAGCCGCCCGTCACGAGCGCGGTTTTTCCATTGCATGATTTCATGATCTTCTTTCCTATCTCACATCAGAAGTTGCCGAACGGACGTGTGGAACGCGCTCGACCGGCTCGCTGGCCCTCTCATGCATTGAGAAACAGGGACGCATGGGCAAGAAAGAGCTCCGGGTATTGGTAAAACGGCGCGTGACTCGAGTCCGGATAGACGATCAGCTGGGCATTTGGCAGGTGTTGCTGCAGCGTGAAGCCGTTGATCGTAGGAATGATCAGATCGTTGCTACCATCGGCCACGAGAACCGGTTGACGGATCTGCGCGAGATAATCCCAGACACCATCCGTTTTCTCGTTCGACTTGACGATTGCTGCGTACTGCACGGCAGCCGCTTCCTCGGTGACTTCCGGAGAGCGATCCTTCCGACGGAACTTGCGTTCCAGGTACTTCAGTCCCGCCGCTCGGCCCGCCGCATTGGGTAGGAAATGCGCGGCGATCCACAGATGCTCGGGTGGGTTGTAGGTGGCCGCAAATATTTCGCCGGACTTGCTGGCGGCGGTGTCGGCGCCGCGCGGCCCTGTGCCGACCAAAACGAGCTTTCGCACCAGATCGGGCGCTTGCACAGCGATTTCCTGGGCAATCTTGCCGCCAATCGAATAGCCGAGGATATCGGCTTTGCTTATGCCGAGTGCTCGGACGAAGGCGATCGCATCGGTGGCCATGTCCGGAAAGGTCGCCGGTACCTTGCCTGAACTCGCGCCGATGCCGGCGTTGTCGAACAGGACCACTTCGCGCTCCTTGGCCAGGCCGTCGGTGATGAGCGGATCCCAGTGGTCCATGGTGCCGCGGTAATGAACGTTGAGCACGATCGGTACCCCGCCGGTCTTGCCGAAGCGTCGATAGGCGAAGCGGATGCCATTGGCGTTGATGAATTGAGTGGGGACGGTGTCGTGGGTATAGGTGGTCATGGCGAAGTTCCTGATGTTCAGTCTGATGATTAGGTGGCCGTCCGGCAGCCATTGACGTTGATGATCCGGCCGGTCGCGTGAAAAGGTGTTTCTCATCACCCTGTCTCAACAACCTCAAGACTGCCCTGATCGACAACAAGCGCATGTAGCATGCGCAAAGAAACGTCAATTGTTTTGGAAAAAAGCGCTGTCTATGGAACGGCAGAAGCCTGACGAGTGAGATACTCGTTGGTCAACACCGAGACCAACGGAACCAAGTTCGAGAGGGCTGCTTTAAAGGAGCTGTGCATACCCGCAGCCTATGGCCGCTCAATCTCTGGCGTAATGGCCCGAAAGGTATTCGCCTGAAGTAGCTCTAAAGAGCTGTCTCGATGAGGGCTCACTCATAGTTCACCGCATGGATGGCCAGTCTCATTGTGTCGTCGACCACCAAGGCGTCGCTAGGCTCATCGTCTTGTCGACGCCCATTGACACACTGTTAAAAGACACCCTCGATGGCCGGCTCTAAAGAGTCAGTTCACCCTAGATAGATCGGGTCAAGGCTTTCATCGTACCCGGAGTTAGTGTTGTTAGGTGCCCGCGTACAGACGCAGACAATCGTCAGCGACAGCTGGTCGCGGGAAGACGCCGACACATTACAACGGAGGCCCGCCGTGATGACTCAATCCGTTCCACCAGACTTTGTAACGCCGGATCTAGGCGGCGATTACTATGCCGCGGATTGGCTGAGCCATTTTTCCTGCGCATTGATACACAAAGCGCGCAACGCATTGTGCGATGCGTCGGCGCCGGCGGAACAAAGAATAAATCGCGCAGAGACCTTTTTGAAACAGTGGATGCTACACACCGATGGGCGTCGCCAATCCACGAATTTAAGCTTGTCATCGGGCCCACGGAGCGGGCTGGCCGGTTGGCAAATTCGTCGACTCAAGGCGTACGTGCGCGAGAATCTCGCAAACCCTATTCGCAACAAGGATCTCGCGGTGGTGGCTCAACTCAGCCAGCATCACTTTTGCCGAGCTTTTAGGATAAGCCTCGCTGAGACACCGCACACTTACATCACACGCATGCGCGTCGAGCAAGCAGAATTGCTTCTACGAACATCGAGCTTGCCGCTGTGTCAAATTGCGACAGACTGCGGTTTTTCGGACCAGGCACACTTCAATAAACTGTTTCGCAAATGGGTAGGCTCAAGTCCCGGCGCTTGGCAGCGCGGACAGGCTAACGGAAGCCCGACGGTGGCTGCAGCCGTGTACGGGGATTGGCGACGGACCGCACCCACCACTGCACAGTCACCGGCGCAATTCCGAGATTCACTCATTTCGCAAACCGCTACCGAAGCCAATGTAGCGTTCCCCTGATCATGGAGCGGCCATTGATAAAAAAGCAGAGTTAGCCAACGAGCGGGATGCCCGGAAAAGATGCCAGGGAATCGCGCTCACATGATGATCGGCAACCAACAATTGGGAATTAAGTGGAGCCGGTACGATGCATGTACTTCAGTCCATCTTATTGTTGTTGGCGGTTATCAGTACCGCGCCGATACCGGCTTTCGAACTGTTCGGCGCGAGGAATACTGGCGCTGCTCCGCCACCACACTTCGCATAACGGTGAGAACGTCAAACGCTCCGTCGCGCGGTGTTATCGGAGGGTCACTCGCCGGCTTTTCTTCGAAGAGCCGCCGGGCAATGTCGTTAAGTGGGCCGACGAGTTTGCTGCCTACTTGGTGCTGGTGGTTGGGAGATCTCCTATCCCAGCCAGCGACCGAAGAACCTGAAGGTTCTGTCCCAAGCTTGCGCCGACCACACGGGATCGAATTGAGTTTGAGGGATACGATGGGGGCCTACGGCCGTTTCGTTTGCAAAGGCGTGATGAGCGAGGTATCGGTGAAATTCGAAGCTGACCTCTGCGGCCATCAGCTTCTCTTCTAGCGGTTTAATCGTGGCGATCGGGAAGAATTCGTCTTGGGTGGCCCAATGTGCTTGTATCGGCGCCCTTATCTTTGATGCGTCAAGGTACTCCAATGGCGGGCAGCCGTAAAAGACCACACCTGCGTCGGCCTCCGGGGCCGCGGCCAGACTGAGTAACGTCAATGCGCCGCCCATACAAAATCCGGTTATGCCGACCCTGTCACTGGTGGTTTTCAGAAACTGGATAGCTCCGCGAATATCTTGCGAAGCGGCCTCACCAAAATTCAATTCCGACATTAGGTGACTGGCTTCTTCCGCCTCAATGGTCGACTTGCCGCGATAGAGGTCCGGCACAAGGGCCCGATAGCCTGCGGCGGCGAAGCGCTCGGCCACGCCACAAATCTGGGCGTTGAGTCCCCACCATTCCTGGATTACTACGATACCGGGTGCGGACGTAGAGTGCGGTTCAGCCAGGTAGCCTTCGACAGGCTGGCCATCGCATCGACTAAACCTAATGGTTGATCCCATAGTTGATATTCCTCGTGACGACGCGCACATGGCGCGTCTATTAAGCCAGGTTCTTCATCGGTGGTGCGGTAACGCCTGCCAACCGCGCGAATCGACCAAAGGGCTTCTCAAGCGTTGCCGCACCATTTGACGAAGTTAGACCACCGTAAATTCTGCCGCTGGCATCGCACCGCTCACTCGGATGAGCTTTTTATTAACAAACTCCTGCATGCCGAGTTCTGCCAACTCCCGTCCGTAACCGGAGTTCTTAATCCCGCCAAACGGCAAATTAGGGGCAGTCCAGGTGGCCTGGTTCACAAAGACCATACCAGTCGATATCCGACGTGCGACTCGCTTCCCGCGCTCAGGGTCCTCGGTGAAGACCGAGCCGCCGAGCCCAAACGGCGAGTCATTGGCAAGCGCGATCGCCTCGGCTTCGTTCTTGACTCGGAAAAACAGCGCAACGGGGCCGAAGAATTCCTGGTAGTACGCCGGATTATCCCGCGAGATGTCGGTCAGAATACTTGCCTCAATGAAAGCGCCCGGCTGATTAAGCCGCCTCCCGCCTAGCTTGAGCTTCGCACCGGCTCCCACGGCGACTTCGACCTGTTTCAATATGTCTTTGAGTGCCTGTTCGGAGCTCAAGGGGCCTAAGGTCGTCGTCGGATCAAGGGGATCTCCCACTTTGAGCCGCTGCAAGGAAGCGGCAAATCGTCTCAAGAATTCATCGGCAACGTTCTCAACGACTATAAAGCGCTTCGCTGCGATGCAGCACTGACCCGTGTTATTCATTCGACCCCATACCGCCCATGAGACCGCTCGATCCATGTCGGCGTCCTCCAAAACGATAAAGGCGTCGCTTCCGCCTAATTCCATGGTCGATTTCTTGAGACTCTTGCCGGCCTGAGCCGCCACCACCGATCCGGCAGCTTCGCTTCCCGTAAGTGCAACCGCCTTGATGCGTGGATCTGCGATGAGTCGGGCAATCTGCTCTTTCGTGATGAATAGATTGGTGTACACACCGCGTGGCGCTCCGGCGTCTTTGAGCACTCGCTCGAAGGCCTCCGCGCACTGCGGCACGTTGGAAGCATGCTTGACCAGCATGACATTGCCGAGGATTAGACTGGGCCCGGCTACGCGAGCCAATTGATAGTAAGGAAAATTCCACGGTTCAACGGCAAAAAGAATGCCGATCGGTTCGCTCTCAACAGTGGCTTCGCCCTCGTTCATGGGTAAGCTGCGCGGAGCAAGGAACTCGGGGCCCTTGTGAGCGTAGTACTCTAGGATATCGGCGCTCAGCGCCACTTCCCCCCTCGACTCGTTCCAGAGCTTTCCCATCTCCAATGTAATGAGGCGGGCAAGTTCATCGATCCTCTCCCGCATGATCATGGAGGCTCGCTTCAATACTTGGGCGCGTTGCGTCATGGGCTTTGAGCGCCAATCTCTCTCGTAGCATTGCTGCGCCTGCTTCACGGCGGACTCCAGTGCCGCGTCCGTCATATCGTCGTATGACTTGAGCAGCTCGCCGTTGTAGGGGTTCACACTTTTGTAGGCCATGTCACTCTCCGCGATTAAAGGGTGAGGCGAGGGTGATTCAACAGAGGTGGGCTTTGATTGCATAGGCGATGGCTTCCTTGTCATTTCTTGCCATCACGCCGGTTCGCCCAGTATCGGCCGAAATTGACGCCAGTCGATACAACGAACCTCACGGCTTTGCAATCCCAATCTGGAATCGCACCTCAGCATCGCCGGGTAGCTACCACCGCCGACGACGGCAACCCGCCGCCGGATAGGTTAGTAACCACTCGTTAGTAAATATCTAGGAGAGCAGAAGTGACCCACTTAGCGAATAAGGTTGTTCTTGTAACCGGCGGTTCTCGGGGCATCGGCGCGGCTGTAGCGAGGCGTCTCGCGGAGGACGGCGCGAGTGTCGCGATCACCTACGCGCAGGATGGCGCGGCAGCCTCTGCCGTCGTCAAGAGCATCGAACTTAAAGGCCGAAGTGCCATTGCCATTCAGGCGGACTCTACCGATGTCGAGGCCGTGAAACGAGCCGTGGACAAGGCTGTGGCTACGTTTGGGCGGTTGGATGTGCTGGTCAATAACGCCGGCACCGCGATCCCGAAGCCATTTGCAGAAACCACGCTTGCGGACATGGATCGCATGATCAACATCAACCTTCGCGGCACCCTGGCGGCGACGCAAGCTTCCATGCAGCATATGCAAGTGGGCGGTCGCATCATCATGATCGGCTCATCCGTGGGCGAGCGCGTCTTGACACCCGGATTGGTAGCCTATGCCGCGACCAAAGGAGCGGTAAAGATGTTTGCGCAAGGATTGGCCAGGGAGATGGGCAGCCGAGGCATCACCGTCAACAATGTCGAACCAGGCCCCATCGATACGAATTTGAATCCTGCATCGGGTGATTGGGCGACGCCTCAAAAATCCTTCACCGCGCTGAACCGCTATGGCAGCGTTGATGAGGTGGCCGCCTTGGTGTCGTTCGTCGCAGGGCCCGAATCATCGTACATCACGGGAGCGAATCTCACGGTGGACGGTGGAACGAACGCCTGAAGAGGGCCGAGGATTGAGGGCAGGGCGGCGTTTTGAGCCGCCACTTCTCCGGATAAGGTCTTTCTCAGTCAGCCGATGCTCTCAGAATCCGCCAGGGGTATGTGGAGTCGCACACAGGTTCCGCGATTCTGCGACGTGGCGACTTCAAAGGCGTGTCCGAGCATATCCGCCGACTCTCTTGCGATGCCGAGGCCGAACCCCATACCCCCAGTAGCGCGTCTATCCGTCCCAAGTGACTTGGGGTTTTCGCCCTTCCCCCGAGCGCGCCGAGAAAAATGCGATGAGCGCAGCAAATCCTCTTCCGAGATCCCGGGGCCGGTATCAATTACCGATAAGACAAGGAAGCGCCCCTCCACCCTGGACTCAACGGTCACGCGACCGTGGCGTGTGTGGCTCACGGCGTTGCCGACTATGTTGTTCAAAATGCTTGTTAACAGGTCAGGGTCGCTCTCGACCAAGCAATCAGTCCAAGCGATTGTGAAGTGTAGCTGCTTAGCCTCGGCGTCTTGACCCCAATCCGCTTTGACTTGCTCAAGCACCGTCGAGATTGAGAAGCGATGATTGGCCCAGTCTGCCGTCGAACCGCATTCCGCCTGACGCGCCAGTTTCTCGAGTTCTTTCGTCAACCGAAAGATGAGCGATTTCGCGCGGCAACTGAGCTCCGCACTGCGCTCGCTGGTACACCCCCGCGTTAACAGTTCAATGGTACCTAACAACGCATGGAGATGATGGCGAAGATCGTGGCCGGCCGTCGCCATCGCGAGAGCGAGTCTTTGGTTATCGAGCGTCAGCAGATCAAGCTCCGACATCATGCGTTGAAGCAACTCCGCGGCGATGCAGATGTAGTCCACTTGATCCAATGACGAATTATTTCCTGCGGATTCTCGCATGGTGCCTCGCTGGTGCTAAAAAGCCGTTTTAGCTGATCGATGGGGACAATCGACGTCACAACAATTCCGGTCGCGCCGTCAATCTGGGACAACGCTACGGGCGAAGACCCGCATAGCGCTTGAACAAACGAAAGGTTCTTTGCACTTTACATGCGCGTAGCGTGCGCAGGCGGCGGCTGCCAGTTGTTGCGAGCTCTCGATGTCAACAATAGCGCACGGAAAGACAACGGGTGCGTCAGACAATCTAATCGGCGATTGCCATTGGCCGTATCGTGTCACACCAAGCTTGGTTACATCACCACGCTTGGATGCAACCGGAGTGAGACATGAAGAAAGACGATCAAGTCATGTCGGATACCGATAGCGTGGCAGATCCGCTAAACGGGTATTCGCGGCGCAATTTTCTGACGCACGTCGGGATGGTGGGAGTCGCGCGCGCAGCGTTATCACGAGTGGTGATTGCTGCAGAGTCGACCCCTCCCGCATATACGCAATCGATCAGTCGGGAAGCGGCCCTTATCAACAGGTTCTCAACACAGGAAAACGACGCCATGCCATTAGTCAAAATCGATGCTTTCGAAGGACGCAGCGACGGTGAAGTAAAGGCCCTCCTCGATGCAGCGCACCGAGCGATTGTGAAGTCATTTCATCTCAATGAACGCGATCGCTATCAAATCTACAGTGCGCATCCTAAATCCCAGTTCATCATGCAGGACACGGGCCTTGGGATTCCGCGGACGGACAAGGCGCTAATCGTTACCGTGACCAGTAAGTCAAGGCCCGAGATTTTGAAGCGTAATTTCTATGCCGCAATGGTCGAGGAACTCAACAAATCGGCGTCGATAGCGCCAAGCGATGTGATGATCGCCATCGTTGAGAACGGCGCGGCCGATTGGACCTTCGGTAATGGCAATCCTCAATTCCTCACCGGCGATCTGGGATAGGCGAGACCACGGTAATCGACGAACGCTTACAACAGACAGGAGCTCGCTATGACCATTCAAACGCATCACACCGCCCCCACTCAATTCGTGGAGGCGAACGGCATTCGCTTCGCTTACCGCCGTTTCGGACGAAAGGGGGTGGTACCCCTGGTGTTTAACCAGCACTTCACCGGCACGATGGACCATTGGGACCCGGCAGTGACGGATGGGCTCGCGCAAGACCGGGAAGTAATTCTCTTCAACAATGCCGGGATTTCAAGCAGTACCGGGGAAGTGCCCACCAATTTTGCGGCGACGGGCGCAAATGCGATAGCCTTCATCCGTGCACTTGGGCTTAGGCAAGTGGACGTTCTCGGGTTCTCTATCGGTGGCTTCGTCGCTCAAGAGATAACATTGCAAGCGCCCGAGCTCGTGCGCCGCCTTGTGCTCGTGGGGACTGGGCCGCGCGGCGGCGAGGGGATGGGGCCATTGACCCCCGAAGCGCAAGAGATATTTTCGGCAAGTTATGACCCACCAGAAAACATCTGGTTGCGGGCGCTCTTCACACCCTCTGAGGCGAGCCAGGCCGCGGGCCGCGCGTTCCTTGAACGGATGCTGAGCCGAAAAAATAACCGCGATCCTGAGGTTAATGACAAAGTCGGCCCGGCACAGATCCAAGCGATTGCCGAATTTGCCGTCAAACCGAGTTCCTACGCCTATCTCAAGGAGATCAAGCAACCGACGTTGGTGGTGAATGGCGATCACGATGTCATCTGTTATCCCATCAATTCGTGGGTACTTCAGCAGAACCTTCCCAATGCCCAGCTCATCATTTACCCCGATGCGGGTCACGGATCGCAGGACCAGTATCACGAACGTTTCGTCCGTCATGTCTCCGCATTCCTATCCGAGACGGCGTAAGGAGCGACGAGCACGGGTCAATCCGCGTCGCAGTACTGAAAATAGAACCATTCACTTTCGTCCACACATATGAAGGACAATCTCATGAGCAAGCTAAATGGAAAAGTCGCCGTTGTTACCGGCGGATCTAAGGGTATCGGTGCCGCAATCGCCAAGGCACTCGCTGCCGAAGGGGCCTCCGTGGCCGTCAACTACGCCACCAGCAAGGCCGGCGCGGAGGCGGTCGTGGCGGAGATCACCAAGGCGGGCGGCACAGCCCTCGCCGTGGCCGGTGATGTCTCCAAGGCCTCCGACGCGCAGAAGATCATTGATACGGCGGTCAAGACATTTGATCGCCTCGACGTACTCGTGAACTGCTCAGGCGTTTACGAGTTCGGGCCGCTTGAAGGTGTTACGGAAGAGAGCTTCAATAAGCATTTCAATGTGAACGTGCTCGGCCTTTTGCTGACCACGCAGGCCGCCGCAAAGTATTTGGGTGAAGGGGGTAGCATAATCAATATCGGCTCGCTGGTGTCGCGAGTGACCCCGCCAGGCAGCGCGGTCTATACTGCGTCTAAGGCAGCGGTAGACGCGATCACCGGCGTGTTGTCGCGGGAACTCGGTCCACGCAAGATTCGTGTCAATTCGATCAACCCGAGTCTGACGGAAACCGAGGGTGCGCGGGCGGCTGGGTTTATCGGTTCCGATTTCCACAACGAACTCGTGGCACAAACCCCGCTCGGGCGTCTCGGCCGGCCCGAGGACATCGCGCCGATCGCCGTGTTCTTGGCCTCCGACGACTCGCATTGGTTAACGGGCGATCAGCTGTTGGCAGGCGGCGGCCTGCGCTGACTTCGTTGAGTGAGCCGAATGGACGTATGCCGTAACAAGTCGAACATTTCCGGAGGTCATATGAGTACAGCAGTTGTTCTTATCACTGGCGCATTGGCGGGAATTGGCCGCGCGACCGCGAATGCTTTTGCTCAGCAGGGGGTCAGACTTGTCGTTTCGGGTCGTAACGATGAGGCAGGTTTAAGCTTGGCCACTGAACTTCGCGCGGGCGGCGCGGAGGCTGAGTTCGTCAAAGCGGATGTGCGGCACGAAGAAGATGTGCGCCGTCTGGTTGATCGAACCGTAGAACGGTTTGGCAGGCTTGATGTGGCGGTTAATAACGCGGGCACAGACGGTCAGCAGTTTCTCCTCACGGAACACTCGCCGGCCACCTATGCTGCGACGTTCGACACCAATGTGCTGGGAACGATCTTGTGTCTGAAACACGAGCTCCGAGTGATGAACGCTCAAGGAAGCGGCAGCATCGTGAATCTCTCCTCCACCATGGGCAGCCGTGGTGCCGCTGGCGCTTCCCTGTACGTGGCCAGCAAACATGCCGTGGAAGGCTTGACGAAATCTGCAGCGCTCGAAGCGGCTCCTTACGGGGTACGGGTCAATGCGGTCGCCCCGGGCCCCATTGACACCGAGCTACTAAGTCACTTCGCAGGAAACAGCGACCGTAAGGTCGCCATGGGGAATAGCCTGCCGCTTAAGCGTCTGGGGCGCCCCGAAGAGATCGCCCAAGCGATTGTGTTCCTGGCCCTGGGCAATGCCTCGTTCATTACTGGCGAGATCGTCCATGTCAATGGAGGCAAGACTGCGTTTTGAGTCACGATTTAATCGGAAGTCGGCATCGTTCAGATGTCGCACCCAATCCACACCTGACACTATGAGTTGTCGGGGGCATCTATGTAACCACGCCGCATGGCAATCATCGCGGCTCCAGTTCGATCATTTGCGCCGAGCTTAGAAAGGATGCTCTTAATGTGATTTTTTACAGTGTGCTCAACGATATTCAAGTCAAATGCAATGATTTTATTGGATTGCCCCTGGGCGATCCCACGCAGTACTTCGATTTCTCGGGCGGTCAGCGCATCATCGGCGGCATGCTCAGCTAGCCGTCTCGCAATTTCAGAGGGAATGCGCCGCTGTCCCGCATGAGTCATCCTGATGGTCTCAATAAGTTCGGTTCGGAGAAGAGTTTTTAGTAAATAGCCAGTCGCACCTGCTTTGAACGCCCGCAATGCTTGGACGTCGCCCGCCGCGGTCGTGAGTACCACGATCCGCGCGCGCGGAAACTCGCTTCGAATCGCAGTGATAGCATCGATGCCGTTGACCTTCGGCATACGAATGTCCATCAATGTCACATCGGGTCTGTGCGCACGGAATTGCAATAGCGCTTCGTCGCCGTCACAGGCCTGCGCGACGACACGCATGTCGGGTTGAGCATTAATCTCGCCCGCGATCCCCACCATCATCAAGGGGTGATCGTCGACCGTTAGCACGCGAATGGCGGGCGTCTCGTTCATGATTTCATGCTCCAGCGCCAAGTTGGGACCTAAGTCTTAAACGCGGTATTCTTTGAAAAGATCATACAGTCCTACAGGTCTATAGTGATCTGCCTCGAAAGGGCTATCCCGGATTGATGCTTTCCGTGCCGACAATAGAGTCTCATCGAGCGCCGTCTTGACAATCGCCGCCAAGGAATATACGAAAGTGTCGAGTGGCCCGCAACCCAGCCGAACATCAGGGCGCCAACAGGCTGTTGGCGGCTCCCTTTTGCATGAGTTTGCCAAGACGGCTCGCCAAACTGCCCTAGCTTGCGCAATTGCAATGCTCAGCCTGGTAGCCGGCGTGCGCCCTGCTTGCGCGGCTCCCTCGCTAGCGCAGCTGTATCACACGGCTTGGACGGTACGAGAGGGCGCGCCTCGTAACGTCAACATGTTTGCACAGACGCGGGACGGCTTCCTCTGGCTAGCCACCGACAGCGGCCTATATCGGTTCGACGGCAAATCCTTCGATCTTTATGCTCCCACCTCCGGAGACGCGTTTCCGGTCGACTCTGTCCGAGCACTTGCGACGACTGCCGACGGCGGTATATGGATTGGATACGCGCGCTCGGGGGCAAGCTTTCTTATATCAGGGCACAACACAAACTATGGAGAAGCGGCAGGCTTGGGGAGGGACAGCATCTATCGAATTGCCATCGATCGCGACGATACCGTTTGGGCTGCAACTGGCGACGGTCTCAAACAACTGGTCGGATCCGAATGGAAAGACGTTGGAGCAGCATGGGGCTATCCAGAGAAAATGCGAACGAATGAGCTGTTCGTCGACCGAGAAGGCACGCTCTGGGCATACGACGGAAGGCTTTTCTACCTTACGAGGGGCAAGCACCAATTTCAGATGGTGCCCGATCTGACAGCTAGAAGGATCGCGGATGCGCCGAATGGCACTCTGTGGTTCGCATCGACTACAGGGCAGATTCTTGCATTCGACCCGATTTCAAAAACACTTCGGCGGGACATCCCGCCGATCAGCATCCGAGCGGAGTCCATTTCTGTTGCGCGAGATGGCAGCCTCTGGATAGCCACCATCGACCAAGGGATTTTTCGACTGCAATATCCAGAAGCCACCGGCTCTTCTGGCGACCGACCGGAAAACTCTGTCGAGCACTTTGCCAAAGCCGACGGATTGAGCGGCAACTATAGTTGGGCGGCGATAGAGGATCGAGAGGGTGCCATGTGGATAGGCACTACCGTGGGGATCGACCAGTTTAGGGCAGCTGCGTTCACCGAAATGCCTTTCCCGAGCAACGTGACAGTTCAGTCCGCAGCCATAGTGAATCCCGATCAAATATTTTACGGCGCTTCGCTATTTGACGCGCATTCCGGACGTATTTTGGTGCGCGCTCCTTCCGCCATTGGCACCATTTACGCGACCTATCAAGACGCCGACAATGTTTTGTGGTTTGGCGGAATGGACGAACTGTGGAAATTGGCTGGCGGCGTTTACACCTCGATAAAACTGCCGGCAAACCTAGGATCAGGCCGGCGAATTCAGGCAATCGCTAGGGACCCCGAGGGTGCCCTTTGGGTGTCTATTCAAAGAAACGGCGTCTATCGGCTTTCTGATGGCGAATGGTCTAAAGCCACCAATCTTGAAGCCGCAGCGGACAATCTTTGCATGTCGATCGAGGTCGACTCGCGAGGCGGTGTCTGGTTCACCTTTGTCAAACCGAACCAAGTCCAGGTACTGCGAGGAGATAGAGTCATCACATATGGTGAAAAAGACGGAATCGATGTAGGCATGACAACGATAATCGCCGAGATTGACGGGCACATGATCGTCGGGGGAAGCGCAGGTCTGGATGTGCAAGAAGGGTCGCGGTTCCGCCGACTCCGCTTGGCCGGCAATGAACCGATAACAGACGTCTCGGGAGTATTGAGTCAAAAAAATGGCGATGTGTGGGTGAATCAAGCATCTGGGATTCTTCTGATCCACGCGGCCGCTTTTGAGAATGCGCTGGCGCATTCGGACCAACCAATGAATTTCCGGATTTTCGACTATCTTGACGGCCTCAACGAAGCATCCATGTTGCCATCGCCGATTCCCACCATATATGACGGAGGCAATGGCTTCCTCTATTTCCTGATGCGCAATCGCGTATTGTCGTTGGACACGGCTCATCTACCTCATAATACGCTGCGCCCCGCAGTCATGATCGGATCATTAGTTGCAGGTTCAAAGATATTTCACAATCCCGTCGATGCCTTACTGGCATCGAACATTGATCGGGTGACTATTCACTACTCGGCCTCTAGTCTGCTGATACCGCAGAGAGTGAAATTTCGCTATCGCCTTGAGGGCTTCGACAAGGACTGGCAAGAGGGTAACGTCGAACGATCGGCCGTCTATTCAAGGTTACCGCCCGGGCATTTCGAGTTTCATATCATGGCGAGCAACAACGACGGAGTTTGGAACGAGGAAGGCGCGTCGGTGCGACTCACCGTTCCGCCTTCTTTTGTTCAAAGCGGGTTTTTTAAGTGGCTTTGTCTTGCGCTGACTGTCGCGTTGATATGGATCATTTATCGAATGCGATTGCGGCAAGTCACCGTGCAAATGCGCCGTCGCTTGTATGAAAGACTCGACGAACGAATGCAGATCTCCCGTGATCTTCACGACACCTTCTTCCAAAGCATTCAGGGGTTGCTATTGCGGATCAATACCGCAGCGTCTCTTTTAGAGAAGGATGATCAGGCGAGGGTCATCTTAGATGACGCATTGAAGCAATCGGATAGAGTGATGACCGAGGGGCGCGAGATCATGCTCGATCTACGCGGGGAAGGAGGCCACGCAGGAGCGCTGGGTGATGATTTCTCCAGCATGGGTGAGGATTACAAAAGCACTCATCCAGCGGATTTCAGAGTCGCCGTGATCGGCGATCCTCGTCCCCTGCACCCCATCGCCTACGAGGAAATCTATCGATTTGGCCGCGAGGCGATCGGGAACGCGTTTCGGCACGCGCACGCGGAGACAATTGAGGTCGACTTGTATTATGAACGCACCCTGCTGCGTCTGCGGGTCCGCGATGATGGGCTGGGAATTGATCCAGAGATATTAGACCGTGGATATAAGGCGGCGCACTGGGGTCTTCCCGGCATGCGTGAACGGGCGAAGAGGCTTGGCGGCCATGTGGAGCTCTGGAGCCGCTTGAATGCGGGCACAGAAATTGAATTGCGCGTCCCGAGCTCCGCGGCCTATCGTAATGATGCAAGGGGCCATTGGTGCGCTTGGTTTACACGCGGCGCGAGGAAAAGCGAAGCGGTCTCGACGAAATCGTGAACTTCGGCTCACTGTCACGCGCCGTTTCGACAACCGGCGGTCATTACCTGCCGACAATCCTCCTATTACCTGCTGGGAACGATCAACCGTCGTCTTCCGAACAATCTAGCGTCTAACGAAAACGCCCCTGGCCCCAGTATTCCGAGCGCCAACGTGACCAGGAGTGCGGCGATGACATGGCCGGCATCAGTGCCGTGACTATGGATTAGGTAGAACAATTCAAGCAGCACGCCCAGGCCGCACGCGATAGGCGTTAGCAAGCCGATGAGAATAGCCGCGATGAGGGCGCCGATCGCCGTTTCGGCCCACGGGGCGGAAGCGAAATACCCATGGATATACGTGCACGCGCCAATGGATCCGACGGTGCATAGTCGCAGGATGAGCAGCGCCGCACCGGCCGAGTGACCTGGAAACATTGAATACAATCTCTGCATCTCGGTTGCACGATAGATGCGCTGGTGATTCATGTCATGGCCAAAGCGAGGCGACGGCGTATGGCCCTTTCGAGTCTGGTTCGTGGTTGAGATCTGGAGCACGACGACGAGTGTGGCGACAGGGCTGGCGCCTCCGCAGCCGTGCGATCGTTGAGAATATAGGGGACAGTGTTCTGGCTCCAAAGGGCCTACTTCGTTCGGCGCTATTGAGTCTTTGACTCCCCCAAACAGAATCCTAAGGTAAGCATGAAGGTTTGTTCTTGGCAATAGACCACCCTGCGGGCATACACGGGAGACACCATGCGATCGAATTCTGAGGCGCTTACAGCAACACAGGCGATCGGACGATTCGAGATTGTTCATGATCGTCTGAAACACTTCGCGGAAGACCACTTGCTCAATTTGATAACTAAAGTGGGCGCAGCGCTGAAGGACCCGGTTCATCAAGCGGAAGCGCGAATCGAGCGCGCCGTCGCCATGATCGAGAATACCCTGCGTTTGGCTATCAAGACGACTGTTCCAGAGCACGAGCACCGTGGAGGTCTAGCCCCTTGGCAGATTCGGCGCTTGGCGAAGTTTGTCGACGAGAATATCTCCGAGTCGGTGGTGATCAGCGACATGGCGGCGTTAGTGCGATTGAGCCCTCACCACTTTTGTCGGGCGTTTCGAGTGAGCCTAGGGGAATCTCCTCATCGGTATCTGATCAGGTGTCGAGTGGCACGTGCCGAACAATTGATGCGGACCACGCCGATACCGCTGGGACAAATAGCATCGGAGTGCGGATTTGCCGATCAGGCGCACTTCACGAAGGTGTTTAGTGCGGCCTGTGGAATGAGTCCGGGCGCATGGCGACGAACCGAAGCAGAGCGTTCTATCGAGGTGGAGTACGCGGTGCACGGACCTTCTTCGTCCCAACCATTCACCAAAGTGCGGCTAGCAGTGGGTGGGCGGTACGGTAGCCCAAGGGCTTGACTCCGCGGCCCGGCACGACCGTTGAAAGAGTAGGTTCAAGCCTCGCATCGGAAAGCCAATGCTGCACCGCAATCAGCGAGGATTCGCATAACGAACCGCTATGGTGAGCGATCGGTAGCAGTTTGATTGGCACGTGATCCGGTTCAATACCAATATCGAAAGCGCATTGGATTGACCAAATGGAACATTGGGAAGTCTACCAAGGGAAATTGTACCTACTTCGTGGAAGGAAAAAGAAATCCAATGTCAGCCGGGAAACGAGCCCGCCATGCGGCTTCTGTGTGCATTGCCTCTGGTACTTCAGCGAATCGGACGGCGATGTCGGTACCACCGGACTCCTTGAGGTTTTCCGCCAACTGCTTCGCGTTGCGTGAGAAGACACGGTCGAAGGATTCCGAGTCGATGCCCGCCTTCTGGAACAATTCATGATAACGGCGCGTCTCGTGGCCGCCGACGCCCACGACGATTCGTATCGGCGGGAGGCCCATGTGTTCCGTCATACGGACGAACTCACCGTTGCCCACCTGCAGCGAAGGGCTTTCAATGAGACCAATGCCAAAGACCCGCGGTTGGGTAATCAGAGCATTGAGGGCCGCGATCGCACCATAGGAGGCGCCGCCGATACCAGTGAACGCGCGCCCAGTCTTGACGCGGTAGCTTGTGACAATTCGGGGCAGCACCTCGTTGATGAGAAACGCAGGTAGGCTCTGGCCGTGGGACTTGAAGATATAGGGTGCAGCAGCGTCCGGAATCGGCAGGAGCTCGGCTGCGCGCAGCGATCCGTCATGAGGCGAGTCAAGGCGGTTGTCAGCGTGTTTAGCACGAGCACTGTTATCAAATGTCCTAATGGCGATCGCACCAGACGCTTATCCTTCGGAGCATCTCTGCATCTTCTTCCATATATAGATTTGTCTCCATTTATAGGTTTATTACCTCCATAGCGCTTCGCTGGAGGCCGTAGGTTGCCGCAGGTGTTTATATTTGAGACTGACTGTTTCGCCGATTGAAGAAAAGCGCCTGATCGGGTGACAACGCTTTTGCAGCTGAGCGGTTGTAGGCGCGTACCCAAGGTGGAACATGACGTCAGCTCTACGTAAAAGAAGCTAATAAGAGCTTAGCTACGACAAGCAATTCAGGGGCTCTGCACACCGGCACTCCCATCTTTTCAAGCGTTCCAGGTCTGTGGTGAACGCACTTACTTAGCGTGCTGCGCTTAAGGAACGACTTTGATACTCGCCGATTGGCCTCTTGGGCGGCAATCGACGGGTATGATAATTGGCGGTTATCA
>Ga0116129_1000641_pt1 | contig 21464 bp, 17 predicted proteins | sample June2015DPH_17_2_FD_89732 | JGI IMG/M metagenome (GOLD analysis project Ga0116129, IMG submission 89732) | Peatland microbial communities from SPRUCE experiment site at the Marcell Experimental Forest, Minnesota, USA - June2015DPH_17_10 | ecosystem: Environmental > Terrestrial > Soil > Wetlands...
ATATTCGCCGACGCTCGGAAAATACCAGGGAGTTTCGAGCGGACCCGCGACCTCGCGCAGGGCCTCGATAATTGCTTGCACATTGCCTCTCCCGCCCATCTCGAGGACGAATCGCCCGCCCGGGCGTAACGCGCGTGCGACTGATTCGGCGACGCCGTCCGCATCCTTCACCCAGTGCAGCGCCGCGTTGGAAAATACCGCGTCGATGGGAGCATCCACCACGAAATTCGCCGCGTCCGCGATCTCGAACCTCAGTTCAGGAAAATTGCGGCGGGCCTCCGCGATCATCTCCTCCGACCGGTCGGTTCCGAGTACTTCTGCGCCGGTGGCGGCAATTTTTGCGGTCAATTGCCCTGACCCGCAGCCGAGATCGAGAATCAGCTCACCCGCTTGCGGATTCAGCAACTCGATCAAACTCTCGCCGTGCGCAAATACGTACGAATGGCGAGCCTGATAGCGCTCCGGGTCCCAGGTGTTGCTCATTTCGCGCACCGAAACCCAATGTCGCTCGACGAGAATCGTTCCGGAATCGCCGCAAATTCATACCCAACCGCCGCGGCTAATTTCGTGTTGAAGGATCCACCGCGCATAGTAATCCATTTTTCTTGCGGGGTCGCAGGCGGCTTGAGTGAGGAGAACATCGCCACCGCGTTCGCGCTCGGAGTCACTTCGCCGTCCACCATTTCCCACGCGTTGCCCGCCATTTGATACACATCGTGATACGGCGCGTACGATTTCACCGGCTTCAGTGCTTTACCGGAGAGATTGGCCAGCGACGCATCCGCGGCGTCTCCCCACGGAAATTTCGCGCCGTCCGTGCCACGCGCCGCCCGCTCCCATTCGAGCGCGCTCGGCAATCTCTTCCCCTTCCACTGCGCATATTCGCGAGCCTGCTGGACCGTCACGCCCACCACCGGCAGATCGGGAGCTCCAGCGGGCGCGGCGCATCCTTTCGCTTGGCAATACTCCGCGAAGTCGACATTCGAGACCTCCGTTTGGTCGATGTAAAATGCCGGCAGCGATACCGGCGTATTGTTCTGACCGGACAAAAAACTGCCAGCCGGAATGTAGACCATTCCGGGAATGTCAGGCGGCTTCGACACGATTGGCGCTGGTTTCGAATCGCGCGCGATTTCGCCGACCGTCGTCGGCGATTTGTGCTGCATGGCCCACCATGCCGCGCCCGCTGCAATGACGACAATCAATCCCGCCAGCACAGCCCAGAGCGCTAGCGGGGATTTCTTCGCTTCGACCACCGGGGGCGCGATGGAAATCGCTGGAGCCTCCATTGAAATCAATGGGGCTGATACGGGGAGCGGCACCGTCCCCACGGGAAGCGGCGCGGTCCGCATGGAAACCGGCATCGCCGGCTGTGTCCTGTCAATTGCCAATCCTGCGATGAGTGCGCGCAATTCATCCGCCACGACTCGGAAGCTCTGCGGGCGATCGTCCGGATTCTTCTCCGCACAGCGCAGCACCAGCTCGCGCACCGGCGGAGGGACTCCCGCGTTCTCCATCGGCGCTGGATCCAGCGGCAGATTCAGAATCTGGAACATCACCGCTTCAAGCACGTCGCCATTCACGCCCCGCACACCGGTCAACAGCTCGTAAAATAATAGGCCGTAGGCGTAAATATCGGCCTGCGCCGTCACCGGCTTTCCCGATACCTGCTCCGGCGCCATGTAATATGGTGTTCCCATCGTCATGCCGGTTTTCGTCAGCGATAAATCGGCTGTTTTGGCGATCCCGAAGTCCATCAGCTTCACGCGGCCGTTTAAATCGAGGTGAATATTTTCCGGCTTGATATCGCGATGCACGATACCGCGGCCATTCACATACTCCAGCGCTTCGGCGATTTCAAGCGCGATCTTCAGGCGCTCCTGTAAGCTGCCCGTGCGGCCGCCGCGAATGGCGTCGCGCAGGTCCTGGCCGCGGAGAAACTCCATCACGATGAACGGACGCCCATCGTGCTCGCCGAAATCGAATACGCTGACGATGTTTTCGTGCTGGATATTTCCGCCCAGCTTCGCCTCTTGCAGGAATCGCGCCTTGGACCCCGCGTCCTGGCAGCCGGCGTCCGTCAACAGCTTCACCACCACCGGCCGGTCGATCACCGTGTCGCGCGCGCGATAGACGTGCGACATTCCTCCGCCCAGGAATTCAAGAAGCTCGTATTTGCCTATGCTTGCTGGAAGCTGCATCCTTTAAATGACGTGCGCGAGGAAAAGCGCCACGTAGACCAGAGCCATTAGGACCACCATCGCCAAGCCCGCTATAATCATCAGCCCTCCCTGCGATTGCAGCGGTCTGGGCAGCATGCGCATGAACCCGGGCAGTCCTTCGAGATTCACCGGATGCGGATCCGGCGTTTTTGATACGATGCTGACTGTCGCGATCTGCGCCTGCGCATGCGCGACCTCCGGCTGCCGCTCCCCGGCCGCCGGCACGCCCGTTCTTGGTCCGCTACGCCCGCGTCCTGATACCGGCCGAGCCGGGTCCAGAATCTGCTCCATTTCTTCGATTACGATTCCCAGTCCTGGAGGTCTTTGCGCCGGCTGCTTCGCCGTGCATTTTTCGACGAGAGTGCTGATCCCTGGTGGAAGCTTTTGCGCTCGCAGAGGCTCCAGATTAATCGGCTGGTATAAAATCTGATTGAAGATTTTTTCCACTGAATCGCCGACAATTGGCTTCAACCCTGTCAGCACTTCGAACAGCAGAATCCCAAACGCATACACATCCGCTTGCGGCGTCACGGGCTGCCCCAGCACCTGCTCCGGAGCCATATAATACGGCGTTCCCAGCGTGAATCCAGCCCGCGTCAGCGCGATCCCTTCGGATTTCGCGATGCCGAAATCCATCAGCTTCACCTTGCCCGTCGAATCCAGATTGATATTCTCCGGCTTGATGTCGCGATGGATAATTTTCCGGGTGTGGATGTAATCGATGGCGCGCGCCACCTGGATCACAATCTTCAGGCGGCTGGGAAAATCGCCCAGATGTCCGCGCTTGATCGCATCGCGCAGACTCTCGCCATCGAGAAATTCCATCACGATGAACGGCCGGCCCTGGTCCTCGCCAAAATCGAAAACATTGATAATATTTTCGTGGCTGATGTTCGACGCGGTACGGGCCTCCTGTAGAAAACGAGCTTTCGTTTCGTTATCCAACACGCCCGCGTCGGTCAGAATCTTCACCGCCACGGTGCGTCCCAGCACACTATCTTTGGCGCGGTAGACCTGAGACATGCCTCCGCCCAGGAACTCTTCAAGTTCATACTTGCCGACGCGTGTATTGGGTGGCGGCTTCTGGTCTGCCATTAACGTGTCACCGGAACAGCACCCTTCAGTGTAAACAAAAATCCCCTTGACATGGCCAGATGGCCTAGCCGCGGTCCACTCCGCCAATAAACCGACTCCCGTTCCGCCGTGTCGGCGGCCAAGCTATGTTTTCATCGCGACACCGGCACAGCGCACTTCAGCCGCGACAAAAATTCCTTGCTGAATACCGCCGGACCGTTCGTCCCGACGCTGAAATCGTAGATCAACGGCTTTCCATTGATCCTGGTCGGCTGCTGATCGCGGCCCGATGTAACGCTCCAACTGAACACGTTGCCGGTCGTCTTATCGGCGTCGGCGAAGAAGCGGAACACGGCCCAGTTTCCGTCATAGGTCTTCGCCTGCTGCGGCAGCCCTCCGCCGACCAGTTTCAGGTCCAGCGCGAAATTCCGCGCGCCTGAGCCTGGCCATACAAAAGAATGTTGCGTGCCGCCCTTGAGCTTCGACATCGCGCCGTTCACTGTCACGTCGAACTCGTCCACCAAATCCGACTTCTGCGGTGCCAGCGAGTACTGATAGTTCATCTCGGTTCCCTCGTCCCCATAAATCGCCCGGGAGAACTTCATCAGATTGCCAATAAACGCCGCGAATCCGGGATTGAGCGCGGTCGCGCCGGACGCCGAACATTCGCCATTCGAGCATTGCAACACGCTCTTTAAATTGGAATCGTAGTACACCCACAGCTTGCCCGACTTCGGTTGCAGCAGCGCCGCAAGTTCCTCCAGCTTCGCTTCGTCCTTAGCCAGTGGATCGAACGGGAACTTATGCAGCGTCGCCTGATTGAACGCCATGCAGAAACTCTGCCCGGCGCCTTTCAAGTCGCTCGACACCATACCGTCCAGATACTTGATCGGTTGCAGCAATAATTCGAGCGATCGCTGATCCATCTGCGCTTCCGAATCCGGCGGAAAATTCTGGCCCACCGCGCGGGCTGTCAGCGTCGCAGCCTGTCCGCTATCGCGCATGGCGCTGGACGCCTGTTCCTTATTCGCCGACGGGTCCGCGGCGCGATCCACCGCCTGTTGCAGCGCCTGCAACCCCGAATTGTAAGGCTTATTCGCATCGACTATGTACAACTGCGCGCTGGGGCACGGCACCACTCCTTGCGGAGCCTTGAACTTATCCGCCACGCCCGGCACGTCGACGCAAGTATTCTGCGAGGTCCACCAGAACAGCCCCAGCAGAGGAGCGGACGGGCCGGTCAGCATCGTCAGCTTCGAGGCCGCGTCCTTCAATCCACCATAGCGGTTCACGTTGCTCTTCCTCAGCACGTTACGCCACTGCTCGATGTATCCTTTCGAGTACAGATCCATCAGGCCCTGCTGCATGGTCGCCTTATCCGGCATCTGCCCTTTGTAGGGACCCAGCACCCATTCCTCGCCCGCGAAATCCTGCTTGCGGATCGCATCCTGCACCAATTTGGCGCCATCTTTGGTGAACGCACCCCGCACCGGCTCTGTGCTAGTCACCACCGACGCCGTGCCTGGAAATTTCTGATTGAAACTCGCCGGTGGAAACTGCTTATCCGCCATGGCCAGTAATCCTTGATACACACGCTGTAATCCTGAAAACTGCGAAAGATAAATACGCGCCCGCCGTACTGCGTTCTCATCCGCATTCGCCGAATATGGATTGCCGTTATGCAGATCCGCCGCGTAAAAATCGAATTGCAGCTTCGCCAGATCCAGCCGCTCTTTCCCGATCTCACCCTCGCGCCCTCCCGCCCATCGCCCGTCCAGCTTCGACCCCAGAAACGACTGCAACCCGGCATCTGACGTCCGTTTCCACTCCGCCGTTGTCAACAGATACGACTTCAAAGTGTCGTACGGCGGACTGTAATCATCATTCGGCCCCGGCGCCGGCGGCGTGCGTTGCAGATAGGCCAGCATCTGCCCCTGGGTCGATCCGAACAGCAACTGTCGAAACTTCGCGTAGTAAGTCTTGCGGACATCCGACAGGATATCGGTTCCCTTATAAAGACCGAAGCGTAAGCGCAGCGGCGCACCGTCGTGGTCCCACTTCGTCAAATTCGCCAGCGTCTGCCGCACTGTTTCGAGCCTTTGCAGCGAATCGATCCCCGGCACCGCACCCCCCGCGCCATCGCCCGCCGGAATCCCTCTCGCCGCCGTCAGAACTCCCTGTTCCAGTTCGCGATTCTCAAAATACGACCATAGCAATAAACAGGAATAAATCAGGCATAATGCCGCCGCCGACCCCAGCATCACCCGCTTCAACAAACTGGTCTTGGTGCTGGATCCACTGGCCGCGCGCGCATTCGCGTCCGCCAGCACCACGTCATTAAATAAATGACCCAGGAACAGCCATTGCGGCACTTTTTTGCCCGCGCCGCCGCCCCCTTGCGCCACCGATTGCTTCAAGCGTTGTTCCGCCTGAAATCCTGCTCGGAACATGCGCGTAGCTCCGCCCGATTCAAGCGGCTCCGGTGCGGACGGCGTCACCTGCTGGCCCGCCGGACTCTCCACCGCGGCCACCGGCCTCACGCCTGAAAAATAAAATCCGCGCAAAAATGGACTCGACCGTAACTGGCTCGGCCGGCACACGTCGACCAGAAATTGAACCATTGAATTCCGCAGCTTCCGGAACTCCCGCGGAAATTCATACGCCTGCGGCAGCTTCGTTACGTCGGCCTCGCGCGGCAGCAGCAGCAGCCGGTGATCGCTGAACGAGTGAAATAACTGATTGAAAGCCCAAGTCAGCCGCTGCGTCTCTTCTTCCGCATAAACGCCGCCCGCCGCGGCTGTACGGATCGGCACCGTCGCGCCCACCACCTGCCCGGCCTCTTCCGCGTTCAGATTGCGAACAAATTCGGCAAAAAATGGAATCCGATCGGCGCGTGTGAACAGCACATACACCGGAAAACTGATCCCTAAAACCTCCGAAATCTCTCCCAGCCTCGCCTGTAGATAACGAGTCGCATTGGTGATCGCCTCCGCTGCCCCCGCCCGCGCGAACGTTTCCAGATCGAAGCACAACAGCACGCCTCGCGGAGCCTGCCCGCTCGCCCCCATCGATTTCAGACGCGAGGGTTGCAGCTTCTTCACCAGGCTGGTCCACGATTGTGGATTCGCCATCAGCGCTCCACCCGCCTCGACAAATACCGTTCCCCGTGCGAAAAAAATGTTGGCCGCGCGCGTCGGCGCCACCGCGTTATCCTGATAAACCTGCCCCGCCAGCAGCTCCGGATCCAGCCCCGAATTCAGAATCGTGCTGGTCTTCGCCGTGCCCTTGTCGCCGATCACGAAAATCATCGGCAGATTCGCCACGCCCGCGCCCGCCTTCGATTGCGCCAGCCGAGCGCTCGCCGCGCGAATCAGATCGTCGGCCTCGCCTTCTCCGCCCGGCGCCGCTGGCCCGCCTGCCGCCGGCTGTGGCTGTTTCTTCTTCTGCATGTAAAGGACGACCGCCGCGGCAATCAAAGCCAGCGCGCCCAGCACGATCATGATCACGATCACCGTCGCACTCATGCGCCCACCAGCCTGTTAATGTCGTTCGACCCTTGGCTCAGCAGCAATGAGCACATCAGGTACACCACCATCACCGCCACTCCACATACAATCAGGATCACCAGCATCCGGCTCACCCACGGATCCCCGCCCGTCTTCACCGGGTTCTCCGCCGGCAATTGCCAACCGGGCGCCAGCCCTCCGCTAAGCTGCCGGATCCTCTGGATTCGATCGCCTGTCTGCACCGTGATCCCGCGCAGTTCGCCGCGCCCACCCAGGTTGTAGCGCCCTCCGAACCCCAGCAGCAGCGAGAGCTGGTAAATTTCCAGCAGATCCGCCAGATCCTGCGAATCGCTGCGCGTCATCAGCTTCGTCAAATTCTGGAAAAAAACTTCGCCCGCCACTTGATGTCCGTATCGTTCCAACTGCAAAGGCTGGCGTGGCCAGTCCGCGAACACCGGCGACCGCAGGTGTAGAATCGACTCATCTACAAACGCCACCACCGCGAACACCGAAAGCTCGATATCGTCGGTCGAGTATCCTCTGCGCCGCGCATCATCCTCGGCCAGTTTCACCGCGGCCCAGATCTGCGCCCGAAACGACGCCGCGTCCGCCACCTGCTGCCGGTTCGACCGCAACCGCTCCCCCACCGTTAGCAGTTCCTGAAATACAAACGCGAGATTCTCGGACTTTCGTCCTGTTTGAGCGGTCACGATGCCTCCAGCACCACTAACAATTGCACTTCAGGATCCGGCAAATCCCCAGGTACATACAACCCGATCTGCCGGGTCTGTACGATGTGATCCCAGCACGGACCGTTTCTACTTACGCTGAAATACTGAAAATCCGCGCGCACCGGAATCGACGACGGTGGCACCGGCAAATGCGTCAGCGCCATTCCCGGCAGCGCTCTCTTCACCAGTTGCGGCAGAAATACCTTCGAGCACAATTTCACCATCGACGGAGTTTTCCCGATCAGATCCGGCTCGCTGACCTTGCTGCTCATCCCGAAAATCCACCGCGCCCGGTCCAGGCACCGCTGATCTTTCACGTCGGCTTCGTAAAAATAATCGGCCCGCTTCACCAGCGGAATATTGATGAATTGCGTCGGCACGATCGTTTCCAGATGCGTGCGGATATGATCGTCCAGCTCGCCAAAGCACTTCGCCAGGTTCCGATGATCGTAGAGCGGCAGATTGCGTGGATGCGACTCGAACGCAAACGTGCACAGTGCGCCGCCCAGCTTTAGCATCTCTATATACAGTGCTTCGGGATGCCCTCTCCGTGTCAGGTAATGATGACGAATCGGAGCCAGAGCCGAATTAACCGTATGCAGCAGCCAGAAATTCGCGATCTCGGTGGTGGAAAACTCGGCCCACGACTTCCCCCCGCCTGACCGTGCGAACCGCGAGCTCTTGTCTTCCAGGATCTCGATCAACCGTTCCAGCAGCGACATCACACGCTCGCTCGCGCTAAACTCCACGCAGGGCGGAATAAAATCGGGATCGAAAATATAATGTCCTGAGCCATCCCTCATTACCCGCGCAATCGGCAGCGTAATGAGATCATCCAGCGGCTCCGTATCCAGACGCAGCGAAATATTCTTCCGCCCCACCTGCACCGGCTTCTCGTCGCGCCCAGTCGTCTCATCGTGCAGCACCCGGATCTCGGCGCTGAACCGCGCGCTGGAATCCGCCAGATTGACCCCCTCGACCCTCCGTGGCGCAACCGCCAGCATCACCGTAACTGCGTCTTGTGCCGGTGGGAAAAGATCCGCAATGTTCCGGGCCGCCGGCAACGTATCGCTCTCCGGCATATGGAAAACTAGCCCATCCGGCATAATCCCCCGCGCATGGATCAGGGAAACCGTGCCGTTTTTCAGCGCCTCCGGATCAAGCTGAGCCGCCACCAATCCCCAAGGCTCAAACCACAACGAAGCAGTCGTGAACCGAGCCGAGTCCTCAAAGTACCGGCTCTGAGCCTGGAAATGGTGAGGCCCCAGGTACATTCCTTCCGACCATACAACCCGCGAAAGATATTTCATGGCGCTCCAAGATACTTTATCATCAAGGAGGTGGTACTCTCATGCCCCAGCTTCTAGATAAGTAACAAGCCCACGATCTGATGCCGGCTGAGAACGCCCGAGGCTTCCGGATCGCTACCGAGCCGTGACCGCAGGGAGCGGAGTTTTCGTAGATATCTCGCGCGTATCAGGCAGCGGACTCCCTACTGAGCCTCCCCGCCCCTCGCCCTCGGAGCCGCCTTCCCCGCATCCAAATGTCCGAAATTCAACATCGCATTGAACAATAAAAAGTAACTCCCATGCGTCTCGCTCCGCCACATCGGATTATTGGCGAACATCAGCACGTGCCCTTTCCCCATCTGGCAATCAATCACCGCCGGATGCCCCGCCAGTGCGCTCCCGCCGGTCAGCATGCCGGACACCAGCAAATTATTCTCCTCCGCGAATCTTAGAATCACCCGCGGCTGAGGTCCCGCCGCACCACCGCGGCCTCCGCGACCACCACCACCTTCGTCATCCGCCACCGCCGGACCCTCCGGAGCCACGAACAAAGGACGGCCCTGCGGAATATCCGGATCGTCCATCGTCCCCCGGCCCGAAGGCCTGTTCGGACCCGTTTCACCCGCGCCGCCGCGCCCACCGCCTCCACCCCCGCGCCCGCCACGACCTCCAAACCCTCCGCCCACATTCAGGATCGGAGCGATACTGAAGTACACCGCCAACGTATCGCCATATCCATACGCAATCGGGCTGTTCTTATCGGCGAACACCGTGTTCAACACGCTCCCCTGCGCATGCAGCGTAGTCGACGGCGTCACCGTCACGCCCTCCACGAATCCATAATCGATCGGAATCGTCGCATTCCCCGTAATCGTGATAAACAACCCGCCCTCTTCCACAAACTTGTGCAGATTAAAAATTCCCTCGAACCCCATGCCAGGCCGCATATCGTCGGTGGTGTCCGGAGCCCCTCCTAGATTGGGCGTAATCGTCGAAGCCTTAAACGGAATCGGATCGCCCTCCGTCGGCCGCCCGTTTACAATCGACTGCGCCGTCCCGCCTACCGGACCAAATAGAATCACGTCATACTTCGAACGCAAATCCGTCATCGTTTTCAATTTTTGATCCGCAATATAGTCGTAAGGAATGTGCAGTTGATCAAGCGCAATGCGATACCACCCCTCATTCTGCGTATTCGTCCACGTATGGATTAGCGCAATCCGAGGCGCCGGAATCTCGTGCATCGCCGTCTTCGGCACCTCCGAAACCGCGGCCACCTTCAATCCCAACTCCTTCGAAGCCGCATCAAGCTGCGCCCGCAAATCCGAAGGCGCGCCCTCCGTCTTGATCACGAACGTCCCCGCATTGAACTTCTGCGAACCCGCGCTGTAAGGCGCCTCCAGCGCCGACATCTTCACATCCTTCAATCGATACCGGAAGGTGAACAACGTATTGTCCGTATTATTGTTGATCAAATAGGCCACCGCTCCACTGCCCGTCACCGACCCCTCGAACTTCGCCGGCGCCGCCACCATCGACATCGGAGCCTTCAGAATGGCCGCGTCCGTCACCCGAATCGTTTTCACGTTGTGCAGCGCGCCCAGCGTCCAACCCGTATCGTCATAAGGAGCCGGATCGTTGATGTTGTAATACTGCGTGTCCAGCAGCATGTCCGCCATGCGGCTATACGGCTGATCCATGCGCACCACGTAACTACCCGCCGGAATTTTCACCTTACCCGACTTCTGCGTAACCTCCGTTTCGCCGGTCGTTTTCTGAACTTCCACGCCCTGAATTTGCAGCAAGTCCATCAGTCCCGCCGCTCCCACCGGACGCGGATCATCGCTCGGCACCACCCATGCCGCCGGACCCTCGTTCGACCACTTGTTCACAGACCGCTTGCTCTTTAAATAAAAATTGCCCAGAAACTCTTTTCGGTTCGTCGCCGTGTAATCCATCGCGAACAGGATCGCGCTCTCTTGCAGATTCACGTTGTTCCGCAGCGACCAGTTCACCCGCGGCAGCGGAGGATTCGGTCTGAACCACGTTCTCGAAGTCGATGTCGCCGGTACATTCCGGATCGCCGTATCAGCGCCACCCGCCCCGAACGTCTCATAAAACCGTCCGATAGAATTATGCCCATTCGCGATATAGAACATGTAATTCGGAGCCCACCCGTCGTAATACCCGTGCGTCCAAACCCCCGGCACTCCGCGCTTGGTCATCTGCTCGATTTCCAGATACGCCATCTTCTGCCACTCGTCCACCACGATCGGATCCAGCCATGCATTATAAGGACCCATCCCCGTCGATGTATAAAGGAACGGCACCGATTCATGCAGATCGTGCAGCACCGTCGGATGCCACGCCAGGAACCCGCCCATCATGTTGCGCGAAAGCGCCAGCGCCATCGACATCCCGTCGCGATTGTTGTCGTGCGCCACATATTTGCCCCAGTAAACCAGGTTCGGTGCAGGCTTTTTCGGAAACTCTTTGCGGTAGTTGTAGACATCCACTTCGCGATCATGCCCATCCACTTCACTGCACGGCGTAATCAGCACGATCATGTTCTTGCGGATGTTCTGAATCAGCGGCGAATCTTCCACCGCGATCCGGTAGGCCAGCTCCATCAGCATTTCAGGCGATCCCGTCTCCGGCGAATGAATCGATCCCGAAGCCCAGTAAAACGGCAGCGCCTCATTCGCAATCAACTCCGCCGCCTTCTTGTCATCCGTCTTGCGCGGATCGGCCAGCATCGCCGTGATCTCTTTATAGCGATCCAGCTTCGCGATGTTCGCCTCATCGGACACCGCCACCAGCATCGTGTCGCGTCCCTCTTCCGTCTTGCCGATCGAAAAAATCTTCACCCGCTTGCTGGCTTTTTCCAGCGCATACATGTATTTGTAGATGTCTTTCGAATACGTCAGGTGATTCGGCGCCCCGGCAATATATCCCAACACCTTTTCCGGCGTCGGCACGCTGTCGGAAGCAGGCAGATGATCCACCAACTCCGTCAGGAAAAACTTTTCCGTCGTATCCGAGAGAATCTTCGCGGTATACCCTTCATCGTTTTTCTGTTGAGCCGCGGCTGCCGGTGGCGGAGGCGCCGGCTTCTTTTTCTGAGCCAATAGCACAGATGCCAGAACGAGAGCGAGGAGAACTTGTGCGCGCATATTTCCGATATGATACCAGCTATGTCTGAAATCGAACGCATCGGAGATTTGCTCCAGTTTTCTTATAACGGCTCGCCCTGGCACGGCCCTTCGCTCGTGCAAAATTTAGACAGTATCACTGCGGAGCAGGCCCTCCAGAGGCCCATTCCGAACAGCCACTGTATCTGGGAGCTCGTGCAACACGTAACCGCCTGGGTCAACGAAGTCATCAAAGTGCTGGATGGAGAACAATATGCCGTTCTCACTCCCGAGCAGGACTGGCCCGCCGTCGCTTCCGGCGATGAAGCATGGGACGCCGCGCTCTCCATCATGGATAGTTCGCAGGAGGCGCTCCTGGGAGCCGTCGCCGAGCTGCCGGAAGACAAACTCTGGGAAAATGTCGAGGGGCAAGAATTCAGCTATTACTGGCTGCTCCACGGCGTCGTTCAGCACTACGTCTATCACACTGGACAGATAGGAATCATCAAAAAGTCGTTCGTTGAGGCCACTTAAGGAGCCTTAAACGTCGAAAATATGCATCGCTTGCGTTAAGCTCTGAATCGCATCCCGGCCTGGCGCCGGCGAGTATTCGTGCGCGACATAACCGGTGAACCCCAGGTCCGCTATCGTCTTGGCAATAAAGCGGTAATTCAATTCCTGTGTCTCGTCGATCTCATGCCGCCCCGGATTGCCGCCGGTATGAAAGTGGCCCAAATATTGAAAATTGTCCTTAATCGTGCGGCAGATATCGCCTTCCATGATTTGCAGATGATAAATGTCATAAAGCAGCTTCACGCGCGGCGAATTCACTCGCTTCATCACGTCCACTCCCCACGCGGTGTGGTCGCACATGTAGTCTTTGTGATTTACTTTGCTGTTTAACAGCTCCATGCAGATCGTCACGCCTTTGTCCTCGGCGTGCGCTTTCACTTTATTTAGGAATTTCACGCAGTTATCGGCGCCCTCCGCATCCGCCATTCCTTTGCGATTGCCGGAAAACGTGATCAGATTCGGGACGCCGTTGGCCGCGCAATCGTCGAGCGCCGGATGCATCAGTTTTTCCAGGCGATCGTGATTTTCAATGCGGTTCAGCGCGTCCGGAATATTGCCGCCCGGCCCTGGCGGATACATCGTTGGGATCAATCCGTATTTCTTGAGCATCGGCCAGTCTTCGGGACCTCGCAAATCATATCCGACAATGCCGAGGCGGGCGGCCTCGCGGCAGGTGTCTTCAAAACTCATGTTGCGACCGAAAACTCCTTGCGTCACGCATTGCTTCAGGCGGCCTCTTTTTTCCTGCGGAGCGGCGGCGAGTGGCACGGCGGCAAGGGCGGTCACAAAACTTCTGCGTCGCATATTGGACTATCGTACACGGACTTACAGACATCTGGACCAGAATGTTTCGAAGCGTGAGGTAGTATGTGGCCGAGACGATATGGATCGCTTACAAAGTTTTCTCGATCATGCCGCCAGTGCGCCGCCGGAGCGCGATGGGCGGCATTTCCGTGCCTGGCAGAGAGTTTCCGTCCAGGTGCAGCGCGAGGTTCGCTCGCTGGTTCTCAAAATATTCTTCGCCGAACAATGGCGCGCCGGCGCGAATCTGGATCGCGCGTTCACGATCGTTGTTTACTCCTCCTGCCACCCCTGTTATGGTCGCCGGCCGATGGAGTTCACTTACGATATTTGCGAGTTGGCCCTGCTATCGGCCCCGTTACACCTTGTCGGACGTTCCATGCAGGCGCGTCTGGCGCAAATCATCCCGGAGTTTCAAGGGGACGCCCGGATGAAGCGCCGCTTCGCGCCGGTGTGGCATCTGGACATTTTGAACATCGTCAAAAAAAAGCCACGGCTGCTGATCGAACTGCTGGCGCGGGAAGCGGCGATGATCAACGCTTTGATCGACATGGGAGCCATGCGCCGTGAGCGCAGCACCAAGCGATTTCTGAAAACCACGTCCGCTGCCGCGCGCGTGCTCGGCGTCAACTCAGCGACGCTCCAGGATCTGGTGCTGCGAACAGCCATCGAGAACCTCGGCGACGGAAGGGTTTTCGAGGACGAGGACGTGTTTTCCCCGGGGAGCCCAGATGCGCGGATCGGTGGAAATGAAAATCGCGATCACGGGAGTGCCTACGGCTGCGGCCAAGTGGCTGATGCCGGAATCGTTCCCGATATATACGCGTGCAGTTGAAATCCAGCAGGCGAGTTCGTAAAGATCCTCGATGTGATTCGGGCACCATGCGACGCTCTTTAACTGACCGGCCACGGCTTGAAAATTCTCCAGCGGCCAGTTCTTTTTCGGGCTGCTTGAGTAAGGATGGATGATGGCGAAATTCTCCCGCTTGGCCAGCGGAACTTCGATCCGCGGAGCGGTTTCGGGAAGCGATTGCGCGGGGAAAAATGTGAACGGCAGGTGCGCCACGGCTTCACGAAACTCGGGACGAGCGGTGCCGTACCAGGAATAAATTTCGTCGAAGTCTTCGAGCAAAGGGCACCTTGTCGTAGTGATGCCTAGAAGATCGAGGCCTGTGTCGGCGATGGCTCTGGTGCGGTCGGCGAAGCGGATAAGCGGAAGCGTCACGCGAGGAGCCCAGACTTCGGTATATTCGGCTCGCGCGGATTCCAGCGCGGGCAGGGAGAGGATGACGTCGCCGATAGCTCCAGGCCGAATCAGAAGGCGTCGCATGAATTATTTCGGCTTCGGTTTGCCGATCGTGAGAGACTGCGGTTTCTCATCCGGCGCGCAAAACGGTCCGGGCTTGCGGATCTGCTGGTATTCGGCTTCGTTCAGACCGATGCGCTTGCGGAGAGTCTGTTGCGCCGCGGTTAAGGACGGTGAGCTGAACCGTCCGCAGATGACCCAATCCCAAACTTCGCCCGTCGATCGTTCGACGGCGAAGTGACCGATGGCCGTGGCGCCTCCGGCGGGATTGGCCCGTTCGGCGTGAATGAAGTAGAAGTCTCGAAACTCGCCCTCAAATAGCGCCCGGTACAGAACAAATCCCCGCAGCTTGGTCCAACCGTCCGGTTTCAATAAAGCGTGAACGAGTTCGGTGGCTTCGCTCTCCGTAATGGTTCGTGGAGCGGCACTCTGGCCGGATACACAAAGCATGGCGGCGATCACAGCAAGAGTCACTCTACACACGCCGATATTCTCTCACCTTGTGTTCAATTAAAGGCATACAGTTTGCGGGCATTTTCTCGCAGGACCATGCGGGCTAGCTCTATCGCCCGGTCGCGGGAAATTTCTTCGTCGCGGACCATGCCTGTAAGCGCCAGGCCCAGGGCTTCCCGGCCGGTTTTATTGGCGATGTAGCCGGCTTCTTCCCAGCCGATTTCCTTTGAAAAAGGATAGGCGTCGGTAGCGTAAAGGACCTTTTCCGGCTCATATTCCAGCCATTTGCGGATGTTTACCGACACTTCGCGCGGGTAGAAATTATAGGTCTGCTCCGAAAAATCAGTGTAGACGTTGGGATTTTCCAACAGCGCAGTGAGTTCGCCGATGTAAGGCCATCCTCCGTGGAGCAGGACGAAATTGGTCTTGCGCATGGCCGGATCATGCAGCAGAGGCTCCAGCAGCAAGGGATTATCGCCGGCGATATCGAAATAGGCTCCCGCACTGGCGCAGACATGGATATGAACGGCCATGCCGAGGCGTCCGCATTCGGTGGCGATGAAGCGGAAAATATAGTCTTGCAGATCTTTGTAATCGCCTTTGCCCGAATAGGCTTTCGCGGCGTCCGCTTTCGTTGGGTTGCCGATATCAAACCCGCGCAGATAAGCCATCTCGAATTTCTCGGCCAGCGCGCCGGACTTCTTATGGCCTTCGAGAACCGGGCGAACAACCTTTTCCAGATATTCGTCCAGCGTGGCGGGTTTGGGTCCGGGACTATAGCGCTTCAACAGCTTCTCTTCGAGAGCGAAAAAGGCCTTCTTGTCCGGATCTTTCATCATGGACGTGTTATCGAGCGGGTACATCAACGCGTCAACATAACCGACAAAGCGGAAGCGCGGTTCTGTAACGGGCGGGAACATGGCGACTCGATTCGCCAACATCACGTCGATTCCCAAAGCATCTAAGACTGCGGCCGGATTCGATTTGTCGACGGTCGACATTTTTTGACGGGCTTCGGCGACGATCGGAGAATCGGCGCGGGTGCGGACCGGATCCGAGTACGGGTCGAGGTGCTCCACCGGAAGGGCGTCGAAGTCGCTGTCGGGCGGGTTGCCGGGACGGACGGGGTGGGCGTGATTATCGATCGCTTTTATTTTTTCGATTTCAGAAGCAAGCTGCGGGTCTATGCTCGAGTCGGCGCGAGGCTCGCGGGCGCAGGCGGCGAGGAACAGCAAGGAAGCCAGCAGGACCCTCATTTGAGGATGTCAATGGGGATGGACACGTCAATAGTTTTCGGCGGCAGGCACATGCGGTCCGTGCAGGCTTGATAACGGAGCTTGCCGGTGGCGACGACCTGGCCCGGCATGGCCGATGCCGCGACTTTGAATTTGGTGACCAACTCGAAATTGCCGGTATAGACGGACAACGGGTTTTCGGAGAAGCTGTATTTTTCCATCTGCGGCGCGGGATACACCACTTCCGGCGCTTCCAGGGCCCCAGCGGTCCAGGTAAGTTTCAATGGGATTAAATAGTCGTCGGCCGGCTTGTTGCTGTTGCAGTGATAGCCGCTACGCAATTCGAGCGACAGCTTCACCTGCGCGGGAGCGCCGATTTTTGCCGTCACCTTTTCCGGCGGCGCAATGGTCAGGACGTTATTTTGTCCGAAACAGCACAGGCTCGATAGCAATGCCACCGCGCTCATGCTGCGGGGCCCCAAGAAGGTCCTGAATGTCATGTTGGTAATCACTCTTGCTCACTAAGCCGACGTGGACCGCTGCGACGCGGCCTTCGCGGTCGATCATAAACGTGGTCGGCAGCGAATCGACTTCGCCATAGAGCTGCGCCACCTGGTCGTTGCCGATCACCACGCGGTAGTTGATCTTTTTCTCTTCAATGTAGGGCTTGACGGCTTCCCAGCCATCTTCATCGAGCGAGATGCCCAGCACGGCGAAATTTTTATCCTTATATGTCTGCTCGAAATCCATGAACCAGGGAATTTCGATTTTGCAGGGGCCGCACCAGGTGGCCCAGAAATTCAGCAGCACCACTTTGCCGCGGTAATCGGAGAGCTTTACCGTCTTGCCGGTAGCGTCTTTCAGCGCGAAATCCGGCGCGGGCTTGCGTTCCTTCTCCGCCTTCACGGCGGCGTCCACTTTTTTGACGGGAAAATAAGAACAGTCAGTTGTGAACAGCCCGATAGACAACACTGCGGCGGCGGCGATGGAACGAAGGATCACTCTTCTTTGATTATATAGCGATGTCATGCGATGCAAAATTCCGCTCCAACCATTTTTTGCGGGCGCGGCGGGATGGGGCGGGGAGTGTGAATTCGTCGTGATGTTTTAAATCCGCGAAAAGCCAGGCGGCCGAATCGCAGAAGCTCTCGCGGGCGTAGCGCTTCCAGCGGGGCGATCGCTCGCGCGGATCGGAAGGTTGCAGTTTTAGTTTGCGCCATTCGGCGCTCCAGCCCAATTCGCCGGGTTCTGTTTCGGAAGCCAACAGCTTTTCCCAATCGAGGCGGATCGCGTTCGACAGGCGAACCCAGACGAAATGGAAAATTTCGTGAATGAGAATGCGCTCGAAATCACCTGTTTTTTGGAGGACAGCGCGATCGAGCAGGATCAGACGGCTAGGGATGGAGGTCGCGGCGAGGTGAGGGCCTAGCGTATCCCGAAGCTCCACACGGATCGGGCGTCCGGAGAGGAAAGGGAGCATTCTTATTTCTGCGGAGTGGCGGCCTTCGGAGCGGACGGGGTGGCGAAGAACTCCGGGTGTTCGATCGCCGGTTTGAAGCGCTTTTGAAACTCCGTCATCATATCGTTAAAATGCTTCTGCTTGATCTCGGCGATCACCGAATCGATCACGCTCGAAAGCGGCTGCACTGTCCTTTCCTTGATCTTAATGATGTAAAAGGAGGCGCCGGAACGGATGGGATCGCTGATTTCGCCGTCCTTCAGGGCGAACACCGCGTTCTTGATTTCAGGCCGGAAGGAATTATCGTGCGTGACGAGGCCGAAATCGCCATCGGTGGCCTTGGAGTCGTCGTCCTCAGAATATTTCTTGACGTACTTCACAAAATCTTCGCCGGCGCGAATACGGCCGACGATGTTCGCGGCTTCCTCCTGCGCTTCTTCCTCGCTGCGTTTACTGGAACAGTTGTCGTGCGCCAGAATTTGCGCCGTGGCTTTCTTCATTTCCTCCACCGATGTTCCGACGGCCTTCGGCACGGAGGGGCAGAAACCGAGGACAATTACCTTGATCCAGGCCTGCGCATAACGGCTCTGATTTTCGGCGTAGTATTCATTCATCATCTTTTCATTCACCGGATAGGTCTCGCGCATGCGATTGAGCATGGCGTTTTCGACCATGCGGTCGCGAACCATCTGCAACTGTTCCTTCAAGGGACTCTCGTCGGCGATATGAGCTTTTTCACCCTCCGCAGCCAGGTAGCGCAACACGGCGACGCTGCCCAGAAAAAGATCGGGATTGGTGCGGGCCATATTATTCATGGCCGGGTCGCCATACAGCAGCATTTTGCGGAGTTCCCCGGCGGTGAAGGGCTTGCCATCTGAGGTGGCGACGACGGTGTCGTCCGGCAGGGTGGAAAAGGCAGGCGGCTGTGGCGCCTGGGCGCGGAGAAATGCCGCGCAGGTGGCGACCAGTGTAAAAAGTTTCATAACAGGGTACCTATTGACGTCAGACGCGACGCACTTGATTTTGTTTTTATTTTATCAGACGAGGTTCGCTATAGTAACAGGAAAGTGCGTTCATACCTGATCCTTGCCGGCGCAGTGCTGCTGTCGTCGTGCCAGAATATGCCGGAGCCGTACGCGCCTCCGGTGCAGAGGCAGCCGTTTGAGGACGCGCGGCCGCATCGGATGTCGCGCATGGTGGAAATGGCCGATGCGGATTCGGTATCGCATATCGTAGGGGACATTTCGCCCGGCAATCCCGCGCCGTGGCGATGGACGTTTCAGAAGCCAACGGTGAAGGTGGTGCCTCGCACCAATCAGGGGCTGCGATATGTGATCGATTTCAGCCTGCCGGAGGTGACGTTTAAAGTGACGGGTCCGGTGAAAATGACGTTCCTGGTGAACGATCATGCGCTCGACACCGTGCCCTACACGGCTTCGGGCGAGTATCACTATGAGAAGGCCGTGCCGCCGGATTGGGTGGAACCGCTAAAGGACACGATGCTCGCGGCGTCCATTGACAAGGTGTGGGTTTCGCCAACCGATGGAGCGAAGCTTGGGTTCATCCTGACGCGAATCGGGTTGACACAATAATGGGGCAGGCTTTCTGGGCGCTGCTGGGAGCGGCTTTGACCGTGGCCGCGTGCTACGCCGCCGGCGCGCTGATCGTCGATTGGGCCGGCGCGAAGCTCACCCGCCCGGAGCGGTTTCCGCTGTCGTTCGTGGTGGGCGCGAGCGTGCTGCACCTACTGGTATTCGCGATTCTGGCGCTGAAAATCGCCTATCGGCCGGTGCTGATTGCGATGCTGCCGATTGCGATCGGGCTGGCGGTTTGGAAAGGCTGCTGGAGATTAAAAGGCGAGGCGGTCGAGCCGCTGAGCGGAGCGCTGAAGATTTTTTGCGGCTCGATTTTCGCGGTGTTCACGGTGCTGTATTTTTTTCACGCGTGGGCGCCGGAGTCGAGCCCAGATGGGTCGGGCTACCATCTCGGCCTGGTGGCGCGATACTTGCGCGCGCATGGATTCGAGCAGGTGATCACGAACATGTACGCGAGCCTGAGCGCGGGCGTGGAGATGCTGTTCTTTCCGGCGTTCGCGATCGGCAAGCACTCCGCGGCGGCGCTGGTGCACTACTCGTTTTTAGTGGCGCTGGCAATGGCGATGCTCGCCTATGGACGGCGGATCGGAAAGCCGTGGGTGGGCGCGGCGGGAGCGCTGCTGGTTTATGTAAGTCCGGTGGTGGGGCTGGACGGATCCATCGCATATAACGATTGCGGAGTCGCGGCGATTGCATTCGCGGTGTTCTACTTTTTGGAGATCTGGGATGAAGCCCGGGAGCCGCGGCTGTTAATCATGGTCGGCTTGCTGGCGGGATATTGCTACGCCGCGAAGTATACGGCGTTCGTAATGGCGATCTACGCGGTGGGGTTCGTGCTATGGAGGTCGCGAGAGGTAAGATCCACGCTGGTGGTGGCGGGATGCGCGGCGGTAATGATTGTGCCGTGGGTGGCGAAGGACTGGATTTACATGCAGAATCCGGCGGCTCCGTTTTTCAACGCAATATTCCGGAATCCGTACCGCAGGGTGGTTGCGGAACAGGAATACAACGAATTTCTGAGTCGCTACGGAGTGGAAAATAAATGGACGCTGCCGCTCGAAGTGACGGTGCGCGGCGAACACACCGGCGGATTAATCGGACCCGTCTTCCTGCTGGCGCCGATCGCGCTGCTGGCGCTGCGGTTTCGCGAAGGACGGCGATTGCTGCTGCCCGCGTTGTTGCTGTTCGCGCCGTATCTGACCAACGTCGGCTCGCGCTTCCTGATTCCGTGCCTGCCCTTCGTTTCGCTGGCGATGGCGCTGGCCATTTCGTCCTTCGGGGAGCCTATGGGAACACGGGCACTGGGACTGATCGTACTGTTTCATGCGGCCGCTTCCTGGCCGTCGAATATCAATCTTTATTCCGCGAAATATGTCTGGCGGCTCGATCGGATTTTATACAAGCAGGCGCTTCGGATCATCCCGCAGGACAAATATCTACTCCAAAATTTCGGCGGCTACGGGATCGTGCGGATGATCGATGGGGTGGTGCCGAAAGGGGCGCGGGTGCTGGCCGTGAACGGCTTGCCGGAGGCTTACTCGACGCACGAAATCCTGGTCGGTTTTCAATCGGCGTTCAACGATGATATGGCCGACATCCTCAATATGGGGTGGGACGAAGGACGGCAGCCGACGCGGCGGCGGATCTTCAAATTTCCGGCCAGGACGGTGCACCGGGTGAGGATTTTGGAGACGGCCGAAGGCGCGCCTCTGGAGGAATTCAAGGTCGATGAACTGCGCTTTTTCTTCAATGGAACAGAGCTGGCGCGTGATCCGGCATGGCGTCTGAAAGCGTGGCCGAATCCGTGGGATGTGCAATTGGCGTTCGACAATTCGCCGGCCACCCGATGGCGTTCGTGGGAGACGGCATGGCCCGGCATGTACATCGATACCGACTTCGGGAAGTATCAATTGCTGGACGAGGTGGCGCTCGATACATCGTCTGATTATTCGAAGATCCGCTTGCAGGTGGAAGCGATGGACAAAGCCGGCGAGTGGGTGAAAATCGCGACTGACCCGCAGGACAAGGAGATTCCGGCGCCCGCGGATATCCGCCGCTGGGTTGGCCGCGAACTGCACGCGCGCGGGAT
>Ga0116129_1000642_pt1 | contig 21460 bp, 19 predicted proteins | sample June2015DPH_17_2_FD_89732 | JGI IMG/M metagenome (GOLD analysis project Ga0116129, IMG submission 89732) | Peatland microbial communities from SPRUCE experiment site at the Marcell Experimental Forest, Minnesota, USA - June2015DPH_17_10 | ecosystem: Environmental > Terrestrial > Soil > Wetlands...
GAACTCGGGGATGGCTACGTTGATCGCCGTGTCGAGCGAATTGAGCCCGCGCCGGGATCCTTCCCAGGCTCCACGGGCCATGCCGCTGGCGATGGCCTGGATGACAGGAATTGCCATCTTTTCAAGGGACGTGATCGCTTCGCCAGCGGCGGTGATGTCGCCCGTATTGATCTCGCCCAGCGCAAACGACAAGGTCGAGATCAGCACATCGGCGCGGCCCTCGATCCATTGGAAGGCCGCCGGGCGGCCGGCTTCCTTTGACTTGAGGCTCGAGGTGAAGATCGAGAGCGCGTTGATGCCGCGCGCTTCGAGCGCCTGGGCCAGGGCATCGACAAAACCTGTATTGCCGCTCATCCGGTGAGCCCGGTAGAAGAGCACTGCGACCGTGGGTTTGCCGGGATCGGCTCTCAGTTCCCAGTCTTCGATGGAGGCGACATCCATGTCGTCCAGATAGATCCCATGCTCGGGCATCGGGGTCGGTGGCGCATAGCCGTAGCCGGTGAGCAACAGTCGATCGGAGAGAAAGTGGCACAACTCAACGAAGTTGCCGACCCCGCCCAGCGCAGTATATCGGGCAGCGGTCTCCATCACGTCGCCGGGAACATTGACCGTTTGCGAGAACTCCGGACTCAGTTCTCCGGTGCCACTGATCAGCACCAGAGACTGGCCGCGATCGACGCACAACTGGCGCAAGCGGTCGAATCCTGGTACGCAACTGAGCTGACCATGGACCCTGAGGACGATTACACGTGCGCGTCCCAAATCTCCCGCCAGCAGAACCTCCATTTGGTCCTCGCTGTGCAGTGCGTTCAGGGAATAGGAATTGACTTCGAGCTCCGGCGGCAACAGCTCCTTTGCTTTGCTGAGGGTCAGCAGGTCCGTGTCTGCGTGCGAGAGGAGCATGATACCCCCGGTCGGCTGCGGCCCCTGGATCTCGTCGGCCAACGCCGCCGGCTTTCGCACCTCCCAGTCGTAATAGTTGAAGACAAACTCGCTCAGCTCGGCCGGAGGTTTCAGATACCTGTCGGCCTTGAGCATCGCCTCGATGTAGTCGAAGATCTGTCGCACCTGCCAGGCACTGTTGACCGAGTGGAACCAGACGGACCGGCCATCGAAGACCAGGCACGCGACGTTAGCCAGGGTGCAGGGGCCGAGGCATCCGCCCTTGGTGAGATGGACTTCGTTGCGGATTTTGCGTCGCGTCCACTCTTCCTTGTACACATCGATCGGAACCTCCGCATAGCCCCGCTCGGTGTGTCCGCAGCAGCAGCCGGTTACGCAATAGGAGAGGTGGCCGCGATGTTGGGCGATATTCAGAGTGCGGCCATCGGCACGAATCACGCGCTGTCGATGGGAACTCATATCTGCTCCGTTTGGCTTGGCTGGCAGAGGATCGAGACCAGGTTTGGGCCCCTGGCGAGGGCAAAGTCAGGCCCGGCGGGGAGTTGGGCGAGCTTCATCACGACGCATCCTGGTTCCTCAGAGAGCGCGTCAGAGAGCGTGTCCAAGAATACGTTCAAGAGCGTGTCCGAGGGTGCTACTGGTGTCCCGCCCAGCAGGAAGGCACAGGGCATGAGAAGCCCGCGGTCTGGGTTGATGTGCGAACGCGCAGCCCTTAGGGATCTGGCAGCGAACTGTTTTAGACGCGTGTCTAAGCGACGGGATTTCTGAAATGGGCGCATCGTTTCTGTCCTTCGCAGAAAACTGCAGCTAGGCTATGGCAGGTCTCCTGGCTCACAGATGGCAACGTGTGCCAACCGCTCACCTTCCCCGGCTCTATCGCCTGGTGGTACTACGAGCGGTTCTTCTCTGTTTACAGTGGCGGGACCGCGCCGGTTTCGCACCGGGCTTCCCTTTTAAGCCCCGACAGGGGCACCATAGGTCAATTCCTTTGTACCACGGCGATTCTGCCCATTCCTACGCCGCAGGGGTGTTCCGATGGTTTTTGAGCCGCTCGGTTCTAAAACTTCACCCTCGAAGCCATCCGGAGAAAACCCCAGGGGTGCTCCCAAGCGGCATCTGCAATTGAGCGGCAACGGCCCGGAACCGCCACACGAGCGTCAGCCGGAGATTCGGGCGGAACCCCATTGAAATCAGGCAGCAAATGGCACACCACAGCGATGCCAATTCCCCCAACAGCTCCGCCAAACCCAGAGGGGAGCCTGGCGGGAGAAACAGCTTGATGGGGCGCACAGCTCTGCCATGACTCATCCTGCGGTGATCCGTAGAGCCCATGATGAATGCTCTCAAGCTGCCACTCGCGATCCCGTCGAGTTCTGCTATCGCGCCACGGTCGCTCGCCGATCTCCGGTTGCAGGGCCGAGTCTAAAATGGACGTTGCGCGGGCTGCCCTTGGCGACCTTTGCCTCCAGCTGAAGACCCGCCTTCGCACGGGGAATGGCCTCGATTGACCGGATCCCGATCCGGTCCGGAGCCGGCTGTTTGCATTTCTGCGGTCGGTCTGTGCTATTGTCGAATTCAAGCATTTTGGGTGCCCGCGAGGGCATAACAGGGAAGCCGGTGCAAGTCCGGCGCGGTCCCGCCACTGTAAGCAGGAGAATTGACCTTCCATCAGCCACTCGGGTGAACCGGGGAAGGCGGAGGGTCTAAAGCCCGATAAGCGGCTTCGCCTGTAAGTCAGGAGACCTACCCAGAGTGAGTTTGTGATTCTCTCCGCGTGGAAACGGGGACGGTCGCTCATGAGACTCTGAGCTGTCGTGCCTTGCTTTTCCCGCCTTGCGAGGTAGGCGTGCCCGGTTCGAAGCTCGATTCATTTCTCTCCGTTGCCCGAAAGGTTCGTTCATCACTTCTTTTCTCTGGCGTCTCCCTGCTGGCGGCAGCGCGCGCCTTCGTCGCGGGCGAAAGCAGGATCATCGCAACTGTTCGGGACCGAGGCGGAGCGGTGATGGGGGGAGACTCGTCGATCGCGAGCGATGGGCAACCTATGCGGAAGCATTTCGCCTTAAGTGCGCTCCTGTCGGTGCTTGTCGCTTTCCTTTTTCTTTCAGGTTCGCTCGCTCAAGCCCAGGTCGGGGTGGGAAGCATCTCCGGGACGGTACATGATGCGGCCGGAGCCGTAGTTCCGGGCGGCAGCATCAGGCTGCGCAACAGCGATACCGAGCTCGAGCGGATAGCTCAGGCAGATGCGACCGGCTTCTACGTGTTCCCCAGTGTTTCGGTAGGACACTATGAACTTGAGACCACGGTGACCGGGTTCAAGCCCTATAAGCGCACCGGCCTGATCATCAACGTGGGAACGAAGTTAAAAGAGGACATCGATCTCGAAGTTGGAAGCCAGTCGCAAACGGTGACCGTTTCCGACACCGCAATCCAGATCGAAACTGAGGATACCGAGATCGGCGAGGTAGTGACGGGCACCGAGATTCAAAGTGTCGCGCTCAACGGCCGCAGTTACACGGACCTGCTGGCTCTTCAGCCGGGCATTGTGCCGATGTCGACTCAAACGCCGGACTCGGTCGTGATGGCCGGAGCTACGGTCGCCATTAATCCCTCCGGAGCCCTGAACCCCGGCAACCAGTCGATTGCCGGCCAGCGCGAGGATGCCAATGGCTTCCTTGTCAACGGAGGAGACGTCAAGGAACTGATGAATGGCGGCACGCTGATTATCCCTGACCTCGATTCCATCTCTGAATTTCGGGTCCTGACGGACAATTTCGATGCCGAATACGGGAACTATTCGGGCGGAATCATCGCTGTCGTGACCAAGTCCGGGACCAACCAGTTCGACGGCAGCGCCTTCGAGTTCCTTCGCAACACGCGCCTGGACGCCAAGAACTTTTTCTCCCCAAGTGTCGAGACATATCGTCAAAACCAGTTCGGAGGTACCGTTGGCGGCCCGATTCGCAGGAAAAGTAAGCTCTTCTTCTTCGCCGACTATCAAGGAACACGCACCGAGGACGGCCTTTCGACCGGGGACATTTCCGTCCCCACGCTTTCCGAGCGCTCCGGCAATCTGTTGGGCGCAGCCAGCTTGTTCGAGACTGGATGCAGCGGCCCATGCATCGTATCCCCTTGCAACGTTGCCGCCACCTGTCTTGCCACTCAGCTTTCAAAGCAGCTATCAAGCGCTGTGGGCGCCCCGGTCACGGTGTCTCCCGGCGAAAACTATTACACCCCCGGATGCACCAGCTACACCGAGTGCGTCTTCCCGAATGGAGTATTTCCCATGGGTGCCTGGGCCGCTCCGGCCCAGCATCTGCTGAAGTACATTCCCACTCCAAATATAGGAAGCTCGGTCTTCTCGACCGGATCCGATGCAGAGACGGTGCGCGACGACAAGGGCAGCTTGCGCGGCGATGGCGGTAACCTGCGCTGGGGACAGCTTGCGGCCTACTTCTTCTACGATAACTTCAAGGTGAACGATCCCTATCCTACCGAACAAGGAGGTTCCTCGGTCCCCGGGTTCGGCGCGCTGAATATCGGAACCGCCCAATTGATCAGTCTTGGCGATACTAAAACAATGGGCTCTTCCGGAGTGAACGATGCTCACGTGGGCTATATGCGGACCCGCAACAACGTGGGTCAGCCTTCAGGCGCAGTCGGGATCAGCCTGGCATCGCAGGGTTTTGTCACCGGCGCTGGAACAGAGGGCATTGCTCCTCTGGACCCCGCCATTGAGGGCCCCGAAAACATGATCTTTAATTCCTATGTTGTCGGGGAGCCGATCACCAATCTGACGCAAGCAAACAATACCTTCACGGGGGGCGACGATTTCTCCAAGGTCGTAGGCAAGCATACGATGATGGTTGGCTTTCAGGGGATCTTCGACCAGATCAGCGTTCATCCGAATCCGGAGTTTAACGGCGGTTTTACCTTCAGCGGCAGTCAAACCGGTTCGGACTTCGTTGATTTCCTGGTGGGGGCACCCAATCTCTATAACCAGGCTGATTCGCAGTCATACTATCCGCGGCATAAATATTTCGCAGCTTTTGGGCAGGATAGCTGGCAAGCCACACCCGATCTTACCCTGAACTACGGAGTCCGCTGGGAGTTGATGGAGTACTGGTCGGAAAAGTACGATCAGGTTCCTACCTTCATCCCGGGAGAACAATCTCAGGTTTATCCAAACGCTCCCCCCAGCATTGTTTATGTTACCGACAACGGCGTTCCGAGTACTCTCGTGCCGGGTAGGAATCGTTTTTCGCCGCGGATTGGTCTGGCTTTCTCGCCGGGCAAATCGGGCCGATGGCTGGGAAAGATTTTTGGCAGCCCGAAGCAGACCAGCATACGGGCCGGCTATGGGATCTATCACTCGGTCGTTCAAGGCAACACCATCGCATTCGATGAACCGCAGCCCCCGTATGGCTTGAGCTACACCAGCTCGGCTCCGCCGCTGTTCGCGACGCCCTTTACCAATGCGACGGGCGAGACAAACACCAACCCGTTTCCACTGACTTTCGTTCGCTATGGCGCTACCGCGACCGATCCTCACTCGGGCCTTAATTACTCGCAGTACGAACCAATTCAGGGCATGACGGCGCCACCGCCTACGAACACGTTTCCCTACACCGAGCAGTATTTTCTTTCCTTCGAACGCGAAATCACTCGAAAGACGGTGTTGCAACTGAACTATGTCGGCTCGGAGGGCCATCACCTGCTGCTCGTCTATTCGGCCAATCCCGGCAACCCGGCTCTTTGCCTGTCGTTGCCCGGTTGTGGACCGGGCGATGAGAACACGCCCTTCCTCACCTCTTCCGGCCAAACAGTCGGTTGTACGCGCGTGGGCCTTGGATGCAACTTCGGCAATGATGATTATGAGGCAAGCAAAGGCAATGCCAACTACAATTCATTTCAAGCCAGCCTTCGGCACACAGGCCAGGGACTCGATGTCACGGCTGGGTATACGTACAGCAAGTCGATCGACCAGGCATCGAGTCTGGCGGATGTGGCCGACCCCTACGATTTTGCTTTAACCCGTGGGCTATCTGCCTTCAACCTGAAGCACAACCTGGTGGTTACCTACGATTACGCGATCCCATTTGAGCCTCTGTCCCGACATTCCAATCGCCTGACCGAAGGCTGGAAAGTGTCAGCAATCACCCGGGCCAGCACAGGTTTCCCGGTGACGCTGTCTAGCGACGATGACAACTCTCTCCAGGGAAGCAATCCTAATGGCGTAAATAATCGCTACATTGACCTGCCGGATGTTCTGCCCGGCTCACTGGAAATTAACCACCATCCGGCGAACGGGAGGCCCTACTTCAATACTTCCATGTTCACTCCCAACGCTCTGGGCACTCCCGGCGATGCGAAGCGTCGATATTTTGCGGGGCCAGGGTCGTTCGACACCGACGCTCTGCTGGAAAAATCTACGCCTATCTCCGAGGGAAGATCACTGCAAGCAAGGTTAGAAGCGTTCAATGTCTTCAATCACTCTCAATTCTTCGGGCCGGCGGCTGTCAATGGGGATATTTCGAGCTCCCTGTTCGGCCAGGTAGTACAGGCCGCGTCACCTCGTCTGCTGCAACTGGCCGCTAAATTCATATTTTGAACGGCACCGAACATTGCCCTTGTCCGTCTTCCACCTCATACCGAAGAGCCTCGATGAGCCGTTCATTGTCCTGATCAGTCAGAACCGCAGCACGCAGATGAGGACCGCTAAGGGCCTCGTAGTTGGCGCAGTTGCGAAGGACAATGCGATGCTTCAGGATCAGCCGCTCCCAGAACCGGTGGCAATCGATCGAGCCAGGCAGGCCGAGAAGAAGGAAGTTAGCTCTAGAAGGGTAGACGTGGATGCCGAGCTTCTGAATGGCTGGTTCGATCCGGTCGCGGCGCTGGTTATTGAGCGCGATTGTGTGACGAGTGTACGAGTCCTGCTTCACCGCGACGCCGGCGGCAACCGAAGCCAGCGAAGTGACAGACCATGGCGCAATCGCTTCCCGAAGCTGTTCAGAGAGCTCAGTATTGGCAACCGCGTAAGCGACACGCAGACCGGCCATGCCAAAGAACTTCGTTACCGACCGGAATACGATCAGATTCTGAAACCGATCCGTCTCAGCTGCCAGGGATGCGTCCGGGCAATAGTCGATAAATGCTTCATCGAGAAGAACATGGATATTCCGCCTGGCTGCCTGTTCGACCATCCGGAGCATCGTTTCGCGGCAGCTCAACACACCGGATGGGTTTTGCGGGTTGGCGAGCAGAACCGTGTCATGCGACCCGCTTAGGAGATCGCTGATCGGATAGCTGAAGTCCGAACTGGACTCAAGCCCCAGGGGGACGACCTCGACCCTGGATCGCTTCAGGACTCGGCGGTATTCGATGAATGCGGGCACGGGCAGAAGGCAAGTTCGAATCGGAAGGATTCTGAGCGCGGCATCGAGCAGCGGAACAAAGCCGTTTGCCACCGCGACATTCTCGGGTCGAACACCCCCATAGCGCGCCAGGGACTTCCTGAGCTCGGTTTCATCCAGATCCGGATAGTTCATCAGGATCGACGGCTCATTGAGAGCCTGGCGCAAGGCGCCCGCTACGGCCGCTGGCGTGCCCTCCGGATTGATGTTCGCGCTGAAATCAAGAAGCTCAGAAACTTCCATCCCAAACCGATTCGCAACCTGGCGGAGTTGACCTCCGTGGATGGGCGCGAGCGGAGTCATTGGCTCCTCCTTGGCCGAACCAGTGCGCTCAGAAGCACTCCTGCGCCAAGGCCCAGCAGCGCAACAGCGGATACGAGGCCAAGAGCTTTGCGGGCATCCTGGGGATGGGGCGCCGGAAATTGTTTACCGATTGGCTCAGCCGGAATCAACTCGCCTGCGTAGAAATTTCCGCCTCCAAGCTGAACTCCAAGCGCTCCTGAGATGGCGCTCTCGGGCTGTCCGGCATTGGGACTCTTGTGCCTATCTCCGTCTTCCAACCAGGTCTTCCAGGCTTGGCGCGCGTTTGCTTTCGACCTCCAGCTGACCGCCACGATCGCAAGTGCTGTCAGCCGTGCCGGCAGATAGTTCGCTCCGTCATCCAGCCGGGCCGCAGCCTTGCCGAAATAGAAGTAGCGCGGGTCAGCGTGGCCGATCATGGAATCGAGCGTGTTGACGGCCTTATAGGCCATCGCCAGCGGAACGCCGCCCAGGCTCATATAAAAAAGCGGAGCGACGACGCCGTCCGAGGCGCTTTCGGCCAAAGTCTCAATGACCGCTCTCGAGATCTGGTGAATGTCGAGACCATCGGTGTCTCGCCCAACGATGCGCGCCAGGCGGTGGCGCGCCCGCGGAATATCTTTTCGATCGAGCGCCTCCAGGACCACGGACGCTTCCTGGTGAAGACTACGAGCTGCAAGGCAGGTCCATCCAAGACCAATCTCAACCAGTTCGCCCAGCGACTTCGAGCGCCTATAGGCGGCTGCGATCGTCATCCGCGTCAGAAAGTAGCTTGCGGTTACGAGCGTTGCGGTCAGTGCCGTACCGGCAAGGAGTTCGCTCAACTCACTTTGGCCTGGTCGCCGGAGAAGGGTCTCGCCCCCGGTGATGGCCCGTCCCATGAGCCGGACAGGATGAGGAAACCACTCCGGGTCGCCCGCGACCCGGTCGGCAAAGTAGACGGCCGGCAGCAGCAAACATGGATTCATCGAACCATCCCGCTGGTCTCTGGTGCAGGCTGATTCTGGTACCGGAGCCCGACCCATGCGAAGATCTTCTCCATATCGAGCGATTGGCTGACAACGGTTGCAAGCCGATCAAGGGATTCGTGTCGTTTCGATTCCCAGTGATTGAACTCCGCGGCCGGGCTGAGATGACAGAATGCCCGCGCGGATTCGATAAACAGGTGACGAAAAGCATCTCCATCAAAGAGACCGTGAAGGTAGGTGCCAAAGATTCGGGAGTCTGGGCTGATACAACCATCGGTGACCGTTTCGGTGCGCTCAACCGATCGGCGTACCAGCTGGGCAAACGGCTGCGCCTGCCCGAGATAGGATGTCTCGCCGACATGGATTTCATATCCGTTGAGAGTGATATTTCGAGCCGGCTGCGAGAAAAGCGATCCGGCGATAAGCCGGCCGCCGCTGGCAATGCTGATCTTCGACGGTTGCATGGCGGTGTTGATCGGCAGAAGAGACAGGCCCCGGATCGACCCTCTGCTTTCGATCTCCTCAGGATCGGAAATAAGCTGCCCAAGCATCTGCATGCCCCCGCAGATGCCGGCGATCAGGCCAGTCTCGGCGTGCCTGGTGATCGCCGTATCCAGCCCCTGGCTCCGCATCCAGAGCAAATCGTCTGCCGTCTGCTTGCTGCCCGGCAGGATGATGACATCGGCATCGCCGAGATGCGTCTGCTTGCGGCAGAACCGAACTGCAACCGACGGTTCCGATCGCAGGGCATCAAAATCTGTAAAGTTCGAAAGCGAGGGAAAGCCAATCACCGCAACGCGCAGAGGGCGGTGCTGGCCACTCGTCGACCATTGAGCGTCAAGGTTTGAATCCGAGGCCGGCAGTCCGAGGCTGTCCTCTTCGTCGAGACAGAGATGGTCAAGATAGGGCACTACGCCGAGACACGGCTTTTCAATACGGTCCTCCATTGTGCGGATACCCGGCGCAAGCAGCGAAATGTCGCCGCGAAATCTGTTGATGACGAATCCCTGAATGCGCGCCCGCTCGTTGGGCTCCAGCAATTGGACGGTTCCCAGCAAGGACGCAAAGACGCCTCCGCGATCGATATCGCCAACCAGCAGGCACGAGGCGTCGGCCAGCTCCGCCATGCGCATGTTCACGATGTCGTGCTGCTTGAGATTGATCTCCGCCGGCGAGCCTGCGCCTTCGAGAACAATCACCTCATGCTCGGCGGCAAGCTTTTGATAACTCTCTCGGACAAGAGGCATCAGCTCTTCGACCCGGCGCTGGTGATACTCTGCGGCGGAAAGGCGCCCCCAGATCTTTCCGTGGACGATCACCTGTGAACTCATCCTGCCTGCAGGCTTGAGCAGAATGGGGTTCATATGAACCGATGGCGGAATTCCCGCAGCCTCGGCCTGCAATGCCTGGGCACGTCCGATCTCCAGCCCCTCCGGGGTAGCTGCAGAGTTCAGAGACATGTTCTGCGATTTGAAGGGCGCGACCCGATGACCCTGCCGGGCAAAGATGCGGCAGAGCGCCAGGGTAAGCAGAGACTTTCCCGCATGCGAGCTCGTTCCGAGCACCATGACCGCGCGGGCGGTCATGGCGCGCGCTCTTCGGAATACCGGTCGTAGGAGACGATGGTTTTCAGATCAACACGCCTTTCCCACCCGAACCGCTCGAGATCGGGTTCTGAAGCAAAGCCTTCGACGTACCCAAGACAGAGATATGCCACCAGCGTCAGATGATCCGGGATGTTGAGAAGATTCGAGAGCTCCAGGGGATCAAGAATGCTCACCCAGCCGACGCCGACCCCTTCGCTGCGCGCGGCCAGCCAGAGATTCTGAATCGCACAGACAGTGGAATAAATCGCCGTCTCCGGCATGGTCTGCCGTCCCAGTCCGTGGCCGCGCCCGCTGGCCCGGTCACAAAGGACGCAGAGGTTCTGCGGGGCTTCGAGGATCCCCTCCAGTTTGAGCCCCGAATACCGCTCGGCCTGCTCACGGTTATAGCCGTCGCTTGCCCGCCTGTTGGCTGCCTGGAAGATCTGATGGACACTGTTACGAATGGCGTAATCCCGAATCAAGATAAACCGGGATGGCTGCATGAACCCTACCGAAGGCGCGCTGTGCGCCGCGGCAAGCAAGCGTCCGATCAGATCATCCGGCAGAGGCACATCAAGAAAGCCCCGGCGCACATCGCGCCGTTCCGCGATGACCCTGTAGACTGCTTCACGCTCGGCCTCGTTAAAGGGAGGATGCAGCTTCATCGCCGGGCTCACCACGCTCTCGAAAACTTTGGGCCGCTATGGCTCTCATCCCGGAGCCGGCTGTTGACGCCCGCGTTGTGTTCGATCAGGCGGCCGAAGAGCCAGATCACGTCCGAGAGACGATTCAGGTAAGCCAGCACCTCCGGCTGGACCACTCCACCGCTTTCCAGGAAGCGAACGGCGCTGCGTTCGGCTCGGCGGCAGACGGTGCGCGCCATCTCATAGGCCGCGGACTCCGTGTTTCCTCCGGGAAGTGACCAATCGGCGAGAATGCCTTCGGTCGCCTCAATGCTATGGACGAGGTCGGTCAGTTTGTCCACGTCTTCCTCAGAGATGACAGGCGGTTTCTTTTTGCTTTCCGGCGGCGTGGCGAGTGCCGAGCCAACGCGAAACAAGGTTCTCTGGATCTCCTCGGTCCATGCTGCGATCTGCTTGTTCTGGCAGATGCTGCGGGCAAAGCCGAGATGCGTATTCAGCTCATCGACCGAGCCGTAGGACTCTACCCGAAGATCAGCTTTTGAAACCCGGATGCCACCGGCGAGTCCGGTCTGTCCTCCGTCGCCACGTTTGGTTGCAATGCTCATCGGTTGTCTCCTCGAAGCCAATAGATCTGCTCTCTCGCGATGGGATGCGTCTCAATGAGAGGAAAGCGGTGATATTGATTGACGGGCGCGTCAGCAAGAAAATCGACGCCCCCGCGGCCCTGCTGCTGAAATGAACCCAACTTCTGATCAAGGCCCGGGATGCACGTGTCCGAGTCGAGCATCCGGATTGCTGCGCTAGGATGCGGGGCAGTACTCAACCTGATCGAGCCCCAAGCCGGGAGTTGGTTTCTCCAGATCCTCACTTTGCTCATAGGCACCTCTCCGGCTGATAGCGAAAGAATCCGCAGTAGGATCTGGTCCGCTCCCAGGCATCCTGCTCGTCAAGTCTAGAGAGCGAACGCAGAACGACTCGCATGACACCGGCATGTGTGACGACCGCGGCCAAGCTCACTGTGGGGGCGCGGAGAAGATGCTTCACCTGAGTCAGAACTCTGGATTCGAATGCTCGAAAGGGTTCCCCGCCCGGCGCGGGTAGATCCGGATAGGCTTCGGACCATCGACGGGCATAGGCTTGATCGCGGGACTCGATCTGGGCCCAGCTGAGGCCCTCCCACTCCCCGAAGTCGATCTCGCGAAGCTCCGGAATTTTGACTGAGGGCAGTCCGAAGACTCTTCCGATTGCATCTGCGGTGGCGACTGAGCGTAACAGATCACTCGAGTACACAGCATCAATCGGCTCGCTTCTCAGCGTAGCGAGCAATCGCTCAATCTGGCGAAAGCCTCGCTCGTTGACGGGAGGATTCGAGTGCCCGCAGAATCGTCCTGCAAGGTCGGTCTCGGCATGCCGGATGAAGAGCAAGGTGTCCATCACGCCCACACTCCGCAGAGATACACGGCAATCTCAGCCAGTTGGTTTGTTGCTCCGAAACAATCGCCTGTGATCCCGCCGATCCGGTGTCTGTAATAGAGCGAGGTCCCCAGCGTAACAGCCAAACTGATCAGGATGGGAGCGATGGCGCGGGCGCCGAGCAGAGCAGACACGATCACCAAGGTGAGCAGGCTTCCAATGAAGAGGCTGGCGCGGGTCGTGAGGCGGGCGATCCGCGCTCCTTGTCCATCGGTCTGATCTTTGCTGCGCTCCCGCGCCGGAGCGAGGTAGAAGCTGAGTGGCAGCGTTGTCCAGCGGCTCAGAACGGGGGCCGCGATCAGGTAGGTTCCGACCTCGGGTCGAGGAAGCCAGGCAATGAGCAGAACCCGGGCCAGCACACTCAACACGAGTGCCGTCGCGCCATAGGTGCCAATGCGGCTGTCGCGCATGATGGCAAGCACTCTCTCCTGTTCCCAGCCGCCCCCGAAGCCATCGGCCGAATCCGCAAGCCCGTCTTCGTGCATGCACCCCGTGATGAGAACCAGGTAAACCACAACCAGCAGTCCGACGAGCGGCAACGGCAGATGGGGAGCGAGCACGGCGTAGAGCAGCAGACTGCCTGAGCCGATCAGTAATCCGACGATCGGAAAGAACTTCAACGAGCGCGACAGCGAATCCTGTTCGTAAGGAACAGATGGCAGGCGCAGGCGGGTAAGGAACTGCACGGCTGTGAGCAGATCGAACCACGCACGGCGGATAAGGATCACCAGTTTCACCCCATCGCTCCGCTTACGCCGGCCGAGCTGAAGGTTGCCATCTGGTGGTAAAGTGCGATCGCCGACTCGATGACCGGCATCGCAAGAACAGCTCCGGTTCCCTCGCCGAGGCGCATTCCGAGAGCAAGCACAGGAGTCAATTGGAGGTGGTTCAGAAGCAACTGGTGTCCGGGTTCCTCGGAACGATGGCCGGCGATGAGATAGCCGAGTGCATCGGGCGCCATGCCCACCGCGATGGCCGCCGCCGCTGTCGAGATAAAGCCGTCCAATACGACCACCAGGCGGTGGCTGGCGCCAGCGAGTATCATTCCGGCCATGGCGGCGATTTCAAGGCCTCCAACCCGACGCAGGACTTCAACTGGCTGTAGGGCACTGGACGCACTCGAGTGTCGGGCCACGACTGCCTCCACCACGCGTACTTTATTGGCGTACGCGGCGGGCTCAACGCCGGTGCCTCTTCCTGTAGCAAGCTCCGCTGTGGCACCGGTCACCAGGCAGGTCAGGGCGCTGGCCGAGGTCGTATTGCCAATGCCCATTTCGCCGATCGCAATGATCGTGCGGCCCGCCCTCGCGGCCTCAGACCCAAGCTGATAGCCAATCCTCAAGGCCATTTCGACCTCTTGCTGGCTCATTGCCGGTTCGCGGAGCATATTGCGCGTGCCGGCTCTCACCTTGTGGTGCAATAAGCCGGGAATCGAGGCAAAATCCGCGGCCACGCCGACGTCGACCACATTGAGAGCGGCCCCGTGGAGCCGTGCCAGCACGTTGATGGCTGCTCCCGCAGACAGGAAGTTGAGAACCATCTGTCTGGTGACCTCGCGGGGATATGCACTGACTCCCTCTTCTGTGACTCCGTGGTCAGCGGCAAAGACGTAGGCGGCTTTGCTGACGGATCTGGCGAGACGGTCGCCCGAAATGGCCCCGACCTGGGCGGCGATGTCCTCAAGACGCCCCAGGCTGCCGAGAGGCTTGGTCAGGGTGTCGAGGCGCTGACGCGCCTTCTGGCGCCACGGCTCGCTCGGCGGCTGGATTTGATCGACGAGCTCCTCAACGAGGGGGCGGCTTCCCTTAGGTTCCATGATTGCCTCCAAACTCCAGCCTGATTCCCGACCAGAAGCTCAAAAGTAGAGCGATGTACCTGAATGCCTCGAAGGGCTGTTCTCTGACGAGTTTAGGGATGTCGGTATCGACATTCGCTCGCGGCTGGGTCTGACAGGCGCAAACGATTTTGAGCCATTGATTTCGGCCTGGCAGATCGCGATTCGGAAGCCTGAGGCCTGTCGCGAAGCTACCTGCGCCGAGAAGCGAGATTGAAGAGTCTCTCAACGGTGGACCTCCTTGGGGAGAGGACTCTTGAGCGTGAGAGGCAGCCCTGCCACCATGAGGACGACGTGATCGGCAATCCGTGCCACGCGCTGGTTGATTTCCCCGAGCAGGTCGCGGTATCGCCGCCCCAGCTCGAACGCTGGAACCACTCCGCTTCCAACTTCATTGGAAACCAGAGCGACTGAGCAGGGTGGGGCTTCTAAGGCGGCGCACAACGCAGCGATATTTTCCGATATAGCTGCGGAATCGTCGCCAAAAACCTCGAGCATCTTTCCCGCAAAAAGCGTGAGGCAATCGATCAGAAGCAGGTCACAGTTGGTTACCGATCCGATTACGGTAGCCAGTTTTATGGGTTCTTCGATGGTCATCCAGTGTTCAGGTCGCTCCGCACGGTGGCGCTCGATTTTGCGCTGCATCTCATCGTCTTGCCGTCGCTCGGCGGTTGCAACAAATGTGACCCGATGATGGGCCGCTGCGAGCTGGAGCGCATAGCGGCTCTTACCACTGCGGACACCGCCCAGGACCAGGGTCACATCACGATCTGAACCTGCATGCATAGGTCGCTCTCCGGCGCTCACGAAGGCAAACGCTCAAAGGCAAAGCGGGAAGGTTATCCTGAGGCCGCTGCCACGCGATCCCAAGTCGGAATCTCGTCGACATGCTGTTCAACTCTCCCATCGAAGTTGAATAAGCCCAGATTGGCATCTGGCCGGTCTCCTGACTTAGGCCTCGTCGAGGTCGGGCAGCCTTCCCGGGACATAACGCCCAGTGGCTTTGAGCAGAGTGCCGACCTCTCAGCGTTCACAGTTACGGGGTAGTGGCGGAATCGCACCGCCTTCCCGAACACCAGATGCTGTGCAAAGATACCGTCTGGCAGGTCTCGAGGTCAACGGGATGCCCGAGTCGACCGGGCCCCTATTGCGCATCAAACCTGCGCTCTATTGTGGACCCATCAGGACTGGCAGCGCGACCGGGGAGAGGAATTCAAGACCACCTCGCCATCGAATCGGCCCGATCAGCCGGACGCTGGGGAAGCGTTCTACCAGGGCTAACGTTGCGGCGATGGTGGCCATGCGAATCAGAGGAGCGCCCACGCATGCATGCAGACCTGCACCAAGACTGAGGTGACTGATGTGGGGACGCATCACGGAGAATTCCTGGGACTCGGGGTAGCGCTCAGGGTCGCGATTGGCAGCCTGGAGGCTCAGGATCAGCCGGTCTCCTTTACGAATCGACAATCCATTGAGGGTTGTGTCGGCGATCGCCCGGCGAAAAAGCACACGCGTAAGCCCCGCAAAACGCTGAAGTTCTTCTACTCCACGCGCGACCAGGGTAGGATGCAGATGCAGCTGCTTCCACTCCTCTGGATGGGCCGCCAGGACAAACCATGCGTTTCCCAACAGGCATACCAGGGTTCGCGAGAGAGCGACAAAGCCGGAGTCCCGCATTGGCTCAGGACCGGTAGTGAAGATCGAATGCAACTCTTCGGTCGCGAGCTTGGACTTAACCTTGAGCTGCTCATTGAACGGATCCGCTGTCGCCCACGAGACACGGGCGGCAAGTGTGGCCAGGTGTTTCGTGGGGATATGATCCGGATGCGTGGCGAGGATAGCCAGTTCAAGACATAAGGGCTCAGCGTAGTCCCGGATCAGGTCGACAGCCTGGTTGCAATCGAACTGGGCAGTTCTCCCTCTGGCATGCGAGAGTATCTGCCTGCGCCAGGATCGCAATGCGGCCGGCGAAAGTGCGTCCCTGGTCTCGGCCCGCATTGATAGTCTTGCGGCCTCATCCGGGGGAGGATGTTCGGCTTTACTTGCCGGCCCTACCTGGACCAGCAGAGCAGAGCGCAAGGCTGCAGTCACGTCCGCATACCGGCTCAAAACCCATCCATTCAAGTCGGTATTGAAATAGGGTTCCGCCACACGCCTGCCTAAGCCGCTGTTATCTTCCCGGGCCGCTGTTGCACGCTTATATGGGCAAACCGCCAAAGGGATCACTCCAGGTAATTCAACGAACAGACGCAGCGCTGGCAGGTCGGGTTCCGATCAACGTTCAGTGACTCTCTGAAAAGCCGGGCAGGCTCACCATTGACTGCCTGCTCCAAACTTGAAGAGGTTATATTTCCTATAGGACGATGGAAAAAGCACGGCCTGACCGATCCATCCACCTCAATGACGGTGGAAACCCAGGGCGCATTGCAGATGGGAGACTGGGGAGAAACCTGTCCCAAATGCTCGCGGAAGCGGCGATGAATGCGCCTGAGCTTGTCGGCCGACTCGGCTATGAACCTCTGTCGTATATCGTCGGCATGTTCCACAATGAGCCGTTCGATCTCATCGTGGAGGTAAGCAGCTTCACTTTCGGTCAATGCAATCTCGTTTTGTCTCTCTCCGGGCCACACCAGAGCTCGATTGAAGGATTCCGACGTCAGGTCGGCCGCGAGAAAAGAGATGGAGTCAAAGCGCAACGTTTTGGCTGCCGCTACAGTGGCAAGAAGATGGCGATGATTGGCTTTCTGCACCGTTGTGCGGCAGGCTATCCGGATATCCGGCCGGTGCGCCTTGACGGCCGCGACGCCTCGAGCGATGACATCAAAAGCTCCCTTGACGCGTCTGATACCATCGTGAATCTCTTCAGGACCGTCAATCGAGACGATTACGTCATCGAAGAGAGTGGAGACCTCCTGGGCGCGTTTGGCCAGCAGCAGGCCGGTGGTCAGCAGGGTGAGACGAATCTTCTGCTCACGAAAAAAGTCGCAGAGAGCGCCCAGATCGCTGTGCAGCAGGGGTTCGCCGCCGGTCAAGACTACCTGGCGGACCCCGAGATTGCTGAGCGACGCGCGATGGCGGTCCAGGTCGGCGACTTTGATCTGCTCATGCGTCTCCCGCTTCCAAATGTCACACATGACGCACCGGCAGTTGCAGTGGGTGTGGACATTGAGGATTAGAATCGGCATGGTTGTCAGCTTGGACCCGAGCCGAAGGGGCCTGGAGGAAGCGATTGCCTGCTCCGGTCCAGGCGCAGAGGGGGTTCCCGAACGGCGGATCGCTTCGCTCACGTCCTCGACGTCATTTTCGAAGGGCGTCGAGCTTGGGGGCTTGCGCAGTTGGAGAACATAAATTGCCGGAAATGGCGCGGCGGATTCATAGAGGTCGAGCCTGCCGCACTCGTCGAAGATCTGCCGCTCTTCGAGACTGAAAGTCGGTTCACGAAGGGACAGGAGCTGGAATCCCCGATCCAGGAAGGCCCGCGTCACCTGCTCTAAGGACCACCCCCTTGCTTCGATCCCGGTGCTCGAGCCTTCTGCTTCAAAGGATCTCTTCCAGTTGCGCGATGCTTCGGTACCCGGATGCATGTCGGTGAGGAAGATGGTCGCGCCTGGCCGGGCCACCCGATCAATCTCCCGGGCGAGGGCCCCGAGGTCGTCGACGTAGCTGGCGACGAAACAAGAAAGCACCAGATCGGCGACCGCGTTGCCAAACTCGATTGCCGTGCTGCTGGCAAGTCGAAGATCACAGGTATGGCCAAGTTTGGCCGCCGCCTGGTGCAGCATCTGCGGGGAGATGTCGATCCCCATCAGGCTTCTTGGGGTCCTGGCGGCTAACTGCTTCAGCCATCTGCCCGTGCCGCAGCCGACGTCGAGCACGTCCAGTCCGCGGACGTCCGGCAACATAGGGCCGAGAATGCGTTGTTCGAGTGCCAGCAGAGGATTCGGCTGGCTGTCATAAACATCCGCCCAGGTATCAAACGTCTCCGCAGGCAAGCATGAGAGTTGTTTCATAGGCTCTCTCGCTTCGGCTTACGGAGATTGATGAAGCTATTGGCCCACTCCAGTTCCAGCGGAAAGCTATAGATGCGCAGCGCGTAACGCCACCAGCTCAACACCTTCAGGAGCACACGGCTCCATTTGGGGGTGCGGATGTCCTGAACTGTAGGCCAGCGGGAGGCCACCACCATTTCAAAGTTGTCGATTAGTTTTTTCGTCCTCGACTTCAGCCACGGAGCATGGGTATCGATGCGGAGCGTGTAGTCCATCCATTCTTTGCTGGCCCATCCAGCAGGACTATCCGGGAAGGTAATCTGGCTGTCGACATCTCCGTACATGCTGCCCGGCTGCGGAGTGGGGGTGTAATGCTGCATGATGATTTCCGAGTCGGGGTTGATTCGTTTGAGCTTGCGAATGAAACTCACGGTCTCTTTGGTATCGCGCTCCGGATCGCCCGGGTTGCCGATAACAAAGGAAAACTCAGGAATGATGCCGAACTGGCGGGTGCGATGGGCCATCGTCAGCGTTTCCTCGGTCGTGATGCCCTTTTGCATCTCTTCAAGCACCCAGTCGGAGCCCGATTCAGCCCCGAAGAAGATCATCGCGCAGCCGGCCCTCTTGATTGCTTCAAGCGTTGCATCCGAGTAGCGCGACATAATGTCCACGCGCGCCTCGCACCACCATCGCAGGTTGAGCGGTGCGAGCCGGTCTGCGAGCTCGCGGGCATGATCTTCTTTGAGAAAGAAGTTCATATCGTAGAACTGAACGGAATCGGCGCCGTAACGGTCGACGAGATGGCTGAGAATCTTCACCGTTCGCTCCGGGGACTCCATCCGTTCCGCCCTTCCATAGGCGGCATGGACACCACAGAAGCTGCAGTTGAAAGGGCATCCAATGCTGGCATGGTGCACAGCGGTACGCTTTCCAAAGAAGGAGGGCCGCAGATATTTTTCAACCGGAAGACGGTGGAACGGAGACCAGGGAAACTCGTCGGGGCCCTTCATCGGGCGCTCGGGATTGGTGCGATGAAAGCCGAAATTATCCTTATAGCAAAGACCCAGAATAGAATTGAGCGTCCGCCTTCCTCGTAGCGCGTCGATCAGCTCAAGGAGCGTATCTTCCCCTTGACCGCGGACCACATAGTCAACGTACTTTGCATTGAGCGCGGTATCGGGATAAAGAGAAGGGAAGTAGCCGCCCCAAACGATGCGCACTCGGGGACGGAGCCGGCGGACCTCGCGGCAGGTCTCCATCGCCGCAACCATTTGTGGACCAGGCATGCAGGAAACACCAAGAAGCTCAACCGGGTGGGTGTCAATCGTCCTGATGATGGCCCCGGCCGGATCGTCCTCCAGATTGCCGTCGATAATTTCGTATTCTTCACGGCCTTCTAACACGGCCGCAAGCGAGAGCACGGCAAGCGGAAGGCGGCAGTTGCGAGGTTTAGTGGCTCGAGGATGGAAGAGGATGATCATTTTGTCGCCTTCGCGGCATAGTTTCGTAAACGGGATGGTTTGCTTGCTTGGCGTGGTTGCGCCCATTGCTCAGCGGCGGAGGGCAGGTTGCGAACCTGCGCTTCAAACCGAGGGCCGGGAGAAGTTTGCCGCTGTGTATCGTGAAGCAGGGGGCGTAGACCGACTTGATAACGCTGTCGCAAGTCGCCTGCGGCGGTCGCACTGAGCCGGCCTTCGGATCGGCGAATGGGCGGATGGTCTTCTGCCCAGCGCGCGTCGCGGGCCGCGGCCTCGCTCTGGGAGGCCTTCCAGGCACTGCTGCCCCGAACTTGGAGCTGATGCTTGACGTGTGGCTGCAGGCTCACCCTCATCGTTCCTCCACCCGCTCAAAGCGGAGCAGCATGTGATCGCCGATGGTTCGCAGCCAGGGCAGGCGGCAGATGCGCTTATCGATCTGGCTGAGCAGTTCAAGCACACCGGGATATTTGCATATAACCGGCTCCAGATACGATGGCGGGACCGCTAAGCCGATCCCGCTGCAGGAACGTAATACAAAATGGGGGGAAAACATCCTCTTGACAGCCCGCAAGGTCGGATACTGAACCGTCACCGCAAACCCGCCGACCTTGGCGGTGGCAACTCCAGAGAACCTGCGGAATGCCTTGCGAACTTGACCATGGAGCAGATACCAGGCCATCTCCGACAGGCAGAAACGAGTGGACAGACAGATCACGACGGGCGCACCCACGGTTACCAGGCCTGCCAGGTCGCGGGCGGTCCGGTTTAAGTCCGAAACACAGTTCAAGCCGGAAAAATTGGAAAATGCCCCATCGAACTTCTCACGGGTGCCAAGCTTCCATAGATCCTCGGTGGGCAGAAGTTCGAACTCGATGCTCGCTTGGGGGGCTTCGGTCCGCATGCGATCCCGGGCTGTCTGGATCATCTTCTCCGATGCATCGCAAGCGACTAGGGAAACTTCATGCCGGGCAAAAAAAAGCGCATCTTCACCGGTCCCACAATTGAGTTCCAGGATGTGAGAGCCTGGTTTGAAGGTATTGATCATTGCCGCCCATACAGCGTCGCGCTGGGCACGGCCGATCATCGATCGCGTGAACAGGTCATCGTAAGTCGCAGCCAGGCTATCGAAGGCCAGGACTGTCTGCGGCTGAACTTCACTCGCCGCCGTCATGCGTCCACCTCGGAAAGAGATGAGAGCAATCCTGCCCGAGTCTGCTCGATGTTGATCCGCAGCGTGGCTGCGCTCTCAGACTCTGCCTCCGGTGTGCCGGCCAGACGGGCAAGCTGCACTTCCTCTTTGAGCAGCGTGTCGGCATAGCGGTAAAACTTCTGCGAGTGCCGGCCCTGGATCTTCAGTTCACGATCAGAGCTTGTCGCCCAGGGCTGCAGTTGAACCAGGCGATCTGACATCTTCTTGTAGTAGGGCGTTCCCTTGATTGGATAGGAGACCGTGGTAAAGAAGATGTCGGGCTGTGAGACACTGACATGCCGGATCGTGGCTTCAATATCTTCGAGCTCTTCTCCCTCGTAACCCCACATCAGAAACATTCCGCTCTGAATGCCGCGCTCCCGGCTCATGGCGATTGCCTGCTGTACCTGTTCGATCTTTACGCCACGATCCATCGAATCGAGGATGCGCTGCGATCCGCTCTCGGAACCGATCCAGATGCGAAAGCAACCCAGCTCGGCAAGCAGATCAAGCATTTCAGCGTTGAGGCGATCGGCGCGCGAGATGCACTCGAACGGGATGCGCAGGCCGCGCGCGCGCATCTCAGCCGCATACTGGCGAATCCATTGGTGGTTAATGGTGAACACATCGTCGGAAACCCATACAATGTCAGGGGTGTAGGTGTTCATGAGCCATTCCACTTCATC
>Ga0116129_1000643_pt1 | contig 21365 bp, 17 predicted proteins | sample June2015DPH_17_2_FD_89732 | JGI IMG/M metagenome (GOLD analysis project Ga0116129, IMG submission 89732) | Peatland microbial communities from SPRUCE experiment site at the Marcell Experimental Forest, Minnesota, USA - June2015DPH_17_10 | ecosystem: Environmental > Terrestrial > Soil > Wetlands...
GACCGAGTACGCTCAGCACACAGGGGCGGCTCTGAAGTTGGTGCCCGTCGATAAACAGCTGCGCCACGATTTGAGTGCGATGCACGCGGCGGTCTCCGCCAAGACGCGTGTCGTGTACATCTGCAATCCCAACAACCCGACCGGCACGATGGTCGATTCCGCGACAGTCGCAGCATTCGTCGCCGCGCTTCCGGATCATGTGACGACTGTCATCGATGAGGCCTATATGGAATTCGTCGAGGGCACACCCTCGTCGGTCAGTCTGGTCACGGGGCCAAAGCGTGTCGTCGTGTTGCGGACATTCTCCAAGCTCCACGGCATGGCCGGGGTTCGATATGGCTACGGGATCGCCCGACCTGAGGTCATCGAGGAAATCTCCGCTGCGCGCATGACGACGCCCAACATATTCGCTGTGCGCGGCGCCCTTGCGAGCCTCGGTGACAAGGAGTTCCTGGCAGACTGCCGACGGCGGATCGTGGCCAGCCGCGCTCGCCTGACCGCCGAGCTGGCGCGACTGCACTTTCCGTATGCCGAGCCTCATGGCAATTTCGTATTCTTCGACACGGGCGCGCCGATCAAGCAGTTCACCGAGTTCATGCGGCATCGGAATATCGCTGTCGGACGGCGTTTTCCACCTTACGAGAACTGGTGCCGCGTCACCATCGGGACCGATCCGCAGATCGACGCCTTCATCGAAGGAGTGAGAGCCTTCCGAGCGAGTTCTGCCAAGGCAGCCTGATTTAGCCGCTGGCGGCACCACAGCGAGTCGGCCGTTTAACGTGTTTGCTGATGCATTGGTTACGCGCATGCACGTGCGGTAGGCGTCGGCAAACACCAAGGCTATCGACAGATAGAGAATGACGGCGCCCATGATGCGATGAGCGCTAACTTTGCCTGCGCCGCTACGCCGACGACGGCCCAGGCAACGGCCACATCGAACGCCGTCAGCGCAGCAAAGCGCTCCAGCTCGACGATGGTCACCGCAGTGCCGGTGCGCAGACTGATGGTCAGCGCTATGGAGACGACGAGGGTCAGCGTGATGGCGATCGAGACCCATCGGTTGTGCGACAGCAGCATCACTGCCGCCGCGGCCAGAGCCAATCGACAGATCTCCACGACGAGCGGCGGCAACGCTCCGGTCGAGGCGAGAGGCGCCAGCACGAACATGAGCGCAACCTGCAAAGCGAGGACCAAGCTCAGGCCACTTTCTCGTGGCTTGAGGGAAAAAATATTCAACGATGATGGTCGCGCCATTGTGCATTGGCCTCGCAAAAAGATTTTCAGCAAGCTAGCCCTTAAGGTCCCGCGTTGCCCACCTGGACGCGAATCATATCAACTGATTCAATGTGTGACTTATTGAGATCCAAAGACCAATGCGCTTTCTAAGCGATCTAACACCGTTTCGGCAGATCCGACGAAATCCAATATTAGTACGCGCCTGGGGGAGGCATCAGATGCCTCAGGATCAGACTCACGTGCGCCCTGCCGGATCGAGGTCAAATAATCGGGGACGAGGTCGGGGCCATTCTCGTCGCGCTCGTTAACGACAGCGAACAACTGATGCGTCTGCGGCTCGAACGCCACGCCGGTCGGGTTGCGTGTGCCGGAAGCGAAGATGCGCTTGGCGCCTGTCAACCGGTCGACCTCGTAAATGGCGGCACGGCCCTCCTCGACGGCCATGCCGTTTTCGGTGATGTTGCTGTTTGAACCCACGCCGACTGAAGGCCGCTCCGAGGTCGGTCAGCGAGAGTCCGGTGTGCCGGTCTCTGCCGCGAGCAGTGCCTCCACGCGGTGCATGTGGTCGTCGATCTTCGGCAGCGTTTCGCGGGCGTAGGCTATGAGCGCCGGGTTCGAGCCGTTCTGGATTTCCCAGCGATACAGAGCGTCATTCGCGTGCTGATAGTCGAGTTGGCCACGCACATAGTCGCGGTCGAATGCCGCTCCTTGCTCATCTACCAGCGTCTTAACCAGGCCCTTGTACGCACCTGAAAGTAGGCTGTCCTGCGGTGGCTCTAAGTTCATCTTCTGCAGAAGGGTCAAAAGATTGTTCTCGACCTGTACGTGGCTGCTGTCCATGAGCTTCGCGTAAATCATGCACCGCCGTGCTGCGAGCGTGAGTTTCGCCGAGCTTGCAGCGCCTGCGAGGGAGACGAACAATGCAACGGCTGTGACTGAAGCAGTATTTTGCATGGCGGCTCTCCAATTTGCTGATTGTGGGATCTATTACTCGTGACGCTCGTTACGATGCGATTTCTACAGCCCTCGCGGATATTTCAACCGAAATGCCACTCCAAAGTGGATGGTCCTGCAACTCGACACTGCGAAAGACCCGCGGTCGAAAGCTCTGTATCCTGAGCGCTCTGCGAGGGACTAGGGGGTCCAGCTAGAGAACCGCCGAGCGCTCACCAAAGGACAATAGATATGAATGCAATCACACGCGAAAATAGCCAACTCGGATTTATCGGCGTCGGCTACATGGGCAGGCCGATCGCGCAGAGGTTGCTTGAATCCGGCTTCAGGCTGAGTGCCTACGACCGGCACCGCACCAAGGCGGAACAGCTGATTCCATACGGCGGCACAATCGCGGAAAGCGTGGCAGAACTCTCCTCCAGTTGCGACGTGGTGTTGTCCTGCCTTGCGACCGATGAAGCTGTTCTGAACATCTACAAAGGAGCCGACGGCGCGTTTGCCAATGCGCGTCGCGGGGCGCTGGTCATCGACCTGAGCACAGTGACTCCGGGAACATCCCAGGAGCTCTCGAGACTAGGCGCCGAGCGTGGAGTTCATGTCCTCGACGTGACCATGTCGGGGAGTACACCGGTCGCCGAGCAGGGGGCGCTGACCCTGTTCGGGGGCGGGGAAGCGGCAGGCTTCGCCGCGGCCGAGTCGATCTTTAGAGTGATCGCCAGAAAGTATTTTTATCTGGGGCCGAGCGGTTCCGGAGCAACCATGAAGCTTGTCGTGAACAGCTTGTTGGGAATCGGCATGCAGGCAATTGCCGAGGCCCTTGTACTTGGAGAGAAGGCGGGTCTCGATCGCAATCGATTGCTGGAGGTTCTCTCAGAGACCGCCGTCGTCGCTCCAGCACATGCAGGTAAACTGCAAAGAGCGATGACGGGCGACTATAGCCCGCAATTTCCGCTCCGGCTTATGAACAAGGATTTCGGTCTGATTCTGAACCTCGCGGCTGCGGTGGGCGCGCATATGCCCGCCACACGTGCGGCTTACGAGGTTAATGCAATGCAATCGGAGCAAGGAAAAGAGCAAGACTTCTCCGCGGTGATTCTGCAAATGGAAGAGCAAGCTTCTTTGGGTTCCACAGACAACGGGACGGGTCGAGTTGACACCGCTGCAACGCAAAAGTAGGTCTATCACTCTATTCGACTTGTGTGTTCTCGCTCAGCAACCGTTCCAACTCGTCGAAATTGACCGGCTTGCAAATGTGATGATCGAAGCCCGCGGCCGCCGATAGCGCACGCGCCTCCGGTGTGTCGTATCCCGTAATGGCAATTAGCACCGTATTCACGAACTGCGGCATATTTCTTAGAAGCCGAGCGACGTCGTAGCCGCTCAACCCTGGCAAGCCCACATCGAGCAACACCACATGGGGCTCAAAGGCCGGCGCCTTCTCCAAAGCTTCAGAGCCCGTCGAGACGCCCTTCACTTCAAATCCCGCCATCGAGAGTAGTTCACAGCTGCTTTCTCGGATGTCCTGGTTGTCCTCAACCACGAGCACACGGCACTGGCGTGCAACGGATTGGAGAGGGGGGAGCGTTGCGTTCGATGTCTGCCTGTCGACGGGCGTGCGCGCAAGCGGAATACGTACCTCAAAGGTGCTGCCGCGACCTCGCCCCTCGCTTCGCATGCTCACCCGGCCGCCGTGCATTTCAACGAGCGTGCGCACCAGGCTCAAGCCGATGCCTAAGCCGCCTTGAGAATGCGCGAGAGAGCGATCAGCTTGGGCAAATAATTCGAACAGTCGTGGCACGAGTTCCCCTTCGATTCCCTCCCCGTTGTCGACCACCCGCACGATCGCACAGCGCGCCGCCTCATCGTTGAGGCCGGCGGCCAAACTGATTTCAATGTCGCCTCGCTCTTGGGTGAACTTATTCGCATTGCTTAGAAGGTTTGTAAACACCTGCTCGAGTCGCGTCGCGTCACCCTCGACCGGGACGGGCGCTTCGGGGAGGGTCATGAGGAGCCTTTGGTGCTTGGCCTCAAACACCGGGTGCATCAGATCGACAACATGCTCGATGATAGATCGAAGATCCAATGAGGTCCTTTGCAGCTTGATCTGCCCGTTTTGAGCCCGTGCCGCATCGAGTAAATCGCTCACCAGGCGTGACATGTGGTGTACCTGTCGGTCGATTAGATCCCGCGCCTTTTCGACCACCACCACATTCTCTGGGGAACGGCGCAGGATTTGCACGGCATTCCTCAAAGGCGCAAGAGGATTACGCAGTTCGTGCGCCAAAATCGCCAAGAACTCGTTCCGATGCCGATCGGCGGCTGCCAATTCCGCCACCCGTTGGTGCAACGCTTCCTGGGTCTGAGCAAGTGCCCGCGTAGCGGTCTCCGCGTCCTTGCGCAATGCTTCCTCCTGCGCAAGGGCCAGCTCGCGCTGGCGCTCGAGATCTTTGCGCGCCGTAATATCATTGAAAACCATACCGACGTGCCGCAGTTCCGGAGTCCCGACCCGGAAGGCGCAGACCTCGAAATAGCGTCCCAGGGCAGCTGCGGGGCTCTCAAAACGGAGGGTTTCCCCGGTGAGTGCGATGCGGCCATAAATATCAAACCAGTGTTGCTCATGGTCCGGCGCAATCTCACGCATGCGGCGGCCGCGGGCATCCTTGATGCCCGTCTGCTCTTCGAACACCGGATTGACTTCCAGGAAGCGGTAGTCGATTGGTCCGTTCTCGTCATCGAAAATCACTTCTGCGACGCAGTAACCCTCATCCATCGATTCAAAAAGCGTACGGAATCGGATTTCGCTTTCCCGTCGTGCCTGCTCGGCCTGCTTGCGTTCGGTGATGTCCCGAAACGCTAACAAGACAAGAGCCGTTCCATCACGAGCTAAGCGACGAGCATCGAGCAGGACCGTGCGGCGCCCGACGTTTGGGAAGGTGCCCTCAAACTCAACGGTCTCGAATTCGCGGGTGTGGGAAAAAGCCTCCTTTAGCGATGACCATAAGCCGGATGCTCTCCACTCTGGGTCCCCCAGATCGCTCAAGGGAACTCCTCGCGTTTCCTCGCGCGAAGCGCCAAACCAGTCGTAGAAGGCACGATTGGCAGTTTGTATTTGCAGTTCGTGCCCGAGGACCACCAACGGATCAATAACCGTGTTGAGGATCGTTTTGGTATATTCCCGCTCGTAGATGGCCTGGCCGAGACTTGCGCGGAAAGCAGTGACATTCGTGAAGGCGAGCACCGCGCCGCTGACTTGTCGATCGGCTCCTGTGTAAGGGGAGATGCGAACAAGAAACCATCGGTCACCATTGCGCAGGTCATGGCGGGATGGGAGTTCATCGTCCATCACTTGGACGCACACTTGCTCCATTTCCGGAACATCCGCCAGCGCTTGAATGCTGCAAGGCCGGCGGCCTATGTCCGATGGAGCGACACCAAGCACTTCCGCCGCAGCCCGATTGAAGCTAGTCACCTTGCAGGCGCGGTCGACCACCACGATCGGAATATCGATCGAATCAAGGACCCCCACCACATCCGTGTCTGCGGACTTCGCGGTCGACACGTCGCTCTGAATCGCGATCTCAGATTTGCATTCTTTGGTCACCCGGCAGGCAGCTTCGAACCATGATAAATCTTGCGGCTGCGGGCCAGCACGGAATCCGCGACATCCGGAAGACTCTCTCGCAATGCCAGCAGCAACGCCTGGGATCGCGGCATGTGAAATGCTTGAGAATAGCTCGCGAGAAGCTGTTGCTCGAGAACCCGGGCATCATTCGCGCCAACGGTTTGTCGAAGCGCGTCACCCACCGCACGTTCGAGGCGAGCGTAGTCCTCCACCGGAATCAGGTGAGAATGATTTTGCCCCAGCCGCGGTAGCAGACGCGAGTGCACTTCGCTATCGAAATTGTCCATGACGAACGAGCAAAAGATTGCGATCTCGTGATGCTTGGCGAGACGGTCGAACTGATCCTCGAGACTCATGCTGGCGGCCACGTTCCCCTGCTCCCAGAGAACATTGACCATCTCGCCCCACCAGCGGACCTTCGGATAGCGATCCTGCCCGCGGGCCTTGGCAATCACGTCCGCGGCCAGACCGAGAAACACCGGCGCATCGGTCAATGGCGCCGGCCGCGAAGCGACAAACGGCACGGTTGAGAAACTGCTGATCTTGGTAAAGTTGCACGATGTGATCGCGCGGCCCGGCGGCGGCTAGAAGGCCGTCCCACGGCTCGCGCGCCGGGAGAGCGCCATCCGGATCGCGGCTAACAACGTTGTCCATAGATTGCCCCGTTTGTCTTATTGATTTATGTAAATACAAATCGGCGTGATTTCCACGCGTGGCTGACACACCCGCATGACGATGCTATCACTGAATCTTGCGCAATGAGGTTTTCGAGAGAAAATGCGGCCTAAGCGGCTTGCGCCACACCCTCAAAAAGGGGGCTGATTCGCGGATTGGCGTAGGCGCGGGCGTCAGCCCGCTGCGCCTTTCTTCAAATTCAACGTGTGCTCGAGCACCGAGCCGTCAAATTCATCGGGTGACTCCTGCGCTCGGGTTCTGACCTTGACGCTATTTCCCTGCGAATCCTGCCTGGTGCGACCGCCGAGATCCTCTTGGCGCCGGCAGCAAATGGGACGTTTGATTCTCACCGTATCGTTCATGATGGATTGACTGACCTCCCGCCAATCATAAATCGTCGCCGCGTCGCGCGGGATGACATAAGGCGTCGCGAACTGTTACGGCGTTCGCAGTCACGCACAAAAGCCCGTGCATGACAGCGGCGGCCGTAAGCAGGGGCATGTCATCCTGCTCACGGTCGATCACGGTGAATCGAGAGACGCGACCATCGATCGTAGAAGTGGTCGATGAGCATCTTCGGAACAATGAGACCAAAGCTCATCGCTAAAATGATGAGGATAGCCATCATGCCGTTCGAGAGCGTCGCGCTCGTCAGCTGCGATGTCGCCGGGGAGCCTCCGGTAATTTGCACAAGGCCGCTCGTCATTCTAAAAAGATAGACGCCTGGCATCATTGACACGACGGATGCGAAACCGATGGCGGCAAATGGCATGTGCGGGCGGCGCGAGACCGGAGTGAGAATCAGCCCGACGACCAAGCAGGCGACAAGCGCACCGGTCGCGGAGCCCATGCCGAACACGGAGAGCACCACCCCCCGAAGGGCGTGTGCCAGCATGCCAACCAGCACCGGCCAAAGGAGCATATTCAACGGCGTGGAGAAAAAGACACTGTACGCAAACACGGCAACGCCGGCAGCGATTACGTCCTGCCATAAGGGGACACCCCTGCCGGTTGGATCGACCGGCAAAGAGTCGCCTAAAAGCGCGAGACCAAGCAGCAACCCTACCGAGATTGAGACAACGATGAGCAACGCGTAGATCAGGCGAGCAGCGCCGAGACGGATTCGGCCATGGGTGAGGTCCAGGGCGCCGTTGAGAAAGTGTGGCCCCGGAACCAAGACCATGCATGGGCAAACCGCGACTAAGCGCAGGGACGAGCTTAATTCGTAACGAACGGCTAACGCGCCGATGACGATCCATGTCGACGCCGGTCGGTTCCGCCGAGACTTGCGATATCAGTGTCGCATCCTTTTCTTCGATGAGTTGCAGTTCACCCCAGCGCGGTATGACCTTGGAGTGCAGTCCTAGCCGCTGCCCGATGCGCTCGGCCGCAGCGAGGGTCTGCTCTGTTGATTGCCCGTTGACGTAGAGCACTCGGGCAAAAGAGAGGACAAGGTTGCAACGCTTCTGCGGTGTCATGCGTCTGTTGCGACGTAAGGACTCACCATTTTCTTAGGGTCGACAACGCGATCGAATTCGGCCTCCGTGACGAACCCCAATTTCAATGCGGCGGTCTTCAGCGTGAGATCGTTGTCCATCGCGAAATGGGCGATTTTCGAGGCCTTGTCATAGCCGATGACGGGAGAAAGAGCCGTCACCAACATCAGCGAACGCTCGACATATTCATTGATCTTCTTCAGGTTGGCTCCTTCACGTTTACGGCCGCCGCGATATACATGGCAGATGGAAACGAGTCGTTGGACGACTGGGCCATATTGACGTGATCGTTTGGATGCACCGGTGTCTTGCTGCCGAGCGGCGTGCCTGCAATTTGACAACAACGATTGGAGATCACCTCGTTGACGTTCATGTTGAATTGGGTGCCGCTGCCGGTCATCCAGACATGCAGGGGAAACATCTCGTGATGCTCGCCGGCCAAGATCTCGTCGCAGGCCTGAACGATCAATTGATACCGCTGATCGTCGAGTCGCTTGCCGGCGTGGTTCGCGGTGGCAGCTGCATTTTTCAAGGTGGCATAGGCTGTGATTCATCTCGCGCGGAATCAAGTCCGCGCCAATGCTGAAATGCTCGAGTGAGCGCTGTGTTTGCGCACCCCACAGCTTATCCGCCGGCACTTCGACCAAGCCGAGGCACCGTGTGTCTCTGCTCGGGCAGCTTGCTAAAAGGTGCTTACCGCTTGCAGCGTTGAGGAAACCTCAACGCACCTTGAGCGCTTTGCATCTCCCGTCGTTCATGGCCGCGCATGCTGTCCGTCAGCAATTGTGCCGGATGAACTTCCACGACAGGAGATGAGCATGTCAACCAAAACAGGTATTTGGATCAGTGCCGCCATGCTGTTGGTCGCAGCGGTATCGCAGAGCGCTGCACGCGCCGCCGAGTCTGGAACAGCGGCCTTCGGCCTGGGGGGCCAAACCCGGGTTCAATTCGGCGATTTGAATGTCGATCGTCCGGAGGGCGCCGCCGTTCTCTACCGGCGCATCGAGCGGGCGGCTAGGCGGGCCTGTGGTGAGCCGCAGCTGACCGGCTCGTACGTCACTTCCCCATTTTGGCGCAGTTGCGTGACGCAAGCCGTCGACCATGCGGTCGCCACGGTGGATCGGCCGGCGCTGACGGCCTACTATCGTGAACACGCGGTATCGTCACGTCAGAAGTCGTTGAAGTGGGCAGCAGCGCTGCCAGGTTAGCTCGGAGACTCAAGCCATTCCTACTCGCAAGAAGACCCCAGGCCGCGGCAGGCCGCTGCGCAGGTTGCCGCTGGGGAGCCTGCGCGTCTTTGTGGCCGTCGCCCAGCATCTGAGTTTTACCCGCGCCGCCGATGCGCTCGGCGTGAGTGCCAGCGCCGCCAGTCTGCAGATTCGTGCGCTCGAGGAGTATTTGGCTCGGCGCCTGTTTCGGCGCAACGGACGGCACGTGCATTTGACGAACGAGGGATCGGCCCTGCTTCCCCGCGTCCAGCATGCGCTCCAGGAGTTGGAAAGGGCGGTGGATGATGTGCGCCTCGACCGGATGGCCGGGCCGCTCCGAATGACCACGCTGCCCTCGTTCTTGCAGCTTTGGCTCCTGCCGAGGATTGCGCGGTTCCGAGCCGATCATCCCGAGGTCGACCTGCACATCCACACCTCCGACGACCCGGTCGACTTCGTGCGGGACGATTTTCAGTTGGCGATTCGATTCGGCATGGGCGCCTGGCCCAATCTTCGGGCCGAAAAAATATTGGACGAGTGGCTGCTGCCGGCATGTTCCCCGGCGCTTTACGCCAAGTACGGGGCGGTGAGAACGGCCGATGACCTCAAACGCTACCCGCTCGCGCACAGCGTCAGCGAACCCTGGACCGCCTGGCTGTTTGATGGCCGTGCCGATCACTACGCCGGTGAATCGCGCGGCGCCGTGTTCGAGGATTCGGAGGCAGTGGTCCGCATGGCGATCCATGGCGCAGGCTTGGCGTTGGCGCGCTGGACCCTGGTTGCCGATGAGATTCATTCAGGCAGACTCGTTGCTGCCGGCCGAGCCGTGAAATACGAGCGCAGTTACTGGTTCGTTTGTCCGGCCCGCTCGCAGGATCTGCCGGGCGTCAAGACCTTCATGGACTGGATACGCGCTGAAGCGGAGCAGTTCGCCGCTCGCAGTCTTCTTGAACTCGGGCGCACACACCCTGAGTCTGGACCTCGAGTCGCCTCGCGCGCACTATAGCGGCGCATGACGGGAAAACTCAGTTTCACGTATCAAGATGCTGGCTGAGTCCATGCGCCGCATCAGCGGCCTGCTGCAATCCGGCCAATACGGCGCGGCGCACTCGCAATTGGAATCCCTGGTGAGCGCAAATCCTGATTACGTGGAAGGCTTGCGGCTGTTTGCCGGCACCAAACAAGCCTTGGGCGACCTCGCCCAAGCCGAGTCGTTGCTACGGCGCGCGCTCGAAATCGACCCCCTATGGGCTCCCACACTAACCACGCTCGCGGAATTATTGCTGATGGCGGGTCGCAGTGCCGAGGCCGTGCCTTTGTTGCAGCGTGCAATCCAAGGCTCGGCTCGCTACCCTCGGGCTGCACTTGTGTTGGTTCGCCACTACCTGGCCGCGGGCCAGCCGGCATCGGCGCTGCGGATTGCGACACCCTTATGCAACAGCGGCAAGGTCGATGGCGATTTGCCGGCGCTGCACGTGGCGGCATACGCGGCTCTCGGTCGCCAAGGCGAAGCGGTGGCGCACTATCGTCGGCTCGCGGCGCTCGCTCCGGACAACCCCGTGCTGACCCATACCCTGGCTGTCGCGTTGAATGCCGCCAACCAGCCGGAGGAGGGTGAACGCTTGGTGCGTCAGACGCTGAGCCGCACCCGACCGACAGCGGCGATGCACCACACGCATGGGCGCAGCCTCATCACTTTGGAACGATTCGATCAAGCCGAGCTGGCCTTGCGCGAATGCGTCAGATTGGAGCCGCGCCGCGCCGAGGCGCACGACAGCCTGGCGCAACTCATTTGGATGCGCACCGGCAATATCATCGAGGCGACCCAAGTTCTGGATCAGGCACTCGAAAAATACGAGCACGACGATGCGCTGTGGGCCACAAAAGCCGTCCTACTTCAGGGAGCGGGTGACGCGCGCGGCGCTTACGCCTGCCTCGCCAAACGCGCCGCACGACCCGAGGCCCCTCCCATGTTGCTCATCCGCGCGGGACTGGCGGCGCTGGAGTTCGAACCCGTCACCGCCTTGAGGCTAGCAGAACAGGCCATGCGGGCGCAGCCCAACGATCTGACCGCTCGCAAACTTCTTTGCGCCGCATACCTGGGCGTGGGGGAGGGCGCCGCAGCCTTGACCGAGTGCGCAACCCTGCTTAAGGCCACTCCCGACGATCAATACCTCATTGCCATGCAAGCCACGGCGCTGCGGCTATTGAACGATCAGCGCTACGAGGCGCTCTGCGACTACGACAAAATGGTGCTGTCGCAGTCCCTCGAAACCCCTCCGGGGTGGGCTGACCTCACCAGCTTCCTAACAGAACTCACCTCGCGCCTGAACGCCCTGCACAATCCGCACGGTCATCGGCTGCTCTACCAATCGTTGCGCCAGGGCACCGAGACCACTCAAGATCTCTCGCGCAAGGATGATCCCGTCATTCAGGCGCTCTTTCACGCCTTTGCTGCGCCGATCGCGCGCTACCGTGATCACATCGGCCAAGGGGAAGATCCCCTACGGCGTCGCAATCGGGGCGCTTCACGATTCAACGGCAGTTGGTCGGTACGGCTGCACCGCGCCGGCTACCACACGAGCCACGTGCATCCTCGGGGATGGATATCCTCGGCTTGCTATATTCAGCTGCCCGATAGCATGAGAGCGGGACACGCGGGCGAAGGGATCTTAAGCTTTGGCGCGCCGGGGATGGTCACGACGCCCTCGCTGGATGCCGAGTTATCGCTTCGTCCCGAAGTTGGCCAACTCGTGCTTTTTCCGTCGTATTTCTGGCACGGCACGCTGCCGTTTCATAGCGAACAGCCGCGCCTCACCGTCGCATTCGACGTCGTCCCAGATGGGGGCACGCGCACGTAGTGAATATTCCTTGAACCCAGTGTCCCGGCAAACCGCTTTTCGACAGCGGTTTGCCGGGGAGAAACTACGCGAATACTTAGAACTTGTATTTGAGTTGAATGCTTTCTTCGCGGCCTAAGATAGAACGTCCAAAACCAACGCTGTTTTGCACGGCGTTCCCTCCAAATCGGGCATTACCCTCGGTCAAACCAAGTTGGTTGGTGAGGTTTGAGCCGACAAGGCGGACCACCCAATTGTCGCCTATCGTCGCAACGATGCCCGCAGCCAGGTCGTAATAGCTGCCCAAAGGATTCAAGCCTGTGTTGTCCTGGAAGTGTTGACCGATGTGCTCGTAAGTCACCTGCTCAGTCAACGTACCCCAGCTCATGGTCTGCATGTCGCTCGGTGTCACACGAACCTGAAAATTTGGCAAACGAGCGAGGGGTTGGCCATTGATGGTGCCGCAGATCACTTGGTTTAGGATATTGGTGTAGGTGAAGCAGCCGTTGAAGTCCGTGTAGTAGGCATGCTCGTAATTGCCGTTAACCGTTATCTTGAAGGTCTGGAGGGCTTCAACAGAACTGTCCGCTGCCGGATTCACGCTGCCGACAAGTGTCAGTCCTATGGCTTTCGAGCCATAGGTGGAAGGCGGCCCAATCGGCACGTCGTCTATATTCGTGGGTGTATACGATATCCCCTTGAATGTCTTGTCATAAACATCTGCGTTGATATACGTATAACGATTCTGAACTTTGAAGCCGACTTCGTAATTCCGAATGGTGGTAAGGGGCGGCTTCGTAGGGCAGCTACCATTCACAGCCGCGCTCGCAGGCCCCGTGGTATTGCAACGGACAAGGTCGAAGTTATCGAACTCCACACCATTATTGGCGCGCACATAGGCGCTCATATGGTCGGTGAACTCGTAATTGGCGCCCACCGAGAACGTCGGCATGGTGTTGATTTCACCGGCGTGCGTGTACGTACCGTTGGGCAAGGAGACTGCGTTGTCCCACAAATCGTACACTGACCCCATCTGTACCGGCGATAGATTGGTCGTCTGTTGCGTCATGTCGATATGTTCGAGACGAGCGTCGAGTTCGAACAACCAACGATCGATTTTCCATGAGTCCGAAAGATAGAAGGCAACGTTGGTGGCTTGGCCCTGCTCCAGAATGTTGTAGCCCCCGTTGGCGTTCACGATGCCTTGAGCACTCGTCACGTTATAGATATTTCCACCCGCGGTGCCTTGCAAAATGATCGGACTCGCATTCGGCACATTATCCATCAGTACATTGGAGCTTATGGACCAGGCATCGTTGTCCGTGTAATGCGCTACATACGTGCCACCGGTCAATGTATTACCGTTGCCGAAGTCGAACGCCACGCGGAATTCATCGGTGACATTCGTGATCTTCTTGCGCACGAACCATACTTGTTCGGTGATCACACTTTGATTGGGATTAACTGCCGCACCGTTTGCATAGTTGGCTGTGATTGCGGATGCCGGCAACGCGGCTGGTAGCGTTGCTGTCAATGTGCCAATGAAGCTCGACAATGTCTGCGGGTTTCCGTTGTTAACCAGCGCTGAGGTGTTGACGTTTCCACCATCAAACAGGAAGTTATTGCTGATGGACCAACCGTTGCCGAAACTCATCTTGAGCTCTGAACCGAAATAGTTCATTTCGGCGCCACGGCCATTGGCGATATTGTCATTTTGAAAACCGCCGGATGGACTCGGTATCAGGAAATTTTGAAGTTGATTGCTGTTGTACGTGTGATTGAGCTGATTGAAACCGGGATAAGGCTGAGGGCTCCCGTTGACAACCTCGTAAGGAAAATCGGCGACCCATAGATTTTTATCCTGCAGGGCTCTATACCAAAACATGATCGAGCCATTGTCCATCTCGTGCTTCAATGTGGCGGTTAGTTGCCCGCCAATGTCGGCCGGATATTGCGGATCACGGACACCATCGGATACGCGGTAAAAGCCACCGATGCTTCCGTACCATCCGTCGATCATCTTGCCGCTTATGAACGCATCCACACGTTCCTCTCCCTCAGATCCGTAGGTGAGGCCAATCGACCCTTCGGTTTTTTCCGAACCGGTCCTCAAAATAAAATTCGCCGTGGCACCCGGCTGCCCTGGGCCAAAAATTGCGCTGGTTCCGCCCTGGACAATTTCAAGGCGCTCGATGGTGTCGTCGAGGCGCACCAGGGAGCTGTTATCCATAAAAGACAAATATGGGGCACCGTACAGGGGCGAACCCTGAATCATGGTCGTGAAATACGGGGAATCGCCACCGCCGTTGGGAAAGCCGGCCACGTCAATATTGACGCCGGTTTCTCCGCCGGATGCTTCGGGCCAAATCCCAGGTGAAAATTTATAAGCTTCGGCCGCACTCGCGGGGTTCGCCATTAGAATTTCTTCGAGATTCGCCGTTACGATGTTGTAGCTGGCGTCCAGCTTCTTGACACCCTGGGCTGAGGCCGTCACGACGACTTCCTCGAGCGTGTTGCTGGTAGTGCTCGCCGCGGCGGGAGTCTGTTCGTCGGCTGCGTAGGCGCCGCCGGCACAGTAAAGGACTCCGGCCACCGCGGCGGCCAGAATATTCAAGGTGGCGACACGGGGTCCTAACCGTGAAAACGCCGTAGCGGGCAGCGCCCGTACGGATGGAACGGGTGTGCGCGCCTGAGCCAGGCGTGCCGTCATGTGTTGACCTTTGTTGCGTTTTTGTCTCACGAGTTCTTCCCCATTTAAGCCGATTAAAAGCAGCAAGCGTTAGCGCTAATCGAGCGTGCGAGTCTCCTCGAGCTTCATCGCACGTGGATGCGGCTGGAAGTTTAAGAAGGCGCTTGGCGGGCTGTTGATAACAGACAGAAACACGGGTCTACCGCTCGTGCAGACGACCGCACAAAACAGTGAATACTATTCACCAGGAAAATTCCCATTCCGCCTCCCATGTCCGCTGTCTCGTCTGCACCTTCACTTGCATGCTAGACGGTTGCCGACCACGCCAAGACCGGGTGTTTGGCTGCTTGAGCAGCTCTCTGGCGCCGGTTCAAATAGTTCTTCAGCTATCCACGCCGGAAACTATCTGTACGTAATGTAGTTGTAATCCCGGTCGATATCAAGTTTTGATGCAAATTCGCAACAACTGATCGCGTCGAGCGTTATCGCCAATTTTATATATCGCTGCCCTCAGCGGGCATTGGGCGCGGAGTCCGGTGCGGGTATGGCCAGATAAACCGTGCTCCACAGCTGCGCGGCATTGGATTCGTCGACGTCAGCCGCGTTGGCGCCGAAGGGCGCGACTTGGAAGCGCGCTCCGTCAAAGGTCCAGGACCAAAGTTCTGAGTTGCGCAGGCTGTGCGCCGAGCGGATCGCGCGCCACAGCTGCGTCTCGGTCTCGCGCAAAAGGTTTTGCAATGAGGGAGGCAGATCCTGGCGGTGGAGTTGGCGTCTCAATCCCGCCGCAATCACGGCTTGCTGCCAGGACCAGATCACGGTGCCGTGATAGGCGTTTTTGTTGAGCCGAACTTGAATGGCGGACGCGGCAAACACCGGATTGGCCACCACCACACCCACATCGGTGAGGAGTCCGGCGGGAAACGGCCGCATCATCGAGGTCACCGCTTCATGCAGCGCCTCGGGAGTCGGGTGGCCGAAGAGCATTTCGAAGCCTTCGTCCGAGTGCACGATGGGTACGGCTTTGAAATCGGCGGTCAGCGACAGGGCATGAAAGTGCACCGCGGACTGACCCACGGAGCGCAGCGCAGCCTGGTCGGCGATGTTCAGGGCAGCGGCATAGCGGGCAATGTCCCCGCGGGCCATCGCGTTCGGCACACTGACGTCGAACAACGACGCGGCTTTGGCATGCCAGACTTTCGCCATGCGGTCGGCATGCGAGAAGGTTTCACGGTCCGCGGGTCCCAGATACGCGTCGAGCACGCCGCTGGCGTACAAGCGACCGGCGGCGTCAAGGGCAGCCGGAACGAATACCGCGTTCACATCGTAGGGTAGCCGGCCGCCGCCCAAGCCATCGTTGCTGTCTCGCCATTGCCCCGCCGTGAAGCCCGGCTTCAGCGCGATCAGATTCTGCGGCCGCGGATCCTGCGCAAATTTTACCGCCGCTCGCAGGACGAATCTCAAATTGCTGACCAGGTCGGCGCCGAACGCCTGCGGTGCCGCCCCATAGCGGTCGTCCTTCCGCGCCAAGAAGGCCGAGGCCTGCGCTCGACCGCGCTCATCGTCCAGCAGCCATTCGGCGGCGACGGGCGCCAACATGAAACTTCCGTCGATCATGTTGTAATTGAACGTGGGCGCATCCGAGTGCGTGCCGGTCGCCAGGTGATCGAGAACGGCGAATTCACCGATGTCCTCTTCGTGCGCGACTTCGCCTTGCGGCGACAGGCGAGTCAGCACCGCGCCCAGTCCGGCGTCCACCGCTTCAGGGGCGAGCACCGGCATCAACAGGCGCACCGACATCAGGGTGTCGCGGCCGAAGTAGGTGTTGAAGCGCCAGGAGCCGGCGACAAATTTTTCCCGGTAGCTCAAGAAGCTCAGCGCATGGCGGGCTGTCGCGTCCGGCTCGGCTTGGCCGTTGATCAAATCCTGACCGGAAAGCGGAGTCAATGGCGCTTCTCCGCTTAATGCAATGATCTTCACGCCGATCTTTCCGTCACTGTCCGCCTGGAGATGATCCTTGCGCAACGTCCCGTGTGTGATTTGAATGCTGAGCCGATATCCGGCCGCACCATCGAGACGATCACGCGCCCAGGCGATGGTCGAGTCTTGAATGGTCGGGCTCGCTGCGACTTCGGCAGGAAAGGTGCCCGCCGCCTGATAATCGCGCAGTACCCGGACGCTGGATAAAACCGCCTGTTTGATCGACAGATCGGCGGCTCCGCTGACACTGGCCTCGGCCGACATGCCGTACAAGGGGCGGCCGCGCTCGTCCTTGGCCATGAGCGGCTGCGGTCTGCCGATCAACCTCCAGCTCACCGGTTCGCTGCCGTGCGAAAACCAAAGACCGACGCCGCTGTTGCCTGCGGGAAACGCGACGAGAATGCGAGGATCGGTTCCCGAGCGCAACAGCAAGTGTGCGGCGACCGGGCCCTCGCGCAGAAAGCTGTTGAGATTCAGCCCTTCATCGACATCGAACGACAGGCGCCGCTCGGATGCGGGATCAGCCACGCCGGGCAGCGGCGCTACAGCGAACGCGACACCCATCATCAGCACGAGGCGCGAGAACAATCGCAGGTTCATCCAGCCTCCATCATGGCACACTTCGGATGATTGTTGGGGAGATCGATATTCAAAGGCTGCTGCGAAAGTGACAGTGTTCGCCATGCGGAAATCCGCTTTGGCTTGCCTGCTTGCGTGGCTGAGTCTGTTCCTGTCGACATCCGCCGCCCGAGCCGCGGCATCGAGTTTCGACCTCAAACCCGAACGCGAGGTGCTGGCGCGCCTCCTGGGCGGCCGGGCCTCTCAGTTTGAGTTGGGCGTGATTGCGGAGAAAGACGGCCACGAGCGCTTTCACATCGCGGCCGCGAACGGACGCATCAAGGTCGACGGCAGCACACCGAGTGCCGTGCTCTTCGGTGTGAACTGGTATTTGAAATACGTCGCGCGCGTGCAGGTTTCAACCAATGGGATTCGGCTCGGCGCAGCGAGCGGATTTCCGCTGCCGGCCGTCATCATCGAAAAGGAAACGCCGTACGCCTACCGCTATGCGTTGAATGAGAACATCGATGGCTACACGGCGCCCTATTGGAGCTGGGCGCGCTGGGAGCATGAGATTGACTTGCTGGCGTTGTCAGGGATCAACGCGATGATCGTCGAGCGCGGCACGGATGCGGTGCTGTATCAGACTTTTCGCGACGTCGGATACTCGGACGGCGAAATCCGCGGCTGGATCACGCAGCCTGCGCATCAGAACTGGCAGCTGATGGGCAATTTGTGCTGTTTCAACGGCCCGATCGGCAACTCGCTGCTGCACAAGCGCGTGTCATCGGCACAGCGAATCATTGCGCGTCTGCGCGAGCTGGGCATGACGCCCGTGCTTCCCGGCTTCTACGGCATCGTACCGGCCGATTTTCAGAAGAAATTCCCGGACGCCCATGTGATCCAGCAGGGCGAATGGGCCGGCTTCACCCGACCCGGCTGGCTCGACCCGCGCGATCCGATGTTTGCGAGGCTCGCGGCCGCCTTTTACCGCAATCAGCGTGAGCTGTTCGGCGATAGCAGCATCTACGACATGGAGGTGTTCCAGGAAGGCGGCAGTTCGGGCGATGTGTCCGTGCCTGAAGCCGCGCGCGAGGTGCAGAACGCGCTTTCGGCGGCGCACCCGGGCGCGTACTGGATGATGCTCGCGTGGCAGGGGAACCCGCGCCAGGACTTGCTCGGCGGCGTCGATCGCCGGCATTTGTTCATCATCGATATCGATCACGATCGCGTGCCGCGCGACGATCGACAGAAGGATTTTCGCGGCGCGCCGTTCCTGTTCGGCGGCATCTGGGAATTCGGCGGCCGTACGACCTTGGGTGCGAACATTGGCAATATCACCGAGCGCCTGCAGCGTCTGGGCCGCACCAACGGCAACATGGTAGGCACCGCCGTCTTTTCGGAGGGAATGGACAATAGTCCATTCGCCTTCGACTTGTTCACCGAGATGGCATGGCGCAGCGAGCCGGTCGATACTGCAGAGTGGACCGGAGACTATGTGCGCCGCCGATATGGAGCCGCCGATTTGCACGCTCTGGCGGCGTGGAAGGTTCTGCTGAACACCGCATATCTAATCCGCATCGATGAGGTGAATTTCAACAGCGAACGTGATGCCGCACAGGAATCGCTGTTCAACGCACAACCCAGCCTCACGGCAGACCGCGCGTCGAATTGGTCGCCGCAAGCGATGCGCTACGACGCGGAAGTCTTCAAGCGCGCGCTTCCCGAAATGTTGAAGGTTGCGCATCCGTTGCGCGCGAGCGAGACGTATCAGTACGATCTGGTGGACATCGCGCGCCAGACGTTGGCGAACGAGAGCCGTGTGTTGTTGCCGCAGATCAAGACTGCCCACGACAGCAAGGATCGGCCGCGCTTCGAGGCCCTGACCCGACGTTGGCTGCGTCTGATGGATATGCAGGATCGACTGCTCGCCACCAACCGCTTTTTTCTCGTCGGCGCCTGGCTTACCGATGTTCGGCCCTGGGCGTCGAACCTTACGGAGTCTGCGAGACTCGACTATGACGCGCGTTCCATCTTGACGACCTGGGGTGATCGCAAAGCCAGCGAAGACGGCGAACTGCATGACTATGGCAACAAGGATTGGGCCGGCTTGATGCGAGACTACTACCGTTCGCGTTGGCAATCTTATTTCGAGTCACTGGACACCGAACTGCGTTCGGGCATCCCCGCCGTCCCGATCGACTGGTACGCGCTGGGTGATGCTTGGAATCACGGTACCCAGCGCTATTCCAGCCGGCCGCACGGCGACGCATACGCGATCGCTACGCAGATAGCAACGGAAATCAGCGGAGCAGCCGCGGCGCGAAATCATTGAGGTCGCGCCGCCATGTTTGCCACTCGTGCGCCGTCCCGTTCGACTCGAAGTACACGACCCGCACGCCCGCCTGCTTGAGGGCTTGGGCGGCGGCGCCGATGTCGGCGCGAAACATTTCCGGCTCCGCCGTGCCCACACCAAGCCACAGCAATTTCACCCGCTCATTGAATGCGGAAGGATTCGCGAAGGCGCCTTTCGCATTCAGCGCCTCGACTTCGCGAAGCTGTCGAACGCCACGGCGGCCACGATGATCAGACCGATGATGACTTGCTGCCAGTACGAGGAAACATGCATGACGACCAGCCCATTGGTGAGCACGCCGATGAGCAGCGCGCCGATGATGGTCCCGCCGATGCCGCCGCGCCCACCCGACAGGCTCGCTCCGCCAATGACGACCGAGGCGATGACGCGCAGTTCGTAACCTGCCCCGGCCGTCGCTTCGGCGGCGCCGAGTCTGGCGGACTGCAGGAATCCGGCGAGCCCGGACAAAACTCCCACGATCAAGTACACGCTGGTCACGATCGCCGCCACGTTCAGACCGTTGAGCCGCGCAGCCTCTGGATTTCCGCCCACGGCGTACACGTGACGGCCATAGCGAGTGTAGCGCTGCACGATGTAGCCGGCGGCGGCGACCAGCGTAAAAAGCGCGACGGGCACGGGTAGTTGTGCAATCGTCCCGGTACCCCACCAGCGATAAGCCGAATCGAAGCCCGAAATCGGGGCGCCATCATGAAGAATGAGCGTCGCGCCTCGCCAGACGGTCATACCGCCCAGGGTGACGATGAACGGCGGTATGCCGAGCCGTGTGATGGCTTTTCCCTGCAGGTAACCTGCCGCCGCGCCGGCGCAGAGGGCCATGCTCAGCGCGATGACCCAACTCGGCGGAAAATTGCCGCCGATCAGGCGGACGGCGGAAGCCCCCGCCATCCCGGCGAACGCCAACAGCGAGCCCACCGACAGATCGACACCGGCGGTCAAGATCACGAAGGTCATGCCGACGGCGATGATGCCGTAGATAGACCCCTCCGTCAGAATGTTGGTCAGATTTCGCAGCGAGATGAAGCGCTGATTCTGTGAGGCGAAGAACACCATCAGGAGCGCCAGAAACAACGTGGTTCCGTAGGTGCGAAGCCAGGCGATGGCATCGAAGCGCCGCTCGGAGGTGGCGGGCGCTGTCACGCGGACCCCAGTGTCATCAGATTCATGAGCGCCGCTTCGCTGGCGTCCTGCGCGGCGACGATGCCGGTAATCCGGCCTTCGCGAAAGACCACGATGCGATCGCTGAGCGCCATCACTTCCGGCAGCTCCGAGGAGATGACGATGACCGCCACGCCTTGCGCAGCCATGTCGCACAGAAGCTGGTGAACCTCCGCTTTGGCGCCGACGTCGATGCCGCGGGTCGGCTCATCGACGATCAGTACCTTGGGGTTCAGTGCCATACAGCGCGCGAGCAGAACCTTCTGCTGGTTGCCGCCGGACAGCGTGGCGATCGCCACATGCGGGCCCGCCATCCGGATGCCAAGAGCACGTCGATAGTGCTCGACCAGTTCAGCCTCGCGCCGCTCATTGACAAAGAGCCGCCAGAACGCGAGTCGCGGCAGACTGGGCAATGTCAGATTTCGGGATACCGAGTGATCGAGGAAACAACCCTGCTGTTTCCGATCCTCTGGCACGAGCGCAAGGCCCGCTTGGATGGCTTGTTTCGGAGAACTCAGCGGGCGCTGCTCGCGTCCATTCAAGTTCAGAACGCCGTGCCGGCACGGGTCGGCACCGTA